>Ga0075163_10009833_pt1 | contig 12531 bp, 21 predicted proteins | sample JI1023141ADNA_FD_71478 | JGI IMG/M metagenome (GOLD analysis project Ga0075163, IMG submission 71478) | Wastewater effluent complex algal communities from Wisconsin, to seasonally profile nutrient transformation and Carbon sequestration -... | ecosystem: Engineered > WWTP > Effluent > Algae...
CCGTTCAGTGTTATATACAAACTCTTCCAACCAAAGTCTATCCATAGCACCATCAATCGTGACGGCAAAAAACAGCTGGCGACTATCGGAAGGCTCATTAACCAGCATTCCTACGGCGCGGTCAATGCTACTGGAGTGTTAAATGCACGGGGCGAGCTAAGTGTTACGCGCGAGAAGCCTGGCAAACGGTACGATCTCACTGAGCTATCGGACAAGATTGCGCACGTTAGCCTGTACGGCGATAAACCAATTGTAATTAGGGGCAAAACGTACGATGCTGTTATCAAAACAGGTGACTTTGCTGCAGCTAAAAAACAGATAGAAACGGTTAAAAAGCAGACACTCCATATCTCGGTACAGGACCGCGTTTTCTCTGTACAGCCAAAGACGTATCTGTCTTCTCTAGAAGTAACAGGGACATCGGCAAAAGACATCCATCTGCAGTTTAGTAAAACCGGTCTTGCAGCTTTGCTGACGCAGCGGGGTCAAAATTACGATACCGCCCCTGGTACGACCGTCATTAGCTATCAAGACGGGAAAGAAATTGATCGTAAGATGGGTAAACCTGGCCGCGCAATTGATAAAACCAAGGCGGCGCTCCGGTTGCGTACTTGGCTGGCTAAGCCAAGCGATGAGGAAGTAGCGCTTGAAACGACCACCCTACCAGCAAAAGTGCAGAAAAATCGCAGTTACTCTAATACCAGTGCAGGGCTTGCGGCGCATCTGGACGATTGGGCAAGTGATCATGGAGGTGGATACAACATTGCTGCGGTTGAGATTGGCGGTGCGGGTCGGTCGGCAGCGGTAAGCGGCGGCAGGCCTACGGTGCTCGCAAGTACGTATAAGCTTTTTGTTGCATATGCAGCTTATGTACAGGCCGAAAAGGGCAGGTTTGACTTAAGCAAAAAGGTGCTAGCAGAGAAAACAGCAGAAGACTGCATCGGCCGGGCGATCGTGTACTCTGACAACGACTGTGCAAAAGCGGTCGCACTTGCCTTGGGTTGGGAGAAGTGTCAAGAACTAGTGCAAAATGCAGGACTAACCAGCATCAAACTAAATAATTATGACCAAAGAGGGAACCTGGATGGGGAAAAGATGGGTACTGCAAGTGACATTGCCACTTTTTTGCGAAGACTGAGTAGCGGCTCTATGCTCAATAACGCTCATACAACAAGACTCCTTGACTACATGAAGAGACAGATATATCGCCGTGGCATTCCGGCAGGGTCAGCAAGCGTTACAGTTGCAGATAAAGTTGGGTTTTTAGATGGCTATACTCATGATGCCGGAATCGTCTACGCCTCAGGCCGTAGCTATGTGCTCGTCGTGATGAGTAATCGGGGCAACAACTGGGCAAACATCCAGGATGTCTCCAGTATGGCGTATAAGTTCTTCAGTAATTAACCTATTCTTTTTCAAAGTAGTTCAAAAATTGCAAAAACATTACTATTGTGCTATAATAAAGAGATAATGGAACTTTCTATGGCCCAGCTAACTCATGAAATACAAGGTAGCCCGACCATGCTCTTTCGTCCTGTCGGCGCACCTGAGGTACAGTCAAGGTTATGGGCAATAGTCCATGACAGGAGGGGCCTAGAATCAGATCCGAATTTTGAAGACATTTTCTTCATACCAGGCAACAATGTTAGAGACTTGAGTACTGCTGGCAAGCATAAGTTCGACGTTCTCTTGCCTGGCAGCGATACAGTAACCTCTGTACGCGTTCCCGACTCTCTTTTATGGCAATACCATGGCAGACCTTGCCAGGGCAGAGGAGCAAATTATAGACGTCTTCCCGAAAAAGTTTTTGCTCAGGTTGCGCGTAATCTTACTCTTGGGAGGATGAGTATCCTACCACACTCACTACTTAAGACTAAATTTGACTATGAAGGCCCCTATGACTTGCTTGTGTCGGATCTGGGTGGCGATAATCAAACACAGCGCTTTTATCCTTTGGCCGCGGCTCTTCTGCGGTAGTCTGACTAAATAGCCCCCATGTCGTAGTTTTATTATTATCTTTGTAGAATAAACAACGGGTTGACAGGTGTTACGATTTTGTGCTAATCTGTTGCTTACGTATCAATGATTTTCATTGGTGATGTGAGACAGGTCTTTCTTGAAGCTTACATACAGCCGACCAGGGAGAAACCACTTACCATCAATTTTTTTATGTCACTGTACAAGGCATAAATCGAAAGAATTGCTGCGGGTACAAGATAACACTCTAATAACAAAGGAAGAGTGTGCCGAGGTAAGCAGAGCGCTTTCTTGCGGATAGCACAAGAGTTAAAAGTAGAAGCACACTTTTAACTCAGGTATAACGAGCTGACGGCAAGATAACGATACGACTACTAAGCACACAAAAAAAGCTATGAAAGCACTTATCACAAGAAAGATCGGCATGACCAGCACCATCGCCCAAGATGGCACTGTTCAGGCTGTGACACTGCTTTCCGCTAGTCCCTGTGTGATTACACAGGTCAAAACCGATGAAACAGACGGCTACACCGCTGTGCAGATCGGCTTTGAAGAGGCTAAGGAAACTGCAGTCAGCAAACCACAACAAGGCCACTTCAAGGCGGCCAAAGTACTACCAAAGATTGTGCGCGAGTTCCGCGTACCAGAAATCACTGAAGACCTCAAAGTTGGAGAAACCATCAACGCAGAGGTCTTTTCAGTTGGCGACGTTGTCCATGTGACCGGCACGAGTAAAGGTAAGGGTTGGGCAGGCACCATTCGGCGCCACAACTTCCACCGCGGTCGCAAAACCCATGGTGGCCGTAGCTATCGCCGCGTTGGTTCTATTGGTTCTATGTACCCTCAGCACATTTTGCCCGGCAAAAAAATGGCCGGACACCTGGGTCACGACCAAGTTACCGTGCGCAACCTGCGCGTTGCGCTTGTTGACGCAGAAAAAGGCTATATCGGCGTTGTCGGCGCTGTGCCAGGTCCACGCAAGGGCATCGTTATTCTAAACGGGGAGGAGAACTAATCATGGCAACTCCTACATTTACCGCTGCGGGCGCAAAAGCTACAACCGCAGCAAAACTGAGTAAAGAAGTTTTTGGCGTCGAGGTCAAAAATCACCAACTGCTCAAGCAAGCATATGAAGCCTATTTGGCGAACGGGCGCGATAATCTCGCTGTTACCAAGACCCGCGGACTCGTCCGTGGTGGTGGCCGCAAACCGTGGAAGCAGAAGGGCACCGGTCGAGCTCGTTTCGGTAGCTCACGCAACCCAATCTGGCGCGGCGGTGGTATTGTCTTTGGTCCTACGGGCGAAGAAAACTACACCAAGCGCATCTCGACTACGAGCAAGCGCGTTGCACTGCGCCAGGCACTGAGCCTCGCTAGTGAAAGCGGCAAAATCATCGTTGTTGAGAAGCTTACGAGCAAAGAAGGCAAAACTGCCGAGATGGCACGCCTGCTCGCTCGTGTGGGTGTGAAGCGCGACGCACTCGTCGTTGTCGCCGAAAAGACCCCTGAGCTCGTCCAGTCAACTGCTAACCTCCAAAATGTTATGCTGGTCAGCGCTACCTACCTAAACGTCTTTGACCTTTTAAACGCACACCACGTTGTGATGACTGCTGACGCACTCAAATCTGTCGAGACATGGTTGAAGCCAGTAGCTAAAACCGCGAAGGAGGCAAAATAATGTCAGTTTTGAAACCACGCATGAGTGAGAAATCATTTGGTCTTAGCCAGTTGACGAATACCTATGTCATCGACGTACCAAGTGAAATGAACACCTCAGAAATCGCATCCCAGGTGGCTCGCCAATTTGACGTTGAGGTCAAAACGGTCCGTGTCGTTAACCGCAAAGGCAAGCAAAAACGCGTCATGAACACCACTGGCAAACGCAGTGCAAACCGTCACGGCAAGCAGGCTGATGTCAAAAAAGCCTACGTCACCCTTAAGGCTGGCAGCCATCTACCTTTCTTTGCTGCCGCTGAAGAGGCTATCGCCAAAGAAGCCGCTACCAAAGAGAAAGAGGCTAAGAAAGCAGCGAAATCTGCAGACGACAAGCCAAAAGCTAATGGCCTCAAGAAACTTGTCGGCAAAAAGGAGACTAAATAATGGCTATTAAGCAATATAACCCAACGACTCCAGGTCGACGTGGTATGAGCAGCCAGGACTTTGATGTCGTTACGACTAAAAAGCCCGTTCGCTCACTCATAAAAAGTGTCAAGCGTGGCTCTGGTCGCAACAACCAGGGTCGGATCACGACACGCCACCAAGGTGGTGGGGCTCGCCGCCACGTCCGCCTCGTCAACTTCAACTTTGACGGTGCAGGTGAAATCGAGCACATAGAGTACGACCCAGGTCGCAGCGCTCGGCTCGCTCGTGTCAAAGACACCAAGGGTGATTACCACTATGTTTTGGCTGCAAACGGCATGAAACAAGGCCAAAAAGTCACGACTGGCGAAGAAGCACCCATCGAAACAGGCAACCGTCTTGCGCTTGCTAATATCCCAGTTGGTACAACCATCCACGCACTAGAGCTTAAGCCTGGTCGTGGCGCACAGGCTGTCCGCAGTGCTGGCAACGGCGCAATGCTGATGGCTAAAGAAGGTGAATACGCTCAGGTACGTATGCCGAGCGGCGAAGTTCGCAAGTTCCTACTTGCTTGCACAGCCAGTATCGGTACCGTCGGCAACGAGCAGCATCAAAACATCAAGATTGGTAAAGCCGGTCGTAACCGCCACAAGGGCAAGCGCCCAAGTGTGCGCGGTGTCGTAATGAATGCAGTAGACCACCCGCACGGTGGTGGTGACGGTGGCCGTCACCGTATGGCTAAAGCGCCTCGTACGCCTTGGGGTCAAAAGACGCTTGGTTTCAAGACCCGTCGCCGTAAGTCTACCGACAATATGATCATAAGAAGCCGCCACGCGGCCAAGAGGAAATAAGTAAATGAGTCGTTCACTAAAGAAGGGGCCGTTTATCGATCCGAAGCTCGCGAAAAAAGTCGCAGCTGCTGGCCCAGAGGATCGTACAATCATTAAGACTTGGTCTCGTGCCTGCACCATTGCACCCGACTTTGTCGGCAAGACTTTTGCGGTGCATAACGGCAAAGTCCACGTACCGGTTTTTGTTACAGAAAACATGGTTGGCCACAAACTCGGTGAGTTTAGCCCTACTCGTAAATTCCGCAGTCACGGCGGTAAGTTAGCGAAGGGGAAATAAACCATGGCAGTTAAAGCAGAAAGTAAAGGCGTTCGCTTGAGCCCACGTAAAGTTGCAGCAGTGGCTGCACTCGTCCGTGGTCGAACGGTGGCTGACGCGCTTGTTATTTTAGAGCACACCCCACGCCGCGCGGCACTTCCAGTCCTCAAAACCATCAAAAGTGCCCAGGCAAATGCAAGCCACAACCACGGCTACAAGGCAGACACGCTTGTCATCACCGAAATTACCGTTAACCACGGTGCCAGGCAAAAACGCTACCGCCCAGCAGCGATGGGTCGTGCGCTTCCGTACATGAAACGTTCATCTCACATCCGCGTACTCGTAGATGGAGAACAGCGTCCAGCAAAGAAACCAGCAGCCGCCAAGGCCGCTACTAAGAAGGAGGAGAAATAAGATGGGTCAAAAGGTTAACCCAATCTCAATGCGCCTCCAAGCCAATAAAGACTGGCGGAGTAAGTGGTTTGTTGGCAAACGAGAGTATGCTAGCTACCTTGCACAGGACCTACAGGTTCGCAAGCTTATCCAAGACAAGTTTGGCTCTCGGGGCGCAATCAACAAAGTTGATATCGAGCGTTCGCCAAACCTCGTAACGGTCACAATTGCAACCGCTAAGGCGGGTGTTGTCATCGGTCGTGGCGGTCAGGGCGCACAAGAGCTCAAGGCTGCTATCGAGAAAGTGTACGGCGTACCTGCCCGTGTCAATATCGAGGAAGTCAAAAAACCTGACCTGTACGCTAAGTTGGTTGCTGAAAACATCGCTCACCAACTCGAGCGCCGCATGAGTTTTCGTCGTGCTATCAAGAGTGCTGCCGCAGCAACAATGCGCGCCGGCGCTAAAGGCGTTCGTATCGAAGTAGCTGGCCGTTTGAACGGTGCTGAGATGAGCCGCCGCGAAAAAGAAGCGCAAGGCTCAGTACCACTTCACACCATTCGCGCAGACATCGATTTTGCAAGTGTGCAGGCACAGACTATCGCCGGGATCATCGGCGTAAAAGTCTGGGTCTATAAGGGGGAAAAATAATATGCTACTCCCAAAACGCACTAAGTTCCGTAAGGTCCGTAAGGGCAAAGTTCGCGGTGTTGCAACCGCCGGCAACTACATTGCCTACGGTGATTATGCACTTCAGGCTCAGGGCCACGAACGCATCACTAGCCGCCAGATAGAGGCGAGCCGTCAGGCGATGACTCGTTACATCAAGCGTGGCGGTAAAATCTGGATTCGCATATTTCCACACACACCTGTCACCCGCAAGCCACTTGATGTCAAAATGGGTAGCGGCAAAGGTTCACCAGAGTTTTTTGTCGCCAAAGTTCGCCCAGGCACCATCATGTTTGAAATGCAGGGTGTGCCAGAGGAAACTGCGCGTGAGGCTATGCGTCTCGCCAGTCACAAACTGCCTGTTAAGACAAAGTTTGTCGTGAAGGAGGGTGCATAATGAAAATCGCCGATATCCGCAAACTCAGCACCGCTGAGCTTACCAAAGAAACGGTAAAACTACGCGATGAGATCGCCGAACTACGCCGCCACATATATATGGGCGACAACCAAAACGTACGTGCAGTACGCGGCAAGCGCAAAGACCTCGCTCGTATGTTGACTGTTCTAAGTGAAAATCTAGTTAAGGAGGCAAAATAATGGCCAAAACTATTACTGGCGTCGTCTCCAGCAACAAGACTGACAAAACCATCGTGGTAACGGTGCGCGAGAAAAAAACTCACCCACTGTACCGCAAACAGTACACGACCACAAAGAAATTTATGGCTCACGATGAAAAAAATGCTGCCAATGTTGGCGACAAGGTCATCATCGTCGAAACCCGCCCAATTAGTCGGCGCAAAAGCTTTACTCTAGAGAAAATCGTAGAAAAAGCGGGTGTCACTCACGTAGAGGCAACTCCTGTAGTGCCTGGCGTGACCGACAAGCCAGAGAAGGACGAGGAGAAATAAGATGGTTCAGCAAGAAACACGTCTCGTCGTCTGCGACAACTCGGGTGCAAAAGAGATTTTGTGCATCCGTGTGCTCGGTGGTACGCGTAGGCGCTACGCTAAGGTCGGCGATGTTATAACCGCCACTGTCAAGCAAGCTAACCCTACCGGTAACGTCAAGAAAAAGTCAGTCGTAAAAGCAGTCGTTGTCCGCACCCAGAAAGAGATTAAGCGTAAAGATGGCAGTACAATCAAATTCGATGACAATGCTGCAGTCATTATCGGGGACGACAAAAACCCCAAAGCAACCCGTATTTTTGGTCCAGTTCCACGAGAGCTACGTGACATGGGCTACAGCAAGATTATTAGCCTTGCACCGGAGGTACTCTAGATGAAATCAACTACTAAAGAAGCAAGATTCAAGATTCGCCTTAAAAAAGGTGATCTCGTACAAGTCCTGAGCGGTAAGTACAAAGGTAAGCAGGGCAAAGTACTCGCTACTCATGTTACCGAAAACAAGGTAACCGTTGAGGGCATTAACATCGTTAAGAAGCACCAAAAGCCAAACCAGGCACACCCACAAGGCGGTATCATCGAGATCACCAAGCCAATCTGGGTTAGCAAAGTCGCCGTTGTCGATCCAGGCACTAAAAAACCAACCCGTGTTGGTTACAAGGTAGCCAAAGACGGTAGCAAGACCCGTGTCTACGTGGCTTCCGGCAAAGAGATCAAGATCGAAGCAGCGCCTAAGGCTACCAAGCCCGCGTCTGCAGAGAAGAAGAAAGAGACGAAGGTACTTTAAATGGCTGAAACGACTAAAAAACCCGCTGCCTACACTGCTCGTCTAAAGACAGAGTACGAGACCAAGTTTGCTGCCGAGCTTCAAAAGGAGCTGGGCCTGACAAACGCGCATCAGGTGCCAAAGCTAGAAAAAATCGTCATCAATGTCGGACTTGGTAAAGCCAAAGAAGATAAAAAGACGATTGAAGCTGCAAAAAACACGCTTCGCAAGGTCACTGGTCAAGAACCAGTCGAGACCGTTGCCAAAAACTCTATCGCTGGTTTTAAGCTCCGCGAAGGTAATATGATCGGCCTCAAGCTTACCCTGCGCGGTGAGCGGATGTATGAGTTTATGGACCGCCTCATCAACATCGTGCTGCCACGTCTGCGTGACTTCCACGGCGTTAGCAACAAAGCCTTTGACAAGCAGGGCAACTTCAGCCTTGGTCTGACCGACCAGAGCGTTTTCCCCGAACTGACCTTTGAAGAGACAACTACGCCGCACGGCATGCAGGCTGTGTTTGTAGTGAAATGCCATGACAAAGACCACAGCAAAGCACTGCTACAGAAATTTGGAATGCCGTTTGAAAAGGAGGGCAAATAAATATGGCTAAGAAGTCAATGTTAGCCCGTGACAAAAAACGGGCCATAATGATCGATAAATATGCTGCAAAGCGCAGAGAGCTGAAACAACTCGGCGATTTTGACGGTCTGGCTAAGCTACCGCGAAACAGCAGCCCAACACGCCGCAAAAACCGTTGTGTTGAGACTGGTCGGCCACATGCCTACATGCGTCAGTTTGGCCTGAGTCGTTTAGCTTTCCGTGAGCATGCAAGCAAGGGAGAAATCCCTGGTGTAACGAAAGCGAGCTGGTAATATGAGCGTAACAACTACCGATCCTATCGCTGACATGCTGACCCGCGTACGAAACGCAATCGCTGTTGGCAAAAACGAAGTGAGCCTGCCACACAGCAAGGCAAAAGAGAACGTCGCAATCAGCCTTCGCAACAACGGCTTTTTGCAGGATGTCCGTGTAACCGACCTCAGTGTCGGCAAACAGCTTACCATCGTCATCAACCTAGAGGGCGAAAACGCCCGCATTACCGAGATTAAACGTCTCAGTAAACCTGGTCGTCGTCAGTATACAAACGCCCGCGAGATCCCAGTGGTCAAAAGCGGTCGTGGCGTACTGATCATCAGCACCAGCAAAGGTTTGATGACCGGCACAGAAGCTAAGCAACAAGGAGTTGGCGGCGAGTTAATCTGCCAAGTGTACTAAAGAATAGTATAGAGAATGATGTATGAAGTATAAGAATACAACATTCATCATCCATCATTCGTCAATTAAGAAAGGAAAGATATGAGTCGAGTAGGAAAACTACCCATCCAGATTCCAAGCGGCGTGACAATCACTGTCGACTCAGACGCTATCAAAGTGTCTGGGGCCAAGGGCAATCTGGAAACTCCTCAAATCGAGGGGATTACTGTAAAGCAAGAGGACGGCGTCCTCACCGTAACGAGGGCAAATGACGAGCCAAAGGTTCGCGCTGCCCACGGTCTCATCCGGGCACTCATCAACAACATGGTTGTCGGTGTGAGCCAGGGCTTCAGCAAACAACTTGAGCTCAACGGTGTCGGTTACCGCGTAGCACTGCAAGGTGCAGACCTCAAGTTAAACCTTGGTTTTAGCCACGACGTTATCTACAAAGTGCCTCAGGGCGTGCAAGTAGCCGTCGAGCAAAACAAGATGACGGTGAGCGGTATAGACAAACAACAGGTTGGTCAGGTTGCCGCCGAGATTCGCGCCCTAAAGAAGCCAGAGCCGTACAAGGGTAAAGGTATCAAATACGTCGACGAGCGCATTTTGCGTAAGTCTGGTAAGTCAGGAAAGGATAAATAAGCATGAGCCAGGTTCAAAAACTCGTTCAGCGCGCTCAACGCAAAAACCGCATCCGTAGCACCGTGAGCGGTACGGGTGACCGTCCTCGCCTGAGCGTCTTTATTAGCAACACTAACATTAGTGCCCAAATCATCGACGACACCACACACAAAACCGTCGCTGCCGCATCGTCAGTTGGCGCAAAAGCCGCCAAAGGTTCTATGACCGACAAGGCAGCTTGGGTTGGTGCCGAAATCGCCGCGGCTGCTAAAAAAGCCAAAGTAACTGCAGTTGTTTTTGACCGAAGTGGTCGTAAATATCATGGCCGTGTCAAAGCACTCGCTGACGCTGCTCGCGAGAAAGGATTGGAGTTCTAACTATGGCCGAAGAAGCAATCAAACAAGCAGCAAATGAAGTCGCTGCGCAAAATAGGGGACAAAACCCTAACTACCGCGGACCTCGTCCGGGTGGCCAAGGTGGTCGAGACGGTGGACGCGGTCCACGCCGCGACAACCGTGGTGGTCAGCCGCAAGAAGAAAAGCAATTTGACGAGCGCGTCGTACACATTGACCGTGTTGCCCGTGTGGTAAAGGGCGGTCGACGTTTCCGTTTCCGAGCTCTCGTTGTTGTCGGTGACAAAAAAGGCAAAGTCGGCATTGGCATCGCTAAAGGTGCAGATGTGACCGCAGCTGTTTCTAAAGCAACCGAAGTTGCCAAAAAACAGCTCGTAAAGGTAACACTCTACAAAGGCACCTTGCCTCACGAAGCACGTGCAAAAGTGGGCGGCGCAAACATCCTCATCATGCCTGCAGCGCCTGGTACCGGTCTGATCGCCGGCGGCGTTGTGCGCACCATTTTGGAAGTAGCCGGAGTCAGCAACGTGCTCAGCAAATCACTTGGTTCAAGCAACAAAGCGAACATCGCCTATGCGACTATCGAAGCGCTTACGAGCCTCGTTCCAGCCAAAAACTGGGTTACCTCAGCAAAATCTAACGACAAGAAAGAAAAAGCTGCAGAAAAATCCCAGGTGAAAGTAACAGAGGCGAAAACAGCATCCCAGGTGAAAAAGGCTGAACCAGCCAAGAAACCTGCTGCCAAAAAAGCCGCTCCTAAAGCCAACAAGGAGACTAAATAATGCAGTATCACGAACTAAGTTCAGTCGCTAAAAAATCAAGCCGCCGCGTTGGACGCGGAATTGCTGCCGGTCGTGGTAAAACAGCCGGTCGTGGTACCAAAGGACAAGGTGCGCGTACTGGTTACAGTAAAAAACCAGGTTTTGAGGGTGGACAGAACCCACTCATGCAGCGCCTGCCAAAACTCCGCGGGTTCAAAAGCCTGCGTACAAAGGCCGAAAATGTCTACACCGACCAGCTCGCTGACCTTGGCGCAAGCGTTACCAACGCAACGCTGGCAGAAAAAAGGCTTGTTTCGAGTGAGTTTGTTGCCGTCAAGCTGCTACACCGTGGTGACGTTGCTAAAAAAGTGAATGTTGAGCTGCAAGGCGTGAGCGCCAAAGCACTAGACGCGCTCCAGGCGGCTGGTGGTAGTTTCAAGCAAGTACCCCGCGCCATGCGCCCTGCAACCCGCAAAAAAGAAGAGAAATAGTTTTTTGTAGGTACAGGAAACTACAAAACTCCCCATTGGCCAGGGGAGTTTTGTTATACTTAGAGTTAGACAATGAAAACAAAACAAAAAAACTGGTTTCTGCTGGCGCTACTCTCTGGCGTGTTGCTTGCGCCAAGTTCGCTTGCAGTGAAATCACTGGGGAGCGATTTTGACCCATTCCTCATTAATATCATTCGTTTTTCGGTAGCTGCAATATTGCTACTGCCCTGGACTATGCACGCGCTCCCTAATCTACTGGGTCCAGGGAAGCGCACTGCGGTAACTGCGGCGCTTCTCATGAGTGTGTCGGCGACATGTTTGGTGCTAGCCATACACTATGGTCCTGCGAGTTACGTGGCAACTCTGCAGCTCCTCGCTCCGCTGCTACTCGTCTGGTACTCTCGGCGCTTGATCGGCGAAAAGATCCAAAAAAGACTGCTCGTGGGGCTTGCCTTTGCGGCGGTTGGAGCTACCGTGATGACACTCGTGCCAATTGCACTGCAGCAGAGAAGTGATTTTGTGTTTTATCCGCTCGCAACGTTATTTGGAGTTATAAACATCCTGTTTTATCCACTTTCGACTGTCGAATATCGCAGGGCAAATGAAAAGTATCATGTGCCGCTGACCGGACTATTCGGATTTTCGGCTATACTTGTCGTTTTTATAAACCTGCTTATTTGGTGGCTGATGGGTTCGCACAAGCCGACCGAAATGTCGGTCGTCGACTGGACGGCGCTGGCTTATTTAGGGGTTTATGTTTCACTTCTGTCTAAGCTCATTAATGTCAGGTGTTACGAAAAAGTTGGGTCCGCGCTCATGGGGTCGATTTCGTACTTTGGATCTTTGCTGGCTATTTTGCTACCCATCGTGGTGCTCGACGAAAAGCTTGCGGTAGAGACGGCCATCGGGGGGTGTTTGATTGTAATCGGGCTAGCGGTGGCCGAAATACGCACGAGCGGGCACCATACACGCAGACATATATTTCACCATCACTAAAAGCCACTGCGGGCTAGAACATGCAATATTTGAGGTTAAGTGGTGCTCAGTGGTGGTGTATCTAAACGTTATTATGTATACTAGGTGCTAGTTAAAGAGATAAAAGAAGGAAGTACTTGCTGTGAACTGGAAAATTATTGGTGCCTCGTTTAAGCAAACCGA
>Ga0075163_10009834_pt1 | contig 12529 bp, 10 predicted proteins | sample JI1023141ADNA_FD_71478 | JGI IMG/M metagenome (GOLD analysis project Ga0075163, IMG submission 71478) | Wastewater effluent complex algal communities from Wisconsin, to seasonally profile nutrient transformation and Carbon sequestration -... | ecosystem: Engineered > WWTP > Effluent > Algae...
CGAATCCGTGCGCCACGTCGCGCTCGGGCGTCTGCTCCTCCGGACCGATCGGAGCGCCGAGGCGCTCGCCTCGCTCCATCGCGGTCTCGATCTCCGGCCGCAGGACACCGAGACCCGCACGCTGCTCGAGGCGCTCGAATCGACCGAGCGCGACGACGAAGCGCTCGCGACGCCGATCGCGACGATCCTCGAGCGCCGCCGCGACGACGTCGGCTACCCGCTCTCCTTCTTGCACGACCTGACCGTGAACACGGTCTACGAGAACGGGCTCTCCTCGAGCTTCCGGCAGATCGCGATCCAGGTGCACGACGACGAGGGCGCGCGTTCCCTCCGCGGATATCCGATCCCGTACGAGCCGAGCATCGCGCGCGTCGACGTGCGATCGGCGCGGATCTACCGGCGCAACGGCCAGGTGCTCGAGGCCACCGAGCAGTTCGAGCAGCCGATGGCCGACCCCGCGTACCGCATGTACTACGACAGCGTGAACCTGGTCGTCGTCCTGCCGACGCTCGAGCCGGGCGACGTCGTCGAGATCCGCTACCGCACCGACGACACCGCCGCCGAGAACCGGATGGCGGACTACTACGGCGATCTCCGGATCCTCCAGGGCGGGCTGCCCTCCGCGCGATTCGAGTACGTGCTCCGCACCCCGTCGAGCCGCCGGTTCTTCTCGAACGCGCCGAACCTCGCGAGCCTTCATCACGAGCGCACCGAATCGGGCGGTCGCGCGGTCGATCGCTACGTCGCCGACGACGTGCCGGCGCTCCGCGGCGAGCCGCAGATGCCGGGCGCGACGGAGATCGCACCCTACCTCCACGTCTCGACCTACGGCACCTGGCAGGACGTCGGCCGCTGGTACTGGGGCCTCGTGCAGGACCAACTCCTCCTCGACGACGATCTGCGCCGCACGGTGCGTGAGCTCGTCGCGGGCGCGCCGGACGAAGCGACGAAGATCCGCCGCATCCACGACTGGGTGGTCGATCACACCCGCTACGTCGCGCTCGAGTTCGGCATCCACGGCTTCAAGCCGTATCGCGTGACGCAGATCGTCCGGCGCGGCTTCGGCGACTGCAAGGACAAGGCCTCGCTCCTCTTCGCGATGTTCCGCGAGGCGGGCATCGACGCGCACCTCGTCCTCGTCCGCACGCGGCGCAACGGGGCGATCGCGGACGAGCCGGCCTCGCTCGCGGTCTTCGACCATGCGATCGCGTACGTGCCCTCGCTCGACCTCTACATCGACGGCACGGCCGAACACAGCGGCCTGCGCGAGCTGCCCGCGATGGATCAGGGCGTATCGGTGCTTCACGTCTGGCCCGAGGGCGCCGAGCTGCGCCGCACGCCGGTGCTCCCCGCCGAATTCTCCCGCCGCGAGCGGACCTACGAGTTCCGGATCGCCCGCGACGGAGGTGCCGAAGCGACCGCGGTCGAGACCGTCTCGGGCACCGAGGCCGCGTTCGTCCGCGCGCACTACGAAGCCGAAGGGACCCGCGAAGAGCGGCTCCGCACCCAGCTCCGCAACGCGTTCCCGGGCATCGAGCTCGCGTCGCAGCAGATGGAGAACCTCGCCGATCGCGAGGCCGTGCCGCGCATCACCTGGGCCGGACGGATCCCGCGCCTCGCCCAAGCCGATGGCGACGGGCTGCGCCTCGCGCCGAGCGCGATCACGGATCTCGCGCGGATGCTCGCGCCGACGCCGACGCGGACCTACCCGCTCGAGCTCGGGAGCCTCTCGGACTACGTCGAGCACCGCACGTTCGTCGTCCCCGCCGGACTCCGTGCCGCCGCGCTCCCGGAAGCGGGCGAGGCCGCGAGCCGCTTCGGCCGCGCCACCGTCCGCTTCGAGTCGACGGGCGATCGGGTGACGAGCCACGTCGAGCTCGCGCTCTCGGTCGACCGCGTATCCGCCGCCGATTACGGCGAATTCAGGGCCTGGGTCGAGGCCGCCGATCGATTGTTCCGCAAGCGCATCGCGCTCGAGGTGTCGCCGTGAGTCCGCTTCGCATCTTCCTCCCCGTCGCTCTGGCCACGCTCGTCGCCTGCGCCTCGGGCACCTCGACCGAATCGACGATGCCGCACGCGCCGAGCGCGGCCGACGTCCGCGCGCGGGCCGCGCGATCGCCGAACGACCCGGACCTCCAGCGACGCGCGGCGACGCTCGAGCTTCTCGCGTACGACGGCGATCCGTCTCTCGTCGGGCCGACGCTCGAACGCGCCCTCACGCTCTCGCCGGACGACGCCGCGCTCCACCTGCTGCACGGGCTCGCGCTCGGTCTGCACGGCGAGGCGGACGCGAGCGACGAAGAGGTCCTCCGCGCGCTCGAGCTCGCACGCACCTCGACCGATCCGCTCGCGCCCTTCGTCGCGGAGTACGCGGCGAACGAGCTCACGATCGACGTCGGCGACGAGGCCGTCACGTCGGAGCGCCGGCGCCGCGCGCGCGCGGTCTTCGACGCGCCGGGACACATCGGACCGTTCGCGATGAGCGCGCTCTCGTCGCTCCTGATCGGCGACGCCGCTCGCCGCGGCGCCGGGGACGAGGCCCGCGCGATCGCCGAGGCCCAGGGCTGCGTGCGCAGCTACCGCGTCGCCGGTCCGTTCGGTCCGCGCGAACAGCTCGGCTTCGACCACGACTTCGCGGCGTCGGGCACCGGTCCGATGGCCGACGAATACGACCTGGGTCCGGTGCGCGGGCGCCGCGCGACGCGCACGATCCAGGCCGGAGGATGCGCGATCTGGCTCGGTGGCGGCGCGGTCCAGGGGCCCGGCACGAACTACGCCGAGAGCTTCATCGACGTTCCGGCGGACACCGAGGCGTACATCCTGCTCTCGACGCCGAACTCGGTCTCGCTCCGCCTGGACGGACGCGAGATCGCGCGCGTCGATCACCGCGACGCCACCGCAGCCCGCGAGACGATCCACCGGGTGACGCTCACCGCCGGGCGCCACGAGCTCGAGGCGAAGGTCACGACGCGTCATCCGAGCCCGGTGCTGGAGATCGACGTCGTCGGCGCCGACGGCCGCGCGATCTCGGCGACGACGCCCACCGGTCGCGTTTCCGAGATGCCGAGCGGCGAAGACGCCCTCTCGCTCTATCTCCGGTCACGGCTCGCGCACACCCGCGGCGACGTCGTGCAGGGTCGCGAGCACCTTCGTCGCCTCTTCGACGGCGACGAGGCCTCGCCGCTCGTCCTCACCTCGTTCGCGGCGAGTCGGTTCTCGGATCCGATGATGCCGGCCGACCGCGCGACCGACGAGGCCCGCTCGGCGCTCCGGAAGGCGCAAGAGCGCGACGCGGCCGCGTGGTACCCGGTGCTCGAGCTCGCGCAGCTCGCGGCGAGCGAGGGCCGCCCCGACGAAGCGATCGACGGCCTGCGCGCCGCCGAGTCGCGGTTCCCCGAGGTCGTGGGCATCAGCCTCACCCTCGTCGGGCTCCTCGAGGAGAAGGGCTTCACTGCCGAGGCCGAACGACGCCTCCGCGCGCTCGCGACGCGGCGCCCGGGCGATTGCTCGGTGATCTCGTCGCAGCGCGATCTCGCCGAGTCGATGGGCCGCGTCGTCGCGACCCGGGACTTCGCCGAAGAGCTCGTGCGTTGTGACGCCCGCTCGTCGGCTCGTCTCGATCGCCGGATGGCCGCGCGCGACTGGGCCGGGGCCGACGAAGAGCTCACGCGCCTCGAGTCGATCGACCTCGACGGCGACCCGAGCAACTTCTGGGCGGCGCGGCTGCGGCTCGCCCACGCGCGACACGACGACGCGGCGGAGCGCGAGCTCCTCGCGCGGATCGCGGATCGTTGGCCGCGCGCCGACGCGCCGGTGCTCGCCGCGGTGGATGAACGGGTCGCCGCGGGTGACCTCGCGGGCGCGGTCGCGATCCTCGATCGGGCGATCGAGCGCGAACCGACCAGCCTCGCCGGCATGCGTCGCCTGCGCGCGGACCTCGCGATGGCGCATACGATGGAGCCCTACCGTCTCGACGGTCTGCGGGCGATCGAAGAGTACCGGGCCTCGGGCCAGGTCTACGACGCGCCCGCGGTCTACGTGCTCGACTATGCGGCCGTCCGGATCTTCCCCGACGGCTCGTACCTCTACCTGGTGCACCAGGTCGTCGAGGTGAACAGCGAAGCCGCCCTCGACGAGGTCGGCGAGTTCCACCCCCCCGAGGGCGAGATCCTCCGGGCCCGCACGATCAAGGCGGACGGGACGATCCTGGAGCCGGACGCGATCGCGGGTCTCCAGTCGCTCGCGCTCCCGCGGCTCGAGGTCGGGGACTTCGTCGAGACGGAATACGTCCTGTACCAAGGTCCGGCCGAAGCCCTCGAAGGCGGCGTGCTCTCGCATCGCTTCTACTTCCAGAGCTTCGACGGGCCGCTGCACCGGACCGAGTACGTCGTCGTCGCGCCGGACGATCTCGCGGTGACGTTCGATCGACGCGGCCCGCTCCCGGAGCCGCAGCTCGAAGCGCGCGACGGACTCACGCTCCGCCGCTTCCGCATGGACCACCAGCCCAAGCCCGAGCCGGAGCCGTTCGCGGTGAACCCGCGCGAGTACCTTCCCTCGGTGAGCTGGGGCATCGGCGCCCGATGGGGAGCGATGCGCGACATGCTCGCGGATCAGCTGATCGACACGATGCCGCGTGATCCGGAGCTCGTGCGCCTGGCGGAGGGCATCGTCCGCGACGCCCACGCCCGCACGGACCGACAGAAGGCGGTCGCGCTCTTCCGCTGGGTCTCGGACGAGATCGAGAGCGAGGGCTCGGGACTCTTCGAGTCGGCGCCGGCGATGGTCTACGACCGCAACGGCAACCGCGACCGCGTCCTGCAGTACCTCCTGCGGCTCGTCGGCATCCCGGTCGACGTGGTGCTCGTGCGCTCGACCGAAGCGGACCAGACGCCGAGCGAGCTCCCCGAGGACGACACCTACGACGGCTATGCGCTGCGGATCACGCTCGGTGGCGAGCCGGTCTACGTGACCGCCTCCCAGCGCGGCGTGCCCTTCGGCTGGATCCCGCCGACGTGGCTCGGACAGCCGGGCTTCCTGCTCGTCGAAGGCGGCGCGGACGTCGTACTCCCCGCGGCGTCGCCCATCCCGGATCGCCGCGACGTGGTGATCGAGGCGGAGCTCGAGGACACCGGCCGCGCGCGTCTCGTCGTCACCGAGACGCTGAGCGGCGCGAGCGCCGCGAGCTGGCGCAATGATCTCGAGAGCACGCCGGCGGCCGAGCTCGAGATGCGCTTCGAGTCGGGCTACGTGGCGCCGCGATTCCCGGGCGCCGCGCTCCAGGAGCTCGAGATCCGGAACCAGCACGACTACGAGCAGCCCCTCGTCATCGCCTACACCGTCGAGTCGGATCTCGCGTTCCCGGACGCGAGCGGCGCGGTGCTGGAGCTGCCGATGCCCTTCGAGATCGGAGGCTCGCTCGCGTCGACCGCGGTGCGCCGGACGACCGCACAGATCCCGATGGTCGCGTCGTCGCAGACGCTCCGCGTCCGGCTCCCGTCGAGCTTCGGACCGGGTACGTTGCCGACGCCTGCGGACCTCTCGGGTCCGTCGGGGTCGCGCTTCACCGCATCCGCGCGCATGGTCGGCACGCAGCTCGTGATCGAGCGGACGCTCGATCTGCACAGGAGCCGCATCGCACCGGCCGACTACGCGGCGCTCGCGACCTTCGCGCGCAGCTGCGACCGCGAGGAATCGCGGCCGATCAGGCTCGTCGGTCGCTGACCTTCGAAGGGCCGAGGACGCGATCGCGGATGCGATCGTACTCGGCCCGCGCCATCGTCGGCTTCTCGCGGACCCAATGCCGGATCGCCGGGGCGATCGAGGCTTCGAAGTCGCTCGAGATCCGGAGCCGCAGGAACTCCTCGAAGAGCGACTCGAGCATCGACTCGAGCTCTTCGATGAGCTGCATCCGCTCGAAGAACGCCTCGTCCTCGACCTCGGTCAGCAGCTGCGGGATCCGCACGCCGCCGGTCGAGAGCGTGTCGGCGTTGAAGTTGAACGCGTAGCTCTGCTCGGCCTTCGAGAGGGAGACGTGGGCCTTCGTCGGGAGCTTCCCGTCGCGCAGGGCTTCCTTCGCCTCGCGGCCGGAGCTCGGGGCGAGGCCCTTGAGCCGACAGGACTCGACGCCCTCGGCCTGGCGCTCGAGCACGAGGGACGCGTCGAGGTGGAGCGAGAGCTCCCCGTGTCCGCGGACGTCGACGGTGCCGTCGCCCATCTCCGAGAGCCACCACATGAACACGAGGAATTCGCGGCCCAGGAAGCGCGCGCCCTCGATCCGTTCGCCGAGTTCGACCTGCTTCATCGCGGACGCTCCACGTGGAAGAGCTCGGGTTCGAGCGACGCGACCGCGTCGAGCAGTCCGGACGAGAGCTGGAGGTTCTCGGCGCGCACGTAGGCGCCGTCCTGCACGAGCGTGAGCTTGAACGTGGATTCGAAGATCTCGATCAACGTCTCCTGCATCTTCGTCGAGTGGGAGAAGAAGCGGACGACGTTCGTCTGCACGTTGAACGAGACGTCGACGACGCGCATCGCCGGGAGGAACTGCTCCCGCAGCCGGCGCACGACCATCGCCTTCACGTCCTCGCGCTGCGTCTTGGAGAGTCGCGACTGACCCGACTCCTCGAGCCTCGCCGCCTCGGCCTCGGCGAGGTGCGCCTTCAGGATCGCGCCCGGGATCCGGTAGCGATCGATCCGGAGCCCGAGGTTCAGGTACTCGTTCGCGAAGAGCTTGCCGTGGTCGAGGTCGGTGTCGAACGGATGGTGGATGCTCACCCAACCGACTCGCTCGTCGTCCTCGTCCGAGGGTTTGAGGGGGCGGAAGGCCCGCAGACGGATCGCCTCGACGAACCGGTCCGCGAACCGATCCGGGAGGTCGCCCCGTACGTGGAGCTTCGAGTAGCCGATCGATCCGCGAAGCGCGCCCACGTGAACTCCTCCGAGGGGTCGCGAGCTAACAGCGAGCGAGAGACGGGTCAAGGCAACGCCGACCGACGACGTGGTAGCGTTCGCGGCCATGAACTCGCGCCTCCGCGTCCTCGCGCTCGCTCCCTTCGCCCTCGCGGCAGCCGTCGGCTGCGGCGACGACTCGTCCTCCCAGGTCCCGGTACGCGCGCCCGCGCAGGCGCCGGCGACGGCGAACGGCCCGGCGGCGGCGAACGATCCGGCCGCGGCGCCTGCGCCGACGCCGACGCCGGCCCAGACGACCGGCGTCGCGATCGGCGCGCCACTCGCGATCGAGGCCCTCGCCGACGCCGTGCTCGGCCTGAAGCTGCCGGCGGACCGCGCCTCGGTCTTCGTGACGACGACGGACAACCAGCTCTTCCAACTCGTCGTCCCTCCCGACGCCGACGCGACGTACGCGCCGGCGCTCGCGCGCGCGCTCGGCAGCGTGAGCACCACCACGCTCGCGTGGCCCCCGGCGACGCCGCCGCTCGCGGTGAAGCTGCTCGCGGTGCGCGGCGGCGCGCCGATCCGCGAACAGCCGAACACGCGGGCGCACGAAGTCGGCGCGCTCCCCGACGGCGCGTTCTTCATCGCCCTCGAGGGCTCGATCACCACACCGGCCGGCGCCCAGGTCTCGGGGGCCGAGTGGAAGTACGGACTCGATTCACGCCACCGGATCGGATGGATCCAGGGCACGCAGGTGGCGGCCGAGGAGGGCTGCGTGCTCCCGCACGACGCGATCGCCGGTGCGCTCGGGCTGCGCGTCGACGACCCGACGATCGACGCCGCGCTGCTCGGCAACATGCACGTCCACCGTGGCGGACAGTCGCACCGCGGATCGTTCGTGATCGGCTCGGACTTCGCGGCGGTGCTCACCCGCCCGGCGAACTGCAATCACGCTGCGGTCGATACCCGAATCGACCTCGACCTCCCGGTCGAGGAGTTCCATCACGCGGTCGATCGCGATCAGGGAGAGACCTTCGTCGCGATCGCGAGCGAGCCCCAGAACGGCGCCGACGAGTCGACGTGGTCGTTCTATCCGCCGCACGCGACGGAGCCGGCGCTGACGCAGAGTCTCGCGACGAACTGGACGGTGCCGTCGAACCGTCGCGTGAAGGTCCGCGTCGGCGTGCATCGAGGGCCGGCGAACGCGCGGGGGTACTGGGCGTTCTCGATTCAGGCGCATGGGGAGGATGCGACGTTCTACACGAGTGATGGAACGACGTTCTCCGAGGTCGTGGTTGCGGTGGGTGCGGCGCCGTAGGCGTTCGGGAGACTGCGGGCGGCAGGGATTTCGTGCACGTGTACGTGTACGTTCACGTTCACGATCTCCTCGTGCACGAGCACGTGGCACGAGCAGGTGCACGTAGACGAGCCGGCGAGCACGTCTCACGCGAGACGTGCAGGTGTACGAGTACGCCGTCGCGCGACCGCGACTCGGCGCGAGCAACGCCGGATCTCTCGTGTCTCGTGCTCGTGCGCCCTGCACGTGCTCGAGGACCCGTGCTCGTGCTCGTGCTCGTGCCACGTGCTCGTGCACGAGGAGATCGTGAACGTGAACGTGGACGTGGACGTGAACGTGGACGTGGACGTGGACGTGGACGTGGACGTGCACGTATGTCGGGGCCTCGCCGGTCTGGGCTCGGCTTAGAGCTTCGTCCGCGCGATCCGGATCGCGTCCTCGAACGAACCGACCGCTTCGTGCGGAGCCGCGGAGCGACCGAGGACCCACATCATCGCGGAGTACATCGCGCGCATCACCGTGCTGTCGATGATCGTGATCGAGTAGATGCAGCGGCCCCCGGTCTGGCGCGTGAACTCGGCGCCGAGCGCGCCGTGGAGGCGACGCATGCGGGCGTCGGGCATCCGGCGGATGTGGCGCGTGTCGCTGATCATGACGAAGCGACCGGGGCGCTCCGCGATCGCCGCGTGCATCGCGTCGTAGTACGCACGGATCGCGGACGCGGTGTGGCTCGCCGGCGAGTAACAGAACACCAGCCCGGGTGCGAGCCACAGGACGCTCCCCGGTCGGAGATCCGCCGGGAGCGAGATGATCGATTCCCCCTCCATCCGCCTCTGACGAATATCACGGACGTCGCGCTCGGAACATCGGGGTGCGCCGCGATCGAGGCATTCGACCCTCGCCTACGCCCTCGGGGCCGAGGCACACTCGCGCGATGCGTTCTGCACGCACCTTCGAGCTCGCCTCCTGCCTCATCCTCCTGGCGGGGTGCGCGCACGCGACCCTTCGTCCCACATCGCCCGAGTCGCGCTTCGAGCGCGCGATGCGCGACGCCGAACGAGCGGACGCGGACGAGATCCGAACCGACCTCGTCGTCCTCGCGACGCGGACCCCCGGCCTCGTGACGCGCGAGAGCGAATCCGGGCCGGACGTCCTCGTCGCGACGTGGACCGACGGTCGGTACTACCCCGAGGCGCACGGCACCCCGAAGACGCTCGGACACGACCACGTGTGGGTCACGACGGCGCCCGAGATCCGCGTCGCGTGTTCGGCGGCCGCGCGCGGTGAGCAGACGCCGCGCGAACGTCTGCGCGAGTTCCTCGGGCTGCGTCCCGAGACCGACCACCCGCACATCGTGGAGTTCTGGGTGCCGATCTCGGCGATGGTGCGTCCCTGCCCCGATCCCGCGGTGACGGACTCATCGTGCCGGCTCGGCGAACCCGACACGCGCCCGCTCGGCCCCACCGCGGACTACGCGCAATGGTTCGAAGAGCTCGAGGCACGCTCGTACCTCCCGAACGGCTATCCGTGGACGCGTCTCGGCTACACCTACGATTGGGGTGAGGGCCGGGACGAACGCGGGGCGAGCGAGTTCCTGGTTCCAGTCGGGGTCACGGTCACGATCGAGGCGGTCACGCCGGTCGACGACTACTGCGGGCCGTAGCGCCGACTCCGGAGCGCTCAGCGCGACGCGAGGTCGAACCCCGCCTCGGCGAGGGTCGCGCTCGCGCCGTCGAACGTCGACGACGAGCGCACGATGCCGCCGGCGATCGAACATCCGCGCGTCTCCCCGATGCAGCTCCCGTGGAACGCCTCGTAGCGAGTCGGCGTCGAGCCGGGCGGCGGCGGCGGCGCGTTGCCATCGACGAGGAAACCGGGTCCTTCGATCAGCGTGATCTCGGCGCCGTGCCCGCGCGCGACGATCGTGCGCGGCGACGCCTCGGTGGACGGGTCGGCGTCGCCCGAGGCGACGGACGTGGTCTCGAGAGACGCCGCGTCGTCCGCCGGACGCGAAGGCGCGCGCACGCATCCGGCGAAGACGAGGGCGGTGAAGAGGATCCGACGACGCATGGCGACATCATCGGCGCGAAACCTCCGAAGCGAAAGCGACACGAACGAGTCGCGCGCCCCCCCTTTCGCAGCCCCCGCGACGACGACATGCTGAGAGCCCTCGCGACCGCGTCGCGACTCCCCGATCCCCCGGAGCGCCATGATCGATCACACCGGATACGCCGTCAGCGATCCCGAGAAGAGCCGACGCTTCTACGAACTCGCGCTCGCCCCTCTCGGCTATCGCGTCCTGATGGAAGTGCCGAAGGAACACACCGGCGGCATCGTCGTCCTCGGGTTCGGCGTGCCCCCGAAGCCGGACTTCTGGCTCACGGGCGGCGCCCCGCACACGCCGCGAATCCACATCGCGTTCCGCGCGGACTCACGCGCCGTGGTCGACGCGTTCTACGCGGCCGCGATCGCAGCGGGCGGCACCGACAACGGTCCCCCGGGCGTGCGCGCTCACTATCACCCCGACTACTACGGCGCGTTCGTCCTCGACCCCGACGGGCACAACGTCGAAGCGGTCTGTCATACGCCCTGATCGCGACCGAGCTCTGCGATCCTCCGAGCGAGGTTCGTCCTCGCGCGGACTTCGAGTTCCGCGTGCAACGACGGCGTCCGGTAGATCGACTCCCTCGCGAGGAATCGTTCGAGCACCCGCCTACGCGCCGGCCGGAAGCTCGCGGTCGGCACGAACGCGTACTCGCGCGCGATCGCGCGCTCGAACGCCTCGAAGGTCACCTCGTCGGCGCCGAGGATCGAGAGGTCGACGTCGACGAGCAGCTTCGCGTCCGAGGTCTCGGCGTCGTGGCCGACGGTCGCGAGGATCATCGACGCGATCCGGCCGATCGCGGCCTCGTCCGCGCCGCTCGATCGGAGGACGTCGGCCGCGAGCGCCGCGCTCGCCGCCTCGTTGTCCGCGCGGGTCGGGTCGTACACGGCGTCGTGATAGAGCAGCGCGAACGTCACCTCGCCGATCCGCTCCGCCTCGCCGCGATGCGCGTCGAGCACGCCGAGGCACGCGTCGACGTGGCTCGTCCCGTGGTACGCCCGATGGGGCTCCTCGTAGCGGCGCACGAGATCTTCGAGCGCGACGCGATCGTCCCCGAGCCCGAGCGCCCACCGCGCCTCGTCCCAGGCTTCTCTCAGCGGATCACGCATCGAGCCACCTCCGAGCGATCGTGCACGTCGGCGTTCATGCCCGCTCCTTCCTTGGCTGCGCGGCGATCAGGCCGCGCACGCTCCGCTTCGCCATCGACGCCGCGGAGCCGGCCGGGATGACCGTCGGCACGGCGGCGGAGAGCGCGAAATAGCCTTCGATCATCGCGACGATCGCGCCGGCGATCGAACGGCTCCCCTCGCCGCTCCTGCCCTCGGCGTGGCAGGTGGCGACCGTCGCCCGCGCGAGTCGGTCCGTGAGACGCTCGACGTACGCGCCGTAGGCGATGCGGACCTCGACGCTCTTCACCGCCTCGGCCGCGATCGAGGTCCAACACCGGACCGCGTCGGCGTCGTGGTCTCCGTCGCGCGCGAGCAAGGCGTCGACGATCGCATCGAGCTGATCGAGCGGCGTCTCGGCTCTGGCGAGCCGCGCGTCGATCCGCGACTCCGCGCCGTGCGCGAGCCCTTCGACCAGCGCGAGGAGGATCTCGGACTTCGAGCCGAAGTGATAGTGAACCAGGCCCGACGCGAGCCCGGCCTCCTCGGCGATCATCGCGATGGTCGACCGCTCGTAGCCGTTCACCGCCATCGTCCGCTGGAGCGCGGCGGTGATCTGACTACGTCGTTCTTCGCGGTTCGTCGCCCGGGCCATAGTTGGTCGCCTGACCAAACTATGACGCCCGAACCTCTACGACGTCAACGGCAGCGCGTCGCCGCCACGCGGATCAGGGCGTGGCGTCGATCGAGACGAGCTCGACGTCGAAGACGAGCATGCCCGCCGGCGCGCCGGGGCGACCCTGATACGCGAGCGATTCCGGGATCCAGAGCCGGCGGGTCTCGCCGACGGTCATGAGCCGCACGCCCTCGCTCCAGCCCGGGATGACGCGGTTGAGCGGGAACGACGCCGGACGGCCGCGGGTGACCGAGCTGTCGAACATCTCGCCGTTCGTCGTCCAGCCGGTGTAGTGCACGGTGACGTTGCTCGTCGCCTCCGGATGCGCGCTGCCGGTGCCGGGGTGGATGACGCGGCTGCAGAGGCCGCTCGCGGTGCACGCACGGCCCGTCGGCGGACGCGCCACGTCGCTCGGGGCGGGCGGCGGCGGCGGCGGCGTCGAGAACTCGATCAGCTCG
>Ga0075163_10009835_pt1 | contig 12529 bp, 10 predicted proteins | sample JI1023141ADNA_FD_71478 | JGI IMG/M metagenome (GOLD analysis project Ga0075163, IMG submission 71478) | Wastewater effluent complex algal communities from Wisconsin, to seasonally profile nutrient transformation and Carbon sequestration -... | ecosystem: Engineered > WWTP > Effluent > Algae...
ACGGCTCGAAGATGCGTTTCAGCACGGCCGGCTCCATGCCCGGGCCGCTGTCGGCGATCGAAACTTCGGCCCATTTGCCGGTATTGTCGGTGCCGACCTGCACCGTCAGCCGCCCGTGCCCCTGGGAGCCCATCGCCTGCCGGGCATTGATGACGAGATTCAGCAGCACCTGCTGGATCTGCGGGGGGCAGACGATCGCCATCGGCCGGCTGCGCACGTTCAGGACCAGTTCCACCCGGTGTTTTTCCAGGTCCTTGGCCGTCAGCATCAGCGTATCTTCGGTCAGCCGGGCCAGGTCGGCGGCGGCTTTCTTGTTGAGGTTCGGCCGGGCCAGGCCCAGCATGCCGGTCGTGATCGCCGTGGCCCGCTGGGCACCCGCCAGAATCTTTTCCAGCGACTTGCTGCGGAATTCCTCGTCCTTCGACTTCGCGCCCATCTTGGCGTAGTTCAGGATCGGCGTCAGGGCGTTGTTCAGCTCGTGGCATACGCTGCCCGCCAGAACCCCCAGACTGCTCACCCGCTGCAATTCGCGCACCTGCCAGCGCAGACGCTCGTTTTCCTCACGCAGCTTTTCGATCGCTTCGGCGGAAACGAGATTCGATGTGCCCGCGTTGCGGGACGTTCGGGACGTCTCCGCTCGGCCAACGGCCGGAGCGGATTCGGAAAAGGGCGAGGGGCCTGTGACCGATGCCATGTCCGTAATTACCTCGGGGCGTCGAACACGTTCGACAGCGACTGGGGGGAGACGACGGCTCGCTCGGCTCGGACCGAAACGACGTTCCGACCTGCGACACTACTCCTATCGGTCATGACGATCGTGACGGTTGAGCGAATTCGATCGATCATTCCTGCGGAGCGATGTTCCAGGGGCCGCATGTGAAGGAATTGCCGCCGATTCGGCCGATTTCCGGTCTCTACGGAATCGGCATGCCCATAGCGTCATTCACCCTTGATGCGCGCCGCGACCGCCTCCGGCAGCGTCAGCCGGGCCAGGCGTGAAGCACCTTCGCGGGTGTGACGTAATTCCACGATCCACGCGTCGGCCGGCAGGGAATCGAGCGCCTTGTCGGCCCATTCCACCAGGCTTACCCCGCCGGAGTCGAAGGTTTCGCCCACGCCCAGTGCCTCGAACTGGTCGGCGTCTTCCAGGCGGTAGACGTCGAAGTGGTGAATCAGCCAGCCGAGCGATGTCGGGTAAACGTGGTGAAGTACGTAAGTCGGGCTGGAAACGATCGATTCGTCGACACCGAGGGCCTGGGCAAAGCCGCGCGTCAGGGTGGTTTTGCCCGCCCCCAGGCCGCCGATCAGGGCGATCGTAACGCCCGGTCCGGCGTGTTCCGCCAGGCTCGCCCCGAGTTCCAGCGTGGCCTGTTCGCCGGTCAGTTCCCGTTCGATGGTGCGCTTGGCTGGCCCGGGGGCGTTCATGGGTCAGTCTCCGATCGATCGAAAGTGGTCGAAACCGCCGGTCAGCCAAAGGGTTTCGCGGCCATCGTCCCATTCGATGGTCAGTTGGCCCGAGTCAGTCACCGTGCCGATTTGGGTCGCCCAGCGGGGCAGTCTTCCGGCGGCTTGCGGGGCGACGCAGAAGCACAGTTCGAAATCCTCGCCGTCCGAAAGTGCATGGCGCAGGGCCGCGGCGGGGTCCGAAGCGACCTCGCCGGCGAAGTGGGTGCGCACGTCCTCGTGCACCGGGATCGCCGTCGCCCGCAGCCGCGCCCCCAGCCCGCCCGACTCGGTCAGGATATGACGGATGTCCCCGCCCAGGCCGTCGCTCAGGTCGATCATGGCATGCAGGTCCGGGCCGAGAATGTTCAGCAATTCCTGAGCCTCGGCCACTCGAGGCTGGGGCCGCATGTCCCGGCCCGAGGGGAGCGACCCGCCCAGCGCACCGCTGACGGCGATCACGTCGCCCGGCTTCGCCCCGGATCTGAGAATCGCCCCGCTCGCCGGTTCCAGGCCGACGAGCGTGACGTTCATCACGAGCGGGCCGTTCCAAAGGTTCGTGTCGCCGCCGGCCAGCACGATGCCGAAACGGTCCGCCTCTTGCCTCAGGCCGCGCGTGAGGCCCCGGGCCACGGCGTCGAAGCCTTCGCGGGGCAGGGCGACGCTCACCAGGGCCGCCACCGGCGTACCGGCCATCGCGGCGATGTCCGACACGTTCACGGCCATCGCCTTGCGGCCGACGTGCTCCGGGGCATGCACACCCTCGGCCAGGCGAAAGTGGCGGCCGTCCATGAGCATGTCGGTCGTCATCAGCCAGCCGCGCCGGTCCGGGGGGCTATCCAGAATGGCGCAATCGTCGCCGATCCCCAGCCGCACGAGCCCCTGCTCACTGCCAGCGCCCTGAATGCGTGTGCGTTCCCGAATCCAGCGGATCAGCTCGAACTCACGTGCCATCGGACCGGGATCCTGCAAATCAATAGGAATCAGCGTTCGCCGGGCCGTCGTCTTCAGGCCGGGCGATTCGTGGATTCGCTCCGTACCAAAGCCTGCAGACCTGTTCGGCCGTGCGGCCCAGCCGCCGCCGCGTGCTTTCCTGGTCCAGGGCGTGCGAAAGATTCATCGGTTCCGTGAGAATCGAGAAAAACGCCGTAATGCCCTGATCCAGCACCGCATCCGCCCCCGAGGCCACCGACCCGCCCAGCGCCACGCACGGCTTGCCCAGCTCACGCGCCACTCTGGCCACGCCAGCGACCGTCTTGCCATAGCCCGACGAATGGTCGATGCGTCCTTCGCCCGTCAGACACAGGTCCGCGAGCTTCATGCGTTCACGCAGCCGCGTCGCGTCGATGACCAGGTCGATCCCTCGCCTCAATTTCCCGTTCGCGAAGGCCACCATGCCTGCACCCAGGCCACCCGCGGCGCCCGAACCGGCGATGTCGCGCACGGCCATTCCCAGGTCTCGCTCGATGACCCTCGCCAGATTCTCCAGCCCCTGGTCCAGACGGGCCACCATCTCGGGCGTCGCACCCTTCTGAGGCCCATAAATGGCCGATGCTCCCATCGGGCCACACAGCGGGTTGCTCACATCGCAGGCGACTTCGATCCGCACGCGGTCCAGCCGTTCGTCGCGCCGGCTCCGGTCGATCCGCTCCAGCCGGCTCAGGGCTCCGCCGCCCAGCGGCACTTCGCGCTCATCGGCCCCGATCAGCCGATAGCCCAGAGCCACGGCCATGCCGGTGCCGCCGTCGTTCGTGGCGCTGCCGCCGATGCCCACGAAAATCTGTGAAACCCCCAGATCCATCGCCGCGCGGATCAATTGCCCCGTACCGTAAGTCGATGTCAGTAATGGGTTTTTCATCTCGGGGGCGAGCAGGGCCAGGCCGGATGCCGAGGCCATCGAGATCACGGCCGTGGCGCCGTCGTCCACCACTCCGAATTTCGCCGTGACCGGATGCCCCAGCGGGCCACGCACTTCGGCCGTTTCGAAGCGACCGCCGAGTGCCTCGACCATCGTTTCGACGAACCCCTCGCCGCCATCGGCCATGCCGGCACAGTCCACCGCCGCGCCAGGCAGGGCTCGCTTTACGCCCCGGGCCATCGCGCGGGCGACGTCGCTGGCTTCCAGTGATCCCCGGAATTTGTCGGGCGCGATGAGTATCCGGACAGCCACGTTTTCGCTCGATTTCATACGCATTTTCGGCCGAACGAACCCGTCGGCGGCACGGCCCCGCCTTACCGGTCGTCGATTCAGCCCGATGACAAGCCTAATCCCTTACGTCAGCATCGACAAGAGCCGCTCGTCGTGAAGGCTCGCCACGATCATGTCCGCGTAATCTTTCACTTCCGGCGGGCTGTACCTGTGCGGCACGCCCACGGCGAACGCCCCGGCCGCCCGCGCCGCCTGAAGGCCCGCCGAACTGTCTTCGAGCACCAGCACCCGCGTCGGCTCCACGCCCAGCCGTGCCGCAGCCGTGCGATAAATCTCAGGGTCAGGCTTGCCCCGGGTCACGTCTTCCGACGTCACCAGAAACGAAAAATACGGCCGAATGCCATGGTGCGTCGTCAGTGCCTCGGCACTGGCTCGGCTCGAACTCGTCGCCACCGCCCGCGGCAGGCCACGGGCCACCAGATGGTCCAGCACGTCCCGCAGCCCCGGCATCGTGTGCGGATCGGTCAGCATCCGCTCATGGAACCGGGCCTTCACCTCGGTCATGATTTCCTGGATCTCCAGGTGGTGCATATTTCCGATCGTATGAAACACCTTGCCCGCGTCCGCCGCGCGCCGGCCGATCATGGCGGCCATCATTTCGTCCGTGAACCGCGCGCCGTGATCCTGCATAAAACTGTCCGCCACGGCGAAGAACAGGTCTTCGGTGTCGAACATCAGGCCGTCCATGTCGAACACGACCGCGTCGAAACGCCTTCCGCCACTGCCGTTCTGTCTGTCGTCCATCGTCGCCCGCTGATCAGTCCCGGAATTGTTCCGCCCAGGCGTCCGCTTCGTCCTGAACGTCGTTCATCTCACGCTCCACAAGGGCACGATAATGTTCCAGGCCTTCCCGGTCCAGTTCCGCCGGCACGTGAATCGCCCGCGTGCCTACCCCCACAGCATGCGAATACGGCTTCGGCACCGCGAAACGGTCCCAGCTCTTCGCCCGCCAGCAATGGCTGTAAGCCAGGCCGGCGCACACCACCGGCAAGCCCGTCGAACTCGCCAGATACACCATCCCCGGGTGCACCTTACGCCGTGGCCCGCGCGGGCCATCCGGCGTAATGCACAAATGCCCTTCCTTCATGCCCTGAAATTTCAGCAGGGCCTTCACGCCCCCGCGCGTGCTCGACCCGCGCACCACGCCGATGCCCAGCCGTTTGACGATCTGCGTGATGATCTCTCCGTCGGCGTGCTCCGAAATGAGGATGTGCATCGACGGCCAGTTCCAGTACTTGGCCGGAAACAGCAGCGTTTCATGAAAGAACGCATAGACATACCGCTGACCGCTCCGGTTCGCGATCGCCGGATTGATCTCCGGATCCCGAAACCGCGTGTGATACGTCATCGTGCCCATCCAGCGGTCGATCAGCTTCGAGCCGGCCACGCCGACACCCTGAATCACCTTCGGATTGCGGATCTTCATCCTCGTGCGCTCCGTCCTAGAACGACCAGCTAGGGGTAGAACTCTCGCCCCGCCGCCGGTTTGTCCTCAAGCTCAGCCATCCGGTCTGCCAATGTCCGTTGCCCCGAAATCTACCCCAACCGGCCGATTTCTCCTAGGCGAGTTCGTTCGTGATGCAGGGCCGTTCAATTCTCTCTCCGCTGAAAATGGAGGGTCCCGGAGATCACACACCGCGAACTGTCCTCTCATTTCGCCCCTTTGCCCGAAGTCAGGCGGTCCCAGTCTGAACGATAACGGGTGAATGCCTTTCGGCCCGCATCCGTCAGACGGTATTCCGTCAGGGCCTTGCGGTCGACGATCCGCTTTCGCTCCTCCACATAGCCAGCCGCGATAAGCTTCGTGGCGTGGGCCGAGAGATTTCCTCGCGTCAGCCCCGTCGTACCCAGTACGAAATTGAAACTGGCCTCACCGCACTCATTCAGCACCGCCACGATCGCAAGCCGTGCCGCTTCATGAATCACTGGGTCCAGCACGATAGGCCCATTGTCCCTCGGCTTGTCCGCGTCGCTCGAATCGCTCACGAAACCGACTCCGCCTTGCCCTCTTCCCCTGCGGCTTCCTGCTCGGCCCTCCAACTGAGCCATCGGAGAAACATTGACCATTTCGCCACTTCCGTCAGCCCGAGAGCCACGAAACACAACGGCGTCAACTCCCATGACCGCATTAGCAACGGCGCATAAGCCAGCGCGCTCGCACAGGCAAGCAGCCCCTCTTCCCAGAATTCGAACCGGACCAGCCGAATGAGATGGAACACGATGCCGGCGACCGGCGCAATCGACAAAGCCAGCAGTATTTGGGACGTCGACATCACCCGGAACGCATACGACCACATCACCGTCGACACGGCCATCAGACCGAACGTCGCCGCCAGCCTGAGCGCGATCGCGCTTCGATTCGTACCGGATCGCGGGCTCACCACATTCAGGTCTTCCAGCGGTGTCATGCCCGCATCGGAATACCGCTTCGTCACCCGTACGCACCACCAGAAATAGCCGAGGTAAGGATAAATCAACAGGCACGCGACGATTGGGGCCGATCTGCCGAATCTGGCCGTGTCGTGCATGATGGCCAGCATCGTGCCTGCGATGCACAAACCCGTGGCGACCCAGCCGGTCAGCAGCGCCCGCGATGCCTCACGCAACCGTGCCGCCAGCCGCACGGCCCGCTGGACATCGAAATAAGCCTTCATCTGCTCCGCCGTCGGCAAAATGCTGTCCGACGATTCTTCCGCCATACGATTTCAGCCTCTCGAACAGGTTGACACCGAAAACATGTTTGTTATACAAACAAGTCTATCCGGATTTTCCGGCAAGTCAACAGTTCGGAACATGCCGGCCGACTTATCGGCCCGCCCGATCAGTGGCCGCGGCGTCCCGCCGCTACCTGCGCCCATCGAAACCCGGACGACGAATCGCTTACGGTCCACATTGCTTCATTTACCGATTATGCATTCGAAACTTGCCACCAAATATCGAAATCATAAGCACTTCATCCCGGCTACGGAAGAAAAGTAATCCATGATACGGGACTCCTCGTCCATGAATTGCTGATTCTCTTTTGCGGAACTCGCACCATGTCGCCCTTTGTCGCTTCGAACGCGTCGGAAACTTCCCTAAACAGCCCCGCCGCCAATGCCCTCGATCTCGTCTTCTGCACCGCCAATATCCTCTCACTCGAAACGCTCGACCGGGCCGACGCTATTCGTGCCGAACTCAACGAAGTTCACGACACCCGGTCCGCCGAAGTGACCGACGCAATCGCCCTGCTTGCCCTGGCACGCGGCGACTCCGGCGGAAAACCACGAACTCGCAGAATGCGCATTCGCGGTTCCCGCCTTCGAATTCCAGTCTCCGGGCCGTTGGCCCTTGAAAACCATATTCGTGGTGAAGTACGAAAATGGATCCCGGCACGCAATCACCCAAGGAAATCCCTGAATATCCCTCGAATCGAACCCGCCTGACGGTCGGATGGTAACGCGTAACTCCTGAAACGATTTCGCGGAATTCGGAAATTCGGTGTAAGGTTCGAGGCCAAACGTGACTCATGGGTTATGAGTCTGACGAGTCTTTCGATCGAAGATCGGAAGCGGCGTCATATCCTCACCTCTCAGCGATATTCGGGTTTGCCGTCCAGTTTCACGTCCCACCCTCGACATTCTCCTTCGAACGACAGGAAACGAATCATGCGACCTCAATGCATCCGCCGGTCGGGTTTCGCCTTACGCGCGATCGCGATGACGCTTTTCCTGGCTTGCGGTCCCGGCTCGAATGCCGCGGACTATTTTTACGCCGACACGGCGGGCTTCGATTCGCTGACCACGAACGTTCCCGCGAATTTCTCGCTGGCCGACAATACGCTCACGATCACGCGCCTGACGAACCTTGCGGCAGACATGACGCAATCCACAGCATCGCTGACATTCTCAGCAACCAGCCCGGCGAATCCGGACTGGGTCGCGGGGAACCGCGATTTCTATCAGGTTGCGTTGAACACCACGACGACCTCGCCCGGCACCGTGAACTACGAATTCGCTTTTGCCACGGCACTTCCCACCTCTTCCTACCTGGTCTTCGTCGATTTCGACGTCAAGGAGAAGGTTTCGATCCGGGCTTACGACGCATCGGACACCCTGATCCCGTTCGCGAGTACGACGTTCTTCAAAGAAAACGGGCAAGATCCCAGCGGTACGGCCGCACCGACGACATACACGTCGCTCGGCGGGTATACGGGTGTGATCGCGGCCACGAACAATGTCAACCTCAGCAACCCGGTCGTCGGTCTCAACTCGACGATTCCGATCAAACGAGTCGTTTACGAATTCAACCTGAACCCCGAGTCAACCACCATCATCAACAACAGCCTTCGCTTCAATTTCGCCGTCGTTCCCGAACCGTCGACTTACTTGCTGGGATCGATCTCCGCATTGGCGATCGGATGGATGGCCAGACGCCGCCGAGCCGCCTGATCCATTCGAAACGCCGTGAGACAATGATCCTCCAAGAATTCCGCGGACGTCTGTCGGCGGTATTCTTGGAGCCATTCCGGTTCGAAGCGTTCGAACATCCTTCGGTGTATCGATTTACGCGTCATCGTTCGGATGGCCCATCTTGCAGGTTTGACCACCGCGAAGCACATGAATTGCACATCGAGTGACGGGATCCTTCCTGTCATTCATGTCATTCTTGGTGCCGTTGCCTTATTCTGAAGTCCGGGCGGCATCGGAGCCTTGCCTGGCACATCGATTTCGAATCGCTTCGATCTGGTAAACCTTGCCGATCCGGGCGATTCTCCTCGTGTCTTTTCGTCCTGTTTCCATTTTTCAAGACGCCAAACATCGATTCGTCCGGAAAGAATTCCTTGATACGGGATACTTTGCCCCCCTAATGAGCGAACGAAAAATGGGAAGTCACGCAATGCAACCCCGCCCCGATTCGAACGGTTCCGGCATGATGAAGCCGGCTGCCGCCAATCCTGCTGCGAATGCCCTCAAGCACGGGTTTTGTGCCGAGAAAATCCTTTCGCCCGAAATCCTCGCCCGGTCCGGGGTGATCCGCGAAGAACTCATGAAAATCCATGATCCGTGGTCCGACGACGAAATTCAGGCCGTCGATCAGATTGCCATTACCCGGGCCCAGCAGTTCGAACTCGAACGGGCCATGCGTTTGAAAATCGACGACGAAAAGCAGCGGGCCGCCGAGCTTTTCGATCGCTCCGCCCTGGACCGGCTCGCCGCCGACCTGGCCCGCTGCCGTGAAAATCCCGCACTGTTCGGGCCCATTCTGGGCACGACTTACACGGGTGCCGACTGGCTGGCCAAACTCTGGGCCGGGATCGCCGATGATCTCGCCCCCGATGATTCCGGAGTCTACGGCAGCCTGCCATTTTCGCTGGCCTGCGAAGCCGCGATGGCCCTGAACAGCCCCTGGCAGGTCGATCGTGCCGATTCCGAGGGGAGTTGGCTTATGGCCCGGTATGTGAGAATCGCGCCCGATTCCGACACAGCGATGGCTCTCTGGGTCGAAACATCGAAGGCTCCGGACGGCACGGAATTCTCCCTGGCCCGGGCCCGCCGGATCGTGGCCAAGGCACCGGCCGACCGCTCGACCGCCGCCGCCGAACTGGTCGCCAGAGCGAAGTCGGAACACACGCGATGGTTATTACGAGCCAGGGATTTGCGCTCGAATTACGAAACGGCGCTGGCGCATGCCGCCGAGGCCGCCGTGGGCACCGGTTCGGGAGATCCGGAGCTGGAAAAAGGCTTTCGCCTGCTGTCCCGTTACCTGACCTCGGCCCGCAACCGGGCCGACCGGTGCGAGCGAAGGCTGGATGCGCTCAAGCGTGACCGCAAGCGCCTGGCCTACAGGAAGCAGAAAGACGACGAACGCGAGGCTCGCCGCCTCAGGGAAGAAAGCCGCAGGGCCATGAGCCGATTCGAAAACGAGTCGAACCGACACGAGGAGCCCCGTTCGGATTTTTACGCTTCGCCGAAATCTCCCGAATACGCAGATTACGACATGCAAGCCGATAACGGGGAACAGGCACCGGATCACAGCCATGACGATTTCGAATCGAGGGATCGGACCTCGCCTGCGCAAAACCTGACATCGCTGGTCAAATCGTGCGATCAATCGCAAATCATTCGAAAAGCGGGAGATGCGATCGCATTACGGAACGAAATGCCGCCGGTCTCCGGCATCGCGTCGTGTTCGGTGGCGAAACGGCCCGCGATGCATGCCGAGAAAGAGTTCGAACAGGAAATGCGGCCGAAGTCCAGTGACGAGCCCGCCTGGCTTGACGGAAAAACGCCTCTTCTGGAGCGTTTGCCGATGATGCGGTACCGCAACTGGGCCAATCCCGCCGAAGTGTTCGACGATGAAGTCGAAGTGCTGCGGCGATTGGTTTCGATTCCACCTTCAGTGGACGGTGAGCAGGCGATCCGGAGTCTGTTCGGCTCGCCGAAGACGCTCCGCCGCTGCTGGAAGGCGTATCAGGCCTGGGCGGGTGAGGGCGGCACGCGGGTTTCGAACTAAAAATTCCGATTCCCGGTGAATTGCATTTCACGCAAGTTCGTGGAATGACTTTCCAGTTGGACCTCAGTGGCGAGCCCATCTTGGGTATCGACATTCGCTCTTTGTCAATCCGGATGCGTATCAGGGCCTCGATCCCGCCAGAATCGGGGCTTTGAGCTGGGTGTATTCCTGACGGGATCATTCCGATTCAGGTGGTATTTCCCTGAATGGAGTTCGACTGGTTCTGTGCGAACGTCGCGTAAGACATTGCAGTGAATTTCTCCCGGTTCGACTTCGGACGACCCTGCCACATCTCCCCAAGATCGGGTATGATACGAGTAACCTCACGACGGTTCGCCCCGCTCGAACCCAGGCCGGTGCCTGCCGTATCCGCAAGCGAACCGGCCCCATGCTCATCAGCCCCCGCAAATGCCCCCGGCTTCGTCGACGTCAGGAATATCGGTCATGTCCATCGCTTCGCACATGCTGTCGAATCGAGATTCCGGGCTTTTTCGCACGGCGATCCCGGCTTTCGTCGCAATTCTCGGCATGATCGGAACCGGCTTCGCACGTGCTGCTGACGAAGATCTTCGCCGCGCTGAGGAAATTTCGTTCTTCGAAACGAAAATCCGGCCCGTGCTGGAGGCGTCCTGCAAATCGTGCCATGGGCCGAAAGTGGCCGAAAGCGACCTGAGGCTCGATTCCGCCGCGGCTCTGAAGGCGGGCGGAGCGGTCTTCGGCCCGGCGGTGGTGCCCGGGAAGCCGGACGAAAGCCCGCTCCTGAAGGCCATCGAATACAAGGACGACGACCTCAAAATGCCGCCCAAGCCGGGGCCGCTGGCAGCCGGGGTCGTGGCTGACTTCCGCCGCTGGATCGAGCGAGGGGCCGTCTGGCCGACAGAAGCTTCCGCGGGCGATCCGGTCAAGCGGTTCGACATCGCCACCCGCAAGGCCCAGCTTCCGTGGCTCTGGAATGCCCCTTCGAAGCCCGCTGTGCCGCCAGTGAAAAACGCCGAATGGCCCCGGGGCGAGATCGACCGCTTCCTCCTGGCCCGGATGGAAGCCGCCGGAATCGGCCCTGTGGGCGATGCCGACGACATCGCCTGGCTGCGGCGAGCGACTTTCGTCCTGACCGGTCTGCCGCCGACGGTCGCCGAAGTCGATGCCTTTCTGGCCGACACCTCCGGCGAAAAACGTGCCCGTGCGGTTGACCGGCTGCTGGCCTCGCCAGCTTTCGGCGAGCGTTGGGCCCGGCACTGGATGGACCTTGTGCGTTATGCCGAAAGTCGGGGTCACGAAGGGGATTACACGATCGCCAATGCCTGGCGCTATCGCGATTATCTGATCCGGGCCTTCAATGCCGGCGTGCCTTACGACCAGTTCGTCCGCGAGCATCTGGCGGGCGACCTGCTCGATCAGCCGAGGCTTGAGCCCAAAACCGGCGCGAATGAGTCCGTGCTGGCCACCGGCTGGCCGTTTCTGGGTGAGGAAGTCCATTCGCCTGTCGACATCCGCCAGGATGAAACCGACCGGATCGACAACAAGATCGACGTCCTGGGCAAGACGTTCCTGGGCCTGACGATCGCCTGTGCCCGCTGCCACGACCATAAGTTCGACGCCATCAGCCAGAAGGACTATTACGCCCTCTCCGGCTTCTTCCAAAGCTCCACCTATCGCCAGGCACCGTTCGCCACCATGACGGCCGACCGCGAAATCGGCCGCCGGCTCGAAACGGTGCGTACCGGCAAGAATCAGGCGATCCGTGCTGCCCTGGCGACCGCTACAGCCCCCACGGCCGCCGAAATCGAAACGGCCCTGAAATCCGGCACGGCCACTGAGCCAGGCCGTTCGTTCGAAGCCGTTGCGAAGTGGCTGGCCAGTAGCGGCGAATCGGCGAAAAGGCCGCCGGCCGAGGGTTCGAAGGTCGTCCGCACGATCCTCGACTTTCAGGCCGGCGAATCGGGCGGCTGGAATGTCGACGGACCGGTCTTCGGCCCTGGGCCGCTGCCGCCCGGAACGATTCTTCCGCCTGGCGAAAATGGCATCGGGCTGAAAGTCATCGCCCGCGCCGGGGCTCATGTGGACAGGCACTTCGCCAAACCCCGGCATGATCCGGTCAGCGAATCCGAGGCCGGCAGCCTGGGCAACTGGCTGCGTGGTTCGGGCACGGGCCGCACCCGAAAATTCACGATCGAAACCGGCCATGTGCAGTTTCTCGTTACGGGCCAGATGCGGGTTTTCGCCTCGGTGGCGTCCCATTTTATGGTCACCGGCCCGCTGCATGGCCGCGTGGTGCGTGAAGTGAAGGTCGACGGCGACACGCCGCAGTGGGTCCATCAGGACCTGACCGAATACGTCGGCCAGCGGGTCTTCATCGAAGTCACCCCTGTGGCCGACTCCCCC
>Ga0075163_10009836_pt1 | contig 12528 bp, 10 predicted proteins | sample JI1023141ADNA_FD_71478 | JGI IMG/M metagenome (GOLD analysis project Ga0075163, IMG submission 71478) | Wastewater effluent complex algal communities from Wisconsin, to seasonally profile nutrient transformation and Carbon sequestration -... | ecosystem: Engineered > WWTP > Effluent > Algae...
TTGCGCGGCGAGCGCCGTGGCGTGGCTTTCCAGTTGGGCGATCCGGTACGGATTCAGGTGCTGCGTGCTTCGCTGGATGAACGCAAGATCGACTTCCGTTTGCTGGAATCCTCGGCGGGCAAGATGGATGTCGCGCCGCAGAACCCTTCGCGCGAGGCGAAACCCTCAGCGAAGCGCAAGAACAAGCGATAAGCCAACATTTTGCGGTGGAGTGAAAGGACATGACGGAAGCATGGATTGCCGGGATCAACGCGGTGGCGGCGGCATTGGAAGCGGGGGCCTCGTTGACGGAGGTGCTCATCGAGCAACGCGCCAAGAATCCACGTTTGCAGGAGATAGCTGCGGCGGCCAAGGCGGCGGACGTCGCCGTGCGTTTCGTGCCCACAGAACAACTGGATCGAATGGCACAGGGTGCACGGCATCAGGGCGTGGTCGCGCAGCAGGTTGAGCAGCGCAACTATGACGAACGCGATCTGGAGGGCTTGATCGAGTTTGTCGCCAAGCCCTTGTTGCTCATCCTTGATGGTGTGCAGGACCCGCATAACCTTGGTGCATGCCTGCGCACCGCCGCCGCTGCGGGTGTGACGGCCGTGATCGTTCCCAAGGATCGCGCTGTGGGTCTGACGCCGACCGTGCGCAAGATTGCCGCTGGGGGCGCCGAGCGCGTGCTGCTGGTTCGGGTGACCAATCTGGCCCGCAGCATGAAGCAGTTGCAGGAGGCGGGCGTGTGGATTGTCGGCTTGGCGGGCGAGGTGGAAGCGAGTCTGTATGACATCGACCTGCGTGGCCCCATCGCGATTGCCATGGGGAGTGAGGGCGATGGCCTGCGCCGTCTCAGTCGTGAACATTGCGACTACCTAGCGCAGATTCCCATGCACAGCGGAATGGAAAGCCTCAATGTTTCGGTCGCCACCGGCATCAGCCTGTTCGAGGCGCTTCGTCAGCGGCGCTGAGATCGCTACACTCCGCGCCCATTTAAAGGCGTGAATCACTGCGCTCGCGGTTCGGCGCGCCGCAATTACGGAGTTCTGTCATGAGCATCAAATGCGACAAGTGGATTCGTCGAATGGCCGAGCAACAGGGCATGATCGAGCCCTTCGAACCGGGCCAGATCAAGCATGGCGCGGACGGCCATCGGATTGTCAGCTATGGCACGTCCAGTTATGGCTACGACGTGCGTTGTGCCCGCGAGTTCAAGATCTTCACCAATATCAACTCAACCATTGTCGACCCGAAGGCGTTTGATCCCAGCAGCTTTGTCGATGTGGAAGGTGACACCTGCATCATCCCGCCAAACTCGTTTGCACTGGCGCGGACGGTCGAGTATTTCCGCATTCCGCGCGACACGTTGGTGGTTTGTCTGGGCAAGAGCACCTACGCGCGTTGCGGCATCATCGTCAACGTCACGCCGCTGGAGCCGGAATGGGAAGGTCATGTGACTTTGGAGTTCAGCAACACCACACCGTTGCCCGCGCGGATCTATGCAGGAGAAGGTGTGGCGCAAATGCTGTTCTTTCAGTCGGACGAGATCTGCGAAACCAGCTACAAGGATCGCGGCGGCAAGTATCAGGGCCAGACGGGCGTCACCTTGCCGCGTACCTGAGCGTCCTCACCCAGACTTTTTCCACGGATTGACCTGATATGGCCGGTTCCAGCCTGTTCGCCCTGATCGATGACATCGCCTCGCTGTTGGATGATGTCTCCATCCTTACCAAAGTGGCAGCGAAGAAGACGGCGGGTGTGCTGGGCGACGATCTGGCACTCAACGCGCAGCAAGTCGCGGGTGTCAACGCCGATCGTGAATTGCCGGTGGTGTGGGCGGTGGCCAAAGGCTCTCTGCTGAACAAGGCCATTCTGGTGCCCGCCGCGCTGGTGATCAGTGCGGTGATGCCCAGCCTGATCGTTCCCTTGTTGATGATCGGCGGGGCATTTCTTTGTTTTGAAGGTGTCGAGAAAGTGCTGCACGCTTGGCTACATAGTCGTGAGGAAGATTCGGCGCATCACCGCGAAATGGTGCAGGCCGTTGCCGACGAGAGTGTGGATCTGGTGGCCTTCGAGCGCGACAAGATCAAAGGCGCGATCCGCACCGATTTCATTTTGTCTGCCGAGATCATCGTGATCACCTTGGGCACGGTGGCGGGTCAGACCTTCGGCAAACAGGTCGGCGTGCTGGTGGGGGTGTCGCTGCTGATGACGGTGGGGGTGTACGGGCTGGTCGCCGGTATCGTCAAGCTCGACGATGCGGGGCTGTACCTGTTCCGGTGTCAAGGTGAAAGCGCTTGGCGGCGTCTGCAACGCGCAGTGGGAAGCCTGTTTCTTCGTGGAGCGCCCTTGCTGATGAAGTTTCTCTCCATCGCGGGCACGGCGGCGATGTTTCTGGTTGGAGGCGGCATCCTGAGTCACAACGTTGGCGTTCTGCATCACGCGCAGCAGACGGTCGGCGACGCATTCGGCGATGCTCTGGGCTGGCTGGGCAGCATGGGTTTCGATGCCATCGTCGGCATCCTCGCCGGTGGGTTGGTACTGGCGGCGGTGAAGTTGATCGCCCGCGTGCGAGGCAAATCGGCACACTGAGTGCGCAGTCGTTCAATTGTCTTGCCTGCGTCCGGATTCAATTGCAAGATCGCTGCACTGACTGCAGGGGAGAGCAGCAATGATCCGGGTGTTTCTGGTCGATGACCACGATATGGTGCGATTCGGCTTTCGCAGTTTCCTTTCTAATCAGACCGATATCGACGTCGTGGGGGATGCGGCTAGTGCCGAAGAGGCACTGACGCAACTCAAACGGCAGCCGGTGGATGTGCTGGTGTGTGATCTGCATCTTCCCGGTATGAGCGGTCTGGAAGTCACTGAGCGACTGGTGCGCAGCGAGTCACCGACGCGCGTCATCGTGGTGTCAGCCCAGTTGGATGGCCCCTTGCCGAAGCGCGTCATGGATGCAGGTGCGGCAGGCTATCTGAGCAAGCACTGCGGGCCGGATGAGCTGGTGCGCGCGGTGCGTGATGTCTCGCGCGGCAAGCGCTATCTCGCGGCAGAAATTGCTCAGCAATGGGCCTTGAATGGTGGGGGGGGCGGATCGCCATTCGACGAGCTCACCGCCAGGGAAATGGAAGTGGCCCTGATGTTGATCAAGGGCGAGCGCTCCGTGGACATCGCCAAACGCCTGAGCCTGAGTGAGAAGACCGTCTCGACGCACAAGACGCGGCTACTTGAAAAGCTCAATGTGAAAGACGTCGTTGGCATTGCACACCTGGCTCGGCTGCACGGTGTGATCGACGCCAACGGCGCCAGTTGATGAGGCGTTTCGCAACCGGCAGCCGCGTGGCGGACGCGCTGCGTGTTGCCAGCGAACGATTGCCCGGTGAAGAGGCGCGTCGCGAGGCCGAGATCCTGTTGGAGGCAGTCCTGCAGCGCGGTCGTGCCTGGCTGTTCGCCTACTCGGATGCCGTGCTGACGGATGCTGATCTGGCGCGTTTTGATGCGCTCGTGCAGCAGCGGGCCGACGGTCAGCCGGTGGCCTACTTGCTGGGCCAGCGTGAGTTTTTTGGGCTGACACTGCGGGTGTCGCCCGCGACGCTCATCCCGCGTGCCGACACCGAAACGCTTGTGGAGCAGGCCCTGCAGTTGCTGGGTGCCAGGCAAGGTGTGCGAGTGCTAGACCTGGGCACTGGCAGCGGCGCGATGGCGCTTGCCCTGGCGCACCATCTGCCGCATAGCGAGGTATGGGCCACTGACCGCAGCGACGCCGCCCTGCAAATCGCACAAGGCAACGCGCAACAGCTTGGGATCGGCAACGTGCACTTCGTTGCAGGGGACTGGTGGAGGGCGCTGCCACCCGATGTCGGCGCCTTCGATCTGATCGTCAGCAACCCACCCTATATCGATGCCGACGACCCGCATCTGCAGGAGGGCGATCTGCGTTTCGAGCCGCGTAGCGCATTGGTCGCAGACGAACACGGACTCGCTGACTTGCGTTGGATCATCGATGGAGCCCCCGCGCATCTGTCACCCGGCGGATGGCTGTTGTTGGAACATGGCTGGCAACAGGGCGAGGCGGTGCGAGATCTGCTGTGTCAGGCAGGTGCGCAGGAGGTCGCGACCGTGACGGACCTCGGCGGCCAGCCGCGGGTCAGTCTGGGTCGCTGGTGATAAGCGCCTCGCGCTTGCGGGCGATCAACTCGCGTTGACATGCTCGGGGCATAATTGGCCACCCGAATTCTGAGGCGTCTGCCATGACCGATCACTTCGCTGAAGCGCTGATCACCTTTCGCGATCTGCTGGATGAGGCGCGCTCGGCAGGCGATCCTGAACCGACCGCGATGAGCCTGGCGACCGTCGATGGCGATGGACAACCGACCTGTCGCACCGTGTTGTTGAAGGACTTCGATGAACGCGGCTTCGTGTTCTACACCAACACCGAAAGTCGCAAAGGCCAGCAGCTGCATGATCGCCCCAAGGCTGCACTGTTGTTCCACTGGAAGACCTTGCGTCATCAGGTGCAGGTGAAGATCGAGGGCCATGCCGAGCCAGTCACGCGTGAGGAAGCCGATGCCTATTTCGCCTCACGTCCCCGCGTGAGCCAACTGGGCGCTTGGGCGAGTCAGCAATCGCGCGAGCTGGACCGTCGCGAAACCCTGGATCAGCGACTCGCCGAGTTCGAGCGCGAGTTCGATGGCCGCGAGGTCACCCGTCCGCCGTACTGGTCGGGATACCGCATCGTGCCGCAGCGCATTGAGTTCTGGTACGGCGTGCCCTATCGCCTGCATGATCGCCACGAGTACCGCAAGGTGAATGGCGAATGGCGGCATGGGTTGCTCTATCCCTGAGCTTCGCCTGCGTTTCGCGAACGCGTGAGACGAGGGTGAATGGCCGATAATGGCCGCCATGACCGATATCGTTCTTGCCACCCTCAATGCCCGCTACGCGCACGCCTCCCTCGGGCTGCGCTATCTGCGCGCCAATCTTGGCGATCTGCATGCGCGCTCGGTGATTCGGGAGTTCGTGATCGGGCAGAAGACCGAAGAGATCGCCGAAAAACTGCTGGCTGAGCAAGCCAAGGTGTTGGGTCTTGGCGTGTATATCTGGAACGTCGAGGAGACCACGCGGCTGGTGGCGATGCTGAAGCGCATCCGGCCGGAGCTGATTGTCGTGCTGGGCGGCCCGGAGGTCAGCTACGAAGTGGATGAGCAGCGCATCTGTCAGTTGGCGGACTACGTCATCACCGGCTGGGGCGATGTGAGTTTTGCTGCGCTGGCAAAGCGCTTGTTGAACGGTGAGGTTCCGGCACAGAAGGTGATCGCAGGTGTCCAGGCCCCGCTCGACGCCTTGGTTCTGCCCTACGACGAATACACCGACGAAGACATCGCCAAGCGCCATCTGTATGTCGAGGCATCGCGTGGTTGTCCGTTCAAGTGCGAGTTCTGTCTGTCGGCGTTGGACAAGACGGCCTGGCCGTTTCCGCTGGATGAATTCATGCGCGCATTGGAACGCCTGTATGCGCGCGGCGCGCGGCAGTTCAAGTTCGTGGACCGCACGTTCAACCTCAAGGTCGACGCTTCCTTGCGCATCCTGCAGTTTTTTCTGGAGCGGATCGAGGCGGCTCCGGATGATCCGGTGTTCGCGCATTTCGAGCTGGTCCCCGATCATCTGCCCGAGCGACTGAAGGCCATGGTGGCGCGCTTTCCGCCAGGAACGCTGCAGTTTGAAATCGGCATCCAGACCTTTGACTCCGAGGTGCAGGCGCGGATATCGCGCAAGCAGAAGAACGAACTTGCCGAAGCCAATCTGCGTTGGCTGCGTGCGCACGCAAACGCGCATCTGCATGTCGATCTGATTGCTGGATTGCCTGGCGAGTCGCTTGCGAGTTTCGCCACTGGTTTTGATCGACTGGTGGCATTGCAACCGCATGAAATCCAGTTCGGCATTCTCAAGCGGCTGCGTGGTGCGCCCATCGCGCGTCACAGCGAAGCCTTCGATCTGCGCTTCAGCGCCGATCCGCCCTACAGCATTCTGTCGAACCGCGATCTCGATTTCTCCACCTTGCAGCGGATGAATCGCTTTGCCCGCTACTGGGATATCGTCGCCAACTCGGGCCGCTACCCGCGCACCTTGCCGTGGTTGCTTGCGAGCTCGCCGTTCGCCGCTTTCATGGCCTTTGCGAATTGGTTGTACGCGACGACTGGGCAAACCCATGCGTTGGCACATGAGCGACTGGTGCATCTGTTGCGGGATTACCTGTGTGATCTGAATCCCTCGGAAACCGCCGATATCGAACGCGACTTGATCGAGGACTACCATGCCACCGGTGGTCGCAGCCGCCTGCGCTTCGAAACCGAGGAGCGCAGCTTGCCGCGACCGGAAGTGCGCGGCGGCAAGGTCGCGCTGCCCAAGCGCCAGGCGCGGCATTTGCGTGCCGAGTCAGGGTGATCACACTCGGCGCCGCCTAGCAACGGAACGCCGCTTGCAGTTGCCTGATCACCATCACCAAGGGGGAAATCCGGATGCGACTGATCCTGTTTACCTTGCTCCTATGCAGCATGCCGCCGGCTTCGCTGTTGGCGGATGAGCCAGAGGCGGCTGTTCTGGACGCGATGAGCGGTTACATGGACTTTGCCGAATACGGCGGCAGTCTGATCTGGCCTGCTCAGATTCCGGCAGAGGATTGGTCAAAGATCCTGCTGATTGATGCCCGCGATGCGGCACAGTTCGACAAGGAACACATCCCCGGCGCCATCCATATCGAATGGCGACAAGTGCTGGCCCGTCGTGACGAAATCCCCAAGGACCGCATGGTGGTGATCTATTGCAACTCCGGTTCGCTGTCGGCGCAGGCCGTATTTGCGCTGCGGGTGTTGGGATGGGAGAACGTCAAGGTCCTGCAGGACGGCATGCAGGGCTGGAAACGGCTGTCACTGGATGCGCCGGTGTCTCATTGACGGGTGTGCCCGTCGTACTCGCCCACCGAGCGGGTTAGTTGGCGCAAGGCTGCACTGTAGTCCTTCACTGGCGTGAATTCGCGCGTTTTCGGGTTTGCGATAATGTGAAAACGATGCCATTGCTTCGTTGGAGATCGGGGGATCCGACGTTGTTTGCCATATGTGAATCCGTGTTCAAGCTATCCAATCTCTGGCGGCGTCTCGCTGTCGTGGGTCTATGCGCGACCTTGAGCCTGCACGCAGTATCGCTGTCGGCCCAGGATGAAGCGGGGTGGGAAAGTGAGCTGACAGGCCAGCGCTTACGCGTCTGCATATGGCCTGACTATCGCGGGGTCAGTTTTCGCGATCCGCGAAGTGGTGTGCTGTCAGGGATTGACATCGACATGGCGTATGCACTGGCTGCCGATATTGGCAGGACTGTGGAGTTTGTCGATAGCTCATTCGCCAAGTTGATCGATGACCTTCAACAATCGCGCTGTGATGTCGCCATGTTTGCGGTGGGCGTGACTCCCGAACGGCAGCAGCGGCTCGACTTCAGTGCCCCCTATCTGGCCAGCGACGTCTTCGCCATCGCCTTGCGAAGCCAAGCCCGCGTGCGTCGCTGGGCGGATATCGACCAGCCGCAGTCCGTCGTGGCTGTGGCGCGCGGGACCTGGCACGAGACATGGATGCCACGCGTCATGACGAAGGCGCGGATGCTGGTGCTGGATACGCCAGCGGCACGTGAACAGGAGGTTCGTTCGGGGAGAGCGGATGTCTTTCTGACCGACTACCCGTTCGGCGTGCACCTTGTTCGTGAGGCGGGCTGGGCACAGTTGATTGCGCCGCCCGTTCCCACCCAGGTCACCCCGTACGCCTATGCAACGCGCCCCGGATTGTCGCACTGGACAGCGCGGGTAGATCGTTTTGTCGCCGACATCAAGAAGGATGGACGATTGCGTTCCGCGGCCCTGGTGCATGGTTTGGAGGCCATCGTTCAACCATGAGCCGGACCTTGCGTCAATTTCGTCGCAACATGGTGATCTGGTACCTGATGTTCCTCGGCACCCTGTTTGGGCTATCCGCCTACACAGCGTGGCGCATGAGTATCGACGCACGCGGTGCAGCGCGTGATCTCGCCGTGTTGTATGCCGACAGTTTCGGGCAATTCATCGACAACAGCCTGCAGGCATCGGATTGGGTTCTGGCAAGCGTCTCGACGAACGCAGAAGACGCGCTCGACTCCAGCAAGCTGGACCCCTTGTATCAACTGTCACTGACACGCGCACCATTCATTCGCTCGCTGTCGGTGCTGGATGCATCGGGCACCATCATTGCGAGTTCCAATCAGGCCAATCTTGGCGTTGTGGTCAGTACCCAGACCTTCTTCCCACCCGCCAGCGGTGATGCGACGGTCTTGCGCATCGGCGAACCGTGGCAAGGTCGCGATTTCTTCAACGGCCATCCGCTTTCGGGGGGCGCGCCGCTGGATGTGCGTCAGCCATGGCTGATCCCGATGACGCGCACGATTCGGCTGGGCGAACAGGCGTTGACGCTCCTGGTGGCGTTCAATCCGGATTATTTCATTGCGCAGTTTGCGCAACGGCTGGAAGCGATCGGCGCGAATCTGGTCTGGTACCGACTGGACGGCGTGGTGTTGTTGGATAGCGGGAACTTGGCGCGTGCGGGCTCCAGAACTGACGAAAAAGTCCTGCACAGTCCAGAAGAAGCGTACGCGCGCCAAATGTGGTCGCCCTGGGCAACGGCTGTCTCCATGGAATACCCGTCCTCAGTCCGTGTGGATCTCAACGCGGATCGGGTTTGGCGGGGATGGTGGAGTGAAATCCGTAGCTTGCTTGCGTTGGCGGGGCTGACGGCCCTGCTGGTGTTTCTTGTCTTGTTCAATTTTTATCGACGTCAGCGTCAGGTGATTCAGCAGCGCTTGGATGACCTGCAGGCGCAGCGGATCCAGGCCTCGGTTTTCAATGCCAGCAACGAAGCCATCGTGGTCACCGATGCGCGGCGGCATATCATCGCCGTCAACCCGGCATTCACCCGGATCAGCGGCTATACCCTGGCTGATGTGCAGGGGCGGCATCCCTTGTTGCTGGTGAAGAAGCCGCTTCCAGAGGGAATTGACCGCGTTGTCGAGAAGGCACTCGCTCAACAGGGTTTCTGGCGCGGTGAGTATCCCGCGGTGCGCAAGGACAGTAGCGAGTACGAGGCGCTGATTACCATCACCGCCGTGCGCGGCGCCAGTGGTGAAGTCGAGCGCTACGTCGGCGACATTGCCGATGTCTCTGCGGTTCGTGCGGCGGAGCGCCGCCTGCACGTGGCGGCCAGTGTGTTCACTTATTCGCGTGAAGGCATTCTGATCACCGACGCCAAGGGCGATATTGAAGACGTCAATGAAGCGTTCAGCCTGATCACGGGCTACAGCCGCGAGGAGGTGCTGGGCAAGAATCCCCGCCTACTTCAATCCGGGCGGCAGGGACCGGATTTCTACGCGGCGATGTGGCGTGCTCTGAAGCAGGACGGTTACTGGTCCGGCGAAGTGTGGAATCGTCGCAAATCCGGTGAGGCCTACGCTGAGATGCTCACCATCAGCGCCATTCATGACGACGAAGGTCGGGTGCAGCGCTATCTCGCGCTGTTTTCCGACATCACCGCGCTGAAGGAGCACGAGATCCGTCTGCAGCGCGTTGCCTACTACGATTCCCTGACCAATCTGCCGAACCGGGTGCTGCTGGCGGACCGCCTGCGTCAGGCAATGCGCCTTGCGCGGTACAGTGGGCAATGGCTGGCCGTGGTCTACATCGACCTGGATGGTTTCAAAGCGATCAACGACGAACACGGGCACGTCGCGGGGGACCAGTTTCTCGCCATCGTTTCAGAGCACATGCAGGGCGCGTTGCGCAGCCAGGACACCTTGGCGCGGGTCGGTGGCGACGAGTTCGTTGCGGTGATCGTGGATGTTGTGGACGTCGAACAACTCGCGCCGATTCTGCAGCGCTTGCTGGATGCCGCGGCGCAGCCGGTAACGATCAGTGCCGTCGAGCTGGCAGTGACAGCGAGTCTGGGTATCACGGTGTATCCGCAGCACGAGGATGTCGACGGCGATACCCTATTGCGTCAGGCTGATCATGCGATGTACCAGGCCAAGCAGGGAGGCAAGAACGCTTGGCTGTTCTTTGACCTGGAGCAGGACCGGCGTGTGCGTGGCACGCAGCAGAGTCGCGAGCGACTGCAGGCAGCCCTGCATAAGAACGAATTGCGCCTCTACTACCAGCCCAAGGTCAATATGCGAACTGGCGAGCTGGTTGGCGTGGAGGCCTTGATTCGCTGGCAGCATCCCGAACAAGGGTTGCTATTGCCCGCCGCCTTCCTCGCGATGGCCGATAACAGCGAACTGGAGCTCGACATCGGACGCTGGGTGATCTGCAATGCCTTGCAGCAGATGCAGGCGTGGCATCGCGCAGGCAACCCGATTGCGGTCAGCGTCAACATCAGCGCACGTCAGTTGATGCGTGCCAGTTTCGTCGACGACCTGACCGCCGCCATGGCGCACTACCCGGATCTGCCCCGGGACATGCTTGAGATCGAGATTCTCGAAAGCAGTGCCTTGATCGGTCTGCGCTCTGCCGGCGAGGTGATCGAAAGCTGTCGCGCGCTGGGCGTGAAGTTCGCCATCGATGATTTCGGTACCGGCTATTCGTCGATGACCTACCTGAAGGCGCTGCCTTCGGCGAGTGTGAAGATCGATAGTGGCTTCACCCGCGATATGTTGAACGACCCGGACGATCTGGCCATCATCGACAGTGTGATCAATCTGGGAGCCTCGTTCCGGCGCCAGATCGTTGCCGAAGGCGTCGAAAGCATTGCGCATGGCGAGCAGCTTTTACTGCTCGGTTGCGAGCTTGGTCAGGGCTTTGCCATCGCACCGCCGATGCCAGCGCAGGACATTCCGAGCTGGCAGGCGACCTGGACTTTGAACCCCATGTGGGCTTCACGCAGAGCTTTGCCCCGCGAGCGGATGGGCGTCCTGTTTGCCGAAGTGGAACATCGCGCGTGGGTCAATCAGGTGGAGAACTTCGTTCGAGGTGAGCAGTCCGGGGCGCCCGAACTGGATCCCCATGCCTGTCGCTTTGGACGCTGGCTGGACCAAGCGGGGTCGGAACAACTGGCGCTCTTCAATTCGGGTGATGTGTTGACCGCAATGCATCAGGTCTTGCACGAGTTGGCGCATGAACTCCTCGAACTGACCCGGTCTGGCAAGGCCATCGAAGCTGAGTTGCGTTTAAGCGAGCTGCGCAGTCTCAGTTCGGCGATCCACGAGCAGTTGCGCTGGATGCTGTCGCACGCCTGATCGTGCGCCAAGCCATGCAATGCAGCCATATCGGCGCACGACGGCTGGCAGCCCCAGCGTTGACCTGCGATGCTGCGTCTGCAGCATGTGCTGTTTCGATCCCGATGGAGTGTCCTCGTGTCTGCCTTTTCCGCATTGACCGCAACGAATCCTGCTGCCTCGACCCGCTCGGCGTGGTCGGTGCTCAAATTCGGCGGAACCAGTGTGTCGAAACGCAGCCGTTGGGACACCATTGGTCGGCTGGCACTGGCGCGGCGCGACGAGAGTGGCCCGGTACTGGTCGTGGTCAGCGCGGTGTCCGGCGTGACCAACGCCTTGCTGGCAATCATCGAGGCCGCACAACGTGACGTTGCGCAAGCGAAGTCGTTGGCGGAGGCGCTCTGCGACAAGCATCGCGAGTTCGCCGCCAGCCTGGATCTGCAAGCCGATGCGGTGATCGGTCAGCGCTTTGCCGAGCTGCATGCGCTGGTGGTCGACACACGCGCGGCGCGGGCCGATTTCGGCTGGCAGGCCGAGGTGCAAGCGCTGGGCGAACTGATGTCGAGTGCGCTGGGCGAGGCCTATCTCAATCGGCAGGGTATTCCGATTCGCTGGATCGATGCGCGCCAGCACATGCGAGCCATCGTCCTGCCCAACACCACCCAGTGGGCCGCACGCTTGTCGGTGAACTGCCACATCGACACATCGGACGCCTACCGCGCCGGGTTCGCCGAACAGGGCGATCTGCTGATCACCCAAGGCTTCATTGCGCGCGATGAAGCGGGACAAACCTGCATTCTGGGGCGTGGCGGTTCGGATACTTCGGCGGCGTATTTTGGTGCTCGCCTGCAGGCGGCGCGGGTGGAAATCTGGACCGATGTGCCGGGCATGTTCAGCGCCAATCCGCGCGAGGTGCCGCAGGCGCGTTTGCTCAGTCGCCTCGACTATGAGGAAGCGCAGGAAATCGCGACCACTGGGGCCAAGGTGCTGCATCCGCGTTGCATCGGTCCCTGTCGGGAGGCCGCGGTGCCTTTGTGGATTCGCGACACCGAGCGGCCTGAACTGGCGGGTACGCTGATCGATGCCAGCGCCGTGGATGCGGCACCGGGCGTCAAGGCGATCAGCACACGCAAAGGCATCGTGCTGGTCTCGATGGAGTCGATCGGCATGTGGCAACAGGTCGGTTTTCTGGCCGACGTGTTTGCGATTTTCCGTGCGCATGGTTTGTCGGTGGACTTGATCGGTTCGGCGGAATCCAACGTCACCGTC
>Ga0075163_10009837_pt1 | contig 12528 bp, 2 predicted proteins | sample JI1023141ADNA_FD_71478 | JGI IMG/M metagenome (GOLD analysis project Ga0075163, IMG submission 71478) | Wastewater effluent complex algal communities from Wisconsin, to seasonally profile nutrient transformation and Carbon sequestration -... | ecosystem: Engineered > WWTP > Effluent > Algae...
GCGGCGGGCGCGCGGCGCCTGGGCCAGCACCTCCTGGTAGGCGGCGCGCAGTTCGTCCTCGGGGCGATCGAGCCGCTCGAGGAGCAGCGCGCGATCGGCGGCCAGCGCCACCCGATCGGGGCCGGCCGGCTCGGCGGCGAGCTGCCGCTCGCGCAGCGCCACCAGCTCGGCCCAGCGGCCGGCGGCGGCGTAGGCGCGCTCGAGCTCGCGGACCAGCGCCAGGCGGCTGGGATCGGCGGCGGCGGCGGCCTCGATCGAGATCAGCGCCGAGGCGCGATCGTCGCGCAGCCCGGCGTCGACCCGGGCCAGCGCCTCGTAGGCGTCGGCGGCGGCGCGGTGATCGCCGGCGTCCTCGGCCATGCGCAGATCGGCCAGCGCGGCGGCGGTGATCGGGCCGGCCTCGCGCACGGCGGCGGCGACCCGGGCCAGCGGCTCGCCGGCCAGCGGATCGTGCGGGCGCAGCTCGAGCGCCTTGGTCAGGAGCGCCAGCGCGCCCAGGCCGTCGCCCTGCTCGGCCAGCTGCTCGGCGTCGCGCACCAGGCGCGCGAAGCCGTCGGCGCGGTTGCCGTCGACGCGGGCGGTCCGCGGCGGCGGCGCGGCGTCGCCCAGCCGGCGGCGGGCGGTGGCCAGCGCGTCGTGGACGAAGCTCAGCCCGGGCTGCTCGTCGGCGATCGCCGCCAGCAGCGACGACGCGCGCGCGCCGTCGCCGGCGCGATCGAGCGCGAGGCCGGCGGCGCGGTAGCGGAGCAGCAGCGCCTCGAGGCTGCCGGCCGGCAGCGCGCCGGCGCGCTCCTCGTAGGCCAGCACGACGTCGGTCCACTGGCCGGCGCTGGCGCCCAGCACCGCGGCGGCGGCGAGCCGGCGCGGATCGGTGGCGGGCACCTCGCGCAACAGCTCGTCCTGCGCGGCCCACGCCCCGCCGTCGGCGGCGGCGATGCGCGCGCGGGCCAGCGCGATCGTGGCGGCGGCGGCCGGCGTCTCGGCGGCGGCCTGGGCCCGGCCCCAGTGGGTGGCCATCAGCGCGGCGTCGCCGGTGGCGGCGGCCAGCACCATCGCCCGCGGGTGCGCGAGCTCGGCGTCGGCGCCCAGCTCGGCGACCTGGCCCCACGCCTCGAGGGCGCGCAGCATGGTGGCCGGCTCGTCGCGGCGCGCCGCGCGATCGAGCGCGGTGGCGGCCTTGCGCGCCCAGGTGCGGGCGTCGACGCGCTCGTCGGCGCGCGCCGCGATCGCGGCCAAGAGCTCGCCGCGGCGATCGACCTGCCCGCCCGCGCCCAGCACGTCGGCCCAGGCGTCGGCGGCGGCGGGGCTGTCGACGGCGTCGGCGCCCGGCACCAGCGGCAGCGCGCGGTCGAGCTGGCCGGCGGCCGCGAACCAGGTCGCGGCGCGCACCCGATCGAGCTCGTCGCCGGCGCCCGCCGCGAGGCGGTGGGCCAGCTGCTCGGCGGCGCCAGCGGGATCGCCGGCGGCGAGGCGGGCGTCGATCAGCGCCGCGGTGGCCAGCTCGTCGGCCGGCTCGCAGGTCAGCACCGCCTGGTACAGCTCGGCGGCGACCGACGCGCGCGCCGGATCGGTCGCGACGCGCGCCGCGGCCCACAGCGACGCCGCGCGCCGCAGCGCCGGATCGCTGGCGCGGGCGGCCAGCGCGACGACGTCGTCGGTGGGCGCGCCGCCGGCCATCGCGGCGGCGAGGGCCGCGGCCTGGACGGTGGGATCGTCGGGCGCCAGCGCGGTCGCCGCGGTCAGGCTGGCGGCGTCGCCGCGCTGGGCGGCCTCGAGGAACAGCGCCGCCTGGGCGGCGCCCGCCGGGAGCTGCTGCGCCAGCGCCGCGGCGGCGGCACCGCCGTCGCCGTCGCGCAGCTGGCCGACGTGGGCCGCCAGGGTCGCGCCGTCGGCGGCGATCGCCGCGGCGAAGCTGGCGGCCGCGCCGGCGCGATCGTTCGAGCGATCGCGGAGGTGACCGCGGGCGACGTCGACCGCGGCGCGCAGGCCGCCGTCGGCGAGCACCGCGCCCAGGCGCTCGAGCGCCTCGTCGAGCTCGTCGGCGCGGCCGTCGAGGAACGCCAGCTCGAGCTGCGCGAGCTGGGCGCGCACGTCGCTCTTGGCCTCGTCGATCAGCTCGCCGACCGCGACCCGCGCCAGGTCCTGCTCGGACGCGGCCATCAGCAGATCGACCCGGTGCAGCGCGAGCGCGCGCCGCTCGAGCGGGCCGGCGATGCCGAGCTCGGCGTCGAGGTGGGTGGTGGCCTCGGCGACGTCGCCGGCCCCGCGGGCGATGCGGCGCAGGCCGCGCAGCGCGGCGGTGGCGCGCGGGTCGGCGAGCAGCGCGGCGTCGTAGCTGGCGCGCGCGCGATCGGCGTCGCCCAGGCGCTCGTAGAGCCGGCCGGCCTCGATCCGCAGCACCGCCTGGGCGCGCGGCTCGTCGATCAGCTCGAGCTCTTGCTCGAGGCGCAAGATGCCGCGCGCGGCGGCCTCGCCGAGGTCGAAGCCGGTGGTCGGATCGACGTGCTCGGGCAGCCGGACCGCGTCGAGATCGAGCGCGGGCAGCGCCGCGGCGAACACCGCGGGGGGCAGCGCGAGGTCGGGCGCGGCCGGCGGCGCCGGCGCGATCGGCGGCGCCGTGATGGCGCGCACCGGCGGCGCGGTGGCGGGACGCGCGGCGGGGACCTCGACGGGCCCGGAGCGGTCGACGCTGGGGCGCGGCGGCGGCGGCACGCCGATCTTGGTCTGGCCGCTGACGTCGTCGGCGAACGCGGCGGCGCTCGCCGGGTCGACCGCGGGCGGCGCGGCGACGGCCGTGAACGGGGCGACGCCGAGCTGGGTGGCCGGCGCGCTGGGCGTCGGCAGGGCCTCGACGGCGGGCGCGGCGTCGACCTCGACCTCGACCTCGACCGCGAGCGCCGGCGCAGCGTCGACCTCGAGCTCGGCCTCGGCCGCCGGGGCGGCGTCGACCTCGATCGCCGGCGCGGCGTCGGCCTCGAGCTCGGCCGCCGGCGCGGCCTCGACCTCGACGGCGGGCGCGACGGCAGCTTCGACGGCCGGCGCGGCCTCGACCTCGAGCGCGAACTCGACCGCGGCGGCGGGCGCCGGCGCGGCCTCGACCTCGATCGCCGGCGCGTCGATGGGCTCGGGCGCCGGTCCGGCGTCGAACGAGTCGAGCATCGCGCCCAGCGGATCGACGTCGGCCGCGCCGCCGGCGAACGCGCCCGACTCGGCGACCGGCTCGGGCACGGCGTCGGGGATCGCGTCGTCGCTGCTGGCGGCGCTGGCGGCCGGAGCGGCATCGCGGCCGCCGACCGGCGTGACCTCGGGCGCCATGAACTCGGCCATCGCGGCGTCGAGGCCGAGATCGTCGTCGGCAGCGACCGGCGGCGCCGACGGCGCGGGCGCAGGCGCCGGCTCGGCGGCCGAGATCTGCAGCTCCGGCTCGTCGTCGTCGTCCATCGCCGGGCGGGCCGGCGCGGGCCGCGCCGCCGCCGGCGGGGTGCGCACGGCGGCGCTGCTGTCGGCGGTCCGCCGCACGACGTTGGCGGTCACGCGACGCGCCGAGGCCGGCGTGCCGGTCACCTCGTCCTCGTCGCCGCCGATCTCGATGTCGGCGTAGAAATCTTCCTCGGGCTCGGGCGGCGGCTCGTACGCCGCGGTCGGCGTCGGCCGCGCCTGGCGCGGCGCCTCGGGGTGGCTGCGCAGCTTCTCGAGCTCGCGCAGATCGGCGACCCGCGTCGACTCGCTCCCGCCGAACCCGCCCGTCGACGCCGGCTTCTTGCGCGTCGACTCGGTGCCGCGGCGCACGATCGCCGGCCCGCGCACCGGCTTCTTCGCGCCGGCCTCGGCCAGGAGCGCGTCGTTGGGATCGAGGATGCGCGTGCGGTTGGCGCGATCGAAGGTGTCCTCGGACGGATCGGCGGCCGGATCCGAGAAGTCCTCGGGCGCGGCCTTGACCGCGCCGCGGTCCATCGTCTCGTCGACCTCGAACAGCTCGGCCGGCACCTGCGCGACCCGCGTCATCTCGCCGCCCTGGGCCTGCGCCATCGCGCGCAGCTGGTCGAGATCGTCGGCCGACGGCGCAAACGGATCGTCGTCGATCGGCGTCGGCACCATCGCGGCGATCGCCGCGTCGGGACGCACCGCCGAGGTCAGCACCTCGTCGTCGTCGAACGACGCCAGCGCGACGTCGGGCGACACCTCCTCGAGCGGCGGCAGCGGCGGCGGCTGCCCGAGCAGCGACCCGAGCGCCTCGGGCGGCCCGCTGAAGCCGAGGTCGGAGAAGTCGGTCTCGTCGACGACGGTCGGCGGACGTGCCGGGGCCGTCGGCCGGGCGGCCGCGGGCGGCGGCGCGGCGATCGGCGGCACCGCGACGACGCGCGACCGCGGCGGCGGCGGCGGCGTGGTCCGGCTCGCGGGGCGCGCAGGCGGCGGCACCACCGCGACCGGCGCGGCGGCGCGGGGCGGCGTCGCCGCGGGCGGCAGCGGCACCGCGGTCATCACGGTCGGCTCGTCGAACGCCGCCGCGGGCGGCAACCCGGCGACGGGGCCGCGCACGCCGGTCGGCTCGTCGAAGGCCGCCGCCGGCTCGGGCGCGCCACCGACGCCGGTGGGCTCGTCGAGGGAGGACGTCTCGACCGCGCGGGCGACCGGGCCCGACGGCGCGATCGCCAGGGTGCGCGTGACGTCGTCGTCGCCGGCGTCGAACGCGGGCGGCGGCGTCACCGCCGCGGGCGGCGCGCTCGGGGGCGACGCGGCCGGGGGCGCGGCGGGCGCCGGCGGCGCGGCCGGCGGCGACGCGAACAGGCTGTCCTCGTGGAGCGCGTCGAAGGTCTTGTCCCACGCGTCGAGCTCGGCGAGCAGCTCGTCGCCGAAGCCGGGGCCGCTCTTGGGATCGTTGCCGCTACCACCGGTCGTCATCGAGTGCCTCCGCTGGCGGTCGCGCGCAGCCCGGCGTACGCCGCCGACACCGACCACCGCACCAGGTCGACCGCGCCAGGATCCAGGTGCCGCCCGCCGCGGCCGACGTCGAGCGCGGCCAGCGCCACGCCGAGGTCGCCGCCCAGCCACAGGCCCGCCCGCTGGCTCGAGACCAGCGTCGCCTGCCGCCACGCGACCAGGTCGCCGAGCTCGCCGAGCCGCGGCGCCAGCGCCACCACCGCCTTCTTGTCGCGGCGGGCGAGGTGCTTGTCGATCAGCCGCGTGCGCTCGGCGATCGCGGCCTCGTCGCCGGCAACCCGCGCCGTCAGCGCGGCCGGCACCGGCACGCCCGCGACCTTGAGCCCGGCGATCACGAACCACGCGACCTGGGCGTCGTTGAGCTCGAGCAGCGCGGCCGCCGCCTCCGACGCCAGCCACGCCGCGCGGCCGAGCGCGAAGCGCGCCACCGCGGTGGCCCCGGCGGCGACGTCGGCGCCGCAGCAGACGATCGGCGTCTCGCCCGACAGCACCCGCGCCTGGCCCGGGCGGCCCTCGCTGACGTACAGCTCGACGTCGTCGACGCCGACCGCCGCCAGCGCCGCGCCCAGCGCCTCGTACTTCTTGCCCAGCGCCTTCATCGCGATGCGATCGCCGCGCACGAAGCCGAGCTTGGCCGGATCGATCGCCAGCGCCGCGGTCACCGCCGGCGCGAGCGCCTTCCACAGCTCGGCCGCGACGCCGCCGGCGCCCGGCGCGCGCAGCGCCGCGCGGGCCGCGGGATCGAGCAGCTGCCGCGACGGCGCCGGGGCCGGCCGCTCGCGGCCGGTGGCGATCAGCTTGCGTTGATCCGGTCCGGGCGCGCCGAGCGCCTCGAGCGCGACCAGCGCCAGCCACTGGCCGTCGCGATCGCCGGCCCAGCCGTGGACCGTCGCCAGGCGATCGTAGAGCGCGACCGAGGTCGGGCTCGCGTCGATGGCCCGCCGGAAGTCGTCGACGCCGCGAGCCAGGAGCTCGGCCCGCGCGGCCGGCCGCCCGCGCGCGGCCAGCTCGACCTGCTCGCGGAGCAGATCGAGGTGCAGCGGATCGAGCTGGCGGCCGCGCTCGAACGCGGCCAGCGCCGCGTCGGCGTCGCCGAGCTGATCGCGGGTCACGCGCCCGAGGCGCAGCTCGTCCTTCGCGCGATCGCCGGGCGTGGCCCGCAGCCGGGCGATCTCGCGCAGCTCGCGCGCGACGCGGGGCCACTTGCCGGCCTGGGTCGCGAGGCCGACCAGCCGCTCGCGCAGCGTCAGATCGGCGGGGCGCTGCGCGATCACGCGCTCGACCTGCTCGATCGCGCCGTCGACGTCGCCGAGATCCTCGGCCAGCGTCCGGGCCAGGATCATCTCGGCGTCGGCCCGCGCGGTCGGATCGCGCTCGACGGCGAGGTAGCGCCGCCACAGCGCCGCCGCCGCGGCGCCGTCGCCGAGATCGCCGGCCAGCTCGGCGCGCTGGCGCAGCGCCTCGCCGTGCTCGGGCGCGATCGCCAGCAGCAGATCGAGATCGTCAGCGGCGCCGCGCACGTCGTTCAGCGACCGCCGCAGCTGCGCCCGCTCGGCCAGGAGCGGCACCTCGGCGGCGCGATCGTCGCCGGTCGCCAGCCAGCGCAGGCGATCGGTGATCACCTCGAACAGCGTGCGGACGTCGCCCTTGCCGCGGGCCAGCTCGGCCAGCCGCGCGAAGCAGGGATCGCCGGGATCGTCGGCGCACAGCCGGCGGTACACCGCCACCGCCGCCGCGCGATCGCCGCCGGCGTCGTCGCTGTCGAGGATCGCCGCGGCGCGCGCGTACAGCTCGCGCTTGGCCGCGTGGCCCGCGGTCACGCCGGCCAGCGCCAACGCGGCCCGCGCCTCGGTGGCGCGATCGCCGCCGCGGTGGGCCAGCCGCACCAGCGCCTCGAGCGCGCGCACGTCGTGGGGGTTGCCGCGCAGCACCGCGGTGACCGCGGCGCCGGCCTCGCGCAGCCGCCCGGCGGCTTCGAGCGCCTCGGCGCGATCGAGCTCCCAGCCGTCGCGGGCCGCGGGATCATCGGCCAGGGTCGAGCGCATCGCCAGCACGTCGGCGCGGGCCAGCAGGCGATCGATCGCCGAGGCGACGTCCTCGCCTGGCGCCGGCGGCGCGGCGGTGGCCTGCTGCTCGGCGGCGACCAGGAGCGCGCCGACGTCGTCGGGCGCGATCGCGCGCGCGGCGCTGACCCGGGCCATCGCGGCGTCGTGATCGCCGGCCGCGGTCGCGATCGCCGCGGCGCGCAGGTGCAGCGCCGCCGCAGCCTCGGGCATCGTCAGCCGCGCGGCCAGCCGCGCGAACGCGGCGGCCTGCGCCGCGCGATCTTGCCGGCGCGCCGCGACCAGCGCCGCGCCGAACAGCGCGCCGACGCTGCCGCCGTCATCGCCGTCGGCCGCCGCGAACTCCTCGGCGGCCTGATCGAAGTCCTCGAGCACCAGCGCGTGCAGCCAGCCCAGCTCCTCGCGCAGCGCCGCCGCCAGCGCCGGCACCTCGACACGGGCGGCCAGCGCCCGGGTCGCCGCCACTCGCTGCATCACGTCGCCGCGCGCCGCGCCGACGCGCAGCGCCGCGATCGCCGCGGCGAGGCCCGCCACCGAGCCCGGCGCGGCCACGCCCTCGGCGCGCAGGTACGCCTCGCCGACGTCGTCGAGCTCGCCGGCGCGCTCCCGGGCCTGGGCCCAGGCCAGCGCCGCGGTGCCGTTGTCGTCGGCGCCCAGCTCGAGCGTGCGCACCGCGCTGGTGACGTCGCCGGCGGCCAGCGCCGCGCGCACCGCGCCGGCCCGCGCGTGCGGGTCGTCGGGCTCGCGCTCGAGCAGCTGGCGATACACCGCCAGCGCGTCGCGCGGCCGCGCCAGCCGATCCTCGTACAGCCACCCGGCCTCGCGCAGCGCGCGGGTCACCTCGGCACCGTCGGCGAGGCCGTCGGCCTGGGCCCGCCGCGCCGCCGCCAGCTCGTCCCAGCGGCCGACCCGACGCAGCGCCGCCAAGAGCGCCGCGTGGGTGAAGCGATCGTCGGGCCAGTCGGCCAGCGTCTGCTTGTACAGCTCGATCGCCGCGGCGTTGTCGCCGGCCGCCTCGGCCAGCCGCGCCGCCGCGACCCGCGCGTAGCCGCGCCGCGCCGGATCGCGCTCGCGCTCGGCCAGCGTCGCCAGGTGCACCAGCCGATCGTCGTCGAGGCCGAGCTCCTCGAGCGCGCCGTCGATGCGCCACGCCGCGGCGAGGTCGTCGGGCGCCCGGGCCGCGCGCGCGCGATCGACCGCCAGCGCGTCGGCCACGCGGCCGGCGCTGCGGAACATCCGCGCCTGCCGGGCCGCGGCCTCCGGCGTGTCGAGGGCGCCGAGCACCGCCGCCGCGTCGTCGATGCGACCGGCGCGCTCGTGGACCTCGACCAGCGCCTCGATCACCAGCGGATCGGTCGGGGCCAGCTCGCGCGCGGCGCCCAGCGCCGCTAGCGCCGCGGCGTCGCCGCGCTCACCGCCGACGTCGTGCAGCCACGCGTGGGCCGCCATCACGTAGCCCGCGATCGCGCCGGCCGCGTCGGGCGCGCCGGCCGGGCCCAGGGCCTCGCCCAGCCGCGCGGCGTCGGCCGCCCGCTGCCACGCCTCGGCCAGCGCCGCGCGATCGCCGGTGACCAGCGCGTCGCGCTCGCGCAGCGCGATCGCCGGGGCGAACCCGGGCGCGCTGGCCTCGACCGACGCCAGCACCGCCAGCGCCGGCTCGCGCTGCCCCGCGCGCAAGAGCGCGTCGGCGCGGCGGATCGACAGCGTCAGCACCCGCGACGGATCGCCCTCGACCGCCTGCCAGCTCTGCACCAGATCGGCGAGCTCGTCGTAGCGGCCCAGCTCCTCGGCCAGGTCGGCCAGGTCGGCGAGCAGGATCGGCTCGCCCGGAGCCAGCGCGATCGCCGCCTGCAAGAAGTCCCAGGCGCGCTCGGCCGCACCCATCGCCCGCGCCACCTGGGCCTGGCGGCGGCGGATCGCCACCACCTGCAGGCGCAGGATCGCCGCGCGGCCCGGCGCCTGGCCAGGCGTCGCGGTCGCCACCGCCGCGTCGGGGACGCCGGCCGCGGCGCGCCCCACCAGCTGCCCGGCGATGGCGTCGAGCGCGGCCAGCACCTCCTCGCGGTCGTTGGCCTGCTCGGCCAGCCGCAGGCGCTCCTGGTTGACGCGCTCGCCGTCGACGCCGAGCGCCGCCGCCTGGGCGATCAGCTCGCGCGCGCGATCGAGATCGTCGCCGCGCTCGCTCCAGAAACGCACCTGATCGAGCAGGTACACCAGCTTGCGCTCGGGGCGCTGGCTGGCCTCGGCCAGCTGGGCCCACACCTCGACCTGGCGGGCCGGGTCGTCGGCGACCCGCTCGAGGGCGACCAGCGCCGCCAAGGACGTCGGCGCGAGCAGCACCGCGTCCTCGAGCGCGGCCCGCGCGTCGTCGGTCTGGCCCAGCTTGTCGGCGAGGATCGCCGCCTTCTCGATCGACAGGTCGGCGCGCTCGTCGTCGTCGATCGCGAACCGCGACTCGGCGTCGATCAGCTTGATCAGGTTGGGCCACAGGCCGCGGCGGTAGAACACCCGGCGGATCGCCCACAGGTTGGCCCGCAGCGACGGATCGCTGGCCAGCGCGCGGCCGAACGCCTTGACCGCGCGGGCCTCGTCGACCAGCCGGCGCTCGCACAGCTCACCCAGCTCGTAGGCCAGGTCGGCGATCTGCGCGCGGTCGGTGGCGGCGTCGGCGGCCGCGTCGAGCCGCTGGGTCAGGTCGGCGGCGCGCTCCTCCCACGCCGCCTCGCCGAGATCGCCCAGCGCGCGCTCGACCGCGGTCGGCGACTCGAGCCGCTGCTCGAGCGGGAGATCGGCGGGGGCCGGCGGCGCGACCTCGACCGGGGCGGCCGGCGCGTCGGGCAGCGCGATCACCCCGGACACCTCGCTCACCGCGTCGACGTCGGCGACGTCGAGCGGGATGCCGACGTCGGACACCTCGCCGACGCCCTCGGCGTCCGCGGGCGCGGCCTCGGCGACCGCGACCGGCGCGGCGACCGCCGGCGGCGGGATGCTGACGACCGGCGGCGGCACGACCGCGGGCGGACGCACCGGCGGCACCAGCGCGGGCGGGCGCGGTGGCGGCGGACGCAGCGACGGCACCGGCGGCAGCGGCGGCCGCATCGCCGGCGGCCGGGGCGGGATCGCCACCGGCGGCGCGACCCGCGGCGGCGGGGTCGGCGCCGCGACCGGGACCGCCTCGGCCTCGACCGAGACGTCGTCGATCGACAGCTCCTCGGCCTCGCCCACCACCAGCTCGGGGGTCGAGCCGGCCGGCACGCCGTCGCTGTCGCCCTCCTCGTCGTCGAGCGAGTCCATCAGCGCGTCGATCCGCGACGCCATCGACGGCGGCCGCGGCGGGGCCGCGTCGCTCCCCGCACCAGCACCGTCGCCTGCAAGCGCCGCTTCGGGCGCGCCCGGATCCGTGGGGTTGGACACCGCCTTTACCTCATCACCGCGGGGCCCCTCGCGTCAACGGAACCCGGCGACATTTGGGCCTTTCTCGGCCCTCGCGCGGTCCGGCGCCCGCCCGCGTTGACCGCGCCGCCGCGCCCCGACTACACACACCCGGTGCCGGTCACCACTCCCCTGCCCCTCGGCGCCGCCCCGCTCACCCTCGAAGCCATCGCGGAGGTCGCGCGCGGCGGCCGCCCGGTCACGATCGCCGACGACGCCCGCGCCGCGATGACCGCCGCCCGCGCGTCGATCGATCAGGTCGTCGCCGAGGGCGATCGCGCCCGCGCGGTCTACGGCGTCAACACCGGCTTCGGCGCGCTGGCCGAGGTGCGGATCTCGGCCGATCAGGTGCGCCAGCTGCAGGTCAACCTGGTGCGGTCCCACGCCGCCGGCGTCGGCGAGCCGCTGCCCCCGGACGCGACCCGCGCGATGATGCTGCTACGCGCCGCGGTGCTCGCGACCGGCCGCAGCGGCGCCCGCGCCGTCGTCGCCGATCAGCTGTGCGCGATGCTCGCCGCCGGGGTCCACCCGCTGATCCCGCGCCGCGGCTCGGTCGGCGCGTCCGGCGATCTCGCGCCGCTGGCCCACCTGGCGCTCGGCCTGATCGGCGAGGGCGAGGTCGAGCACCGCGGCGTCCGCCAGCCCGCCGCGACCGCGCTGGCCGCCGCCGGCCTGGCGCCGATGCCGCTCGAGGCCAAGGAGGGCCTGACGCTCTTGAACGGCACCCAGCACATGACCGCGATCGGCGCGCTCACCGTGCTCGACGCCGAGGCGACGTGCCGCATCGCCGACCTCGCCGGCGCGATGTCGCTCGAGGCGCTGAAGGGCACCGTCGTGGCCTTCGACGAGCGCGTCGTCGGCGCGCGGCCGCACCCGGGCCAGGTCGCGGTGGCCGCCGGGCTGCGCGCGCTGCTGGCCGACTCGCCGATCGCCGCGTCCCACGCCGACTGCGGCAAGGTCCAGGATCCCTACTCGCTGCGCTGCATGCCGCAGGTCCACGGCGCCACCCGCGACGCGCTGGCCTACGGCCGCGCGGTCCTCGAGCGCGAGGCCAACTCGTCGACCGACAACCCGCTGGTGTTCGCCGGCGGCGACATGGTCTCGGGCGGCAACTTCCACGGCCAGCCGGTGGCGCTGGCGCTCGACTTCGCGTGCATCGCGATCGCCGAGCTCGCCAACATCAGCGAGCGCCGCGTCGAGCAGCTGGTCAACCCGCACCTGTCGAGCGGGCTGCCGCCGTTCCTGGCGCCCGACAGCGGCCTCAACTCGGGCTTCATGATCGCGCAGGTCACCGCCGCGGCGCTGGTCAGCGAGAACAAGGTGCTGTGCCACCCGGCGTCGGTCGACTCGATCCCGTCGTCGGCGGGGCGCGAGGATCACGTGTCGATGGGCGCCCACGCCGCGCTCAAGCTGGCGCAGGTGCACGACCAGGTGCGCTCGGTGCTGGCGATCGAGCTGTTGTGCGCGGCCCAGGGCATCGACCTGCGCCGGCCGCTGAGGTCGACCAAGCCGCTCGAGGCGGTCCACGCGGTCATCCGCGCCAAGGTGCCGCCGATGATGGCCGACCGCCCGCTGGCGCCGGACATCGCCGCGGTGCGCGCGCTGATCGACGACGGATCGCTTCTGGCCGCGGCCCGCGCCGCCGGCGTCCCCCTGTGAAGGAGCTGCCATGACCACCGACGCCCCCATCGTCCGCGCCCCGCGAGGCACCGAGCTGTCGTGCAAGGGCTGGCCGCAAGAGGCCGCGCTGCGCATGCTGATGAACAACCTCGATCCCGACGTCGCCGAGCGCCCGAGCGAGCTGATCGTCTACGGCGGGCTCGGCAAGGCGGCGCGGTCGTGGCCCGACTACCACGCGATCGTGCGCGAGCTGCGGCGGCTCGAGAGCGACGAGACGCTCTTGGTGCAGTCGGGCCGACCGGTCGGCGTGTGGAAGACCCACGACGAGGCGCCGCGGGTGCTGATCGCCAACTCCAACCTGGTCGGCCGCTGGGCCACCTGGGAGCACTTCCGCGAGCTCGATCGCAAGGGCCTGATGATGTACGGCCAGATGACCGCGGGGTCGTGGATCTACATCGGCACCCAGGGCATC
>Ga0075163_10009838_pt1 | contig 12527 bp, 35 predicted proteins | sample JI1023141ADNA_FD_71478 | JGI IMG/M metagenome (GOLD analysis project Ga0075163, IMG submission 71478) | Wastewater effluent complex algal communities from Wisconsin, to seasonally profile nutrient transformation and Carbon sequestration -... | ecosystem: Engineered > WWTP > Effluent > Algae...
TACAGCAAAGAGTCGCTATCCTACATGGATTGCGACCCGATTGAGGACGATAAGAGGAAGAAACCTAAGAAGGGCTAATGCTCTTCTTTTTTAATTAATTGTTCATAAAATTGATGAATCTTTTTGTTTCCATTTCGTTTACCTAATTCTACATCACTTAAATATGCTGCTGAAACTTGAAGATATCTTGCAATAAGACGTAAACTATAACCTTTCTTTTCTCTAGCAGTTCGCATAGATTCTGAGCTTAATTTAAATATATAACCTTTTCCATTACAGTAATGGCATTTCATACTATTCTTTATTGTTATTAGTGGGGTGGAGTGAGGATAGTTCTAGAATTGTCATTAATTCAGCGACCGTGGCGATAAACATGTCAGGAGTATATATATGGGGATGTGCCTGTAGGTATTCTTTTTTGTGTACAATTTCCTTTCGTATCTCCTCCACCTTCTCCATTACCGCTTTCTCTCGTTCTTGTTGGAGGAGGGAATCAATGTCAAATTTCGCATTTATATAACCAACTTTGACTAAGTAATCTAGCCATTCTTGAATCTCTGTCCATCTTTTAATCTGTTCCCACTCTTCTTGTTTATTTTGATTGGGCATATCTTCGTACTTCTTAGATTGAGTTGGTAATGTGAAAATGTGAACTTCGCAAGGTATTCTTTTTCCGAAACTTCCGAGCAAAACTGTTTCTTTAGGCACAAGCACAATCTTATCTTTTTCTAGCCAACCAAGCCTTACTTCCTTCACTCTCTTAACTTTAGATTTAGATTTGTTCATTGGTTATTTTAGCCATTCTTTAGGAATAATTTTTTGACATCTATCGCACCGCCATAACGACCTATACCAACAAAAAGCTATAATTTCATCACCATACACATTTCTTACAAATGTTTGTTTCTTGTGCCTACAAAATATCTTTTTTAAAAAGTCTTTCATCTCCTTTAATATATTAAGCTGTTAAATCTTTCTATGTTAGTCATTTGGGGTTAGTTAAATTTTCTTTCTTTCTCCATTCGTCTTAAACAGTTTAGGGGCGATTCACCTTTTTTCAAGTCATAACCACACCCAGTAGTGCCACCTTTCCAGCTACCAGTTCGTTCACCCACCTCGTCATTAAATTCGACTGCAATAGTAGTTTTTATTTTAGGAAGTAATTTTACCCACTTAAACCAATACATTCGCCATTCTCTTTCTTCAACTTTTACTGTTGCAATTCTTTCTTGAACTTCACCAGATTTTAGAGTGTATGTGTATGGATATTCTTCACTCCACCATAAATGATTCCAGTCTGACCGATATAGATTTCTTTTATCTCCTTTAAGTTCGTGTTCCCACGATCCGTCTTTCCGAAGATAACTTGTACGAACCCAATCGTACTGCCACGGCATATTGATTGTGTACCACTTACTACCACCATTCATATTTCCTTTACCACCTTTGTAAATCCACAATGTTTGATTGTGATAAGAAATACCCCACTTAGGGCAATCACATTCGTCAGTCCAACTATTCCTAAAAGGGAGTTTTAAAATAAGGTGGAAGAAAAAGAGTGAAATATTTATTTGTGGTCTGTTATCAAAATAACCACAAATTGCATAAGACAACTCAAATCCCGCACCCCACCAAAATGCTAAATACTTACTCTCATAACACTATTTTTCTTTTCTCATATCCCTAAAATATTAAGCTAATAACTAACTCTAACAATTCTTTGTTATCTGTAAGATTCTGACGGACTGATTTTGTCCATTCATACCTATTTAAGACTGCAAGGATTGAAGCAGAAGTTGCGGATTCTAAAATACCTTTTCTGTCTTTTTCCTCACCACCTACCTTTTTAATAGTGAAAATTAAATCGTTTAACTGGACTGGTAGACCTATGATTTCGTAAGAATGTCCAGTAAAGTCGCTAGATGTTATGTTTGAATAATTACCATTGGTTAAAAAACCTGAGCCATCTGAAAACAATGAAGTCACGTGGCATTTTTCGCTATAAGAACCCAAAGTGATTTTTACCTCACACCCAAACTCCAACCTCTTCAACCCAGCTTCTACTCTTATCTTTTCAATTACTTCTTCAACTGTTTTCATAGGGGGTTAGTTAAAATACTTACTTAATCTAATAATTCTCATCTTCACTCTCAATTAAAGTCCCATTATCACGAGCTTCAACTAAATCTTTAATAATCTGCTCATCTGCTTTCATTCTTGCTCTTGCTTCTTCACTTAATAGTTTTGAATCTGATAGATTTTGCATGTTTTTTCTTTAATGATTCTTTTAATAATTTCCTTTTTAATTTATCTCTTTTTTTTCTATTAATTGCTGTTCTTTCCTGAGCACATATTTTTGATTGACATATCTTCCATATAGGAACAGCCAAAGGTATCTTACATATGGGGCATCTCTTTTTGATTTCTTTCATTCAGTTAAGTATAAACCATATTTGACTTAATGAGAAATTAGGGGTGTGGACAAGTCTAAATAGTTATTAACATACTTATCCCCAATTTAATATTTGCATTTAATTTTAATAGTTTTATTATTTAGATATGGTTTATAGAAATAGAACAATTGTATATTCTCATGTTTGCTTAAACAGCACTTTTGATGTAGTATTTAATTGTTCTATAAACCAGAACACATTGACCGCCTGAAAGGGCGGTTTTTGCGTGTAGGTACTTTGAAAACTGAATACAGCGTAACTAAAGAATAAAACTATGAACAAAGTATCAAAAGCTTTTTCTTTGGCTAACAAAATTGTCGTTGAGGCAAAGAAGGAGTTAGCTAAGGAGAAGGAGGAAAATTTAAAAGCACAAGCTAAGACACTATTAGCAGATATACAAGCATCAAAAAAGACTGTTGCTTTACTTGAACGACAATTAAACAACTTTATGAAAGAAGTTGATTTAGACTAATGGATAGAGTTCCACTAGAGGTAGTAGTACGGCATGCTTCCCGAGAAGTTGGTAACTTTTTTGCTGAACAAGTTGAAAAGGAACGACGAGAAGGAAAGGTTGCCATTCTAGTGGAAGACTTTACTAACTCACTCTACTTTATGAGATGTGATAAGAATGGTTACCCAGACTATCATCATTTTAGGTATATGACTTTTGACAGTCTAAACCTTGCGGTGTTGCAAAAGGGAGAAATTACATCAACACCAATAAGTATGAATGTCGAAGAAGTATCAATAATGATTGAGAAACCACTCATATCACAGAACTATGACTATAATGGGTATCCAATCGTATTTCTATGGAAAGGTAGAAGAATGAGTAGTAGAAAAATACCACTAGAAAAACTAAATGTATCTGAATTACAAAAGATTGCACAAAAAGCGATAATGAATCGTGAAGGGCTTGTAATAGACGAAGCCATGTCAAATAAAATCTATAAATAATTATTACGAGCTGTATTCAGTACTCAGAGTACCTACAAAGTCTCACCAAATCCACGCAGGATATTTAACAGACTCTAAATAGTTAAAGGCAAGCGTACATCGAAACGGTAACTTCGTAGGTAAAGATAGAACATTGAAAATTTAAGTGAGTTTATATGGGAAATGGTCTATGAACCGAGTGGTTTAAAACATTCACATAGAGAAGTCAAAAGAGGGGTCGATACAGCGTGTGAAGAAGTGACCAGCTTATAGCGTTGCAACTGTAGGACAAGCAACCATCTCTCTGAGACAAGTAGGATTACAAATAGTCCTCCCATATCAGCTCATTTATTTTTTCTAAAATAGCTCTTTTTAAAATCAAATAACTCTTAATACTCTTTCTATCAAAGAAAGTAGGTATAAAGATAAGAAGGGATAAAGTCTGTTAATTAACTAGCTTTACCTCGATGAACTGAAGAGATGGCGGTTGGGTTATGGTATATACCATAGGATATACTTATTAGTTTATATTAGAATAATGAAAAACAAGAAGTATTTATATGAAGTTGAGTTTATTTACTTTAAAGGAGATGAACCAGACGAATTAAGATTTAAGGAGGGATTTTATGAAACCGCAAAGTCGCTAGAAACACTGATAGACTTTACAGAAAGATTAATGATAAGAATGGGACATAAATTATTAACAGCAAAAATAATAAAACAATCATAATGAGACAAATTAAATTTCGTGCTTGGGACAAATATAATAAATATATGGTTACAGTTGAAAACTATAATCCAGATGAGTATTTCTTTCAATTTGATAACTTTGGCACTATTGAAGTTTATGGTGCTAATATACCATCGTCTTACCCAGACGAAGGAATTGGATATGATAAATTAGAGGATATAATTTTAATGCAGTGTACGGGTTTAAAAGATAAAAATGGAAAAGAAATCTACGAAGGAGACGTTTTGTTTGATGAAGACGGAGAATACAGTAAGACTTGTATTATTGATTGGAGTGATGAACAAGCAAAATTCTTTGGGAAGTCTGTATTTGACTACGAGGTATATGATATGGACGAAATAGACGGAGAAGTAATAGGAAATATATATGCAAACCCCGAACTTACAAAAAATTAAATTACTGATTGAACAAGAAAGACCATACATACATAAACATGGTAAAGATTGTAAGACAAACAATCAGTGTGAGAAGTTTACTTTATACGAGACTTGGACTAACCATTTAATAGATAGAATTATAAAAAAACTAGAAAATTTATGAAAGATACATCAACAGGACAGTGGAATGGAACTTGTATATGTGGACACCTACACAGCGAGCATAAGAAAAATGTAGTATTTAATCCTAATAGGTCAGCAGGTGAATGTGATGTGTGTAAAATTTGCAAGCACTTTAACCATGATAGACCAGTAGAGGATGTGTGCTTATCTTGTGCGGAAAATGATGAAATACAGCCAGGATCTATACACCAAGTGAAAGCAATGAATTGCCGTGCAAAACCAGCGGACAGAGTATTTATAGATATGGGAGAAAAATTGAAGAAGATTATAAGAGTTAGAAAAGACCCATTACGAACGACAAAAGAAGTGTTTGATGCTATTGATAATATAGACGGCTGTACCTGTTGTGGCTGGGATAATGCAAGATATATGCACGAGCCATTTTGTAATCTTTACAAAGAAACGCACCAGTAAAAGAGTGTATGAAAAACCTTAAATACAAAGGTAAATGTATCAAAATGCACGAAGACACATGGAAACTACTTAAAGAGAATAGAAAAAAGTCTGGTTTATCTTGGAATCTATTTTTGTTAAAATTACTGATGAAAAAATAACATGCAACAACTAGCAACACTACTTAACCAGTCTCTCTTTATTCAAAAGGATTTAGGCTACATAAACAAAAGAGATGAGATGATCAAAAAAGCTGTTATACATATAAACGAACTACGCAAAGGAACTCCATTTGAATCAAAGATAGAAACTCCAGAGAAGTTAGCAAGAAGAATAAATATGAATCCTTTTTTAGCAGGTAAAGACAAAGACGGAGAATTAGAATTTATTATAAGGTCTTGTCGAGAGAAAAATAACTACGCAGGTTTATATACGATATTAAAATGAAAATATTACACAAACTACAATCTAAGAGAGGGCATAAAGAATTTGATTATTTAGTTTCTATTACTCCTAAACAGATGGACTTCCTTAAAAAAATTATTTCTATGGTTGAGAAAAGGTCGTTTAAAGATGGTGATAAAGATTACGTCCTGTTGGTAGAACTAAGAAGATTTTTTAATAAAATATGAATTTAGAAATAAGCAGGTTTGAAATAGATACTAAATTTGCAGGGAAAGTGTTACTTGAAGCTGGATATAAAAAACACTGGAAAGGCGATAGTTACATCAAGGACTTATATAACAAAAAACGTTGGCATGCTTTCATAAAAGATGGCTATATTGAATATCATTTGGATAGAACAGACATTAAACATAACAAACACTTTGTAGAAGATAGGTGGTTAAAAATGTATTCAATCGAACGCAAACTATTAAAGAGGATTTGGCATAAATATAACCCTATTTATTTAGCTAAAATTCAAGAGAATATAAGTAATAGAATTATGAAAAGATTAGAGGATTTAAAGTGTAATTAACATGAGATTTAATAATAAATGAATTATCCACAGATTGATACTTGCAATGGCAAGCACTATACGATAGTATATAGGAGTAGGTTCATTGAGAGGGGAGACTAGGCGAAAGTGAGTGTACACAATATCTTAGCCGAAGACCTGTGCCAGAAATGGATTAAAGTCTGTACTCCCTCTCAGTGAATCTACAAGGTCGAAAACAATTTAACAGCTTATGCCTTGTTCTCTCTCTAGCTAATCATAAGCTGGCTAGAGAACAGGAAAAACAACTAACATGAATTACAAAGAAATGGATTTAGAAAAATTAAATCATTTACTAAATCTACAATATAGCTTAGACGAAATAGAAGCTATGACAGAAGTCGAAATAGAAGAACATTTATTAAATAATAATAACAAATGACATCTGGTGTATATGAACACAAAAAACATCAAGGTTTTCAAAAAGGAAATCAGATGGGTCGCAGAAATAAAGGAAATAAAAATGCTCTTGGATATAAACATACAAAATTAGCTAAATTGAAAATATCAAAAGCTACAAGTAAAGAAAAAAGCCATTGGTGGATTAAAGACAGAAGCAAATTGAAAATAAGTAGAAGTAAGGCATATGATAGTAAATACAAAATTTGGATGTTAAATGTAAAAAAAAGAGATAATTGGAAATGTAAGATTTCAAATCAAAATTGTACAGGAAGATTAGAAGCTCATCACATAATGGGATGGAAAGATAACGAAATATTAAGATATGAAATTAATAACGGAATAACTTTATGTGTTGCTCACCATCCTAAAAAAAGATCAGACGAAATTAGATTAGTTTCCTATTTTCAATCATTATTAACTAATAAAAAATATATGAACGAAGAAGATATAACTCAAAATGACATGGATAGAATGTCAGATGTAGAAAATGAAAGAGAAGAAGAAGCTAACACTACGAGAAATGAATAAAGAACAATTAAAAAAATTAGTAGACGAAATTATATCTATTTCAAGAGATTATGAATGTGCTCATTCTAGAGAAGATGGATTACACCTTATTCTGATTAATGAGTTTTGTCCTCAATGGGTAAAAGATGAAATTACTAGATTAAGTGAGTCTGATTTTGACAGACATTGTGCATAAATAACATGAACTACAACGACATCGTGACACAAAAGCAAAGAATGTCTAAGTTTAAAGAACCTAACTTCCTACAAGCACTTATTATCTTCGCACTGATTATAATCACACTTGATATTGTGGAAGATTGGATACTTTACTTAATTGAGAATCCAGAATTAATAGCTTTAAATTAAAAACATGACACCAGAAATTGAAGCCTTGATAAGAAAAATAATGGCAAAGGATATTCACATAGCAATGGAGAGACGAGAAATGGAAGGATTTATAATCTCAAAAGAAATTGTATTAGAAATATTAAGAGAATTAACCGAAGAAATTAAAACAAATGAACAAACAAGAACAAATTAAAGAACTAGAAGATTTATTAGACATACTTAAAGATGAGGTTTCATTTGCTTATCAAGAGGAGGCTAGAGTAGTTAAGTTAAGAACAGAAGCAGAAAGAGCAGTAACAGAAGCTCAACTCAAATTAGATGCTCTAAGAGATGAAGAGCTTGAAAATGAGTCAGGAAGGCTATCTTATAATGATAAGGCACAAAGTTAGGAGTAAGCATTAAAAATCGCTAAAACAGGGCATTTTTGCCCAAATAACTATATGAAAACAATCAATATAAAAGGAAAAGAATATGTGCCGGTAGTAGAAAGAGTAAAGGAATTTCATAATATCTTCAATTCAGAAGGTCACATAGTAACTCACATAGTAAGTAATGATGAAAAAAGAGTGGTAGTACGAGCAGAAATTATTTTTGGCGATAAGGTATGTTTTACAGGTCACTCACAAGCAGAATGGGGTAAAGGAATGATGGGAGATGTAGCACTTGAAATAGCAGAAACTTCAGCTATTGGTCGAGCTTTAGGATTTGCAAATATTGGACTGTTAGATGGTATTGCTTCAGCAGATGAAGTAAGAAAAGTAAAACCAAAACTCGGAGAAAAAGACGAAGATATTATAGATCTATAATGGAAAAGAAAGATTGGCAACGTAATTTAGACAATTACTTAACGACAGGGAAACTAGACTGTAACGAATACTCACAAATGAACGAAACCGAACAAGAATTTATACAAGAACTAAAAAGGAGTTTTAAAAGAATAATTAACAAAAATGAAAATATACCTAGCGAAGAATAATAAGAAAGAAAAAGAATCACAACCAGATTTACGACTATCGCAAATAGCAAAAGGTGGTGAGTTTGTAGACATAGGTGCTTTATGGAAGTCAAAAAGTGGTAAAGGATATAGTGGAAATATAAATCTAGACAAAATCTTACATCTTAAAGAGGAATTTGAAGCAGATAAAGCACTAAATCCTACTAAGAAATACGATACAAGAGATGGGGTAGCTAAAGAGACAACAAACTCTATGTCTAAAGAAGATGCAGAATACATACAAGGAGTCCGAAATGACCACAACGCAAAGGTCGATGAATCTAGTATAGATGTTTCAGAAATACCTTTTTAAAACTATGAAAGCTATAAAAACCACAATGAAGGAAAAGATACTTTCCCTCTTAGAGACTCAACCAACAAAATGGTTTGCCTCGTGGGAATTAGTAAAAGTAAATACTCCAAAAGGATGGCTTGGTAATTCAGCAGACAGAGTAGCAAGAGACTTAGCCGAAGAAGGAAAGATACTTAGAAAACAAGATGGTAAATATGCTTATTTCTCTTTAATAGGACAATCAACATTATTCTAAATGATAATTCAATTTTCAGCACAAATAGAATCAGCCAAAGCAAACAATGATCGTACCTTGTCTTTAAAAGTAGATACTCAAGAATTATCTGCGGAGGAAACTGCCAAAGTATTTTCTTTCTTTCAAAAGCAGATTTGGATAGCGTTTGCAGAAACAGCAATAAGCAAAGAACAGTTAAATATACCTGAAGTGATGGACGAGATGGATAAGAAAAGCCCCTCACAGAGACTCCGAGATAGAATGTTTGTAGTCTTTAAAGAAAAGAAGGTAACAGGGACATTTGATGACTGGTACAAAACTCAATTAGAGAAAATCGGTGATAATTACTTGGCAAAAATCGCATGAAACGAGGCTCAATGACTTGTAAGATACCTCCTAAGATGCGTAGAAAGACAGGTAGAAATATAAATTGTAAATTTTGTAACAAATCTTTTTACATAGAGGCTGGTAGGTTTGGTATAAAAAAATATTGTTCTTTTGATTGTGCTAACAAAGATTTATGGGGTTTTAAACCTAGACAAAAGAAATGTTTGATATGCAATGAATGTTTTGACATTAAACATCCACTACGCAATGCCGATAAATATTGTGGGGACGAATGTAGAAAAACTGCATTCAGTGCTTTGGCTCAAAAAAGATTTCAGAGATTAAAAAATTCTGTCTTAGTCAGGAAATGTAAATATTGTGGTAGTGATTTTGACACTAATTTATATTGCCCGAGAAATTTTTGTGGAGGTAAAGTTGGTGCATGTTACAAAAAATACTTATCTGAAAGTAGAAAAGGTACTAAAAATCCAGCATATCGTAATGGAAAAGCTATGGAAGGGAGCAGAACCTACACAGGTAAGCACCTTAGGGCATGTTCTAAATATAGACAGTCTTTCCTAGAGAAAAATAGTTATTTATTCTGTGAGGTGTGCGGAATAAATGCGATGGGTACTATGAAGTTTGAAGTACATCATATTTACTATGCGAGTTTATACCCAAAACATGTAAATTTGCATGATTTTAGAAACTTAATCTTAGTCTGTATTCAATGCCATAATAATTTTCATTCAGGGAAAATGAGGTCTGACATTTTCTTGAATTTAGAGAAGGAAAGGGGATTAAAAGAATTATTTGCTAAATAAATATGGTCAATTTAACTCTTAAAGGCAATCCAATTTCCACAAATAACTGTTACTACCACGCAGGTAAAGGGCTGTCTTTTATTACACCAAAAGCTAAATTACTTAAAGAAGCGTATCAATGGTATGCAAAACAGCAATTCAAACAAAAACTTTTAACAGGAGATTTAGAAATAACTATCAGATTATATTTCGGCACAAAAAGGAAATATGACTGGGACAACTTTCACAAACTATCAATGGACGCACTTACAGGGATAGTCTGGCAAGATGATTCGCAGATTCAAAGAGCTACGGTCGAAAAGTTCTACGACAAAGAGAACCCACGCATAGAAATAGAAATCTTTGACTTATCCACATAACAATCTTTACAATAACTAAACGAACGTATATACTAAACACATGAATGATAGACACAAATTTGTAGCACTCTGCACTAAACACCGCGTACCTTTCAGCTTCATAGGAAAGCTCATAGGAGTAAACAAGGCAAGAGCTTTTCAGATACATAAGGAAAACGGCGAAGAAATAAAAAGATGTTTTATTTGCAGAAAGGAGTTGATAGGAAAAGCAAATAATCAAAAGGTCGAACTGTGTAAAACGTGCAGTGAGGGACAAGAAAAAGCAATAAAGCTAACAAGGGAAAAGATAAGTAAACAAAGTAAGCAAAATGTAGTAGAGGAATCATTTAGAAATAATATTAAATAATATGAAAAACATAAAATTGGAAAAAATTTCTCTAAAGCAAGGTTTGAAATTACTAGCTGAATGGCGTGCAAATCTCGCAATTAAATATATAGAAGTTGACGGGTTGGAAGCGAGTATACAAAAATTACGAAAAATTATTAGGGAAAAAAGAAAATAATCATACCTATCCCCCCTTACTAACTAGAGAAGATAAGTAACATATATATGAGAGAAATAAAATTTAGAGCTTGGAATAAGGAAATGAAGTATATGTCTCCTGTTGGACAGTTGAATGGGATGAAGAGTGTCTTGATTTACGTTCCTGAACAGACAAGCGAAGATGGCGATTTTGATTGGAACGGTGATGTTATCCCTATGGAAAAAGTTGAGTTGATGCAATTCACAGGCCTCCTCGACAAAAATGGTAAGGAGATATATGAGGGGGATATAGTATTGCATGATGATATTTTATTCAAAGGTGTAAAAGGGGTGTGTATTTTTCATCGAGATGGGTTCTTGTTAGATAGGATAGAGTCAGAAGAATGGCCTAATGCTCATGTTATCTTTGGAAGAGTCAGTAGCTCAAGTCAAGTAATTGGTAATATTTACGAAAATCCCGAATTATTAGTACCCCCACCAACTAACATATAAACAAGATGATAACAGAATATCAACAAAAAGTAATAGATAATTTACCCGAAGAAAGGAGAGCTTTTATGGAAAAACAAAAAGGTGCTTTCACAAGTTGGATGGCAGGAAATTATTTTATGCCAAATGACGGTTATTGCTGGAAATGCAAAAAAGATATCATTAGATATGAAATTGATAATGGAAATGACGGTTCAAAAGGAGTTACAGGATGTCATTTTTGTCATAATAGTTATTGTGATTAGAGGCTAACCTTACCAAATAATAAAAAAGATGGACAAACCTAAATTAGAAAGATGCGGAGCCTGCGGTGATTTTCAATCTGACCCAAGGGGTTACACAGAAGAAGAACAAAATAATGCCAAACTTGTACATTGTGGATGTGAACAAGATGAGCCACGATATATAACTAGAGATATGGCGATTGACGCAGAAGACAGAAGTTTAGAGGGTGAAATTTACTAATTTTACCAAATAATAAAGGAACTAAAATGACACCACTAGAAATACTAAAGGAGAGTGAGAAAGATATAGAAATTGTCGCAGAACAAATAATACAAAATCACAGGATTCCTGATATCGCAGATAGTTCTTGCCTATACTTTGAGCCAGATAGAGATGAGATAAAAAGCGATATTGTTGAAGCACTAAACGCTAACTCAAAGTCTCTAACAATCAAACTATTAGAGGGAGAACGAAAGTATTGGGTCGATATATTTGACAACGCACCAAAACGAGATAAGGAATACGCTTGCGACAACTGTACGAAAAATATATGTCGAATAGAAATTGACAGAATAGAATCACAATTATCAGAGATAAAGAAAATATAATGATATACGACAATCCACTAAATCCTGACTCAGTAAACGAAATAAAAATTGTGAATATTGCCTTTGATAGCTCAACATCACACTACGCAATTTTTAAGCAAATTGTAGACGGACTAAAGAAAGCTAAGTATGCCCCAAAAGAAGAAATATTAGACATTTTTAGAGAGAATTTATAATTACTAGCTTAGAAGAGATTAAGTAATATAAAGTATGAAACCTATCCAAAATGCGGAAGCATGAGGACACTTCTCGTCAAATCTTTGCCCTTAAAATCAAGTCTCTCTACAAGATTATTAACCAGATAAATATAAAAGTATGACATATTTACATCCAAATGGAG
>Ga0075163_10009839_pt1 | contig 12527 bp, 8 predicted proteins | sample JI1023141ADNA_FD_71478 | JGI IMG/M metagenome (GOLD analysis project Ga0075163, IMG submission 71478) | Wastewater effluent complex algal communities from Wisconsin, to seasonally profile nutrient transformation and Carbon sequestration -... | ecosystem: Engineered > WWTP > Effluent > Algae...
TGTGCCAAGGCCTGGAAGAATTCTTTGACCGCGATTTCCCGTCGAGCTAACGACCCTTGATCAAAGTTTACGCACCTGTTCTCCGTCGATCGCGCCTTTAGAGGGCTTGATGTCACGGTGGACTGTTCCCCTCGTCGAGACATGCTCGGAAATTTTCCGAACTCGTCTGAGGGGTTCGGAAAACTGCCTGCCGAACACAGGCTGCTCATACGCCGTTAGCGTCCCATGCTGGGCAGCCAAGTAGCGATCAACTGGGCTGGGAACCGGACGCTGAGAGATGCTCCATGTTATCTGGGAGTATAGCGCCTTCAAGGTCTGCATCCTCTAGGTCGTCTGCGACAAATACTGTGCCCGCTAGGATGGCGGCATCAGGTGAGAGCGCTACGCTATTTTCGAGTTGTCCGGTCTTGGGTGACGTGGGTAGTTTAGCAGCGTCGACGGGAGACATCTCGTTAGTTAAGTCACCCAAGGTCGCCTTCCTAAGAATAATCGTGCGCATGTCCACTCCTGAGAAGCTCGCTCTTCTCAGGTCTGCACCGGTCAAATCAGCGGCAGTCAGATTTACACCAACCAGTTCCGTGTCCTTCAGATTGGAGCTTGTCCAGTCAGGGTAGTTTTTGTCGATTCGGGTTATGAGAGTAAGGGTCCCTTCCGTGACTTCGTCGTGGTCCGCAAGCTGGTCAAAATCGTCTCTATTCTTATTGCGGCTGCCGCTGAATTTGGCACCTCGAAGATTTGCGTGTCTGAGATTGGCACCGCTGAGATCAGCGAAGGAAAAGTGTCCACCTTCTAGATCTGCGTTGGTCAATAATGCCTGCCTGAGATTGGACCTGGCCAACCTTACGCCCGTAAGGTCAGCTCCGTTCAGGAGTGCTCCAGGGAGCTTAGATTCTTCGAGGTTGGCGCCGGCCAGGTCGGCATTTTCAAGGCGCGCATCTGGCGATTGAAATTTAGGCGCCCAAAGCAGCGGAGTTGCGCCTTGGCACCAAAATGCCGCAAGCAAGCTCCGGAGTGTGCGAGGATGTGCCGCGCGTATTCCTCCTGCTTCGGTAATCATGCTCCCGATTGCGAGAGCAGCTTCGCGCAGATAGAGCCTCATATCGGAGCGAAGTATGGCCCCCGCCCGTATGCTTTCCGGGAGAATGGATTCATCATTGAAGCAATCCTGAGCCCACTGATGAAGTTTACGGCGCTTATCAGCGCTCCAGCTGTCTAGATGTGCCATCAGAAAGCGCCAACTATTGTCGTCGAATTCCATGAGTCTTCCCCTTAGCAGCACGTCTTCAACTTCACGCGCACTGCGAGCTACTATCTGCGAACTATCAAGGATAGCGCTGAGGTGATGAGCCCAACATGCAGCGACGAGGAATTCACGGAATGATTTGTGGCCGAAGAGGATTCGCTGCCCCCCCTGACTCAGGTCTGCCTGCATCGTGAGTAACAGACCATCCGAAACGAGCTTCTGAGTGCTGCTTTCTCGAAACTTGAGTTCGTCGGCAAGAAGCGTGTCGACGTGTCTTAGCTGTAACTCCTCGCCGTTTTGCTCAAGACATCGGTGCTCCCAGGCGATTCGCGACATCGCCCACAACATGGCGTCGATCGCCAGTTCCCGGTCACCCGTTTCTTTCGCTGCCTCGCCGTCAACTCTGCTGTGCGGTCTCGTTTGACGGTCGAGAAATCCTAGATTCAGTAGCTTGTCACGTAGCGCCTCTGCTGCTTTGACTACGGGAGGGTGGTTCTGAACATCGAATTGGTGTTTGCCCCGTGCGATAGCGCGAAAGAAGACTTCATAGAGTCGCTGCTGGTGGTGCCAAACGCTGTCGAATGCTGCCTCCTCTTGCTGATCGGACGCATCGGAAGAAACAGACAAATCAGGCCAAACATATGCGATCATGAATAATAGAATTGGCGTTTGTGCTAGTTCCCAAAGGCCCCTCTGCCTAATGTCGTAAATAGATAATTTTGGAAGATTACTGAGTTTATTCCAACGATTTAGCCAATCCTCAATCTGTTCCGAAGTGAAGTGCGATACTCTTAGCACGGGTATATCAAGCGCCGAGAGCTCTCCGCCGGGAAGCACCTGGGGGCGCGTAAAAACAATTATCTTATGGTTACCCGTCGCCTGACGTCTCAAATGGCGGAATAGCTCAGAAATGCTTCGCTCAATAAAGGCAACTTCGTCGAGGCCATCTAAGATGAATATCGTGTGCTGACCTTCCGCTGGCATCCCCAATGCAGGATCAGTGTCTTTAACAGGCACGCCTATCGCGTCCAGATGATTCCATTGCGCTAGTTTGACCACTCGCGAAAGATCGAAAGAACTGTCTACCACTGCATCTTGACAGCGCACAAAGACGGGCAGAGGAAGAGCAGAGCCCTGCACTGCGGCTTGCTGGAGATATTCTCGCGCGAAGTCGCGCGCGAGCATGCGAGCGGTTAAGGACTTGCCATGCCCAAAGTCGCCCGTCACCACAAGCACGCGTACATGAGGCAAGTGCTCTCGGACCTGTTCGCATAGGGTCCCCGAGGATTCAGGGGTGACACGATATTGCAGTCGTGCCTCCGGCTCGACATACATCGCGTCGAGAGGCATGTCAGGGAGAGTGGCATGCTTGCGGAGGTTGCCAAAGACATGCCTGTCTCCCCAAGTCGCCATGTCAGCGACCAGAACCTCACGGAGGATCTGAGCGCGGTCTTCGTTTACGGTCGCTAGGGCGATGCGTAGCTGCTGACCCGCTGGCGCAGCGAGAGCCTCGGCGGTTATCCGACGGAAGATGGCTTCAAATCGACGACGGTCCTCTCCGCTTTGCGGCTCGATCAGGGGTTCTGCCCAGGAGGCGCCCTCCATTGTTGGGACGCGATGGGTGAATGCATCCCACAGCGAAGCGTAAAGGCGGGTTTGAGCGGGGCTTCTGATAAGGCTTGTGAGTTCACCGAGTTCAAAGAGGGGCTGTGAGCTCCTCTGAAGTCGGTCGGTGAGCGCCCAATTAATGGCCTCTTCAACTTGGCGGGCCACGTCCTTCGGGCGATCCAGTGCTCTTCGCGGTCCGAAGTGGAGTTTCCAGGCTTCCCCAAACGCGCTGGTGATAAGTGCAGCATAGCGCGCCTGCACATCGGTCACTCGGCCGGCCGGAATGAGTCCGCTGAACTGCTCGCCCACGCTGAGCAAGTCCTGGATCACCTTAATATCCTTTTCGAGGTCCCCGCCATTTCCTTCGCTGGCATGCCAGGCGCTGATGCCGAGAGAGAGAAGTTTGCCTAGAACTTTGATTCCAAGGGTGACGGCGGTCGGGTCCATGGTCTTATCCTTGTATGTGGGGCGGCTGCTAGATTGGCATGAAAAGATAAGCTGAAGGAACAGAGCTGGCGAATGGAGCCGCTGCTTACGAAGCAAACTCATCCATCGCCGGGAGGGCCATCCAGAGAGGGGCGCGAGCGCTAAGCGGACTGTGAGGGCATCGTGAGCACGTAGGCAAGTTCTGACGCGCTAACTCCTGAACGCACCGGACGCGATGCAGAAGATGAATTCCTCTGGAGACAGAATACCTGGATAGCCCCACCGGAACCGGGACCAGTGCATCTTTGGGTGGTGCTGCGTGACAGCAGAGGATGGCTGTGATTCATCAGTCAATTACGGTGCAGTGAGGGGCGATTGCATGCACCCCAGCAGGTGTTTGCCATGTCGCACTGCGAAGCTCTCGAAGCTATCAGGGCAAGATATCTAAGGCTCCGATCGCGATGGATGTTCCCCGCGCGGCTTCATCCATATCGGTTTTCGGAATTGCGACCTGCCCGACGGAGTCGCTGAACTGGGTCGATCCACCTGCGGTGATACTGGCCGGAGCAGTCTGGAGCAGGTGCAGATCGCCGCCCAACGCGTCGACAAAGATGCCCTCGTCAGCGTTGGTCACGCAGTTTGCGCAGGTGAGCGCAGTGTCGTTCGAGCCAATGCCGGCGATGGGATTAGGTCGCTCTACTTCGACTGAGCAGGTCCAGCCGGCTTGGCCCCAGGCAGCCAGCTCGCAAGCCAGGCGACCAGATTCCTGATCAGGTTACGATCGGCCGGAGTTGCGGCATTCCCCTTCTCTTCGGCGGCGAGCCGGCGCAGGAGTCGCAGCTGCCCGTGCAGGTAGTGCTGCACGTTAGCGAAGGCGCGCTTGTCGCGGCACTTCCACCGCCCGTCCGCACCCTGAACGATCCACTCGCAGGGCTGGGATGCCAGCGCCGCCACCAGCTTGGACAGCGCAGAGAGCATCGTGGACTGGCGCAGCTGCCGACCCTCACCCCAGTACTCAGCCATGCCCTCCACGTCGATGACCCACGTCTTTGGATTCATCTTCGAGACGAACATAGAGAGAAACTCTGCGATGCCGTCGTTCAGCTCTGCTTGGATGTTCGCCATCGCCGTTCCGAGGAGACCGTCGTAGAACGAAGGCGGATAGATCGGGCTCTCATCGGCATCAGTGACGACCGCGTCGAAGATCTGCCGCAGTGCTTGACGGACATTGCGGATGAACCCCGAGATCAGCAAGCCCAGAGTCTGCACCCACGAGTGTCGACCGGCAGCAGAGCGAATGGGCACACCCATACCGACCAGGATGCCCAGCAGATCGATCAGCGCGCTCAGCGCGAAGATCTCACGGCTGTGGGGAGCTCCCCGGAAAAGCCGCTTTAACGGCCGCAGCAGCGGAACGCTCTGCTCATCGGCGTTCAGGTACGTCTTGGCCGTCGGCTGCTCCACCTTCGCGCGCAGATGCGGCGGCAGGCGACTCCACCCGTCTCGATCGCGCTCCAGGATCTGCGTCGCATCGAGGCCATTGAAGTTGTAGTCGAGGTCCTTCTTCATCGCCTGCAGAACCCGCAGTTCCTCATCCCGCAGCGCCGTGACCGTCGTCAGCTGGCGGTCAAGGGCACGAGCGCCGTCGCCGTAGCCAGCTCCACGGCCGCTGGTTGTTCCATGGGCCTCCTCTTTCGTCCGGGCGGTAGTTAGCTCTTCGTGCTTTCGCTGCGCGTCTTGGACCGTCTGCGTTTGCGGAGCGATCGTGTTGGACAACAGCCAGCCGTGCTGCTCGGCCGCCTTATTCATCTGCTCTTCCGCCGCCGCCTTATCGCCGATCGTCGAGTTGAAGTACGCAGCTGAGGCGTTCACCGAAATCACGATGCTGAGGAGCGCGAGCGACCCGCGCACCGGCAAGGAGAGGTTCTGCCCAGCGAGCCCGGTGGCGAACAAGAACGGCACAAGCTGCACCGCCACTGCCAGCGCCCAGGCCGTATGCGAGTCCGAGAAGAGAATCTTTGCTCCCTGGACTGTCGTCGCAAAGCTTGCCGCGGTAAGCAGGGTTGCGACTGCCAGCAAGACAAAGTCGCGCTTGGGCTCTCGCGGTGGCGGACCACTGAGTACACCTGCGAGTAGGCCAATTTCCTGCTTCATGTTCGGTTTCATGATCGTATCTCCCGGTCTTTCTTGCAATTGAATCTGACTATCATTTTCATCTGCTCGGCCGAAAAAAAGCGCCCCCTAGGTCGCTGAGTGAATCCTTCGAGTCATGTCTGCGCAGCGCTCAGTGCTGGTGCATGGAAGGTTATCTAGTGGCTAGGCCACTTGGCCGAACTGTATAGGTACGACCAAATCTAGGCAATAGTTTTTTGGATCCAGTCCAATGATAAGTGCCTGATTGTGAAGACTCGTTCCCAATGCTGAGAAATGGATTCATGAGAGGAAGAGATGGGTTAGCTGATGAGCATTAGTCGGCCCAATACTCATCGAACTAGGTAAACTAGCAGGTACTCTACCCGCGCTGCCGCAGTTAGAGACTTGGAGGCAAAACTCCATATCTCTTGTGCCAAGGGCCGCCCGGAGTATGGCCGGCGGCGAGGTCGCGCCCCAGGGGACCAACAACCCCTCGGCCCAGTATCCCCGGTCAAGACGTCCTGCCGCCGGGACTCTCGTCGCACAGCGGAACTACAATGCAAGTGGTCGCTTTTTGCTCCTGCCAGGTCGACTGATGGCCCAGACGGTCAGCCCGAGCCCCAGCGCACCAAGGGCCGACACACCGACGATCAGCGGAACATTGGCCTTCTTTGGCGCAAGTCGTTGCCTGCGCTATATGCTGCTTCTTTGTTCCTTGCTGCCCACCGGCAGCGCGAGTTCCGCGCGCTTGCGGTAGAAGAGACCACCAAGCGTCAGGACTTCGCAAACAAGGGCAGCATGATCCTGGGGAGCGCAGGTTGCGCCTACCACTGCTCAAACGCAGCCAAACGCCCCTACGCCCACCGAACCCGACCAGGCGCTCAACGGGCGTGCGCTAATGAAACAGGGGCAGCGCGTGAAAGCTGGGAGGTCATCGGCACGGTGGCGCATTATAGAGGGCTCTAGTGCCCGCGCGTGAATCCTTGATCGCGCTATCCCGTCGAGCCATCAACCCCTGATCAAGGTTTCGCTCCCTCTTCTCCGTCGATCGCACCATCGAGCCACATGAGGGAGCGATCGAAGGAGAATAGGTGCTGAATCTTTGATCAAGGGTACCCGTCCCAGCAGTGGAGCCGCCGCCCTCGCCTGCCCCACCTGAGTTCGGTGGAGACGACGACATCCCATTCTAGGCGCTGAAGTGAGAAGACCGTCTGGAATCTCGGCTCGTCGGCCGTCTCCGACGGAGCCGGTGCTCGCAAAGCTACGTGCCGAGGGCGGCCGACCGGCGAATAGGGCTCACCCAAGAGCGACGGGGAACATGGCGCGGCTGGGCAACCTGAGCGGAGAGGATGTATTCTCCGCGCCATGTACAGTCTGCTGGTCGCTGCCCGAGCGGAAGCCTGGGATTTCCCCCCATACCATTTGTTCGACGTCAAGCGGTACCTTGCATCGACCGAGGCAAGGATCGTCGCCCAGTTTCAGAATCTTGCTAATCCTGCCGTGCTGGCGGAGATCTGCTCCTCACCCGCACTTTTCATGTACGAGAAGCAGGTCGGGGTACCCGGTTGGGCGGGCCGCGTCACGAACGCTACGATCGCGAACGGCAGCATTGACATCCTGTTCGAGGTGGATCGTTCTCGGCCAATAACGTGGGACGATTTGAAGCCTTTTCACTATCCCTTAGGCATCAGTGACCCCAACGAGCGTGAGACGACGCATTGGGCAATCAAGGACCGTGACCTTGATGCCGTGCTCTCCAAAGCATTCCCCGATGCCGATAAGTACGTCTTAGGGTTGGCCGGGGAGCGCAAGATCACCTTTGCGCCAAACGTGTTCAAGGTGCCGGCCGGGGGAGTGGAACCGGATCTCGTCGCTGTGATGATGCCGTACGCAGGCTTTGCTGAAACGCACGAAGCTATTAAGGCCGCGTGCAAGATAAGTGGCCACAGGTGCGTCCGCGTCGATAACATCTGGGTGGACAGCACCGTCATCCAAGACGTGTTCTCGCTGATCTTTCACGCAAACATCGTGGTGGTGGACTTCACTGGCAAGAACGCGAACGTGCTGTACGAAACGGGAGTCGCGCACACGCTCGGCAAGCAGGTAGTCCCCATCACCCAGTCGAAAAGTGACGTGCCATTCGACCTCCAGCATCACCGCTATCTGCCGTACTTGCCTAATAGGGAGGGGCTCGCGAAGCTGACGCGGGAGCTTGCGGCCCGACTCAAGCACCTCGGCGGAGGCCTCTAGGACGCGTGTTGAAGTAATCGGGCGTGACGAGGATAAGCCCTCGTACACGCCGCCAAGATGAGCCGGTTGTAGACCCTCACTAACGAAAGAACGTCTTGAGCCGCCGAGCCGCCCGCCACCACAGTTGACCTGAACACCAGATCCAGTGTGCCTACGCGGTGATCCGATGCCGCTGGAACAAGCGGGAGAAGAACTCGGCCACGTGCGTCACGGCCCCCTCATCTGTGTAGAGTTCATGCCCGCTGAACCGATAGACCTCGTATCCCGCGAGGCGGAGGTCTCGGTCGCCCCTAACTGTCTCGGCGTAGACGGCGGGGCTGGGGCGGGGCTGCCCGCCGTCGTCTGTCGAGTAGTGCTGCTGCCCATCGATCTCGATGACGACGCGAACGCGATGGGGTAGCAGCATCAGGAAGTCCATGCGTTGGAGCAAGAACCGCCTCTCATGGCCGCGAGCATGAAGCTCCTTGACGGTGGCCGGGTCGTAGTGGAGGTACACCTGCGGCAACAGCGCTGGGAGGCGGGTGCCCAACGCCGGTGCCCATTGATGGAAGTAGGAGGTGAACAGCCGCCTCTCCGGCTTGGAGCCAACAGAGGCAAGTAGGCGCTTGCCCAGCGCCTTTCGAGCTTCAGGGTCATCGATGCTTCCGCCCTGCAACTTCGTCCACCATCCAATGAGATCGTCCCATCGAAGACCATCATCGCTGATGGGGGCGTCATAAAAGAGGCAGTGTTCTGCGTGTTCAAGTACGACGACATCGTTGTTGATCGCATCGCGGAAACCGAGCCGGGGCTTCTGACCCGTCGAGGCGAAGATCAGGTTCTTCGGACGGCCAGCTACACCTCTATCGAAGCGCCGAATCGTGAATACGGGGTGTCTCGAAATGTGTTCGGATTCAACCAGCGCGTGCCCGTCGGCAGCAAGCAAGGTGTTGATGAACTCCACCCACTCGGCCTGTTCGTTGCCTTGACGAATCGTCGGGTGGACCAGCATCTCCAAGAATTGGCTGACGCGCTTGTCATGCCAGTGTCGGAACCCGAAGCTGTCGAGCAGTTCTCGATGGGTGTAAGGGAGCCGTCGTTTCTCGGCAGCGCTGGCTCCACCGAAGATCTGAGCGAAGTCGTAGCTCGTAGCCCCTTCCATGAACAGGCGGCCATTTTGTGTGTATCCGAGCGCGGGGGGCCATCCGCCGCCGTTGTAGAGCGCGAAGGTCCGCAGGAAAGTTAACGGGTCTTGCTGGGGATGCATGCGCCTACTATCGAGAGCATCGGCAATCGCCAGGCGAGTCACCTCCGATAGGGCAGATGGTCCCCCGACCTCGACCCACCAGAGCGCGTCCTGCACCCCTATGGAGCACCGATCCGGGAATGTCGTGATGCAACGCCGCGCAAGGTCGACAACTTCCGACTCCGTCAAGTCTCGCAACACAGCCTCGACATACTTCGGCTTCCCCCAGCCCGGCAACAACTCGCGCCGCCAGGCGACCTGAACCTTCTCATGATCGACTTCGATGTCAGCCCAAGTGCCGACAGTGAGTGCACCAACCAGGGCTGACCTTAGAGATTCGAGATGGTTCGCAGTCATCAAGGAGGCACGAAGCTACTACATACCAGCTTCTGAACGCACGGGTTCCAGCGTCGAAAGGCGACGCTCGATTGTTTCCCGCCAACTGCGGTTAGGTGCCCCAGTTGGACCGGGAACTGCTGGGCAGGTCATGCATGCCCATCGCCCGGATGGAAGGCAGGGTTGCCGTCCACGGTATTATCTGCCTCTATCGCGTCGGCAATCGCTCGGCCGCCACGATGCCCAGCCTGAGTAGAAACTTCCAGGCTCCCGCAGTCAGCTGCTCTCATCCCCCAAGAGCGCCTTGAGCCCAGGCCCCTCGCATCACACGCAACCCGCTAAGACAGAAGAGAACGATCCTGCCTGGCAGAGTCCGAGCGGCCGACGCGTCTATTGCCAACTCCGACGCAGCCCCCGCGACATTCCCAGCCAACCAGCTCGGAGCACTGTTCGTCTAATTAACCGAACATCCGATCATGGTCAGGCGTTGCTGCCTGCGCTTTTCGGCAGGCGAGTATTTCTTGAAGAAAATTGTAGTTCAAGGTACAATATTTACGCTAAAAAAACTACTGGCTGCCATAGGGAGCCAGCACACATTTGATGCCATGCGCGTTGGGGAAGTGACCAGTGTTTGGCGAAGAACTTCGAAGACATCTCAGACCAGAACCCTCATGGGTAGATGTGGTTGCACAAGTGACGCAGCATCCAGATCGGCCCCGGCCGCTGCGCAAGGTCGATCAAATATTTATGCTGCCAGGTAGTCAACTAATCCAGGCAATACTGGTGAGTGACTATCTCAAGCATCGAGATGTAGTGATGGTGGGTGATGGGGATTGTATGGGCTTAGTGATGGCTCATCTAGCCAACAAAGGCCTGTTCAAATCTCCAGCAAAAATCAGGATCTTCGATTTTGATGAGCGTGTCTTAGCCTTTGTAAGACAGGCAATACAAGATCTCAATATACCATCAGATCTGATTAGCTGTTACAGGTACAATGTCCGTGATCCAGTGCCAGAAGAGTTTAAGCAAGCCCATGATGTCTTCTATACAAATCCACCGTATGGTTCGGTGGATGGAGGCGAGTGCGGGAAACTGTTTCTTGCACGTTGCATGGAATTCTGCAAACCGGCTCCGAGTTGGGGTGTTGCATTACTGCCTTTTGCTCACAAAGAGGACTGGAGCAGGAAGGCTATGCTTAATGTTCAGAAATTCGTGTGTGACCAAGGCTATGTAGTGTCAGACATGATTCGGGAGATCCATCAATATCATTTGGAAGACCGCCCGAGCCTTAGATCTTGTAATTTAGTCGTCGACAGGGTTCGCAATGTACCTTCACATCGGGCGGATAAACGTGTTCTAGATGAAGAGTTATTCCACTTTTATGGGCGGAAACCTCTTCGCATGCCAGAATATATCTCTATCAACGCTGAGATGGTCTTCGAAGACGGAAGCAAGGAAGCGCTTTCTGAAGAGCCAAAGTGGCGCACAGCCCCAACTGAACAACCTTAGGCACGGTCAGCCTGACGGTACATAAGGATCTACAGTAAGAAACGCGGACATTTCACCAAGATGGAGAATACTATGAGCCAAATGATAGATAAATATAAAAACATTATCTTTATGAAGATTGGCCGACATGCAGATGAATCGCTGGAGAACATTTTAGATCGCAAGCGAGAAGAGTTCCGACGTACGGGCCGAGCATTCTGGGGATATGGCGGCTCCACTTGTCATCCCCTCACGCAAGTTCGTCCATTTGTAGGTAATATTGCCGGGCAGGGTGGGCAAGTCAGTTTGCTCATGGAGCCGATGAACTCAAAGGCTAACCCTGATATCAAGCCGGCAACCGAGTACTCAGATGATGGGATCACTTGGATGCAATTACCGAGTGGCATTGTAGTCACAGGTTCACGATACGCGCTCGTTCTCGGAGAACTCAAATCAGAGGAGTTGAAATTGCCACTTCACCGTTATGTAGTAGGACACGGTAAGAGCGCAGGGCACATTGCCAGCAGATATATCCAAGGACGCGTTGATAAGGGGTGTTTGACAATCGCTCTTACGCCGTCTGTAGTCGGCTCCAAAGAGCGGGTGGTTAATATCGCCTACACCGCTGAAATCATCGCTCCATACGCAGTGCTCTTGCGCAGCGAGTAACTAACGGCCGTGAGAAATTATGTCTTCAAACCAGCATTCATATGAAGTAATTTACTTGACCGGTACACCCGCGGCCGGCAAAAGTACAGTCGCTGAGCAGTTATGTAAGCGAATCAAACCACTCGAAGTCTTCGATTATGGCGAGCGCCTGCTCAGATATATTACAGAGAAAGCTCAAAAAAATGTTAGCTATGCAGAATTGCGGGGTGACTCAGCAACAATAATAACGTCAGAGGACGTTGGAGCAGTTGACGAACTTCTAATCAATTGGGTCCAAGAACGGCGCCTGCATGCACACTTGGTGATCGACACACACGCCGTTACCAAGGAGGGATACGGGTTCCGCGTGACTCCTTTTTCGTTTGATCAGGCGAAACGCCTTGCTCCGTCGCAAATTCTAGTTATCTTTACGACACCAGAACTGGCACGGGATCGGATTATTCAGCACGCTGCCGGCCGTCGGCTGCCATCGGAATTCGAGGCTGGCTTTCATGCCGCCCTCCAAGGTTCTGTCGCTGTCAGCTATGGCATCATGCTCGGTGTACCCATCCAATTCATTGACGGTAGCCAAGAACTTACCACGATCGTAGACTGGATTCTCGCTCGTATTTCTCTGGATTAATCTATCGGCATTAGAAATTCACCAGCAGATTCTTTCGCATCTCACAATCATCCATAACCAAGTAGGGGTTGCCAAAGTGCTTGTTCTTCCGGATTACCTTCAATCCGAAGTTCAGCCGCGAGTTGGCGTATCTGTGGCAGACTCGCCGATGCTCGGCTCATCAACCAATTTGCGACGCAGCCCTTGCGGCCTTCGGCAGCGACCCGAACGGTCCGGTGAAAAGGAATTTTTTGCGTCCGTTGCTGCTCCCATAATTGAAGGCGGCTGTGCCGCCTCGGCTCCGGGGTTTACGGCGCACTCCATTCGGACGCATCGCGGCGACGGCGCGACAGGCCGAGATCGGTTGTGGGAATTCGGTAGCCGTAGCCGTAGTGCTTGCCGCTGTCGAGTCGGCCGTAGACCGAGACCGGAATGATGCCGCTGAACTTGGTGCAGGTCAGGCCGGTGTTCGTGTACCCCGGCTCGCACTCCTTCAGGCAGTCTTCGGACGCCTCGTCGTCGCCGGCCAGGCACTCGGACTGGTAGCA
>Ga0075163_10009840_pt1 | contig 12527 bp, 11 predicted proteins | sample JI1023141ADNA_FD_71478 | JGI IMG/M metagenome (GOLD analysis project Ga0075163, IMG submission 71478) | Wastewater effluent complex algal communities from Wisconsin, to seasonally profile nutrient transformation and Carbon sequestration -... | ecosystem: Engineered > WWTP > Effluent > Algae...
TGAACGATTAGGTGTTCTACTCGATCTCGGTCATCTCAAGGTCACCGCAGCCACCCTTGGCTTCGGCATTGATGACTTCATCGACGTTGTCGCACCAGCGGTCGGTGCCTTCCATCTTCACGACAATGATGGAACCAAGGACCAGCATCTGCCGGTCTTTGCTGACAGCTGGGCGCTAAATGTCTGCCGGGATCCGCGTTTTGCCGGGAGGGCCGTCGTGAACGAGGCGAAGTTCGCCGGAGTGCAGGAAATGGTTGGACATTGCCACTGGTTGGAAAACATCCTTAACCCTTAATTGATCATGGAAATCACCGATCTTATTAGCCGTCTTACCGTTACTAGCGACGTCAACGTCCGCCAGGCGCTCCAAGCGATCGAGGCTGGGTCGTTGGGAATCGTCCTTATTGCCGATCCTAAGGACGGGCGGTTTGCCGGACTTCTGACGGATGGCGACATTCGAAGGACGCTACTGAGCGGGGTTGGCCTTGAATCGCCTCTCACGGCAATTGACCGACGTAAAGCGACTACCGTCCGGCATGACACGACAAGAGAGGAAATCGTCAAGCTGTTCAGTGATACTATACGGGTGATTCCGGTACTGGATGTGGCCGAAAGGGTGGTGGACCTCGCGATTTATGACCGTCGAGCGCATCTTCCGGTCGCCCAGCCGGTGCTTGGTGAACGTGAATTGGTCTACGTAACAGAGTGTATATTGTCCGGCTGGATATCCTCCACAGGAAGGTTTGTCGGCGAGTTTGAAAAGCGCTGCGCCGAATACTGCCGTGTGCCCCATGCGATTTCGACCTCGAATGGCACGACCGCACTTCACCTAGCGTTGCTCGTTCTTGGCGTAGGACCGGGTGACGAAGTCATCGTCCCTACCCTGACGTTCATCGCCAGTGCGAACTCTGTTGTCTATACCGGAGCGAAGCCTGTGTTCGTGGACAGCGAAGCTAGCTCTTGGAACATGGATCCTGCGGCGGTGGAGCGCGCCGTCACCCCTCGCACTAAGGCAATCATGGCGGTTCACCTTTACGGCCACCCGGCGAATATGAGGGCTTTACGAGAAATCTGTAACCGTCATAGGCTCCATCTTATCGAGGATGCCGCCGAAGCCTTCGGTTCCACGTATCATGGCGAACCAGTTGGTTCTCTTAGTGACATTGCAACATTCAGCTTCTTTGGAAACAAGATCATTACCACCGGCGAAGGTGGCATGGTGCTCACGGCAAATCCAAAGCTAGCCGAACATTGCCGCATTCTCCGTGACCATGGTATGTCCCCAAGCAGGCGATATTGGCATACGATGCTCGGCTACAATTACCGCATGACAAATCTGCAGGCGGCGGTCGGAGTGGCGCAGATCGAAAAGATAGATATGATTATTGAGGCCAAACGTCGCATCGCAGAGGATTACGTGGCCGCACTAGCGGATATACCTGGCCTTTCTCGCCCACATGAGCCGGCTGGGACACGCAGTGTTTACTGGCTTAACTCCTTTTGCGTGGATCCGGCTGTCGTGGGCGTTGACCGGGACTTTGTCATGGCCGAGCTCAAAAAACATGGCATCGAAACGAGGCCAGTGTTTCCAGTGTTGCACCAACAGCCGGTCTATGCTGCGGGTCCACACTCGCCGATGCCGGTAGCAGAGCGCATTTCGGCTCACGGTATAAGCCTGCCATCGGACCCCACGCTGACCACTGCGGAAATCAATCGTGTTGCGGCGCACATTCGCCAGGCATTCCAAACCCAGACCCTAGTGCGCACGTCATGATCTTGGTTGCTGCAGGCGCATTGTTCCGGAGGAGACAGGTATGAACGTACTGGCGCTGGTCATTGCTCGCGGCGGTTCCAAGGGCGTTCCGGGGAAAAACCTCAAGCCATTGGGCGGCGTGCCGCTTGTTGCCTACAAGATCATCTCCGCCCGGCGTTCCCAGCGAATCTGCCGGATCATTCTTTCCAGTGAAAGCCCCGCCATCCAAGAAGCAGGCATGAAGTACGGGGCAGAGGTCCCGTTTACCCGTCCGGCGGAGCTGGCCACGGACACCGCTTCCTCTGATGACGTGGCATTACATGCTATGAAGTGGGTGGAAAGTCAAAATGGTCCAGTTTACGATGCCTTGCTTTTGCTGGAACCATCAACTCCTTTTGCCACGTCCGAAGACTATGACCGTGCGATCGATCTTATGCAGCGGCAGCGCGCACATATGGTCGTCGGGATGGTGGAGCATAAGACCAATCGGGTTTTTATCGGTGAGATGGGAGAGGAGGGCAGCATTAGCCCAATTATCGAGCAGATGCAGTCCTTGCGGCGGTTGGACCGCCAATCGTTGCCACCCAATTTCACGATGAACGGGGCGTTTTATCTGCTGGATTGGAAATATTTTCTCGAGATTGGACGACGTTATGCCGACCCGGTAAACAGCTACGGCGTGGTGATGGATGAGTTCCACTCCATTGAGATCGACACACCAATTGATCTAGCTTGGGCACAGTTCCTGATCGACCAGGGTCATGTTGATCCGACGCCCTGGCAGCCTGTAGATTAACCTACACTCCAGCAAATTTCCCGTATGAAAACCTTACGCAAAAATTCAGGCGCCGAGCTTTATCTCAAGGCGAAGAAGATGATTCCCGGAGGCACCCAGCTCTTGTCCAAACGACCGGAGCGCTTCCTCCCCGACCTCTGGCCGGCCTACTACAAGAAGGCTAAGGGATGCGAAATCTGGGATTTGGACGGCAATCACTTCTATGATTTCGCCCAGATGGGAGTGGGTTCATGCATCCTGGGCTATTCTGACGACGATGTGAACGCCGCGGTCATTCGCTGCGTGCAAGAGGGCAGCATGAGCACGCTTAACAGCTATGAGGAGGTGGAGTTGGCGGAACGCCTGATCTCCCTGCATCCATGGTCGGAGAAAGTCCGTTTTGGGCGCAGCGGAGGCGAGGCCTGTGCAATCGCCGTTCGCATCGCGCGCGCGGCCTCGGGCAAGAGCCTGGTGGCCTTCTGCGGCTATCACGGCTGGCACGATTGGTATCTCTCGGCCAACTTGGCAGACAGCAAGAATCTCGACGGCCAGCTGCTGCCTGGTCTGGCGCCTGCCGGCGTGCCCCGTGATCTTGCCGGCTCCGTGGTGCCATTCAATTTTAACGATCTCGCTTCACTGGAGCGAGTCGTGGCTGAACACGGTGACAAGATCGGGGTCATCATCATGGAGCCGGAACGTGGCAGCAAACCGACACCCGAGTTCCTGGGCGGGGTTCGGGCCATCGCCGACCGGCTCAAAGCCGTGCTTATTTTCGACGAGGTGACTTCCGGCTTTCGCATCAACCAAGGCGGCATTCATCTCACGCTCGGCGTCAATCCGGACATGGCTGTCTTTGGCAAGGGCATGGGCAACGGGCATCCCATCGCCGCCATTCTCGGTCGCGGCGCGGTGATGGATGCCGCCCAGGAAAGCTTCATCAGCTCGACCTTCTGGACGGAACGGCTGGGGTTCACCGCAGCCTTGGCAACGCTGGACAAGGTCGCCGCCCTCGACGTTCCCGCTCACCTGTGCCGGCATGGAGACCAGCTGATCGCCGGTCTCGGGGCGCTCGCCAAGCGTCACGGAATCGATCTGGCGATCAGTGGCATTCCTCCGTTGATCTATATGGCGTTCAAGCACCCCCAGGCGTTGGAGATTCAAACGTTCTGGTCGCAGGAGATGCTCAAGAAGGGCTATCTGCTCGGCGGTGCCATCTACACCTCGCTGGCGTATCGTGAGGATATCAATGCCCGCTTCCTCGCGGACTCGGAACCGGTGTTTGCCCGGCTGCGAGAGTACCTGGACAAGGGGAGCCTAGCCGGACAACTGGAAGGACGAGTCATTCAAGCCGGCTTCCGTCGTCTCACGTGAGTCTGGTCCTGGCAGGTCAGGTGATCGTTGTGACGGGAGGTGCCGGGCGCATCGGACAGGTCTTTTGCGCGGCAATCGCCCAGGCAGGGGGCACGGCCATCGTGGCGGATACAGCCGCTGACAATGCGGCGCGGCTCGCCACGGAATTGTGCGGCCAATACGGCCCCCAGGCGGCAATGGCGCTCGCTTTCGATATCACCGCAGCCGGTGAAATCGATGCGGCCATCGACCGGTTGCATGAGCGTTACGGTCGGATTGATGCCGTGGTCAACAACGCCTACCCCCGGAATCCGGGTTATGGGGCCAAGGTTGAGGACGTGTCCTACGCGAACTTTGCCGACAATGTAGCGCGACACACGGGCGGTTATTTCATCACCGCTCAGCGGTTCGCGGCCTATTTCAGCAGGCAGGGGCGGGGGAGTATCGTCTTTATGGCCTCGGTTTACGGAGTGGTTGCTCCGCGTTTTGAGATCTACGCGGCAACACCGATGACAATGCCTGTAGAGTATTCGGTCATCAAGGCCGGGCTGATCCATTTGACGCGTTATCTGGCGCAATATTACAAGCAAGCTGGCATCAGGGTGAATGCGCTCAGTCCGGGTGGTGTGTTCGCCGAACAGCCGGCAGAATTTGTTCATCGATACAGCGCGCATGCGGCAGGCAAACGGATGCTTGAAGCGACCGATCTCACCGGTGCTTTGCTCTTCTTGCTTTCCCCGGCTGCCGCGCACATGACCGGCCAGAACCTGGTGGTCGATGATGGGTGGACGCTTTGAGTGCGATGCGAGTTGCTCATCTGTTCGATCCCTACCAGTTAGCGATTAGATTGGGCAATTCCACCACGCCCTGGCTGGCCAAGCTGTTCGGGGCACGTACGGCCCTGGCGAACTTCGGGGATCCCATCCATGATGGAATATTCGCCGAGGCTGATGCCTGGCGGGAAAAATGGCTCGAGCGGGTTGGCAGCGGAGAGCTTCCTGCGCTCGTGAGCTGCGCGCTGGCGGCGGGGCGGTGCAAGGATGAATTGTTGAGACGCCAGATGGGGCCTGGCTATCTGCGGTTTGAAAGGGTGTTTTTCGCGGGGGTTTTCTTTTTCACCGCCTTCACGGTGTGTATTCATACTTTGCTGGGCGGGTTGCGCCGAATTGGCCGTCGCGCAGCGCCAGCAAAGACAGTTTGTTTTTCTTCAAATCGCACGGTCAAGGCGGTCGCGGGCAAGCTCTTTGCCGAGTCGGAACTGACGCATATTAGTGGGTTCGGTCACTATCTGTCGGCTGATGCGCTGTTCTTTTTTGTCTCCACGATAGCCAGGTTTCCGCGGCTGCTGGCAAATCCCCGTCTCGTTTCGGGATTTCTCCGGCTGCTCTCGCACTACTCCCATGTGATCAGCTGTCATCGTCCCAAAATCATCATCGGCCATTTCGACAGCTCCTCCAGCGTTTCGCTGATCACCGCCTACCTGCGCCGCCACGGCATCACGCATTACAATGTCATGCATGGTGAAGTGTTTTATTCTTCAGACCATAGCACCTACGCGGTGGTGGACCATTTCTATGTTTGGGGTCAGTACTACAAAGAGATCCTCATTAGAAATCGATGCCCTGAAGATCAGTTCCATTTGCTGCCCTCACCCGCGCTATTCGAACTTTTCAACTCCTGCCGCTTCCGCGACCAGCCTCGCAGTCGTTCTTTGCTCCTGCTGCATGAACCTTATGTGGAACTCAATGCGACCGCGTACCGAAGCGCGCTGCACCTGCTGGCGTCATTGGATCGCACTTGGACCGTCAGTGTTAGGTTTCATCCCGCCTACCGAGGGGACATTCATGAATTCATTGCCGGCCTGAAGCGACAGCTGCCGCCGGAGGCAAGTATGCCGGAATTCATTGTGGAAAGCCCTTTTGATCTCACCCCTCCGGAAACGCTCGTCCGGCGTCGGGTGGTCGCCAGCTGTGGAAGCACAATGTCGCTGGAAGGTTGGCTGGCGGGATGCAAATGCATCTATTTTTCCGGATTCATCCGTGACAATCTCTTTCAAGCGCGATACCAATCCTCGGACAACGTGCTTATTTTATCGCCGGAAACTCCGGCGGGGATATTGCGCCAGTTTCTCGAATCTCCCGCTGTTTTGGACGCCGAGGAGACAGCTCGCGTCAACTATGTGGTGAAGGTCAGCGCATGAGCCGGTTCCGGACATGAGCCGCCTCGCAATGCTCGCTACCAATCCAAAGGCCATTTGGCAGAAAGCCAAGGCAGCCCTATTTGCTTCCAATATTTTTTGGTATGGGCTGACCGCATCGCTCGTGTCGGGCGTTCCCATCCTGCTGCTGCCGTTTTTGATCACCCGGCTGCCGGCCGTTCAGTATGCCAATATCGTCTCGCTTCAGATCATTGCGATGTTCGGTGGCCTGCTCATCAACTTGGGAATGGATAGCAGCGTCGCGCGAGATGCGTTGCGTGCGCGTCCCCGGCACCTGGCCACGCATGTAACGCTGGCTCTCGGCACCCAGCTCATAAGTTTTATGGCGCTGGTCGGAGTGTCTTTGATGGCCGCGGGTGCCTTGGAAAGGTGGATCAACTATCCCCGCAACTTGATTGGGCTCACTTTGCTGGGGTGCCTCCTGCAACAACAGACGCTCTTTACCGCGAACTTGCTCAGGCTGCTGGGGCGGATTAAATCCTATGCTTTGCTAAGTATTAGTCTGGCCAGCCTCGAGATTGGTCTCTCGCTCGTATTTATCTATACGTTTCCTCCTACTTGGGAGGCTCGCCTTTGGGGGTTTCTTGCGGCGTCTGCTTTCGGTGGCGTGGCTTCGATCATGCTGTTGTGGCACATGGGCCTCATCCGGCGACCGCGTCATTCCGGGCCCGTGCTGAAGCGAATGCTGCGTTTCGGACTCCCAACCTTGCCGCATACAGTTTTCAGCCTCGTGTCCACTTGGGCCGATAGAATCATCCTTATTCGCCTGTGTGGTGCGGCGACGGCGGGCGTCTACGCGGTCGGTGCGCAATCGGTCATGATTATCTCCTTTCTGGGTACTGTCACCAACCTCGCCTGGACACCCTGGCTTTATGGGCAATTGAGTTCCCGGGCTACTCTCAATGAAACTAGGAATCGAATCGTCGCACGAGCCTACACCATCGCCAAGGTGCTTGCGCTCATCAGTGTCCTCATATTGGGTATAATCGCGGGTTATTTTTTCTGGTTTGCCCCTCCTGCGTATACCGGTGTGCTCCCGCTTTTGCCGTGGCTGGCGATGGGGGCGGCGGCCAACGCCATCTATAAAGTTCCTTCCAACTTTCTTTTCTTCTACGGACGCACCGGTTATCTGGCGCAGGTTGCGTTGCTGATTCTGGTGATTTCCCTCTGCGCTCAAATGGTTTTTGTGCCGCGGTACCAGGCTGCGGCTTCAGCGGTCGTGTTCGCGGCAATCAATCTCATCCAACTCGCCTTTACTTGGGGTATGGCTTCCCGCCTGATGCGGGACAGGCAATTTAACAAGACTCCCTCCGGCCCCGTCCCGTCACTCGAATGACTGCAATGCGTATCTCCGTTCAGGGGCCTTTGTTGGCAGCGGCTCTCTTTCTGGCGACGATTTATCCTGGCCACATTTTGTTATGGCTCCCGGCCATTGTCCTGTGGGCGAGAAGCCGGCCCGAATTGAGATTTTATCCCGAAGACGTAGCGCTCATTGGTTTTGTTGTAGGCGTGGTCATACTCACCTTTCTGGGTCTTGTGCCGCGGCTCGCCGATCATAGACCATGGAGTCTCGCCCCTTTGGGCTACGTGCTCCTCATTTTCTGCGTCTTGATAGGGCGCTGGATCAATGCCTCGACCGTCAGGTGGCTGCTGGCGTTCATTTGTTTGGAAGCCCTTATATGCGTCGTCCAGATAGCATTGGAACACCCCTATGTCTTCGCGGGCCAGAGGGATGCCATTTTGAGCGCAGGCGAGACGGAATGGGGCTCCACCGATTTGCTCTATTTCAACCGGGCTTATGGGCTCTCCACTAATTCCAGTGTTGCTGCCCAAAAATTCGTGCTCGGGGTATTGATGCTGTTCGAGATGCCCATCCGGCGCCGCTGGAATGTGCTGGCCGCCGCCTTGCTCGCTGCTGGATTGTATTGTACGTTCAATCGCACGGCGCTGATTGCTGTCCTGTTTTTTTTATCCCTGAAGGGCGTCGGCGTTTTCCTACGCACCTCGCTCAAGCGGCAGCTCCAGGTTTTCGGGGTCGTGGCGCTCGCCACCGCCTTTTTTGCGGTGAAAGGGCCGCAGGTGAGGGAGCAGTTTCTACGTGGCAATCTTGATCGGTCGGTGATGCAGGAGTCTGGGCGAATGGGTCTCCTGACCGCCGCAACCGAAACGATCATAGCTAACCCGATTTTGGGCAATTATTCGCAGCGGTTTGAAGTAATGGAGAGCGGTGAAATGCTGCATTTGCACAACTCCTGGCTTCAACTTCTGGCGGAGCACGGTATGGTCGGACTGCTGTTGATCGTGCACGCGGTCAGTCTGATCCGGGTGCGAAATTTGGCCGCATTTCTTGCCCTCGCCCTTTACTCGGTTGTGCAATTCGGCCTTTTCGGGAAGATTAGCCTCATTAACATCATGTTTTATTTCTTCATGCGACATCGAGATTCGGCCTCTCCTCTCTGGGCCAGGACATCTTCATTACGCATTCCATCGTCCTCGGCAGAGCGCAATCCTCCCGCAACTCTTGCATGAAACCGTTTCCAATTGTGAATCCCTGCTCCGCGCAATGTGCTCACGGATGGTGCGGGTATCCTGTTCAGCCTTGCCATGCAATCAGGGTCGAGGCGGTATACTAGGAGTCTCCATGGGCGTCTCGCTGATGGACTTGACATTATTTAACCTGTTAAACTCTACAAAATAAATGAATCAGCTGATCAGATGCACCCGATGTGGACTGCCCGAAACCTACGAGACCATCGAGTTTGATGAGGCTGGCGTCTGTAATATCTGCCGCTCTGCCTCGTACAAGACCCGCAACATCAATTGGGCCGAGCGCCAGGGGGTGCTGGACCAGCTCATCGAGAAATATCGTGGGAAGAGTGACTATGATTGCATTGTGCCGTTCAGCGGTGGCAAGGACAGCACCTTCCAGCTCCACTACCTGGTGACACGGTACAAGCTGAAATGCCTCGTGGTGCGTTTTAACCACGGCTTCATGCGGCCGGTGATTGCGCGCAACAATGAGCGCACGTTCAAGAAGCTCGGCGTGGATGTCATCGATTTCACGCCCAATTGGAAAATTGTGAAGCGGGTCATGCTGGAAGCGTTCAAGCGCAAGACCGACTTCTGCTGGCACTGCCACTCTGGTATATACACCTTCCCGCTCCGCATCGCCCATAAATTCAAAGTGCCACTGATCTTCTGGGGCGAGCCGCTTGCGGAAATCTCCGCGTATTACGACTATCTGAACGATACGGTGGAGTACGAGGACGAGAAAAAGTTTAATATGTTGCGCAATCTCGGTATCTCGGCCGATGACATGCACGGCATGATCAACACCCCCGAATCCCCCGTTGATCGGCGTGACCTGATCCCGTACACCTACCCCGCGCTGAAGGATCTCAAGGAGATCAACTACTGCTCCATCTGTCTGGGCAGCTTCATTCCGTGGGATTACGTCAAGAACACCGCGATCATCAAGCGCGAGCTGGGCTGGGAATCTGATGAGCTGGAAGGTGTGCCTACGGCGCTCAACACCTCTTGCGAAAAGATCGAGTGCTTCATGCAGGGCACTCGAGACTACATCAAATTCCTCAAACGCGGGTACAGCCGGATTTCGCAGATCAATGCCTTCCATCTCCGCAACGGCCGGCTAACGAAGGAGGAGGCGGACGCATACCAAAAGCTCGAAGGCCGCAAGCCGCCATCCCTGCAGGTCTTCCTCGAGTACATGGGCCTAACCGAGGAGGAATTCAACCTGATCGTGAAGCCCACCACGGTGCCGCCCTACGAACACGACTACGCGCGCAACGAATGGGCGAACAAGACGTGGGACTTCGACGAGTGGTATCGCGAAGACAATCGGTCGCCGGCGGCGAAACCATGACGCCAGCGATCGGTATCGTGGACTATGGCATGGGGAATCTAAAATCACTCGCCAACGCGCTCGCCCATCTCGGGGTGTCCCACAGCTTCGTTTCCCAGCCGGCCGATCTGCCCGCCTACAGTCACGTCATTATCCCTGGGGTTGGCGCGTATGCCCGTGCCATGGCCAATTTGGCGGGATGCGGGTTCGTTCCAGCACTGCAGGCACACCGGTCTGCGGGCCGGCCCCTGCTGGGCATCTGCCTCGGCATGCAGTTGCTCTCCTCCTCGGGCTCCGAACCCGGCCAGGTTGCCGGACTCGATTTTATTCCGGGCGAGGTGGTGCATTTGCCCGAGTCACCAGCCCAACCGACTCCGCATGTGGGTTGGAACGGTGTCGCCTACCAGCGGGAACATCCGGTGTTCCAGAACCTGAAGCGCACCGTAGATTTCTATTTCGTCCATTCCTACCATTTCCAGCCTCGCCATGAGGCCGATGCGCTCGCCCGCACCGATTATGCCGGGGGGTTCTGCTCCATCGTGGCGCGCGACAATGTGGTGGGCGTGCAATTTCATCCGGAGAAAAGCCAGGAACAGGGTCTGCGTCTTCTGGAAAATTTCTCAACGTGGGACGGTCGATGCTGAAGCGCCGCATCATTCCTGTGCTGCTGCTCAAGGGCGGCCGCATGGTCAAAGGGCGTCAGTTTTCGGAATTCCGCGATACCGGTGATCCGGTCTCGGCCTCGCGCATCTACAGTGCACAGAAGGCCGACGAGTTGGTCTTCATCGACATCGAGGCCTCCGGCCAGAATCGCGCGACCCTTACCTCGCTCATTGAGCGTGTCTCGGAGGAATGCTTCATGCCCTTTACCGTCGGCGGCGGCATCCGTTCGATCGGCGATGTCCGTGAGTTGGTGCGGGCGGGCGCCGACAAGGTGCTCATCAATACCGGCGCCGCGGAAGTGCCGCACCTCATCCGCGACGCCGCGGGAAGCTTTGGCCGGCAATGCATCGTGGTCGGGATAGATGTGCGGCGGGAAGAGGCGGATTACCGCCTTTATACCCATTGCGGCCGGCAACCGATCGACACCAAGCTTGAGGACTACATTGCCCGCGTCGAGGCGGACGGCGCTGGAGAGATTCTGATCAATTCGATCGACTGCGACGGCATGATGCAGGGCTACGACCTGGACTTGCTCCGTCGCGTGAAGCAATGCGCCACCCGCCCGGTCATTGCCATGGGCGGTGCCGGGCATTTTCAGCATCTGGCGGATGTCCTGACCGCCGATCTCGCTCATGCCGTGGCATGCGCCAGCCTCTTTCACTTCGGCGACAACAATCCCATCCGGGCCCGGGCCTTCTTGAAAAATCGCGGTCTCCCGGTGAAGAATGTCTGATCTTATGAAGTCCCGCCGTCCCCTGCCGTCCTTCGTGTGGTCCTTGGATCGCGACGAATTGTCCGCCTATGTGGCCCGGCAACTCTCTTTTTTTGCGCCGCCGGGACGCATCTATGCCGCGGCGGACGTCCGCCCCTTTATCCCGGCGGCCTGCCGGCGCGTGGAAAAATGCTTTCGCGCGATTCGCCGCAAATATTACTGTGTCGACGGTCGCTGCCAGTTTTCCCACCTGCACGGCGACCATTACGCGGCGTTTCTTTATTTGCTGGGTAACACCATCCATCAGACCGGCCGGCGGCCCGATCTGTCTGATGCCACTTTCCTTCTGAACAAGATGTTGCACGGACTCGATGCGTTTTATGCCATCGAACTGCCGGATATTTTCCTGTTCATTCATCCGGTGGGGACCGTGCTGGGCAACGCGCGTTACCGGGACTACTTCGTTGTCTACCAGAATTGCGCGATTGGTAGCACTTCTGATGGCGCTTACCCGCAATTCAGCGCCGGCACCGTGCTCTTTGCGAAAGCGGCGGTGATCGGCAACTGCCGGGTGGGGAGCAACGTCGTTTTCGGAGCAAACAGCTTCGTGCTGAACGTATCCGTCTCGTCCGGGACCACGGTGGTCGGGACGTATCCCCAGCATCGGCTCATTTCCTCCAAGGATATAGTTTCCGAAAAGTACTTCGCCCCCTAGAAAGCCTTTCGTCAATTGATGCCATGATTCAAGTCAGCTCCCAACACCGGCTCTCGACTCCATGTGAACACGGATGCGCTTCTGCATCGCGGGCCCATTCGCGCGTCGCGGTCCCAAGCGCAGTCCTCCAGCTAAAGCAACCGAAGTGAGGCAGGCAGTGCGCGCACAATTGGGGTGGCATTATAGCAACTTGTCTTAATCATTTTCCATATGCAAAGAATCGCAATCATAGGGTTGGGGTACGTCGGGTTGCCGCTTGCGCTGCAATTCGCGCGTAACGGCGCCCAAGTGCTCGGTTTGGACGTAGATGAGGATAAAGTGATCGCGCTCAATGCAGGGCTTTCCTACATCAAGCACATCGAGCCGGCACAAATAGCGGCAGAGATCGATAGCGGCCGCTTCAAGGCATCGAGTGATTTCTCTCAAGCCAGTGTGGCAGACGCGGTTATTATCTGCGTACCTACGCCGCTCAACAAAAA
>Ga0075163_10009841_pt1 | contig 12526 bp, 8 predicted proteins | sample JI1023141ADNA_FD_71478 | JGI IMG/M metagenome (GOLD analysis project Ga0075163, IMG submission 71478) | Wastewater effluent complex algal communities from Wisconsin, to seasonally profile nutrient transformation and Carbon sequestration -... | ecosystem: Engineered > WWTP > Effluent > Algae...
GTCGTTGAGGTCGTCGCGCATGGCGTCGAGGGCGACCTGATGGGCGATGATGGCTTCCTGCTTGGCGCGGATCTTGTCGACGATGGGGGCGATGGCTTCGACGGTGGCGTTGGGGTCGTGGGGCTTGTAGTCGGTGAGGAGCTTGAGGGCGTAGAACGCGTCGATGTCGTCCTGGAGTTCCTTGGCAGTGATGCGGCGGCGGGTGCTGGCGGTCATGCTGTCTCCTTTGGGTTGTGCGGCCGGTAGGTGGCGCTGGCCGAGGCGTCAGATTAATTCGTTCACCATACTCGCACAAGCTTTTGTGCGAATGATGTGCCGATAAGCTGAAAATGCCTTCCGGTAGCTGCAGGATGACACCCGGGCGGCGAAGGCCCGACGGCGGAGGTGCCGGGGGCCTCGCGCGGGGTGGCGAGCCTTGTTGCAGGCCTGCAATGGTCTTCGAGCGGCGTGCAATGTGTCTCGCGAGGCTTGCAACCCTCGATTACGGGGGTGGGATGATCGATGTCGCACGGCCCATCAATGTTTGCAGGCGTGCAAACATCGATCTGAGGCGTGTCGAGATGGGTTGCGGGCTTGCAATGGTTCTCATCATAGTAAAAACCCTTGTTTGCACGCGTGCGATTAAGGGTTTTTACTATGATGAGAGGCTTTGCAGGCGTGCAAAGGTTCTCGTCGACCGTGTCGAGAACCTCGAGCGCTGGCTCGAGAGCCTCGAGCGCTGGCTCGAGAGCCTCGAGCGCTTGTGCGAGAACCTCGGCGGGTTGGAAATGGGCAGGGAGAGCGGCCGGGGGGCGTCGCGCCGTGTTGTGAGCCTCGCGCGGGGGCGCGCGGCTCACAACTTCAGCGCACAGACGTGGCAAAAGACCTGGCACAAGACGCGGAATCAGCGCCCTTCCGCGCTCCCCGCCATCACTGCGGTCATGCGGAACATCGCGTCGTGGGCGCAGGTGTCGCCGGGCTCACCGCCCTGCCCTCCATGTCCACCCTGGCCACCAAAAGCGGCCAGCAGCGGGGTGATGTCCACCCTGGCGTTGTCGGCGCGGGTGGCGGGGTCGAGCTTGAAGATGGTCTTGCCTTCCTTGACGGTCTCGGTGACCTTGATTTCGGCGATGGCGTCGGGGGCGACCGCCGTGGGGTCTTTCGACAGGATCGCAAAGTCGGCCAGCTTGCCGGGCTCGAGGCTGCCTTTGGTCTTCTCTTCGAAGTGGTGGTAGGCGGGCCAGATCGTCATGGCCTTGAGGGCGGTGATGACGTCCACCCGGTGCTCGGGGCCGACAATGCGGCCGGAGCCGCGGGCGCGGCGGGTGACGGTTGCGTCGAGCACGCGCATCGAGTCGGGGAAGGCCACCGGCGCGTCGTGGTGGCTCGAGAAGATCATGCCGCGCTTGCGCACCCAGCCGGTGGGCGAGATGTTCAAGCCCGCCTGGGGGCCGACGGTGTGGTCGAGGTGCCAGTCGCCCCAGTAAAAGGTGTGCATGGGGAACAGCGAGGGGATGACGCCGAGGGCCTTGAAGCGGTCGAGCTGGTCTTCACGCAGAAACTGGCCGTGGATCAGCACGGGGCGGGTGCCCTTTACCTTGGGGAAGCGCGCCTGGGCGGCCTGGTGGGCGGCGATCAGCAGGTCGGAGGCGCGCTCGCCGTTCGAGTGGGTGATGATCTGCAGCTTGCTCTCGTAGGCCCACTGGATGGCGCTCATCACCTCTTCGGCCGTTGCCGCGGGGTAGCCGGAGTAGCCCTGCGGGTAGTCGCCGACCGGCTTGTAGTAGGGCTGGTCGCGCCAGGCGGTAAAGCCCTGCGGGCTGCCGTCGATGGTGAGCTTGGCCCCGGCGATGCGGAAGCGGTTGGTGAAGGTGGCGCGCTGGTTGGTTTTGATGTATTCACGGCCCAGCAGCACGTCGGGGTAGGCGATCACATCGTTGGCGAAGCCGCCCTCGGCCGCCACCTGCTTGAGCACCTCGGCGGTCTGCGGCGTGGCGCGGCCTTCGTCGGCGGTGGTGTAGCCAAAGCGCGCCCACAGCTTGGCGCCCTCGCGGGCGAAGACCTTCAGCCCCTCCTGGCCGACGCCGCCGAGCAGCTTGGGGGCGCCGAGGAAGAAGGCGGTCTCCTCGAGGGTGCCGTTGGGCTCGGTGCCGCCGGGCTTGCGCTGGATGACGCCCCCCGCCGGGTTTTTGGTGCTGGCGTCGTAGCCCATGATCTTCAGCGCCGCCGAGTTGACCGCCGCCAGATGCGAGGACTGGTGGACCAGGAGGATGGGCACATCCGCCGAGACGGCGTCGAGCTCTTCGCGGGTGGGGTGGCGCTGCTCCTTGAGCTGCGAGGGGTCGTAGCCGAAGCCGATGATGACCTTGGCCTTGTCGACGACGGCCGCGTTGGCCTTGGCCCAGTCACACAGCGTTTGCTGCAGCGAGGCGATGTCGAGCACCCTGCCGTCGGGCGGGGCCAGCAGGTTGGCCGCCAGCGCCTGCAGGCCGCCGACCATGACGTGGCCGTGGGCATCCACAAAGCCCGGCACCAGGGTTTGGCCGGCGAGGTCGACCAGCTGCGTGCCGGGGCCCTTGAGCTTCATCACCTCCTTGCGGCTGCCGACGGCGATGATCTTGCCGTTGGCCACCGCCACCGCCTCGGCCCGCATGGCCTTGTCGTTCATGGTGAGGATGGCCCCGCCGGACCAGATGCTGTCGGCGGTCTGCCGGGCCGGCGCGGGCGCGGCGATGGCCGTGCCGGCGGCGAGCATCAGGGTGATTGCAAGCACGTGATTTTGTGTGTTCATGCGTCTCTCTCCGGGTGATCTGGCGGTTTGCCGCCGTTGTGCAGTGGGCTTCGGCGTTGGTGGAGGGGTGTCGATGGATGCGCCGGCAGCGTGCCGGGTGTTGCGGGGGTATCTGGCGGGTATCTGGTGGGTACGTGGCAAGTAAGGGTTCGCCGATGGTCGCCTCCCCGGCGGCGCCCGCCTCACCCAAGCCGGATACCCCGACATCCTACACAGCAAGAAGCCCGCTGACGCGGGTTCGTTGCGGGCTCGTGGTGGGTGGCGCTGCTCTCCTCGCTCAGCCGTCTCCGGTTTTCTCGGGCGGTGGGGCGGCTACCATGGGGGGTAAGCGGCACGACTCGCCGTGACGTGAGGCCGACGGTGCGAGCCCAAGCGCAGCCTCCGCCAAACCCCTCCCCGGCCCTCCCCTTGTCAGGGGAGGGAGCAACCGGCTCAAGGCGCGTCGCCTCGTCAGGGAAGGAGCAACCGGCTCAAGGCGCGTCGCCTTGTCAGGGGAGGGAGCAACCGACTCAAGGCGCGTCGCCTCGTCAGGGGAAGGAGCAACCGGCTCAAGGCGCGTCGCCTCGTCAGGGAAGGAGCAACCGGCTCAAGGCGCGTCGCCTTGTCAGGGGAGGGAGCAAACGGTTCAAGGCGCGTCGCCTTGTCAGGGGAGGGCGCAACCGGCTCAAGGCGCGTCGCCTTGTCGGTGCGCGGCAGGCGGTTCGCGGCCTGGGGAGAGAAAGGCACGACTCGCCGAGCTCGGTTCCCCCCTGCCAAGGGGGGCCAGGGGGGTCTGGCGGGCGACTGAAGTCGCACCTGCAGGTGCTTGTTCAGCCCACGCCGCTGCCCTTTCGCAGGCACACGGTGAACCAGAAGGTGGCGCCTTGGCCCGGGGTGCTGTCGACGCCGATCTCGCCGCCCATCAGGTGCACGATGCGCTTGCTGATGGCCAGCCCCAGCCCGGCGCCGCCGTATTGGCGGGTGACCGAGTTGTCGGCCTGCTCGAAGGCCGAGAAGAGGCGCGCGATGTCGTCGGAGGCGATGCCGATCCCGCTGTCCTGGATCTCGAAACGCAGGCACAGCTGGGCCGGGGTGTCGTCGAGGCGGTGGATGCGCAGGACGACGGCCCCCGCCGCGGTGAACTTGATGGCGTTGCCGAGCAGCTTGGCGAGCACCTCGCACAGGCGCTTTTCGTCGCCGCGCAGGGCCAGGGCCGTGATGGCGGGGGGCTGGGTGAGCTGCAGGGTGAGGCCCTTGTCGACGGCCTGGGCGCCGATCTCGGCGTGCAGCCGTGACAGCAGGCCCGCGATGCTGAAGTCGGTTTCGTCGAGGGTGATGCGCTGCGACTCGATGTTGCTGATCTCGAGGACGTTGTTGATGAGGCCGAGGAGCTGCCGGGAGGACTGGTCGATCTTGTCGAGGAGGTCGCGCTGCTTCGGGTCGTCGGCGCGGCGCAGCGCCAGGCGGGTGAGGCCCATGATGCCGTTCATGGGGGTGCGCAGCTCGTGGCTCATGTTGCCCAGAAAGGCGCTCTTGGCGCGGCTGGCGGCCTCGGCGGTATCGCGGGCGGCGCGCAGTTCAAGCTCCATGGCCTTGCGGGCGGTGAGGTCCACGTGGGTGCCCACGGCGCGCAGGGGGCGGCCGGCGGCGTCGCGCTCGACGACCATGCCGCGGCTGAGGATCCACCGATAGCCGCCGTCCTTGCCGCGCATCCTGAACTCCAGCTCGTAGTGCCCGGTGTCGCTCAGCATTCGGCCGGACTCTGCCTCCACAAACGCCCGCTCGTCGGGATGCACGAGGTCGAGCCAGGCCGAATGCCTGTCGCAACCCAGCTCGCCGGGCTCGAAGCCCAGCATTCGGCTGTACATGGGGCTGGTGAACACCTGGCCGGTCTGCAGGTTGGCCTCCCACAGGCCGTCGTTGGCGGCCTCCATGGCATCGGCGTAGCGGGTCTCGCTGCGGCGCAGCTCTTGGTTGGCAAGGCGCAGCGACTCGGCGAGGGCTTCGAGCTGGCGCTTCGAGGCGGCCAGCGCCTCTTCGCTGGCCTTGCGCCGGGTGATGTCCTGCACCACGCCGTGCACCTTGACGATGCGGCCGTCCCCCTCCCGCACCGCCCGGCCATGGGCGGAGATCCACAGCACCGGGCCATCCGGCAGGTTCACGCGGTATTCCTGGTGGTAGTTGCCGCCGGTCCTGAAAGCCTCGGCGATGGCCTGCTCGACCCGCTGGCGGTCGTCGTCGGGCAGGAGGTCGAGAAAGCGATCGAGGGGGGGCTGGGCGCTGGTAGGCAGGCCGAACAGCGCCAGGCAGCGCTCGGAGGCGGCCACCCGCCGGTCAGCAACATCCAGGCTCCAGATGCCCAGGTTGGCGCCGTCGATGGCCAGCTGCATCCGCTCGGCCGCCTCGCTGCCCCGTAGCACGCTGCGGTAGATGCGCCGCGCCGAGAGCGCCGTGATCAGGATGATCGCCCCGCACAGGCCGAAGAGCAGCACCGAATAGCGCCGCCAGCTCGACAGATATTCGCTTTCTGCGCGCCCGATGTTCACGAAGAAGGGGTAGGCCCCCACCGGGCGGTAGGAGAAGATGCGCTCGACGCCGTCGAGGGGCGCGGTGGCGATGTAGACGCCCCCCTCGGGATGACTGCGGACGCGATCGCGGAAGGTGTTCGATACCGTCGTGTTGCCCGGCCCGGCGCCGGGCCCTTCGACCTGGGGGTGACGTGCCACCTCGGCCATGTCGAGGTTGCGCAGCACGGCAACCCCCGAGGGGCCGAGGTTGGGCTTGGCGAGCAGCCGGGCGAGGGCTTCGGTCTTGAGGGTCACCGCCACCACCCCGGCGAAGCTGCCGTCCGGGTTGTCGAGCCGGCGCGCCATGACCAGCACCCAGGTCTGGCTGCCCCTGGCGATGAAAGGGCCATCGAAGATCGGGCCGCGGGCGCTGCCGTCACGGGCCTTGATGAAATAGCCCCGGTCCGCCAGGTCGACGTCGACCCGCGTGCCGTGGCTGCCGAAGCGGGGGGCGCCGTTGGAGCCCAGCACCATCACCGTGAGCGCCTCGGGCACCTGCAGGCGCTGGCGGTCGAGAAAGGCATTGAAACGGCCGGCGTCGACACCGCCGTGGGTGGCCGCATCGAGGTAGTAGTTCTCGGCCGACTGGATCAGCGACTCGGTGCGCGCAAACAGGGTGCCGACATCGTCCGCCAGCAGCAGGGAGAGGTTGTGGAGGTCGGCCTCGGCACGCTCGGCTTCACGCAGGCGCTCCGAGCGCACCACCAGGCCGGTGAGGCCCAGAGCCAGCAGCGTGATGAGGAGCGTGACGAGGACATACTGCCGCCAGTCAGGGCGTCGGGCAGGCAATGCGGGGGCTGGGGGCAACATATCGAATCCTCTCACGGCACAAAAATGCCACCGACGGCCCCCGAATACGGGGTGCGTTACTCTAGGTGGGCGGGCTGGCGTGGGTCAAGCGTGCTGGGTGGGGTGAATGGGGCCGGTGCCCCTTAGCGCGAGCGCGCCAGGTCGGTGTCGGCTGCGCTCTGCTCGTCGGTGTACAGACCAACGGGTGCCGGCCGGCTGCTGGCGTGGCAGCTGACGATCACGTTGGACAGCGGCTTGCCCTTGTGGAGCACCTCGACGCCGCAGCGCCCGAAGACGCTCTCGATGGTGGCCAGCAGGTTGCGGGCGTAGGGCGTCTCGAGGCGGCCGTCGAGGATCAGGTTGGCAAACAGCACGCCGCCGGGGGCCAGCGCCCGGCGGGCGTCGCGCCAGAACTCGCGGGTGACCAGGTGGCCGGGGATGGAGGTGTGGCTGCTGAAGACATCCACCACCACCGCGTCGAAGCGCCGGGGCGTGCCGGCGACGAAGCGGCGGGCGTCGTCCACGATGAAGTCGCCGCGGATCGGGCCCTTCAGAAAGCGGGCCTCGGCGATGGCGCGGATCTCCGGGTCGATGTCCACGTAGGTGTAATGGTTGAGGGGCTCGTGGTGCGACAGGGTGAAGCCGCCGGCCCCCAGCACCAGCACCTGGCGGCCGGCAAAGCCCAGCTCATCGAGCAGCACATGGCGCAGGTGGGTGATGTAGCGGGCGTAGCCGGGGGGCTCGCCGGCGTCGATCAGCGAGGCCAGCGAGTTGTTGACGAAGAAGGCGCGGGGGTCGGGGTGGCCGGGGAGTTCGACCGGGCTCACCGCGTAGTCGGCGTAGGCGGTGTCGACCACCTCACTGGGCGGGAACAGGTTGACGGCCACCGCCAGCGCCGCCGTGGCCAGCGCGACGGCCCAGGCGCGGCCCTGCTGCCGGGCGAGGGCGAGGCTGCCCGCGGCGAGGCCCAGCGCGCAGGCCAGCACCGCCGCCGACACGCCCAGCCACTGCATCACCCCCAGCGACAGGCTCACCGACCCCAGAAAGCTGCCCAGCGTTGACCAGTACAGGGCCTGGCCGCTGGCCTCGCCGGTGCGCATGTGCTTCATGAGGTTGGTGAGCACCGGCACCGTCTGGCCGAGCAGCCAGGCCAGCGGGCACAGCACGCCGCCGATGAATACAAGGTAGGCCACCCCCACCGGCTGCAGGTGGGCAAACAGGCCATCCACCGTAACCCGCGCCAGCCCCAGCCCGGCGAGCAGCGCCGAGAGCGCAAAGTTGCGCGCCACCACTTGCGTGAAGCGCTCGCTCACCCGGGCGCCCGCGGCATAACCCAGGGCCAGCGCGAGCAGGAAGAGGCCGATGGTCGGCGCGGTGACGACGATGGCGCTGCCCACGTGGGGCACCAGCCGGCGCAGGGCGATGACCTCGGCGCCGAGGGAACAGAAACCTTCGATGAAGACGATCAGGTAAAGCAGCTGGCGGGGCATGGGGCGAAGGGCACTTTGCGGAGGCCGGATTATCGCCCAGGCGAGGGGTGTTGCCTGCGGTGTAGAGCAACTGCTCCATAAATGCACACCTGCTCCACGCAAAGACACGGCGGGCAGCCGGGCGCAGCGTGAGGCAGGGCCTTCGTTTTTTCCAGTCCATTGAAAACATTGAACTTTACACGCCACCCAGGGGCTGACCCTGGCGCTGGCACGGCACATGCACTTTAATTGCCACGAGTCGCGGCGAAAGGAATCGCCGGTCTTGAGTCAGCCCGCATCACCCATTCGATAAAACAGGAGACAAACATGCTTTACGCTGCCCCCGGTACCGCCGGCGCCAAGATTGCCTACAAGGCCCGCTACGAAAACTTCATCAATGGCCAATGGGTCGCCCCGGTGAAGGGTGAATACTTCGACGTGATCACGCCGGTGAACGGCAAGGTGTACACGCAAGCCGCCCGCTCCACCGCCGAAGACGTCGAGCTGGCCCTGGACGCCGCCCACGCCGCGTTCCCGAAGTGGGGCAAGACCGACGCAGCCACCCGCTCCAACGTGCTGCTGAAGATCGCCGACCGCCTCGAAGCCAACCTCGAGCTGCTGGCCTACGCCGAGTCCGTCGATAACGGCAAGCCGATCCGCGAAACGCTGAACGCCGACATCCCGCTGGCCGTCGACCACTTCCGCTACTTCGCCGGCTGCCTGCGCTCGCAGGAAGGTGGTATCTCCGAGATCGACGAGAACACCATGGCCTACCACATCCATGAGCCCCTGGGCGTCGTGGGCCAGATCATCCCCTGGAACTTCCCGATCCTGATGGCCGCCTGGAAGCTGGCCCCGGCCCTCGGCGCCGGCAACTGCGTGGTGCTGAAGCCCGCCGAGTCCACCCCGATCTCGATCCTGATCCTGGCCGACCTGATCGCCGACCTGCTGCCGCCGGGCGTGCTGAACATCGTCAATGGCCTGGGCCGCGAAGCCGGCATGCCGCTGGCCACCAGCAAGCGCATCGCCAAGATCGCCTTCACCGGCTCCACCGCCACCGGCCGCGTGATCGCCCAGGCCGCCGCCAACAACCTGATCCCGGCCACCCTGGAGCTGGGCGGCAAGTCGCCCAACATCTTCTTTGCCGACATCATGGACAAGGACGATGCCTTCCTCGACAAGGCCATCGAAGGCATGGTGCTGTTCGCCTTCAACCAGGGCGAAGTGTGCACCTGCCCGAGCCGTGCCCTGATCCAGGAATCGATCTACGACAAGTTCATCGAGAAGGTTCTGAAGCGCGTCGCCGCCATCAAGCAGGGCAGCCCGCTCGACACCGACACCATGATGGGTGCCCAGGCCTCCGACGTGCAGATGGAGAAGATCCAGTCCTACCTGAAGCTGGGCAAGGAAGAAGGCGCCGAGTGCCTGATCGGCGGCGAGCGCGCCCACCTGGGTGGCGACATCGAAGGCGGCTACTACATCCAGCCGACCCTCTTCAAGGGCCACAACAAGATGCGCATCTTCCAGGAAGAGATCTTCGGGCCGGTGCTGGCCGTGACCACCTTCAAGGACGAAGCCGAAGCCCTGGCCATCGCCAACGACACCCCCTACGGCCTCGGCGCCGGCGTGTGGAGCCGTAACGGCAACGTGGCCTACCGCATGGGCCGCGCCATCCAGGCCGGCCGCGTGTGGACCAACTGCTACCACGCCTACCCGGCCCACGCGGCCTTCGGCGGCTACAAGGAATCCGGCATCGGCCGCGAAACCCACAAGGTCATGCTGGACCACTACCAGCAGACCAAGAACCTGCTTGTCAGCTACAGCGAGAACAAGCTCGGCTTCTTCTGATCACGGCGTTCTCCTCCGCTCGCCCGCGCTGGCTCGCGGGCAAAACTTCAGGGGCGGGCAACCGCCCCTTTTTTTATCAAGGACAAGACGATGGTCGACCGCGTGATCGCCACCCCGGCGGCGCTGGAGCTGATCGATGCGCTCAAGGGCAGGCACGGCCCGGCGCTGATGTTCCACCAGTCCGGCGGCTGCTGCGACAACAGCTCCCCCAACTGCTACCTGCCCACCGACCTCACTGTCGGCCCCTACGACCTGCAGCTCGGCGAGATCGGCGGCGTGCCCTTCTACATGGGCGCCGCCCAGTACGAGTACTGGAAGCACACCCAGCTGATCATCGACGTGGTGGCCGGCCAGGGCGGCAACTTCTCCCTCGAAGCGGGCAGTGGCAAGGCCTTCATCACCCGCTCGCGCCTGTTCTCCGACGACGAATGGGATGAGCTGGAAGCCGCCGGCCTCGTCTGACCCCGCCCCCGAACACGTACTACAAGGAACCCAAGCAATGCACACCCTGACCCTCCGCCACACCCTCGCCCCGCTGTTTGCCGTGCTCGCCATCGGCGTCAGCGCCCCCGCCGCCGCCTCGGAGGCGATCGTCAAGAAGGCCCGCTGCGTGGCCTGCCACGCCGTTGACGCCAAGCGCGTCGGCCCGGCCTACAAGGAAGTGGCCGCCAAGTACAAGGGCGACGCCGGCGCCCCGGCCCGCCTGTTCGAGAAAGTCCGCAACGGCGGCAGCGGCGTGTGGGGCCAGGTGCCGATGATGGCCCACCCGGCCGACAAGATCAGCGACGACGACCTGAAGGCCGCGATCCACTGGATCCTGGCACTGGACTGAACGGGTAACTTAAAAAATGCAAAGGCCGTCACGATTCAGTCGTGACGGCCTTTGTGTTCAGCGGACGCAAACCTCGCTCCGGACCATATTCGCGCAGCGCCTTGATTCATCTCCGCGTGCGGCTGAAGCCGCAGCTACAGCGCCCCTGAAACAGCCATTCGGTGCGCCGCCAGGGCCAGACTCCACGCGACAGGCCGAGGGCCTTTTGTAGGTGCGAATTCATTCGCACGCGGAGGTGAAACCGCGGATCTGCCCCATTTTTACCGGCTGCGGGCGAGCAAGCTCGCCCCTACAGGCGCCCCGCAGTTCGTGCCACAAGGCGCCAGGCCACCGACCGTTTGTGCGAATTCATCCGCACGCGAGGTGGAATCCAGGATCTCGCCCGGTTTTACCTACTGCGGGCGGGCAAGCTCGCCCTTTGCACACGCGTTCGATGGGCGAGCTGCCCACCTGCTCCACCCTGGAGCAGGTGTTCAATTACGCAGCAACCACCCCGGCAACATGCGCGACAGGGTGCCGTCGCGCTGGATGGCGTGCTTCAGGGCACCGGCCACATGCAGGCCGACGAGGCCGGCGATGGCCCAGGCGGAATAGACATGCACCGCCTTGAACACGCCGTTGATGGCCTCGTCGGGCCAGCCGAGCTTGGGAAGCTCGTAGCCGAAGAACTTGAGGGCGTAGGGCGTGAACTGGGAGGCGATGACCCCTGCCAGGGGTGTTATCAGCAGCAGGCCGTAGAGGGCGTGATGGACGGCCCGGGCGATGACCGCCTCGAAGCCCCCGGTGAGGATGGGCGGCGGCGCATGGCGCCAGCGCCACAGCATGCGCAGCCCGATCAGCCCCAGCGCCACCAGCCCCCACGACTTGTGGAGGCCATAGGCGGCGGTGCGCCCGGCGCCCTTGGGCAGGTCGATCATGCTCCAGCCGCGCCACAGCAGCCAAAGCACGACGGCCGCCTGGGCCCAGTGGATGAGCATGGCGGTCGGCGTGTAGCGTCGGGGCTTCATCGTATCGTCACTCCCCAGGGCAGCTCGCCCACCTCGATGTCGGCGAGCTTCCGCAGCGCGGCGGTGTCGATCACCGACACGCTGCCGGAGCGCCCGTTGGCCACGTAGAGCTTGGCCCCGTCGGGGGTCAGGGCCATGTTCCACGGCCGCTTGCCGACCGGGATGGTGGCCAGCACGCCGTTGCTGGCCACGTCGATGGCCATCACGCTGCCGTCGCGCCCGTTGGACACGAAGACCCGCTTGCCGTCCGGGTGCACGGCGATGCCGTTGGGGAACTGGCCGGCGGCGATCTCGGCCACCACGCGGCCGGCGGCCACGTCGATGGCGTACACCTTGCCCGCCAGCTCGCTGGCCACGTAGGCGCGGGAGCCGTCGGGCAGGAAGCCGATGCCCCGCGGCCGCTTGCCCACCGGGATGCTGGCGCTCTGGCGGCGGGCGGCCACGTCGATCACATCCACCTGCTCGGCCTCTTCGGCACTCACGTAAAGCAGGCGGCCGTCGGGGCTGAACACCGCGTGCTCGGGGTTCTTGCCGTGCACCGCGATACGCGCCAGCTCGCGGCCGTCGACGGCATCAAGGAGCACCACACTGTTGTCGTCTTCGACGGCCACCGCCAGCAGCTTCCCGTCGGCCGACAGGCTGACACCCTCCGGCGACGCGCCCACCGGCACGCTGTGGGCGAGCTTGCCGGTGGCGGTGTCGACGATCAGCAGGCTGCCGGTCTTGCCGTCGGTGACATACACGCGCGCGCCGCCGCCGGCGATGCCGCGGGGCCGCTGGCCGGCCGGAATGTCGGCCTGGCGCTGGTCGGTGGCGGTGTCGATGACGCTGAGGGTGGCGGATTTCTCGTTGGGCACATAGGCCAGCGGGCCGGCTGCCACGCCGGCCCCGAAAGCCGCCAGCAGCGCGGCGCACAGGATTCGCAGGGATGCCATCGGAGGCCTCATGCGGGGGTGTGGGAGATGCCGTGGTGGCGGAAGATCTCGGTGAGGCTGCCGTCACGCTTGAGCTCGGCGAGCGCCGCGGCGATGGCGTCGGCGAGCTCCTGCTCCTCGACCTTGACCGCCATGCCCAGCGGCCAGCTGCCGGTCTGGAGTTCGGGGAAGTTGACGGTGTCGATGGTGAGCTCTCCCCTGCCCTTCAGTGCAGCCTCGAGTTCGGCGCGGGGGGCCATCACGGCGGCGATCCTGCCTTCCAGCGCGGCCTGGGCGGCCTCGCCGACGGTCTTGAAGTGCACCACGTTCTCGCGCAGCCGGCCATTCAGC
>Ga0075163_10009842_pt1 | contig 12524 bp, 12 predicted proteins | sample JI1023141ADNA_FD_71478 | JGI IMG/M metagenome (GOLD analysis project Ga0075163, IMG submission 71478) | Wastewater effluent complex algal communities from Wisconsin, to seasonally profile nutrient transformation and Carbon sequestration -... | ecosystem: Engineered > WWTP > Effluent > Algae...
CGCGCATTTCGAAGGGCGGCTGCTCAACATCCACCCCTCCCTGCTGCCGGCGTTCCCCGGTTTGCACACGCACCAGCGCGCGCTGGATGCCGGCTGCCAGGTGGTGGGCGCCACGGTGCATCGGGTCACGCCCGATCTGGATCATGGCCCGATCCTGGCACAGGCCGCGGTGCCGGTGCTGCCTAGCGACTCGGCCGAATCCCTGGCGGCGCGCGTCCTGACGCAGGAGCACCGGATCTACCCGCAAGCCATCGCACGCCTGCTCGCCAGTCACTCCTGAAAACATAGCTGAAACTGACCGTTTGACGCTGGGGGAGTGCTACTGTTTGTCTGAAATGCGGGCAAAACGGGGCTGGCGGATGCCTTCGTAGGTGATTTCCTCTCCGAACATGTCGGCCGGTCGGACCCAGAGGCCGTGCTCGCCGTACAGGGCGCGGTAAAGGGTCATCGGCTCCAGCGTCTCGCTGTGGCGGGCTGTGCCGACGACTTCATAAAGACCGCCCTTGTAGTGGCGGTAGCGACCGGGCGGGGTTTCGACGAGGAGGGGCAGGGATTCGGACATGGTGAACAGGGCACAAAGTTTGAGGGTGGGACAATACGGCCCATGCATCCTAAAGCCCTGCTGGACGCCTGCGCCGAGATCGTCAGGCTTTCGCTCCAACTCGAACATCCGGCCGACGCCACGGTTTCCCGCTATTTCCGTGAGCACCGTTCGCTCGGTCCGCGCGAGCGCGCCACGCTGGCCGAGACCGTCTACGCCGTGTTGCGAAAGAAGCTGCTCTTCGAGCACATGGCCCGCTCCGGCAGCGGTGCCAGGGAGCGCCGGCTGGCGATCCTGGGCTTTCATGGGCCGCGCGATTTCCTCAAGAGCGCCCTGACCGAACAGGAGAAGAACTGGCTCGACCAGTGCGACACCGTTCAGCCGGGCGACCTGATGGAGCACCATCGCCACAATTTGCCAGCTTGGCTGGTTCAGCCACTCAAGGAGCAACTCGGCGACGAGTTCTGGCCGCTGGTGGAGAGCCTGAGCCAGAGCGGCACGCTGGATCTGCGGGTCAACACTTTCACCGACAAACGGGCCGACGTGCGCAAGGAACTGGCCGCCGCCGGCATCCAGTCGATGCTCACGCCGTATTCGCCCTGGGGGCTGCGCATCGAGGGCAAGCCGGCGCTGACCAAGCTCGATGCCTTTGCCCGCGGCGCGATCGAGGTGCAGGACGAAGGCTCCCAGCTGCTGGCGCTGCTGCTCGAGGCCGGACGCGGCGAGATGGTCGTGGATTTCTGCGCGGGCGCGGGCGGCAAGACGCTGGCCATCGGCGCGGCCATGCGCAGCACCGGGCGCCTTTATGCCTTCGACACCTCGGCCCACCGGCTGGACGCGCTCAAGCCGCGACTGGCGCGCAGCAAGCTGTCCAATGTGCATCCGGCGGCTATCGCCCACGAACGCGACGATCGGGTCAAGCGCCTGGCTGGCAAGATCGACCGGGTGCTGGTGGATGCGCCGTGTTCGGGCCTGGGCACGTTGCGCCGCAACCCTGACCTGAAGTGGCGGCAGTCCCCCAAGGGCATCGAGGAAATGACGGCCAAGCAGGCGGCGATCCTGCAGAGCGCGGCGCGCCTGCTCAAGCCGGGTGGACGGCTGGTGTATGCCACTTGCAGTGTGTTGCCGCAGGAGAACGAAGCGATCGCCCAGGCTTTTTCCGCCGCCAACAAGGATTTCACGCCCCTTGAAACCCGCGACCTTCTGACCCATCTGAAGGTGGCGCATGCAGCCAGTCTGTGCAGCGGCCCCGGCACGGGTGGCGAGTACTTGCGTCTGTGGCCCCACCGGCACGGTACGGACGGCTTCTTTGCTGCCGTCTGGCAACGCAGCGGTTCCTGATCCCGGGTCCTGGCTGGCTCCCTGGCCACGAAGGCGCAGGGCACGAAGGCTTTACCACTAAAATGGCCGGCCGCCGTCGCGGCACGTTCCCCCACTCTTGAAAGTAGTTCTGATGTCGGTGTTTTCTCAAGGGGCCGTGCTGGATGCGGCCGTCGACTGGCTGTCGAAAGGATGGCTGAACCTGTCGTGGTGGCAGCTGGTGCTGGTCACTCTGGCGATGACCCACATCACGATCGTCAGCGTGACGGTGTTCCTGCACCGGCACCAGGCCCATCGCGCGCTGGACCTGCATCCTCTGCCCTCGCATTTCTTCCGTTTCTGGCTCTGGCTCACGACCGGGCAGGTGACGAGGGAATGGGCCGCCATTCACCGCAAGCACCATGCCCGTTGCGAGCAGGCCGAAGACCCGCACAGCCCTCATGTGTTCGGCATCCGCAAGGTGCTGTTCGAAGGGGCGGAGCTGTATCGCACCGAATCGAAGAACCAGGAAACTCTCGCCCGTTTCGGCCACGGCACGCCCGACGACTGGATTGAGCGCCACCTGTACACGCGCTTTTCGTGGCAGGGCGTGGGCCTGATGCTGATCATTGATCTGGCGCTTTTCGGTGTGGCCGGCCTGACGGTCTGGGCCGTTCAGATGGCCTGGATTCCGGTCACTGCGGCCGGCATCATCAATGGTGCGGCCCACTACTGGGGCTACCGCAATTTCGAGGCGCCGGATGCCAGCACCAACATTTCGCCTTGGGGCATCCTCATCGGCGGCGAAGAGCTGCACAACAACCACCATACCTACCCCACGTCGGCCAAGCTGTCGGTCAAACCCTACGAGTTCGATATCGGATGGATGTACATCCGTCTGATGCAGTCGGTCGGCCTGGCATCGATCAAGAAGCGCCCGCCGAAGCTGGCTTTTGGCGATATCCGGCCGGTGGCGGATGAAAAGACGCTGGAGGCCGTGATCGCCAACCGCTATGAGGTCATGGCGGGGTACGCCCGTCGCATGCGTGCAGTGGTCCGGCAGGAAATGGACACGCTGAAAGCCCGCCAGGTGGATGCCGAGGTGGTGGTGGCCGCACGGCGCTGGCTGCACCGCGACACCGACAAGGTGCCGGCGGCGGCGCGCTCCCAGCTTTCAAAAGCGCGCTCCGCCAATGCCGTGCTCGACAAGATGGTGGTGATGCGCGAGGAGCTGCGCCAGCTCTGGCTCAATACCTCTCACTCGCGCGAGCAGCTGGCGGCCGATCTGCAAGCCTGGTGCCGGCGCGCCGAGGACAGCGGCATCGCCGCGCTGCGCGAGTTTTCGATGCAGCTTCGTGCTGCGCGCGTGCAGACGATCTGACGCTGGACCTGGCCGCCCCGCAAATCGGCGGGCCCCGCGCCGGTCCGCCCGGGCAACAAAAAACCCGCTCTTGGAGCGGGTTTTTTGTGGGACACCAGCGCCGAATCACTTCAGCTTGGTTTCCTTGTACTCCACATGCTTGCGAGCTTTCGGGTCGAACTTCATGATCGACATCTTCTCGGGCATGGTCTTCTTGTTCTTGCTGGTCGTGTAGAAGTGACCGGTGCCGGCTGTGGATTGCAGCTTGATTTTTTCGCGTCCGCCTTTGGTTGCCATGATTCAGCTCCTTATGCTTGGCCGCGCGCACGCAGGTCTGCGAGCACGGATTCAATGCCGTTCTTGTCGATCAGTCGCAGGGCCGCGCTGGAAACGCGCAGGCGCACCCAACGGTTCTCGTTCTCGACCCAGAAACGACGGTATTGCAGGTTCGGCAGAAACCGGCGCTTGGTTTTGTTGTTGGCGTGGGAAACGTTGTTCCCGACCATCGGGCCTTTACCCGTTACTTCGCAGACACGTGCCATGTGGACACTCCGATCAAACAGCTGGAGCCGTTGAACAACCCTGAAGCATCCAGGACTGCCGGCTTTCAGCCTCACCTCGCCAGAAAAGGGTGGCGGTAACCCGATCTGCCAGACGCAGCGACCGCACAGGCAAGGCGCGCTAGTATTTGGCAAAGCCTTGAATTATAACGAATTCTTGTGAGGCGTTTTCAACTTGCGCTTTGTTCCAGGTAACGCTGGGCGTCCAGCGCGGCCATGCAGCCGGTGCCCGCGCTGGTGATGGCCTGGCGGTAAACGTGATCCTGGACGTCGCCAGCCGCAAAAATGCCGGGTACGCTGGTCTGCGTGGCGAAGCCCTTGAGACCGCCCTGCGTCACGATATAGCCGTTTTCCATGGCCAGTTGTCCCTGGAAGATCTCCGTGTTCGGTGCGTGGCCGATCGCGATGAAACAGCCCTGGAGTTCCAGGTCTTCGGTGGTGCCGTCACTCACGTTCTTCAGTCGGATGCCTGTCACGCCGCTCGCGTCGCCCAGCACTTCGTCCAGCGTGCGGAAGGTCTTGAGGACGATCTTGCCTGCGGCGACCTTCTCCATCATCTTGTCCACCAGAATGGGCTCGGCCTTGAACTTGTCGCGCCGGTGCACGAGGTAGACCTTGCTGGCGATATTCGACAGATACAGCGCCTCTTCCACCGCGGTGTTGCCGCCGCCGACCACGCAGCAGACCTGATCCCGGTAGAAAAAGCCGTCGCAGGTGGCGCAGCCGGACACGCCCCGGCCCATGAAGGCGGTTTCGGACGGCAGTCCAAGGTATTTGGCCGAGGCGCCCGTGGCGATGATCAGTGAGTCGCAGGTGTAGGTGCCGCTGTCGCCGGTGAGCGTGAACGGCCGCTGGCTGAAGTCCACGGCATTGATGTGATCGAAGACGATCTGCGTCTTGAAACGTTCGGCGTGCTCAAGAAATCGCTGCATCAGATCCGGGCCCTGGACGCCGTGGACGTCGGCCGGCCAGTTGTCCACCTCGGTGGTGGTCATGAGCTGGCCACCCTGGGCGATGCCGGTGACAAGGACAGGGTTGAGATTGGCGCGCGCCGCATACACGGCGGCGGTGTAACCGGCGGGGCCGGAACCGAGAATCAGGACTTTGGCGTGTTGGCTGTTGGGCATGGTGTGGAATCCAGTGGGGCGCTACACTGCGGCCGGTATTCAAGTGGGTTGCCAGTCAGATGCCGGCGACCCGGGACACGGACCCGCCCGGGTTGCCGGCCATGCAGAATATGCGGCAGGCAACCGGTCGGGATGACAGCTTGCATTGTACGAATCGGGCGAAGAACCCCCGCAGCTGAGGTTTATCCAGATGGCCATGCTCTCCAATCACGATCTGATCCGCAGGGTTCCCCTGTTTGCCATGCTGACCGACGCCCAGGCCACCGCCGTGTCCGATGCGATCGTGAAACGGCGCTACAAACGCGGCGACAACATCGTGGAACAGGGCAAGAAGAGCAACGCATTGTTCATCATGCTGACCGGGCGTGCCCGCGTCATCAGTGGCGACGGCCGCGGCCGCGAAGTGATCCTGGCCATCCTGAACCCCGGCGACTACATTGGCGAGATGAGCCTGATCGACAACGAACCCCATTCGGCGACCGTGCAGGCCGAGATCCAGACCGATGTGCTGGAGCTGGCGCGGGTCGATTTTGCGCGCTGCCTGCCCGAGAACACCTCCATGGCCTATGCCGTGATGAAGGGGCTGGTGCAGCGGTTGCGCCATGCGGACCGCCAGATCCAGTCGCTGGCGCTGATGGATGTCTATGGCCGCGTGGCGCGCGCTCTTCTGGAGACCGCAACGCCGCAGGCGGATGGCACCCGGTTGATCCGGTCTAAGGTTTCCCGCTCGGATATCGCCAAGATGGTGGGCGCCTCGCGGGAGATGGTGAGCCGGGTGATGAAGGATCTCGAACAGCGGGGTTTTATCGAGGTGATGGACGACGGCGCCACGAGGATCAAGGAAAACATGCTGGCCCTGCCGTGAGGCTGTCCGGCGTGCAGTAAGCTTGCCGCCTTCGGTAGACCATGACCTATTCACTTCACACGCTGTCCACGCCGACGTCCCGAACCGCATCGGCACCCCCGCCCTCTGGCTCGGCGCGCCTGGGCCAGGAACTGGGCCTCTTGCTCGGGCTTGCAACTCTGGTCTTTTGCGCGCTGGCGCTGCTGAGCTATTCGTCCCAGGATCCGGCCTGGACCACCTCCGGCGTGAATGCCGGTGTGCGCAACTGGGGCGGGCGACTGGGCGCCTGGCTGGCGGACGTCGGTTTCTTCATGCTGGGGTTCTCGGTCTGGTGGTGCGTCGCAGCGGGCATGCGCGCCTGGCTGACCGGCCTGGCACGCTGGATGCGAGGGGAAGCCGATCCGCCACCGCCGCAGGCACCGTTGGCGCGCTTTGCCGCCGGCCGGCTGGCGTTCTGGCTGGGGTTGGCCTTGTTGCTGGTGGCCAGCACGGCGCTCGAATGGTCCCGGCTTTATCGTCTGGAGCCGCTTCTGCCCGGTCACGGCGGCGGCGTTCTGGGGTTTCTGGCGGGGCCGGCCAGTGTGAAGTGGCTGGGCTTCACGGGCTCGGGCCTGGTCAGCATCGTGGTGGGTGTTCTGGGGGCGGCGCTGGTGTTCCGGTTTTCCTGGGGCCTGCTGGCCGAGCGCATCGGTGCTGCGCTGGATGGGCTGGTCACGTCGCGGCGCGAAAAACGCGAAATTGCCGAGGACCTGGAGCTGGGCAAGCAGGCCGCGCGCGAGCGCGAAGAGGTGATCCATGTCGAGCGCCGGGAAAACCAGGAGCACCATCCTGAGCCGGTCCTGATCGAGCCGGTGCTGGCCGACTTGCCCAAGAGCGAACGGGTGGCCAAAGAGCGCCAGAAGCCGCTGTTTGTCGAGTTGCCCGACAGCAAGCTGCCGCAGGTGGACCTGCTCGACGGCGCCTTGCAGCGCCAGGAGACCGTGGCCACCGAGACGCTGGAGATGACCAGCCGCCTGATCGAAAAGAAGCTCCGCGACTTCGGCGTCGAGGTGCGCGTGGTGCTGGCGTCGCCCGGGCCGGTGATCACACGCTACGAGATCGAACCGGCCACCGGGGTCAAGGGCTCCCAGGTCATGAACCTGGCCAAGGATCTGGCGCGCAGTCTGAGTCTGGTGTCGATCCGGGTCGTGGAGACCATCCCCGGCAAGAACTACATGGCGCTGGAGCTGCCCAACGCCAAGCGCCAGTCGATCCGCTTGTCGGAAATTCTCGGGTCACAGGTCTACAACGAGGCCAAGTCCTTGCTGACGGTCGGTCTGGGCAAGGACATTGTCGGCAATCCCGTGGTGGCCGATCTGGCCAAGATGCCACACGTGCTGGTGGCGGGCACCACCGGCTCCGGCAAGTCGGTCGGGATCAACGCCATGATCCTGAGCCTGCTCTACAAGGCGGAGGCGCGTGATGTGCGCTTTCTCATGATCGATCCCAAGATGCTGGAGATGTCGTTCTACGAAGGCATTCCGCACTTGCTGGCGCCCGTGGTGACCGACATGAAGCAGGCCGCCAACGGCCTGAACTGGTGCGTGGGCGAAATGGAGCGCCGCTACAAGCTGCTGAGCAAGCTGGGCGTTCGCAATCTGGCCGGCTACAACGCCAAGATCGACGAGGCGAGGTCGCGCGAGCAGTTCATCTACAACCCGTTCAGCCTCACGCCGGACGCGCCCGAGCCGCTGGACCGCATGCCCCACATCGTCGTCGTCATTGACGAACTGGCCGACCTGATGATGGTGGTGGGCAAGAAAATCGAGGAACTGATCGCACGCCTGGCACAGAAGGCGCGTGCCGCGGGCATTCACCTGATCCTGGCCACGCAGCGGCCCAGCGTGGACGTGATCACCGGCCTGATCAAGGCCAACATACCGACGCGCATCGCCTTCCAGGTCAGCAGCAAGATCGACAGCCGCACCATCCTGGACCAGATGGGCGCCGAGGCGCTGCTGGGCATGGGTGACATGCTGTACATGCCCTCCGGCACCGGCTTTCCGATCCGCGTGCATGGCGCCTTCGTGAGCGACGATGAGGTGCACCGGGTGGTCGACTACCTGAAGAGCCAGGGCGAGCCCAATTACATCGAGGGCCTGCTTGAAGGCGGGACGATCGATGGCGAGGGCGGTGTGGCCGGCGACGGCAGCGAGGGCGGTGGCGAGAAGGATCCGATGTACGACCAGGCGGTCGAAATCGTGCTGAAGAATCGCAAGGCCAGCATCTCGCTGGTGCAGCGCCATCTCAAGATCGGCTACAACCGCGCGGCCCGCTTGGTGGAAGACATGGAAAAGGCCGGTCTGGTGAGCGCCATGAGCACCAACGGGCAGCGCGACATCCTCGTGCCAACGCGTGATGAATGAACTTGCGCCCGGTGGCGGGGTCCCAGCTCCATGATGTTCGCTGCCTCTCGTCTGTTTGCGCGGGCTTTGTTGCTGGCTGGCTCTGTCGTGGCGGCGGCCCCGCATGCCCTGGCGACCGGTCTGGACAGCATGGACGCGTTCGTGAAGGCGGCGCGTTCCGGGCGCGCGTCCTTCACCCAGGTCGTGACTTCGCCGGCCAAGGAGGGCCAGGCTGTGCGCAGCAAGACCTCCAGCGGCAGCTTTGAATTCCAGCGGCCGGGCCGCTTCCGGTTTTCCTACAAGAAGCCGTTCGAGCAGACCCTCGTGGCCGACGGACAGACCTTGTGGATGTACGACGTGGACCTGAACCAGGTGACGGCTCGCAAGCAGGCGCAAACGCTGGGTTCCACACCGGCGGCGCTGATCGCGGCGGCACCCGACATGAAAGCCCTTCAGGGGGACTTCGAGCTCAGGGACGCGCCGGATCGCGATGGGCTGCAATGGGTTCAGGCCACGCCCCGGACGAAAGACGGACAGTTGCAGGCGGTGCGGGTCGGCTTCAGGGTGACGGACAAGGGCAGTGAATTGGCGGTGCTCGACATCCTGGACAGTTTCGGACAGCGTTCGGTGCTGACGTTCACCGACTTCGAACTGAACCCGGTGCTGGCGCCAGGCGTCTTTCAGTTCAAACCGCCTGCCGGCGCAGACGTGATTCGTCCATGACACTGCGCCCCGGTGCGGCTCCGCAGGGTCTGACGCCACTGGCCGAGCAGTTGCGCCCGCGCACCCTGGGCGAAGTCGTCGGACAGCGGCATCTGCTCGGTGAGGGCATGGCGTTGCGTCTGGCGTTCGAATCCGGCCAGCCGCACAGCTGCATCCTGTGGGGGCCTCCGGGCACCGGCAAGACCACCATCGCGCGGCTCATGGCGGACGCCTTCGATGCGCAGTTCATCACCATCAGTGCGGTTCTCGGGGGGGTGAAGGACATCCGTGAAGCGGTGGAACGCGCCCAGGCGGCGCGCACCGGACTGGTGCCACGGGGCACCATCGTCTTTGTCGACGAGGTGCACCGGTTCAACAAGAGCCAGCAGGACGCCTTCCTGCCGCATGTCGAGAGTGGCCTGTTCACCTTCATCGGGGCCACCACGGAGAACCCGTCGTTCGAAGTCAACTCCGCCTTGCTGTCGCGGGCCGCCGTGTATGTGCTGCAGCCGCTTGCTGAAGACGATTTGAAGCAAATTGTGGCAAGAGCCAGTGCCGAAAGGTCATTTCCAGCTATCGAAAAAGAAGCGGTGGAGCGGCTGGTGGCGTACGCCGACGGTGATGCGCGCCGCCTGCTCAACACGCTGGAGACACTGGGCGTCGCGGCCGCCCGCGAGCAGCTGGCGGCGATCACCGACGCGTGGCTGCTGCGGGTTCTGGGCGAGCGCCTGCGCCGATACGACAAGGGCGGCGAGCAGTTCTACGACACCATCAGCGCGCTGCACAAGAGCGTGCGCGGTTCCGACCCGGACGCGGCACTGTACTGGTTCGTGCGCATGCTCGACGGCGGAGCCGACCCGCGCTACCTGGCACGTCGGCTGATTCGCATGGCCACCGAGGACATCGGCCTGGCCGATCCGCGCGCCCTGCGGCTGGCGCTCGACGCCGCCGACGTCTACGAGCGGCTGGGCAGCCCCGAGGGCGAACTCGCACTGGCCGAGTGTCTGGTCTATCTGGCGGTCGCGCCCAAGTCCAATGCGGTCTACAAGGCCTTCAACGAGGCCAAAGCCTACGTGAAGAAAGACGGCACCCGTCCGGTACCGATGCACCTGCGCAATGCGCCGACGCAGCTCATGAAGGATCTTGAGTACGGGCGCGGCTACCGCTATGCCCATGATGAAGCGGGCGGCTTCGCGGCGGGCGAAACCTACCTGCCTGAAGGCATGGCGCCGCCGGGCTTTTACCGGCCGATGCCACGGGGGCTGGAGATCCGAATTGCGGATAAGTTGGACGAGCTTCGACGCCTCAATCATCAGAAGTCCTAATGGGTCGGCAAGGCTGCTGATCCGGCCCCCTGACAAAGGGTAAACCCCCGGCAGCGGCAGTCGCGCCGCCCGATGGGCGTTCGCTACAATCCCGTCCACCCGCCCGCCAACGCCTTTGCCCTGGCGGGCTTTTTGCTAGTTGGCTGGTTCAGCTCACGAGGCCTGAGCCGCCAGAGTCACGGATCCGTGGCGCATTCGGGCGCAACAGCCGGTCAAAAAAAACGGAGAACGCTTTATGGAAATCCTGCTGCAGCAGATCATCAACGGTCTGGTTCTTGGCAGCATGTATGCCTTGGTTGCCTTGGGCTACACCATGGTGTACGGCATCATCAACCTCATCAATTTCGCGCATGGCGAGGTGCTGATGGTCGGCGCGCTGACCAGCTGGACCATCATCGGCCTGATGAAGGACGCCATGCCCGGTACGCCGGGATGGGTGGTCCTGATCGTGGCCATGGTGATTTCCTGCGTGGTGGCCGCCGCGCTCAACTTCGTGATCGAAAAGGTGGCCTACCGACCCTTGCGCAACAGTCCCAAGCTGGCCCCGCTGATCACGGCCATCGGCGTGTCGATCCTGCTGCAGACGCTGGCCATGATCATCTGGAAGCCGAACTACAAGCCCTATCCCACCCTGTTGCCGAGCACGCCTTTCGACATCGGCGGCGCGGTGATCACGCCGACCCAGATCATGATCCTGGGCCTGACGGCCGTCTCGCTGGCCACGCTGATGTACCTGGTCAACCACACCCGGCTGGGCCGGGCGATGCGGGCCACGGCCGAGAACCCGCGCGTGGCGGGCCTGATGGGCGTGAAACCCGACATGGTGATTTCAGCCACGTTCATCATCGGCGCCATCCTGGCCACCATCGCCGGCATGATGTACGCCTCCAACTACGGCACGGTCCAGCACACCATGGGCTTTCTGCCAGGCCTGAAAGCGTTCACGGCGGCGGTCTTCGGCGGCATCGGCAACCTGGCCGGCGCCGTCGTGGGGGGCATCCTGCTGGGCCTGATCGAATCGATCGGCTCGGGCTACATCGGCACCCTGACCGGGGGACTGCTGGGCAGCCACTACTCCGACATCTTTGCCTTCATCGTGCTGATCATCGTGCTCACGCTGCGGCCCTCCGGCCTGCTGGGTGAACGTGTGGCCGATCGCGCTTGAACACCGGGAGCATCAAGATGAAACAGAACAAGACCGTTGTTTTCCTGGTCGCCGCCGTCGCTTTGCTGGTGCTGCCGATGGTGCTGCAAGGCTTCGGAAATGCCTGGGTGCGCATCGCTGACATGGCCCTGCTTTATGTGCTGCTGGCCTTGGGCCTGAACATTGTGGTCGGTTACGCCGGCCTGCTGGATCTCGGCTATGTGGCCTTTTTTGCGGTGGGTGCCTACATGTACGGCCTGCTGGCCTCGCCCCACCTGACCGAAGCCTTCCCGGCGCTGGCCGCGACCTTCCCGAACGGGCTGCACATGCCGCTGTGGGTGATCATTCCGGCAGGGGCCGGGCTGGCGGGATTGTTCGGCATGCTGCTGGGCGCGCCCACGCTGAAGCTGCGCGGCGACTACCTGGCGATCGTGACGCTGGGTTTCGGTGAAATCATTCGCGTGTTCCTGAACAACCTGGACCATCCGATCAACATCACCAACGGACCCAAGGGCATCAACCAGATCGACTCGCTCAAGTTCTTCGGCCTCGACTTGGGCAAGCCGGTCAGCTTTGGTGGCTTCGAGTTCGCCTCGGTCACGCTGTACTACTACCTGTTCCTGGCGCTGGTGGTGGCCAGCGTGGTGATCAGCCATCGCATGCAGATGTCGCGCATCGGCCGCGCCTGGATGGCCATCCGCGAGGACGAGATCGCCGCGAAAGCCATGGGCATCAACACCCGCAACATGAAGCTGCTGGCCTTCGGCATGGGCGCCACGTTCGGTGGCGTGTCAGGCGTGATGTTCGGTGCTTTCCAGGGTTTTGTGTCGCCCGAGTCCTTCAGCCTGATGGAGTCGGTGATGATCGTCGCCATGGTGGTGCTCGGCGGCATCGGGCACCTGCCCGGGGTGATTCTGGGTGCGGTGCTGCTGTCCGCCCTGCCGGAGGTGCTGCGTTACGTGGCCGGGCCTCTGCAGTCGATGACGGATGGACGCCTCGACTCGGCCATCCTGCGCCAGTTGCTGATCGCTCTGGCCATGATCATCATCATGCTGATGCGCCCGCGCGGCCTGTGGCCGTCGCCGGAGCATGGCAAGTCGCTGCAAGGCAAATAAGGAGAGCGACATGAGCGATACCGTATTGAAAGTCGCCGGCATTTCCAAGCGCTTTGGCGGCCTGCAGGCCTTGAGCGACGTGGGCATGACGATCGAACGCGGCCAGGTCTATGGCCTGATCGG
>Ga0075163_10009843_pt1 | contig 12524 bp, 11 predicted proteins | sample JI1023141ADNA_FD_71478 | JGI IMG/M metagenome (GOLD analysis project Ga0075163, IMG submission 71478) | Wastewater effluent complex algal communities from Wisconsin, to seasonally profile nutrient transformation and Carbon sequestration -... | ecosystem: Engineered > WWTP > Effluent > Algae...
CGCCGCCAGCGCCGTCTGCGCGCGCGGATAGTCGCCCTCGCCGAGGTAGGTCGCGGCGATCGACACCTGGGCCGCCGCGCGCCGACCGCCGCGCCACGCCGCAAGCGCCAGCACGCGATAGTAGCGGCGGGCCTCGTTCATCCGGCCGGCCCGGAACATCGCGTGGGCGAAGCGCGCGAACAGCAGCCGCACCGCCAGCGCGACCAGCAGCACCAGCGCCAGCGCGATCACGCCGCCGAGGTTGCCGGCCACGGCCGCGCCCGCGCCGACCGCCGCGGCGGCGATCACCAGCGATGCGAGCGCGCGCAGCATCTCCCCGGAGCGTAGCGTCCCGCGGGCGGCCGTGGTACCGAGTGCTGGTCGTGACCACCCAGCTCGTCCAGATCCGGGCGCGCCGCGCGGCGGCCCCCGCGACCGCCGCCGGCGGTCCGCGCGTCTACGTCGAGACCCACGGCTGCCAGATGAACGTCGCCGACTCCGAGCTGCTGCTCGGCGTGCTGGCCGGCGCGGGCTACGCCGCCGTGACCCGCCCCGAGGACGCCGACGTGGTGGTGGTCAACACCTGCGCGGTGCGCGAGAAGGCCGAGACCAAGGTCGTCAACCGCGCCCACGAGCTGGGCGCGCTGCAGCGCCAGCGCCCCGACCTGGTGATCTCGATCGTCGGCTGCATGGCCGAGCACCTGAAGGACGGGCTGGCCGACCTGGCGCCGGTCGACGTGATCGCCGGGCCCGACAGCTACCGCCGCTTGCCCGAGCTCCTGGCCGAGGCGCGGCAGCGGCGCGGCGGCGATGGCGGCGGCGCGGTGGTCGACGTCAAGCTCGACAAGGACGAGACCTACGAGGGCCTCGACGGCGCCGACGGCGGCGACGGCGTGTCGGGCTTCGTGACGATCCAGCGCGGCTGCGACAAGTTCTGCACGTTCTGCGTCGTGCCGTTCACCCGCGGCCGCGAGCGCGGCACGGCGCCGCGCGAGGTGCTGCGCCAGGTGCGCGCGCTGGTCGAGCGCGGCTACAAGGAGGTGACGCTGCTCGGCCAGACCGTCAACTCCTACGCGTGGGAAGACTCGACGTTCGCCCAGCTGTTGCGCGCGGTGGCGCGGATCGACGGCCTCGAGCGGATCCGCTTCACCTCGCCCTACCCGGTCGACTTCACCGACGACGTCGTCGCGGCGATCGCCGAGGAGCCGAAGATCGGCAAGTACGTCCACCTGCCGGTGCAGTCGGGCTCCGACGCGGTGCTGGCGCGGATGCGCCGCGGCTACACCGTCGCCGAGTACCTGGCGATCGTCGCGCGGCTGCGCGCCGCGGTGCCGACGATCGCGCTGTCGACCGACATCCTGTCGGGCTTCAGCGGCGAGACCGACGCCGACCACGCCGCGACGCTCGACTTGATGCGCGCGGTGCGGTTCGACAGCGCGTTCATGTTCGCGTACTCGGAGCGCGACCTCACCTTCGCCGCGAAGAAGCTGCCCGACGACGTCGCGCCCGAGGTCAAGCAGCGGCGGCTCGCCGAGATCGTCGCGACGCAAGATCGCATCTCGGCCGAGGTGTTCGCGGCCCAGGTCGGGCGGCGCGCGCGCGTGCTGGTCCACGGGCCGAGCAAGCGCAACGCCGCCGAGCTGGCCGGCCGCACCGACGACTGGAAGACCGTCATCCTGCCCGCCGGCGTCGGCGAGATCGGCGGCTTCGTCGACGTCACGATCACCCGCTCCACCCAGGCCACGCTGTTTGGCACCCCGGCATGACCGACGACGATCCCCACGCGGCGCTCGACCGCGCCATCGCCCAGTTCACCGACGAGCTGACCGCGCTCGCCCGCGCGCTGGTCACGGCCACGCTGACCGCCGAGCTCGAGCGCCGCGCCGCCGCCGGTGAGCTGGCGGATGACGACGCCGACACCGACGCCGACGAGCGCGACCGCGACGCGGCCCCCGCCGCCGCCGTCCCCGCGGCGCCACCGGCGCCGCCGCCCGCCGCCGACAAGCGCCCGCGCTGGACCCACCAGACGGTGATCGACGAGCTGTGCACGTGGCTCCTGGGCGGCACCGCGGTCGAGGCCGCGTACCTCAAGCGCCACGGCGCGCCCGGCCTGGTCGCCGCGACCAAGCGGCTGTTCGGCCGCTTCGACGCCGCGCTCAACGCCGCCAACCTGGCGCTGGCGCAGCGCTACCCCGACGGCCCACCGGCGCGCCGGCTGAGTTCCAGGGGGCTGGTCGCCCAGCCCCCCTCGATCCCGGCCAAGCCGGGATCGAGCCTCCCCCCAGGACGCGAGACGCGCGATGACGCACGAGCGATGGGGCGGCCCGCGCTACCGGCCAAGCCGCGCGATCACCTCGCTCGCCACCCGGCCGTCGGTCAGGAGCGAGAGGTGGCCGAGGTCGTCGTAGAGCACCTCGTCGACGCCGTCGATGCGGGCGTGGCGGGCGCCGGGGACCAGCGCGTCGGAGCGCGACCAGATCACCGTGAGCCGCGTGCGCCGGGGCCGGGGCGCGGCGTCGAGGCGCTGGATCAGCGTGGAGTTGAGGAACAGCTCCTTGGTCGGCGCGCCGAGGCCGATGGCGCTGACGTCGGTGCCGCTGTGCGGCGCGCCGATCGTGATCAGGTTGGCGACCTTGCCGTCGCCGTCGCCGAGGGTGACGTAGTAGCGCCCGACCACGCCGCCCATCGAGTGCCCGATCACGTCGACGGCGGCGGCGCCGGTGGTCGCGAGCACCTCGTCCACGTACGCGCCTAGCCGACGCGCCGCGGCGCCGGTCTTGCCCAGCGTCCAGTACTCGAAGCCGTAGATCGGGCCCAGCCCCGCCGCCGCCAGCCGCCGCGCGAGCAGCACGAAGTTGGCGCGGTTCATCGCGTAGCCGTGGACCAGCACGATCGGCCGCGGCCCGCGCGTGCCCTCGCCGGGCATCGGCAAGAAGCCGAGCGGCCGGGCCGCCGACAGCGCGACCGCCGCGCCCCACTCGCGCACCGCCGCGCGCAGCTGGCCCGGCGGCGACGGCCGCTCCTTGCGCCAGCGCGACCACACCATGCCGGCGTGCGGCACGAACGGATAGACGCCGGTCAGCATCAGCAGATCCGACGCCGCCGCCACCACCCCACGCCACACCAGGTGCCCGGGGGCATGGCGTCGCTGCCGCATCAGCTCACGGTCACGCCGGGGATCGTGGCCTCGATCTCGCGGGCGTCCTCGACGCCGATGCCCAGCGCGTCGCGCAGCCGCACCAGCAGCGCGCGCTCGCTGGAGGCGACCTCGCGATCGACGGCGGCCATCCGGCACGCCGCCTTGTAGATCCCGCGGCGCGAGTCGGGCGACAGGCCGTCGAGCCCGCCGTCGCCGAGGTCGACCGGCGCGGCCAGCATGCCGTGGGCCGCCTCGCGATCGGCGGCCGTCAGCTCGGCGCCGTCGATCAGCCGCTTGAGCGCCTCGCCCTCGGCGTCGGCCATCTTGCCGTCGGCCCAGGCCACGGCGGCCCAGGTGCGGATCAAGGTCAGGATCGGAGAGTCGGCCATAGGAGCGCAGCGTACCGGGCGCGCCCGGGCGGTCGCAATGGCGGCCGGCGGCGCCGTCGTCGAAACGTCACTTGCCCCGGCCGCGCCCCCGCCAGTAAGGTCCCGGTCCCCGATGCCTCGCCCCGCCCGTCGCCACCTCGCGCTGGTCTTCATCCTCGAGGTCGCGGTCGGCGCGTTCTTGTGGTTCGGCAGCGGTCGCTCGACGGCACAGCCCGCCGCGGCGCCGCCGCCAACCCCAGCCGCGCCGACCGCCGCGCCGACCGCCGCGCCGACGCCCGCGCTGACCCCGCCGCCCGCCACCGCGCCAGCCGCGATCGCCCCGGCCGCGCCGGTCGCGACCAAGGCCGCCACGTGCCCGGCCAAGAAGTCCAAGCCCCCGGCCAAGCCGCTCCACGAAGACCTGATCCCGATCGGCATCCTGGTCGCGTTCATCGCCTTCGTCCTGTGGCGCCTGCCCAAGGTCGACCTCGGCCACACGCGCGCGTTCAAGCAGCGGCGCACGTTCAACTGGCTGCCGCTCGGGCTGACGTACACGTTCCTGTACTTCGGGCGGTACAACCTGAAGGCGTTCCAGGGCATCGGCCTCACCGAGGCCGAGTTCGCGGCGGTGTTCGGCGTCGGCTCGATGGCCTACGGCCTGTCGCTGATCGTCAACGGCCCGCTCACCGATCGCCTGGGCGGGCGCGCCACGATCTTGATCTCGGCCGCCGGCGCCGCCTGCGCCAACCTGTGGATGGGCTACATGGCCGCCACCGGCGATCACTTCGGGATGACGCCGGTGCGCGCGTTCACGCTGGCCTACGCGGTCAACATGTACTTCCAGTCGTTCGGCGCGATCTCGATCGTCAAGGTCAACGCCGCGTGGTTCCACCTGCGCGAGCGCGGCACCTTCGGCGGCATCTTCGGGATCCTGATCTCGCTGGGCCTGTACTTCGCCTACGACGTCGGGCCGCGCATCACCCAGGCGATGGACGTCGAGTGGCTGTTCTACATCCCGGCCGCGCTGCTGATCATCTTCTTCGGGCTGTCGGCGGTGTGGGTCCGCAACCAGCCGTCGGACACCGGCCACCCCAACTTCGACCTGGGCGACGCCACCAACGAGGGCGAGCGGCTGACCGCCGGCCAGGTGTTCTGGCGGATGATCACCCACCCGGTCCTGATGGTGATCGCACTGATCGAGATGTGCTCGGGCTTCCTGCGCCAGGCGATCCTCCAGTGGGGCACCGACTTCGGCAAGGGCATCGGCCTGGGCAAGACGTTCGTGTTCCAGAACTGGGGCCTGGTGTCGTGCATCGCCGGCATCACCGGCGGCATGTTCGCCGGCGCGATCAGCGACCACCTGTTCGGCTCGCGGCGCAGCCCGGTGTCGGCGGTGCTGTACGCGATCATGGTGGTCGGCGCGATCTCGATCGTGCCGCTGTTCGCCGCGCCGTGGGCGATCGGCTGGTCGGTCGCGGCGATGTCGATGGCGATCATCGGCGTCCACGGCATGCTGACCGCCACCGCCAGCGCCGACTTCGCCGGCAAGAAGAACACCGGCATGGCGGTCGGACTCATCGACGCGTTCGTCTACGTCGGCTCGATGATCCAGTCGTTCATCTACGGCGCGTACCTGCCCGCCGCCAAGATCCGCGACGCCAGCGGCTGCCTGGTGCCGAACCCGGCCGCCAAGCAGATCGACAACTGGCACGTGTGGCCGTACGCGATGATCCCGGTCGCGGTGATCGGCTTCTTGCTCACGCTGCGCATCTGGAACGCGCGTCCGACCAAGGGCGGCGGCGGGCATTGAGCTCAAGGGGGCGCTGAGGCGACCGCGCATCCTGCAGGGGACGCCTGCAGGATACGCAGAAGGCGCGCGGCGCACGCGGGGCGGCGCTGTGGTCACGCAGGGTTGGCCGTCGGCATCGGGCTTGCGATGCGGCGGGGCATGCGGACTCATCCTCGTGCCCTGGTCTTGTCCCTGATCATGTCGCTGGTGCCGGCTCTCGCGATGGCCCAGCCGGGATCGCGGCCAGCGCCGCCGGCGCAGCCGGGCCCGCGGCAACCGCCGCAACCGCAGCCGCCGCAGCCGCCACCGCCGCCGCCGCCGATCGTCAGCGGCGCGCCGACCAGCGCGCCACCGACGCCGCGCGCCGAGCGCCGCGCCAAGGCCAAGCGCGGCATGGTGTGGATCGAGGGCCGCTGGGACTGGAAGGCCAACACGTGGGTGTGGATCGCCGGCCACTGGGACAAGGCGCGCCCAGGCCAGCGCTGGCAGCGCGGCGCGTGGCAGGAGCGCGGTGGTCGCTGGGAGTGGCAGGCCGATCGCTGGGAGGCGCTGCCGACCGTGCCCGACGTCGCGCCGCCCGCCGATCGCGCCGAGCGTCCCGGCCGCGCGCGCCGCGGCTTCGTGTGGATCGCCGGGCGCTGGGACTGGAAGGACGGCGCGTGGAGCTGGACCGCGGGGCGCTGGGAGAAGGCCCGCCCCGGCCAGCGCTGGCAGCCGGGGCGCTGGAGCCAGCGCGGCGATCGCTGGGAGCGCGACGCCGACGCGTGGATCGAGGTGCCGGCGTTCCCGACCGCGCCGCCGCCGCCGCCGGTCGTCGAGCAGTCCGGACCGCCGCGCCGCGGCTACGTGTGGATCACCGGCAGCTACGCGTGGACCGACGGCGCGTACGCCTGGACGCCGGGTCACTGGGAGCGCGCCAAGCGCGATCGCCAGTGGACCGACGGGCGCTGGGAGCGCCAGGGCGATCGCTACGTCTGGGTGCCCGGCCAGTGGCAGTAGCCGGCGGTTTTGCCAGCGCCGTCCGCGCCGGAGTATCCTGCCGCCATGGCCGGGCTGCCGCCGAAGCGTGACACGGTCGACCGCAAGGTGGTCGAGCAGGTGGCGGGCCTCCTGGCCAACGCGTCGAGTGCGCTGTTCATCACCGGCGCCGGCATGTCGGCCGACTCGGGCCTGCCGACCTACCGCGGCGTCGGCGGCCTGTACGAGCGCAAGCTGACCGAGGACGCGCTGCCGATCGAGACGGTGCTGTCGGGGCCGATGATGGCGCAGCGCCCCGAGCTGGTGTGGAAGTACATCCACGACGTCGAGCTGGCCTGTCGGCACGCCACGCCCAACCGCGGCCACGAGATCCTCGCGCTGATCGGCGAGCGCATCGCCCGCACCGTCGTCTTCACCCAGAACGTCGACGGCTTCCACCGCACCGCGGGCTCGAAGCGGGTGATCGCGATCCACGGCGACGTCCACGATCTGCGCTGCACGCGCTGCGACTGGATCAAGACCGTCGCCGACTACGCGACGCTGGCGTTCCCGCCGACCTGCCCGCGCTGCGGCTCGGTGGTGCGCCCCGACGTGGTGCTGTTCGGCGAGCCGCTGCCCGAGCGCCCGTTCCAGGAGTTCGAGGCCGAGGTCGCGCGCGGCTTCGACATCGTGTTCCTGATCGGCACCTCGGCGCTGTTCCCCTACGTCGCCCGGCCGGTGCTCCTGGCCAAGGCCGAGGGCGTGCCGACCGTCGAGATCAACCCCGCGACCACCGACCTGTCCGACGTCGTCGACTTCCGCTTCGCCACCACCGCCAAGCACGCGCTGCGGGCGATCTGGATCGCGTTCAAGTCGAAGAACATCATGGCCACGCGCCTGGGCCGATGACGATCGCGGCGCCGACTGACGCGATCGCCCGCTGGGCGGCCGACGGGGCCGCGCAGGTGCCGGGGCTGTTGCCCGACGGCCTCGCCGCCGAGCTGCTGACGGGGCTGCGCCGGCTGCCGCTGGTGCCGACCGAGACCGCGCACGAGACGGTGTGGGCGTACGACGTGGCGGTGCCGCCGGTGCGCGACCCGCAGCTGTTCGAGCCGCTGTTCGCGCTGGTGGCGATCCTCGACGACGTCGTGCCGACGCTCGCCAGCGCCGTGTGCGGTCGACGGCTGGTGCCGCTGGCGCCGAGCACGTTCCGGGTGGTCGCGTACCGCAAGGGCTCGTGGACCGACGGCCCGCTCGACGCCGCCGCCGGCACCGTGGTCGCCACGATCGCGCTGTCGACCGACGCGTGGCCGGCGGCCTGGGGCGGCCACCCCGCCGACGGCCTCGCGCCCGCCGGCACGCTGACGCTGACCGACGCCGCGCGTGTATCGCCGGTGGCGGTGCTGACCCGCCACGTCGAGCGCTACGAGCTGCGCACGCTGCTCGGGCCCGCGGAGGCGCCGTGAGGCTCGCCGAACGATGGCGCGATCCGGCCGAGGTCGCGGCGGCCGCCGCGGCGTGGCGCGAGCGACGCAACCTGCGCCTGACCGACGTGCTCGCCGACGACGCGATCGCCGGGCTGCGCGACGCGGTGGCGGCGCTGCACCACCCGCTGGTGGCCGCGACCGCGCCCGACTACGCGTACCAGTACGGCGCGGTGGCCAGCCCACCCGAGGCCGGCTGCGATCACGCGTGGTGTCAGTTCGCGCGCTGGTGGTGGGACGACGGGGTCGCGTTCGTCAGCGCGATCACCGGGCTGCGGCTGCGCCCGCCGCGCGACCGCGTGTTGATGTCGACCGAGCTGCGCCGCGGCGCGTTCCTCGATCCCCACAACGACTTCGACGGCGCGCGCCGGGTCGCCTACGTGCTGGGCCTGACCCGCGACGCGTGGGATCCCGCGCTGGGCGGTCACCTCGAGTTCCTGGCCGTCGAGGGCGGCGTCACCGTCGTCACCGAGCGCCGCGCGCCGGGCTGGAACACGCTCGATCTGTTCGCGGTCGATCGCGATCCGCCGCTGCACCAGGTGCCGATCGTCACCGCCGACGTCGAGCGCCGCGCCATCACCGGTTGGCTGTATTGATGGGAAACTACTTGCGGCCGACGCCGGCGGGGAGGCCGGGGATGCCGTCGGCGCCGGCCGGGATCTGGATCGTCGAGCCGGCGAAGTCGTCGGCGGTCATCGGCTGGTAGCTGCCGCCGAGGTGGGCCGACAGGAACGCCTCGGCCACGGCCACGAACGCCTGCATGTTCTCGGGACGCGCGAAGCCGTGGCCCTCGTCGGGGAACAGCACGTAGCTGACCGGCAGGCCCTTGGCCTGCATCGCCTTGACGATCTGATCCGACTCGGCCTGCTTGACCCGCGGATCGTTGGCGCCCTGGCCGATCAACAGCGGGCGCTGGATCGCGGCGGCGTGGGTCAGCGGCGACACCGCCTCGAGCGCGGCCACGCCCTCGGGCGTGGTCCAGTCGCCCATGCGCCGCTGGAACACCGAGATCAGCGGCTTCCAGTACGGCGGCACCGACTTCACCAGCGTGATCAGGTTCGACGGGCCGACGATGTCGACACCGCACTTGAACGTCGTCGGCGTCAGCGTCAGGCCGGCCAGGGTCGCGTAGCCGCCGTAGCTGCCGCCCATGATGCACACGTCGCTGGTGGTGGTGACCTTGTGGTCGACGGCCCACGCCACCGCGTCGAGCAGATCGTCGTGCATCGCCTTGCCCCACTGGCGATCGGCGGCGTTCAGGAACTTCTTGCCGAAGCCGGTCGAGCCCCGGTAGTTGACCGACAGCACCGCGTAGCCGCGGTTGGCGAGCAGCTGGTGCAGCGGGTTGTAGCCCCAGCCGTCGCGGGCCCACGGGCCGCCGTGGACCAGGAGCACCATCGGCACCGCGGTGGTCGGCGTGCCGTCGCCGTCGGGATCGGCGCTCGGCGGCAGCGACAGGTAGCTGACCAGGGGCAGGCCGTCGCGGGCCGGGATCTCGACCGGGTGCATCCGCGCCAGCGGCAGCCCCTCGAGCGCGGGCCGCGCCGCGTACAGGAACGTGCCGCGCTGGCGCTTGCGATCCCAGCGCCAGAACCGCGCCGGGCGGCGATCGCCGGCGTACGCGACGGTCCAGGTCTTGTCGTCGTAGCTCATCGACACGACGCGGAAGTCGCCCTCGTCGAGCTTGGCCAGCGCCGCCAGGTCCTTGGCGATGGTCTTGTCGAGCACCTTCCACTCGGGGCGCGCCACCGTGAACGCCGCCGCGCGGACCGCGCCGGTCTTGGGGTGCGTGATGACGCCGCCGACGTCGGCGCGGGCGTGCTGGGCCAGGAGCGTGCGCTTGGTGCCGGTGGCCGCGTCGACCACGAACAGCGCGCCGGTGTCGCGATCGCGCGAGTCGGCCAGGTAGTAGCGCTTGCCGTCGGTCTCGAGGCCGAGCAGCTGGGTGGTGAGCTGATCGTCGGACGGCACCAGCTCGCGCTTCTCCCACGTGACGCCGGTGGGTTTGGCCGGGCGCGCGACGACGAACTGGATCGAGCCGTCGGGCTCGAACTGCTGCGCGAACCGCAGGTGGAGGTCCTCGTCGGCGATCGGGTTGATGTACCCGGGGTTCTCGAAGATCTTGGTCGCCTTGCCGGTCGCCAGCTCGACCTCGTAGACGTCGTGCAGCGACGGATCGCGGTCGTTCATGCCGACCAGGATCCGGTCCGGGTGGCGGTGCGACATCGCGACGAGCTGCGCCGCGACCTTGGGCCGATCGGTCAGATCGAGCGCGCCCTGGCCGTCCTTGCCGACGCGGAAGATGTGGAAGTTCTCGTCGCCGCCGGCGTCCTGCTCGTACAGCACGTACGCGCTGTCGGCCGACCAGTAGTACTGGCGGATCGGGCGGGCCTTGTCGAAGGTGACCTGCACCGCCTTGGCCAGATCGTCGATCGGCGCGACGAACACGTTCATGACGCCGTCGGCGGGCGCGGCGAACGCCAGCCACTTGCCGTCGGGCGACACCTCGGGCGCGCCGCGCTCGGGGTTGCCGAACACCACCGCGCGCGGGATCAGGTCGGCGCGCGGGTGGCCGGCCGGCGTCGGCGGGATCGTCACCGCCGGCACGGTGATCGGTGCGACCTGCGACGTCGCAGGCGCGACCGGCGCGGGCGTCGCAGGCGGCGCCGCGGGCGGACGCGGGGACCCGCCGCAGGCCAGGAACGCGAGCAGGAGCGGTGACAGGAGCGCAGATCGATGCATGACGCGGCGACGATTGCACGGGGCGGGCCAGCGCGGGCGCACGATCGGCGGTGTACGGTCGCGCCAATGAAGACCCGCGCCGCGATCGCGTTCGAAGTTGGCAAGCCGCTGGTGGTGGACGAGGTGGATCTCGAGGGGCCGCGCGCCGGCGAGGTGCTCGTCGAGCTCAAGGCCACCGGCGTGTGCCACACCGACGAGTTCACCCGCTCGGGCGCCGATCCCGAGGGCCGCTTCCCGGTGATCTTCGGCCACGAGGGCGCGGGCATCGTCCGCGAGGTCGGCCCCGGCGTCACCTCGCTGGCGCCCGGCGACCACGTCATCCCGCTCTACACGCCGGAGTGCCGGCAGTGCAAGTCGTGCCTGTCGCGCAAGACCAACCTGTGCACCGCGATCCGCGCGACCCAGGGCAAGGGCCTGATGCCCGACGGCACCAGCCGCTTCTCGTACAAGGGCCAGGCGCTGCACCACTACATGGGCTGCTCGACCTTCGCCAACCACACCGTGCTGCCCGAGATCGCGCTGGCCAAGGTGCGGACCGACGCGTCGTTCAAGTCGATCTGTTACCTGGGCTGCGGCGTCACCACCGGTCTGGGCGCGGTCTTGTGGACCGCCAAGGTCGAGCCCGGCGCGACGGTGGTGGTGTTCGGGCTCGGCGGCATCGGCCTCAACGTCATCCAGGGCGCGCGGCTGGTCGGCGCGACGCAGATCGTCGGCGTCGACATCAACCCGGCGCGCGAGGCGATCGGCCGCAGCTTCGGCATGACCCACTTCGTCAACCCGCGCGAGATCGCCGGCGATCTGGTCGGGCACCTGGTCGAGCTGACCGGCGGCGGCGCCGACTACTCGTTCGAGTGCGTCGGCAACACCACGCTGATGCGCCAGGCGCTCGAGTGCTGCCACCGCGGCTGGGGCGTGAGCGTGGTGATCGGCGTCGCCGGCAGCGGCCAGGAGATCGCGACCCGCCCGTTCCAGCTGGTGACCGGCCGGGTGTGGAAGGGCTCGGCGTTCGGCGGCGCGCGCGGCCGCACCGACGTGCCGAAGCTGGTCGACTGGTACATGGACGGCCGGATCGAGATCGATCGGCTGATCACCCACACGCTGCCGCTCGAGCGGATCAACGAGGCGTTCGACCTGATGCACGCCGGCACGTCGATCCGCACCGTCGTCGAATTCTGATAGCGTCGCGCGATGCGCCACGCCGGGTTCATCGTCGCCATCGGGTTCATGATCGCGTGCAAGAGCGGGTCGCCGGGCGCGGCCCAGCCGACGCCGAGCGGGCCGCCGCCCGCGGTGTGTCCGTCGGTGACCTTCGCGTGCACGATGCCCGACCTGGGTTGCATCGAGGGCGGCGACGACTACGCCGCCCGGGCCCGCGGCGAGTGCACGTCCGCCGGCGGCGCGACGCCGAGCGACGGCGCGTGCCCGCGCGACGCCAGCCTGGGCACGTGCACGATGTACGAGGGCCTGATGCCCGACCTGCACGCGTGCGCGACGCTGGTGTTCACCGCCAGCGACCGCATGCCCGACGCGGCGGCGGCCCAGGCGAAGTGCGAGAAGTTCAAGGGCACCTACACCGCACCGTGACGCGCGGCTGACCGCGACGGCGCGCCGGTGCGGCGTGATATCGTCGGGACGTGGATCCGCGGATCGGCACCGTGCTCGCCGAACGCTACCGCGTGATCGAGCGGTGGTCGCAGGGCGGCATGGGCGCGGTCTACCGCGGCGTGCACGTCGAGCTCGAGCGCGAGGTGGCGATCAAGTTCCTCCACGAGTGGGCGGCCGCCGAGCCGTCGTTCGTGCAGCGCTTCGAGCGCGAGGCCAAGGCGATGGCGCGCCTGCAGCACCCCGGCTGCGCGCAGATCCTCGACTCCGGCGTCGCCGAGGGCGCGCCGTTCGTGGTGATGGAGTTCGTGACCGGCGAGTCGCTCGCCGCGCTGATCGAGCGCGGCGCGATGCCGCCGGCGCGCGCCATCGAGATCGCCCGCCAGGTGCTGGCCGCCCTCGACCACGCCCACAGCCACGGCATCATCCACCGCGACATCAAGCCGGCCAACGTCGCGGTGATG
>Ga0075163_10009844_pt1 | contig 12522 bp, 10 predicted proteins | sample JI1023141ADNA_FD_71478 | JGI IMG/M metagenome (GOLD analysis project Ga0075163, IMG submission 71478) | Wastewater effluent complex algal communities from Wisconsin, to seasonally profile nutrient transformation and Carbon sequestration -... | ecosystem: Engineered > WWTP > Effluent > Algae...
CGAGGTGTCACCGGAGGCCACGTGCGTCGAAACATAGCCGCGCTCAGCGCCCTCGTACTCGTTTCCGGGGTCGGCATCGTCAGCGCCACACAGTCAGCGACTGGCGCCGAGCCTTCCGTCGGCGCCCTACGAGCGATCCGCGGCGATGCCGGGGCGCCGCTAGCGCTTGTTTACCGCGGACCTGCCGGGTGTGACGACGGCTGCAGTGAAGCAGCCGCAGCGATGCTGCGAAGTTCCCGCTATCACTTCAAGGTCCGATATGTCGGACCCAACGAGAAGCGCAAGATCGTGCCCAGTTCTTTCACTGGGGTCGCGCTTTATGTCCAGCCCGGCGGTGACACCAGTGTGGCTCGCGCGAACAAACTGCTCGGCGCACAGGCACAACAGGTGATCTCCGATTACGTGCGAAATGGTGGGCGCTACCTCGGCATTTGCCAGGGCGCCTACCTCGCTGGAACAGATCCTGGAATGGGTCTACTCTCGCCCGGAAACAGTGATCAATACATCGCCACCAAGGGCGCGTCAACGAAGTCCGAGGCCGACACGGTGATTCCGATCCGGTGGGGCAAGAAGAAGATCTACATGTACTTCCAGGATGGCGCGTATCTGATTCCCAGTGGTGTGCCCGGTGAAAAGATCCTCGCCCGCTACACCAATGGAAAGGTCGCGGCACTGACCAAGCCTTACGGTGCGGGACGCGTTGGAGTCATTGGACCTCACCCAGAAGCACCACGGTCGTGGTACCGGGAAGCCGGATTGCGAGATCGTGACGGCAGCGATGCTCGCTACGGCCACAAGCTCATCAACTCAGTGATGAGCTAGTTGTTGCCGCGACGGCGAATGCCCTGACACCGAACCAGGCGACCTAGCCCCGAACTGTCAGCTTCACCGTGCTGCCGGGGGCAAGTCGTGAACCCGGTGCTGGAGACTGCGCCACGACGGTTCCCGAGCGCACCCAGGCGCCGCCGGCGTTCGGATCTGCCGCGATCTCAACAACGAGACCACGCGAGCGCAGAGTTGGGTCAGCATCATCAGCGGATTGGCCACGCACGTCGATCATCACAACTTGGTTGTCGACCGGTCGCCCTGGTGCAAGCAGGTAGGCAGGGTCCACACCCGGCAATTGGCGCACGGGCTTGCCGTCCAAGTAGCTGACCATCCCCGCCTTCCATAGATCCGCCGGAAGTGTTCCGCCATAAACGGTCTCGTAGCCCATGACACCGTGCAAGGTGTAGCGCGGGGACCGGGGATCCCCCGTCCAGACCGCGGCTGCAATCTGCGGCGTGAATCCAGCGAACCAAGCCGAGCCGTTGTCTTCTCCGGTTCCCGTCTTACCTGCGGCGGGCCTGCCAGGCAACGCGGCCGGTCGGCCGGTTCCGTTGTCGATCACTCCCTTGAGCACGCTGGCAGCGGTGTCGGCCACTGCTGGGTCAACCGCTTGTCGGCAGCGGTCTGCTACCGGGTTCGTAATGACCTGACCATTTGGCAACGTCACCGACTTGACCAGGGTGGGTGGGCACCAACGTCCATGCGCCGCGATCGCTGCGTAGGCGCCGGCCATGTCCGTGACCGAAACGTCACGAACGCCGAGCGCGAAGGTCCCCTCTTTCTTGCCGGGGTAACTGCTCGTTCCGGGCTTGCCGATGCTGGTGATACCCAGGCGCTTGGCCGTATCGGCAACCGCCGGGATTCCCACCCGCTCTTCGAGTTGAACGTAGGCGGTATTGATCGACATCTCTGTCGCGCGCGAGATTGAAATGTCGCTTGCCGACAGTCCTTCCGCGTTGTGGTACCCGCCGTTGGGGTTGTCGAATTTGTCACTGGTGTATTCGCTTCCGCCCGGCAACGTGGTGCTTAGCGGAATGCCGTCCTCAAGCGCCGCCACCAGCGTGAACAACTTGAACGTCGAGGCGGGCGAGAACTTCTTCGCCATGGCGAGTGGAATTTCGGTGGCTCCCTTGCCTTCACCAAATGCCCGGTTACTCGCCATCCCCTTGATGTATCCGGTCGCAGGCTCAACCATCGTGATCGCGTTGGCGACGCGATTATCTGCCGGAATCACATCCTTGGCGGCCGCAGTCACGTCCTTTTGAGTCTTGGGGTCAACCGCGAGTTGAACCGTCAGACCACCGGCGCGCAGCAGGTTCATGGCCTCCGGCCCTAACCAATCGGACTCCTTGAGTTCGCGCAGCGCACCGTCGCACACCAATCCCCAATCCCGGCCAGCCACCTGGCAACCCTGTTCGGGCAGCGAAGGGCTCAGAGTGATGGGTTCAGCTTGCGCCGCAGCTGCCTCAGCCGGTGTGACCATCCCCTGGGCCGCCATCGCGTTCAGCACTTGAGCTCGGCGAATCAGCGTTCGTTCCGGGTTAAGCCGTGGATCCAAACTCACTGGAGACTGCAAGACACCAGCAAGTGTTGCTGCCTGCGACAGCGTCAGCTTGGTTGCATCAGTGGAGTAGTACCGACGAGCAGCGGACTGCACGCCATAGGCGCCTGACCCGAAGTAACCGACGTTGAGGTACCCCGTCAGGATGTCTTCCTTCGACGTGGTCTTCTCAATCAAAGTGGCCAAGTGAGCTTCAGCGATCTTGCGCTTCCAACTTCGTTCTGTCAGTGCGTCGCGCGTCTGCTCAGTCGCTTCCCCGCCTGCTTCGATCGCGGCCTGCGTGAGTCTCAAGTTCTTCGCGTATTGCTGAGTGATGGTGGACCCACCCTGAACCGAATCTCCACCGCCAGTGGCAACGAGCGCCCGAACAGTGCCAATCGGGTCGACGCCACTGTGTTTGTAGAAACGGGCATCCTCAACGGCGACGACGGCCTTGCGAATCCAGGTTCCTTGCTGCTCGGCGGCGACAGGAACTCGGTTCGTCGAGAATACTTCGGCAACCTTCTTGCCATCAGCGGTAAGCAATTTGGTTCGACCCGGCAATGACGGCGCCGGGATCGTGGAGGGCTGGTTCTCCCACTCGTTGTGAACGGCACCCGTCGCAGCGATACCCACCGCTGCGGCCGGCAGCAGCCCCGCCGCTACGACCGCGCCGGCGATGACCCCCAGGCCTGCAAGCTTCGCTGTTCGCGTCGCCACCCCAGGTCGGCGTTGCGCCTGCGTCGTGCGGCTGACCCCGGCATCGAATACCTCGGACAAGCCGGCACTTGGCGCCTTCGCATTCTTCCGGCTCATGGCGACACGCTCGCAAGTGGATCTTGTCCAATCGCGTATCGATACGTCACGGCTGGCCCAGATCCCGGTACCGGAATCGTGACGTTCACATTGAGCCACGCAGTCTGCGCTCCGACCTTCCGGTTCGCAGCGATGACGAACCCGTCTTTCTCGGAGCCGATGATCTTGGTCCCCCAGCCGCCCGCCTGCAGAGCCTTGTTGACCTGGGTAGTGGTCGCCGTGGCTCCAGTTCCCGATGGCGTCAGCGTCACCGCCGTCCAACCCTTGGCACCAGGACTGTCGACCGTCTTCACACTGTCAACCAACTGTGCACCAGGCGTCACTGGAACCGCATCTGGCAGTGCAGTGGCAGGCTGCGTCGAAACCGATGCCTCGGCAGAGGCTGAAGTGAACGTTGCGTCGGGCGCGCTCGCTGTCGCGCAGCCCGTGAGTGTGACGAGCGCACCGACCACGGCGAGAGGAGCGAACACAGCAAAGCGGGAGATCACTGCGTACCCCCTTGTGCACCTTGTTGCTGGTCCGGAGTTGGCGTAGCACTCGAACCTGATGGATCAGGCGACGCAGTTGGTTCTGGGAGCAATGTCCCTTGGCGCCACTCGTCCACCGAGTCCTGGTACTTCTGCTTGGCCTTGGATAGACGGTCCTTAGCCAGTTGAAGTTCCGCCCGATAGTCATCCCACGATTTGGCGATGCTTGCCTTCGCGACCCAGGCCTGATGCTGCGCGGGCCAGTTGATCGCGGCGACCATTCGTTGACCCTGCGCCTGAGTGTCCTTAACGAGCGCAGCGATGACCGCCTGGCGCGCGCCAGCCGCCAGTTCGGCTTCCGTGGTGACGGGGTTAATGGTCCCGGCGAAGTCCCATCCGCAACCTGGACCCGAGTTGTCGACCGCCGGAATCATCGCTACCGACACACCGTCACCGATGTCAGGTGTGGCCGGCTCCTTCAAGGCGTCGTTTTCACTGCTCGGTTCCGGATCCTTCGGCGGAACAAACTTCTTCACGTCTGCCAACATCGGGGCGGTCGTGCGCACGGCAGTCGACGGGTCGGCACCCTCGGGAGCTGGGGGCGATCCCGGCTCTACCTTGATGGGCGCGAGGGTTGGGTCAGCCACGAGCGGAGGACCTGACCACGTCGACTTCGGCTGCTTGTCCTTAATGGACGCGATCTGAACCTTGCTCAGAATCGGCTGGTCCTCAAGCTTGCGCGGGCTTGCCACTTTGAACCCGGAGTACTTGCCGGAATATGGGTCACGCTCAACATGATCATTGGCTCGCGCAGAGGTGGGATCGATACACACACCAGCCAAGCGAGTCTTCATGACTTTCTGACCCTCGGCCAGAACTCGGTCGACCCATTGCGCCGGGTCAGACCCCGCACTGCTGGCCGAGGTGGCGATCAAGACATCGCCTATGCGGCGAACACCACTCGCCCACTGACCATCGCCGCTGGAAATTCCGGCCCGAAATTCATCTGCGCTTTCACTCTTGGATACCTGGGCGCAGCTATCCGCGTTCTTCTCAAGGTCGTCAAAGGCGCTCGCCGCGGCGCCGGCGCGCCAGGCAGCAACCTGCACTGTCAGCCCCACACCAGAATCGTTGAGGCGGATCGATTCGCTGCGAGCCCAACCTTTGACTTCGGTATCGCAAATCTTGATCTGGTTGGCCTGCGGAACTGAGGGATCAGACTCGAGCTTCAGGTTTGCCGCGATGTCGGTCGCGCTGCCGCGAATGGCATCGTCAGCAGGAATCGGTGTCGCTACGGGCAGCACTTCGGCGGCCTGCTCTGCGACGGCACTCGGCGCTGCCGCCGCGCCCGAATCTGTAACGGAAACAGCCCAGCCGACAGTGCCCAGAGACAGCACTGCCAGCGCAGCGCCGAGGGCGCTGTACACCGCAACCTGCCGATTCACCCCCTGATTGTGCAACGAGATCGAAATCTAGGTGCCACGAAGGGCAATACCCACGCCAACGTGTTGGATTTCTTTCACGGGAACCCTGCGAACTCCCCTGGGGCGTGGCGCTACGCCAACCGGACCACCGTGACCGTGACTGAGGCATCCGAACCGGTCTGTTCGGCCGAAACTTCCACGCGGGTGGTGTCTTTCAGGAAGGTGGTCACCTTGGCGGGGCCCTGGGTAGCAGTTGCCTGCTCGTCATAGCCGTTTGCGATGAGCTTCGCCTTGAGGTCGTCACCAGCAGCCGCTGCGTCGCCCGGCCCTAGGTACAACGCAACAGCCGAATCCCCGGAATCGACCACACTCTGCAACGCAAGCCCGTTTGGGGCAGGCACATCGGGCGGCCAACTGTCGGGCAATTTACTGCCTTCGCCCACCACAACTGATCCGTCAGTGCTACTTACCGAGACCTCCGGCGCCGGACTGTCGGCGCTCGAACCTGACGAACATCCGGCGAACGCCAAGGCGGCGGTCAGCACCGCAGGGCCCATCAGCCACCGACGTTCGTTGCCCACTGGGTCCTCCTTGGTGGTTGTCGCTTCACGTTGGACGTCGCTGGTCGGGAACTGATCATCAACCTGCCTGGCCCATCGGCGGGCCGTTCAGCAACCCACGTGCACTGTATTGCGGATAGCGTCGAATTCCAGTGCAAAGACACCAACGAGGGAAGGCCACATTGTGAAGGCTTGGCGAGTACACGAATTCGGCCCATACCGTGACGCATTGGTCTGGGAAGACTGTCCTGACCCCGAACTCCCGAGCCCTGACTCAAGCGTGATCGACGTCCATGCCGCGGGTGTGAACTTCCCAGACATCCTCTTCATCCAGGGTGAGTACCAAATCAAGCCACCGCTGCCGTTCGTTCCGGGCATCGAGGCCGTGGGAACTGTGGTCGAAGTCGGGTCGCAGAGCAAGTACAAGATCGGCGACCGGATCGCAACGACCGGGATCGGAGCATTCGGCGAGAAGATGGCGGCACAGGATTCGATGACCTTCCTGGTTCCACCGGGGATGAATAACGTCGACGCTGCGGCGATCCGGATCATCTACGAAACGTCCTATATGGCGATCAAGTACAAGGCGCAGATGCAACCCGGTGAGGTGCTGCTTGTGCATGGTGGCGCTGGGGGCGTTGGAACTTCAGCCATTCAGGTCGGCAAGGCACTCGGTGGAATGGTCATCGCCACAGCGACGGGCGAACGAGATATCAAGGTGTGCTTCGACACCGGGGCCGACCACGTCATCGACTGGCAAAACGAGGACATCGTCACCCGCGTGAAGGAGCTGACCGACGGCCGCGGTGCAGACGTGATCTACGACCCGGTCGGCGGCGACGCATTTGACGCTTCGACGCACTGCATCAACTTCGAAGGTCGACTCATCGTGATCGGATTCGCGAGCGGGCGCATCCCAGAAATCAAGGGCCACATGATCTTGAACAAGAACATGTCCGTCATGGGCTTCTTCTGGACCAACTACTTATTCAAGCGACCTGACCTCGTCGACGACTATCAGGACGAGATCAACCGGCTCTACCTTGAAGGCAAGTTCCCACCCGTTGTATCAGCGGTTCTGCCGATGACTGACCTACCGAAGTCATTGGACATGATCACCAACCGCGATGCGTACGGGAAGATCGTGCTTGTTAATGAGTAGTGGTCGCAGCATTCGGCGGTTCGTCGACTGATCCCGGATCGGCAACGACCTCGGTTGCGTCTTCGTGCGGGATTTCAGGTTCCGCCTGCCCGGCCAGGATCGTGGAACAGACCAGCGCCAATGCGAATCCAATGACGGCGAGAGGCCAGAGGCCATCGCGAGTTCGGTCACCCAGGAACAGAATCCCGATCAGCGAGGGCAACACCGTTTCGATTCCGAACACCAACGCCGTCACCGTGGTCACCGTTGCCCGTTGAAGCGCCGAAGCGAAGAAGAGCAACCCCAGCGCGCCATAAATGACAATCGCGTATGCGGTTGGATCTTTCACCACTTCCCAGATCGGGTCGGGGACCTCAAGGCTGCGCGCGGCAATTCCCATACCGCTGAAAGCGACACCACTGACGATGGCTAATCCGATCCCAACACGGCGCTCGGGTAGACGGGTGACACCGAGTGCCAGCAGGCCAACAACGGCGACACAGGCTAACTCCAGCCACCGCCACTTCAAAGCGAGCTCCTGTGCCTGCTCAGGTTGTGCCGACAGTGCGAGCAAGACCAGGCCGATCATCAACCCCGGAAGCGCGAGCTTCTCCATGCTTGAGAGCTTCACTTTGAGAAACGTGACCGCCAGGATCGCCGTGATTCCGACGCTGCTGGCAATCAATGCTTCGGACAGAAATAGCGGCAGGAACTGAATCGCCACAATGCCCAGAACAAATCCGAGGCCATCAGCCGCAAGCCCGATCAGGTACGGCAGTTGCTTGATCATCCGCATCATCAGGCGCGGGTCGAGTGCTCCGGATTTCTCAGTCCTGTCTGCAGCCACTGACTGCAGAATTGACCCGATCGCGTACGACACCGCGGCAGCGATTGCGGCGATCAGTCCGACAGTCATGCTTCATCCAACCAGAGGTGAGCACGGTCGGCGAGGTAGACGTCAACCAGGTTGAAGGAGCAAGCTTCGGTTATGACGCAATCTCATTCGGACAGATTCGCCATGCTGCTGCGAGAACCGGGCAGCGAGGAACAGGACCGGCTCGAGCAGATCACCACGGCGCTGCCGGAACCTGGCAGAGGCGAAGTTCGGGTCGCTGTGGGCGCCTGCGCTGTGTGCCGCACGGATCTGCAAATTGTGTCCGGCGATCTGCCTGCCCATCGTCTGCCGATCGTCCCCGGACACCAGGTGGTGGGTGTCATCGAAGCTGTGGGCCCGGAAGTGGAATCGTCTCGAATCGGCCAGGCCGTTGGCGTCTCGTGGTTTGCCGGATCCTGCGGGCACTGTGCATGGTGCTTGGAGGGTCGGCAGAACCTGTGCGAGCAGGCCGAATTCACCGGCTGGTATCGAGACGGCGGGTACACCACATCGATGCTCGCCCGAGCGGATTGCGCGTTCGAACTACCCGCCGACTACCGCCCGGAACTGACTGGTGAGCAGCGAGCGGTGGCACTGTCGCCACTGTTGTGCGGCGGGGTGATCGGTTATCGGTCTCTGCGAATCGCCGAAGTTGATGCGGCATCCGCTGGCCTGCGCCTTGGCCTTTACGGATATGGAGCCTCAGCCACGCTCGTGATGCAGGTCGCGAAATTCTGGGGTGTCGAACCGTACGTCGTGACCCGCTCGGAATCGGAGGTTGAGCGGGCGCTGGCAGCTGGAGCCGCTTGGGCTGGAACCTACGACCAGCCGCTGCCCGTCAGGTTGAACTCGGCGATCACCTTCGCACCGTCCGGTGATGTTGTGGTCTCAGCCCTCAAATCGCTTGAGCGCGGCGGGACCGTGGCAGTGAATGCGATTCATCTGGACCGAGTGCCGGAGTTCAATTATGACGACCTGTGGTGGGAACGATCAATTCGTTCGGTGGCGAATGTGACGCCCTCAGACGTCAGGGAATTCCTTGCCCTGGTCGGACCTGCCGGAGTTCAGACGGTGTACGAGGAACTCCCTCTCGCGCAGGCCAACACTGCTTTGCGTCGCCTGAGCGCCGGAGACGTGTCGGGCTCGTTTGTGTTAACGACGTAGAGTGCGGCACATGTCGTACTTTCCAACTGCTCCGATCGCCGCCGCTGGACTCATTGCTGGCTTCGCAGTCGCCGACGCCACCGGCAACCGCCCCCTCGGCGGAGTTGTCCTCGCGGCAGGTGGAATCACCTGCGCTTGGGCATGGAACCGCAAGTCCGGGCCGCTGACAGCCGGCGCGCTGCTTGCCACCTACGTCGCCGCGTTCGCGATCTCGCATCCGCTCGCAAAACAAATTGGTGCCTGGCCGAGTGTCCTGGCGGTATCGGCTGTGACCGCTGGAGCTGCGTACGTTGCCTCGGATCGTCGCCCCGCGATTACCCGGGCCGCTGCCAGCTAGCTGTTCTGGCTGCCCTGACCGGCGATAGTCGGAAACGGAATCGACGCCGCCCACTGGAGTGGCTCGTCCAGGGTGAACGCAATGAGCTGAGTGTTGCCATGCCCGTCGAGCCAGCTCACCGACAACATCGGTCGCGACCGTCGGACGGTGCGGCCCAGAAGCTCGACATTTGTTGCGGGTGCCGCCTCAACCACTTTGTCCCGCGGAATGATCACCGACTGGTCGGTTGAGCCAGCGACAAATACCAGCGCCTGCTCCGTCAGAGCGATTGCCCCGATGCCCTTGAGCCCGCCTCGGTCCGGGTCACTGCACCCTTCGCACGATGCCGCTGTCGACATCAAAGGTGGGCGGCCGTGGAGTTCTTTTGCCAGCCCGGCGACCCCGGCATTGACCTTCTTGGCCAGGATCGGGCGAACGATGAAGAACGTAATGCAAAACGCCAGAACTACCGTGATGAGCAGAGCACCGAGAACCGTCCACAAAACTGTCATGAACCTGAGTTTCTCACCGACGAGAACTTGGCTGCGGATGACCCCACCATCAAATCCCCATCCACAGCTTGCCACCGGCCTGGCAAACAACCAGACACGCTCGGCGCAACTTCGCGAACACACCTGACGCCTGCCAGACTGGCGCGCATGTCTGCGACCGAGAACCTGACCCGAGCCGAATGTGATGAGCGCGCTTCCCTGATCTCCGACGTTTCCTACAGCGTCACTCTCGACTTGGCAGGTGCCGGCGAACCCGACCCTGCGCCAACATTTCGTTCCGTCACAACCGTCAGATTCGCAGCTAGCGCACCGGGTGCATCCACGTGGCTTGATCTCATCGCCGACCGCGTCCTGTCGATAACTCTCAACGACCGCGAACTGGACCCAAGCGCGGTGTTCGACGGCGCACGAATCCAGCTCGACGGCCTGGAGGCAACGAACACCGCGCGGATCGTCGCTGACTGCAGTTATATGCGTACCGGTGAAGGGCTCCACCGATTCATCGACCCAGTTGACCGCGAGACTTACCTCTACACCCAGTTTGAGGTTGCCGACGCGCGCCGGGTGTACGCCTGTTTCGAACAGCCAAGCCTGAAGGCGGACTGGCAACTGACCGTTACGGCCCCGGGCCATTGGCAGGTCGTTTCGAACTCGCCGACCCCCGAACCCACCCCGGCATCTGAAGCCACGGCGACGTGGGTCTTTGAACCGACGCCGCGGATCAGCACCTACATCACTGCCATCGTGGCCGGGCCGTACCACGTCGTGCGCGACGAGTACGTCGGGCCGAACGGGACGTACCCACTTGGGGTCTTCTGCCGAAGTTCACTTGCGGAGTACCTCGACGCAGATGAAATCTTCACGTTGACCAAGCAAGGCTTCAAGTTCTTTGAAGAGACCTTTGCGACGCCCTACCCGTTCGCGAAGTACGACCAGTTGTTTGTGCCCGAATTTAATGCTGGAGCAATGGAAAACGCTGGCTGCGTGACATTCCTTGAGGATTACGTCTTCCGGTCACGAGTCACTGACGCCGCATATGAACAGCGTTCCAACACCATCCTGCACGAACTCGCACACATGTGGTTCGGAAACCTCGTGACGATGCATTGGTGGGATGACCTGTGGTTGAACGAGTCGTTCGCCGAGTGGGCATCTCACTTCGCAAACGTCAAGGCAACGCGTTTCACTGACGCGTGGACGACCTTCTTGAATCAGCGGAAGGCATGGGCCTACCGCCAAGATCAACTACCGTCAACGCACCCAATCGCGGCAGACATGGTGGATCTCGATGCAGTTCGCGTCAACTTCGACGGAATCACCTATGCCAAGGGCGCCGCTGCTCTGCGTCAATTGGTCGCTTGGGTAAGTGAAGACGAGTTTGTCGCCGGATTGCAGCAGTACTTCGCAACACATGCGTGGGGAAACACCCGGCTCACAGATCTACTTGCCGCGCTGAGTCAGTCGTCTGGTCGCGAGTTGGATTCATGGGCCGCGCAGTGGCTGCAGACCTCGGGCGTCAACCTGCTTCAGCCCGAGGTAGCGATCGACGCCGACGGCAACTACGTTCGCGTCGTCCTGCGACAGGAACCGCCTCAGCAACCCGATGGTGTTGCGCCAACGCTTCGCGACCATCGCGTCGCACTCGGTCTCTACGACATGACTGACGGCAAGCTCCAGCGGCGACAACAGGTTGAACTCGACTTGGTTGGCACCGGTGTGAACGTGTCGGAACTGGTCGGCAAGAAGTCCGCCGACCTGTTGTTGGTCAACGATGACGACCTCACCTTCGCGAAGATCCGGATGGATGCCGCAAGTGCGGAGACTGCGATCTCTTCGGTCGGCAACTTCAGTGAATCGCTCCCGCGCGCATTGGTGTGGGGTGCAGCCTGGGACATGACCCGCGATGCCGAGATGAGTACCGGCGACTACCTTCAGTTGGTCCTCGGTGGGCTGCCACACGAAGGTGATGTCGGCGTTGTTCAGCAACTCATTCGACAACTGCGCACTGCAATCGAGCTCTACGCCACGAACGAACATCGTCCGGTGTACCAGCGGGAACTGGCAACGGCGCTGCGTTCGCTCACCGAGGACGCTGCCGCTGGCAGCGACCACCAACTCGCGTTTGCCCGCGGCTTCATCGCGACTGCATCAAGCCCTGCGGATCTGGCCTTTGTCGGCGAACTCTTCACCGGCGAGAGTCTCCTCGACGGGCTCGTGGTCGATGACGAACTTCGCTGGTCCATGCTGCAACGACTCGTGATCACTGGCGTCGCAGGAGACCGCGAGATCGATGCCGAGCTCGAACGCGACAACACCGCAACCGGCATCCGTCATGCGCAGTTGGTACGAGCAGCACGCCCTACCGCCGAAGCAAAGAGTCTTGCCTGGGACGTTGCTCTGAACGACGAGTCGCTGGCCAACCATCTCTTGGCCGCAACGATCGGCGGCATCATGATCAGCGAGCAGCGGGAACTGCTCCGCCCGCACGTCGAGCAGTACTTCGACTCGATCGCTTCAACATGGCAGCGGCGAACCCCGGAAATGGCCCAGCAGATAGTTTCCGGCCTCTATCCGATTCTGCTTGTCGAACCGGAAATCATCACGCGCACCGAGGATTTCCTTCATGCCCACCCCGAACTCCCAGCGGGCGCCAAACGACTCGTCGCCGAAGCCCTCGATGGGGTGTTGCGCGCGATGCGCTGCCAGGAGCGCGACTCGCGGTAGCGAACGCCCCAAGCGCGGTGCCTAGTCCGGCAGGTCGGTATGCAATACCCGCAGTGAACGGGCATGGTCACCAAGAACAATGATGCCGTCACGAATGCCGGCCGCAATGTCGCCAATCGCGAACCGTGACGTCATCGTCAGGCACGCCAGACGGCA
>Ga0075163_10009846_pt1 | contig 12521 bp, 5 predicted proteins | sample JI1023141ADNA_FD_71478 | JGI IMG/M metagenome (GOLD analysis project Ga0075163, IMG submission 71478) | Wastewater effluent complex algal communities from Wisconsin, to seasonally profile nutrient transformation and Carbon sequestration -... | ecosystem: Engineered > WWTP > Effluent > Algae...
TGAACTTCTTGATGAAGCGCACGAGATCGGCCGCGTGCTGGAAGGCGTCGTTCTCCTTCTTGTAGTCAGTCAGCCCACGCGGCGGATCACCGCCGAGTGCGAGGATGTTGCTGACGCCTGCGACGGCATAGCGCTCGAGGATGCTCGCGATGTCCGCCTCGCTGTGGCACACGCAGGTCAGATGCGGAATCGGGTCCAGTGAGGTGGTCGTTTTCATCCGCACCACGAGGTCATGCGTCATCTCCCGAGTCGAGCCGCCGGCACCGTAGGTCACGCTGACAAAGGCAGGATGCAGCGCCTCCAGTTCTCCGATGGTCTCGTACAGCGCCTCAAACGCCTCAGCCGTCTTCGGCGGAAAGAACTCGAATGAAAAAGTCGGACGCTGGTGCTGAAGAATGTCGGCGATGTGCATGAGCGGATTGGCAAAAACCGCCGTCACTCAACCAGCATTGCAGTTCAGATGCAAGCTTTGTTGCCGTCGCAACAAGGGGACGTATCTGACAATTCTTGTGTCATGCAGTGCCGACTTGGAGTTCGCGGGTTCTCCGAATGTTTGAGCACAAGCCGCGTTTTAACGCTCGCCAGTGAGCAGTGCAGCATTTCACGGCTCCAGCGCGATCCAGTTGATCGTGAAGGGACGTGGGGAGGTGTCGCTTTCGGAGATGATTTTGAGATCGCCGCCTTGGGGGTTGTAGCTGGCTATCACGGGCTCGCCGGTGGCGGAGACGAGCAGAAAGGTGTGCCTGCCGGAGGCTCCCTGGCTGTCGATCGTGGTGGGAGTGCCCCAGCCGATGCCGCTGGCGACGGTGGCGCGCACATACCTGAGATCGGAGTTTGTCTGGTCCTGATAGCTGATGGCGGGCAGGCCATCCACCACGGCGAGCGAGGTGTGCAGGCCGGTATTGCCATCGCTTTCCACGGTGACGGATGGTCCCCAGACTGAGCCGACGGAATCGGAGGCGCGGATGAAATTGAGGTTGCCGTTGGTTTGGTCGTAGTAGCTGATGGCGGGGTTCCCGCTGACGATGGCGAGCGAGTTGTAGCGACCGACCACACCGGTGGAATCGACGACGACAGGCGCGGCCCAAGTGGTGCCGTCGGGGTCGGTGGCGCGGATGAACATGAGATCGCCGTTGGTGGCGTGATGGTAGGCGATGGCGGGGCTGCCATTAGCGATGACCATGGATTTCTCACTGCCGCCGCCTGTGGTGTCGAGTGTGATGGGGCTGCTCCATGCGGTGCCGCTGGTATTGGTGGCGCGGACAAATTTCAGCGCTGTTCCATCGTGGTAGCAGATGGCGGGGCGTCCGTTCACGACGAGCAGTACGAGATCGCCACCGGTGACGGTGGTGTAGGCGATGGTGACGGGCGGGTCCTCCCACTTTTCACCGATGTTGTCCGTCGCTTTGAGGAAACGCAGCACCTCGTCTCCGCCGTCGAGGTCGTAGTAGGCGATGGCTGGCCCGCCATTCACATAAGCGAGCGAGCTGAAGCCGTGAACTTTCTCGGAGGTGCTCACGGTCAGCGGCTGGCTGCCATCGGCGAGGCGCACATACTTGATGCTGCTGTTGGTTCGGTCAAAGAAGCTGAACGCGGGCACGTCCTCGATCAGCGCACCCGCCGGGTGCTCGCCGACGACGCCAGAGCTGTCCACTGCCTGAGTGGAGGCCCCGATGTCCACACGTCCGCTGAAACTTCCCGTGGCCGCCGAGGTGACCCAGACATAGGCGGCGGGAGGCGCGCCCGCCGCACCGCCGGGTGGAGTGCTGATGGAAAGCGTGACGACGGGTGGCGTGGCGAAGGCACCGTCGAAGTTGTGCGTGAACGCGGCCACGCCGAATTCGTAATCCAGGGTGGAGGTGTCGATCCTACCGGAGCCAGGCGGTTTTTGCAGGTGTGCCGCGCCCACGGCTCCAGCACCGAGCGCGGCGCCGCCTACCGCGCCCGGCGCGATATTACCCGACTGCACCGCACCGGCGCCGAGCGCGGCGCTACCTACCGCGCCACCCCCGAGCGCGGCGCTGTCCACCGCGCCCGGAGAGAAGTGAAAAGGTTTGATGGAGCCAGATTGTAAGGCGGCTCCGCCGACCGATCCTGGACCCATCGCATTCGAGCTCACCGCGCCCGGCGCAATCATGGCGGAAGTGATCGCGCCATCCATCACACCAGCGGCCATGATGGCGTAGCCGACGGCGGCGATGCGCTGGTCCGGCGTGAGCAGTTCAAAGCCGTTCACGCCATCGCTGAACCATGTCCGCAGGCGTACATCCGCATGGTCGAAGGCGCTGTTAGGCAGCACGGTCATGTTGGGCAGGGTGGCATTGCCCAGCAGCACGGAGAAGATGCCCTTGTTCACCACCAGCGATACGGCGGCGGTGGGCTCGCTGCCTGCGACACTGCTGCCGTCGTTGCTCCAGTAGGTGACCGCGCCCGGGCCGTCCACGAGCGCGAATTTGAACTGGCCTGGGCCGTCGAAATTCGCCGAGCCAGAGACGACGCGCCCTTGGTAATTGACGAGCTGAGGTACCTGCGCGCGCAGCGTGGACGCGAGCACTAGCAGCACGATGAAAAAGGCGCGGATGGGCAGAGATGAGTTCATTCTTTTTCGAGGGTGACTTTGTAGAAGCCTTTGCCCGGCGGCGGATTGGGGTCCTCCACGAGCACGTTGATCTGCGGGCTGACGACAGTGAAGCTGGTCACCTCCGTCCATGAGGCCAGCGCGCCGAGATCAGGACTCTTCAGCACGGTGTAAAGCGTGCCCGGCACCGCTTGATTGATGGTGACACCGAAGGTGCCTGGCGCGACGAACGAGGGCAGCGTGATGAAATGGCTGGCAGCGTTCAGTGGATTGGTGCCCGCGAGGAATTCGAAGAGATTATCCTGGCCGTCGAAGTCGGGATTCGATCCTGGGGCGGCGTTGAGATTGGGCGGCAGGCCGAAGTATTGCACCTGCCAATCGTCCGCGATGCCGTCGCCGCTGTATTGCGCGAGGTCGTCGGTGTTGGTGTTGAGCACAGGGATGACGAGCGTGCTCGAGAGGCCGGCGAAGCTTGCCCGCGCAGTGGCACTCGCGTTTTGAAACACCGTGCCTACCAGTGCCTGATGCGTGCTGGGGTGAATGGACATGAGCGGCCCGGCAACGATGGACCATTGCGACACGCCTGCCGCGAGCGGCAGAATCGTGTCGTCATCCATCGCGACGGTGGTGGTGAGCTGCGTGGCCGCGTTTTCCGCGACGCTGGCAGGCGTGGCGGCGAGTGTGAGCGCGGCGGGATCGTAGAGTTGGCCGGTGAAGCCGGGTTTGATGACATTCGCAGCGCTGATTCCCATCACGCCGCTGGCATTCATCTCCGTGTCTGCTGCGTAGTGCGTGGAGGCGGACGCGCCGCCTGCGGAGGCGTGCAGACTGGCCGTCAGCAGCGTGTAACTGGCCGGTGTGACGATCGTGGCACGGACAACAGCGGGACTGCCGTCCAACTCCGCCGTGAAAGTGAGCTGGCCGCGCGAGTTGAAGTTGCGAGGGCTGCCGGAGTCGTCGCCATGCGTGCCGTTCGGGACGATGTTGGTGATGATTTGAAAAACACCCGGCGCAGTCTCGACGCTGCTGCCTTCCCGCGCGACGAGCATGAGACCATCCGCCACTGTCCAAAAGTAGAGCGCGGCGTCGTTGGCATTCGTCACGCCAGTGCCGGTGAGATCGGCGTGGATGGCGAGCTGTCCGGAGCTGTTGATGGCAAAGCGCCAGCCTTGCGCGGTGGCGATGTTATTAAAGACGACACCCGCAGGCAGTCCCGGTGCCTGCGCACCCTCGCGTGCGATGAGATGATTCACCTCTGCGATGTTCGCGAAAAATGCGGTGTCTGTGCCGGTGGTGACGGCGCCCGCGAGCGTGCTGATGAAGGCGGCGTCGCCATTGCCTGCGTAAGCGATGTGTTCGAGTTCCGGGATGAGACTGGTGGCGAGCAGCAGCGTGACACCGGGCAGGCCGGGTGCGGCATCCCCACGACGCGCAATCATGCGCAGCGCGCCAGGCGGCCCTTTCCAGAGCGAGGTGTGATTGCCCGTGTTCAGTGTGCCGCTCACTCCGGTGCCGCGCAGCTCCGAGAAGAAAAGCACCTCGCCGAAATCATTGATGCGCACCGGCCAGCCGTCGCCCACAGCGGCGAATGTGGCATCCGGCGGCAAACCGAAGGCCGCTGCTGGATCGCCGCCGCGCACGACGAAGCTGAAGCCGCCCGCGCCACCCAAGAGCACACCATCGTCATTCACATTCGCCACCACACCCGCGCCGCTGAGCGTGGTGCAGAGTGCGGTTTGACCGAGGGTGTTGGCCGTGACCTCCTCGAAGATGAAATTGGTCGAATGGAAAAACAGCCCCGGCTGGCCCGGAATTGCCCCGCTCTCCCGCGCGATCATTTGCGGCATGCCCGCGATCCCACCCCACAGCGCCATGTTGTCTGCACCGTTGGTGCTGCCATCCATGCGGGTGAGGAATTGAAACTGATTCGTGCTGCCGAAGAAAGGCCGTGTCACTGCGCCGAAAGTCATCGCAAACGTGGCTCCAGGAATGCCCGGCACCGCATCGCCATGTCGTGCCACTTTGCCAATCACTCCGCCCACGGAGGTGTACATGCCTGTCGTGTTTTCGTTCGCGAGAAAGGCCACATCACCCGCGTCATTGATGACCGGCACGATCAAAGTTGAGCCGGAGACATTGGTGAAAACTCCGCCATCCGGCGCAGGCAGGCCATTGCGCGTGATGATTCGCATAAAGCCGGGAAAACCCGCCCAGATGGTGTTGTTGATGCTCGCGGCATTTCCCGCCACAGCGATCTCCCCGCGCTCGTTTTGCGAGACCTGGCGGAGATCAGTCACCGTGACACCAGCAGCCGTGTCACCCACGGTAATCAGGCGCTGGACTTTGACCGTGGCAGCGTTCGCCGCCCCAACAGCAAGGAGAGTGATGAAGAGTAAGCGGATCATGGCTGCACGGCGGTGGTTTCGTATTCAATGGTGACGCCGTAGAAGCGCAGGTCATTGCCCGCGCAGTTCGTCATCGTGAAATGCAGGCCGTAGGCGTTGTTTGCGCTGACGGTGTGATTGACGGTGACTTCGGCAGTCTTGATGTCCGGGTCTTGGCCGGTGGTATTGAGATTGATGATGCCTGCGCCAGAGGTACCCCCTGTGAGCCCATTGAAAGCACGAAGGGTGAGAGTGGCATCGAAGTTGTCATTGCCACCCGTGCCCATGCCCTGGTCGTCCATGTAGTGAATCTGAAGCTTCTTGATCACCGCTCCGGCTGGCAGATCGACGCCTGCATTAAATTTGGCCGTTTGTGTGGGCGTGTCCTCCAGGTAGAGAAAATCACCATCGATGTCGAAGTCTACCTCTCGTGAGGTGAACCAGCCCGCAGGGGCAAAGGCGCGTGCATGAACTCGACGCTTCACCGTTTTTGGCGTGGCGTATTTGTAGTCGGCCTGGGTGGTCACATCCTGGGTGAAGACATTGGCCGTGCTGAGTTGCGCCACCTCCGGCGGCCAGGTCGTGGCCTGGATGCTTCCCGCATTCAGTTGTCCTGTCACGGTCGCGCCCCCATTGATGGTCAGGGCGCCGTTCAGCGTGGTGTCACCATTCTTGAGGATGACCAAGGCATCGGAACGGGCATTCCAGCCATTGCCCACCACCAGGAGCCGATCCGCCGGATTAAAGCTGGTCGCACTGAGAGCGGGATGATCCGTATTGTAAGTCCCCAGGGCTGTCTCCCCCATGGAGTTGGCTATCACACCTGTGCCAAGGGCGACGGCTTTGTCACCATTAGCCAAGGCTGACGATCCGATGGCAGTGGAGAAATCACCCTCGGCACGCGTGCCTGGACCAATTGCCGTCCCTCCCCGGAGAGTGAGCGCATTGCTCCCGAGGGCTATACCCGTGGTGACCACGCGGGCGTTGGTGCCCAGGGCGATCCGTTCTGCCGTGCCCGTGAGATTGGTGCCTCCGAGGTGAATGGTGTCTGCATCCTCGACGATAACGCTGCCGCTCACGTGCAGGGGGGCATAAGCACGCTCGACACCGAGCCCCAGCCAGCCAGTCACCGTCATGGATTGGGTAGCAGGTGGCAGATCAAGTTTCACAAGACTGATCGCATCTGCGCTCGGCGAGGCGAGGATGTTGGGCTGAGCCATGGCGAGTCCAGCACTACCCAACTGGAGGTCGGGCGTGTTCACGGTATTGAGATTCATCACCTCGCGGATGTTGGACGTATTGGTCACGTCGAGCACGACGATTCCGTTTCCTTTTCGGACGATCAGAGTGTTTTCATCCTTGAAGATCATGCTCTGCGCATGGCCCTCGATCACGGCCAGAGGCTCGGCTTCACTCCCGCTGGAAACTTTTGCCAGGGTGATCGCATCATCCACTGTCGAGGAGATAGCGAGGACAAGGCCGCCATTGTGAGCGAGGAGCTCGGGATCGGCAACGCGGGTGAATCCGCCCACGCCATCGGTGATCTTGGCCATCACACTCGTGGTGATCGTCGGCCCCGCCGTGTAGCCTATTAGCTGCACCGTATCGCTTCCCTTGCCGGCGATGATCACAAGATCAGAGGTAACAACCACATCGACTGGATTGTAAATTGGGAGAGTTGGCGATGCTTCGAGCGTCGCGATTAAGGCCGTCGGGTCGAGATTGAACTCATTCGACGTCTTCGTCATGTCGATCACTGTCACCGCGTTCTCAGCGCTGCTGGCGATTGCGAGCACTGGATTCCGCATCGCCACACGGTTGGGAGTTTGCATCCGGGTGAAGATCGAGCCGGGCCTGAAACTATCGTCCCAATAGCGATTTCCACTCGAGGGCGGAATCGTCACGCCGCCACTGATTCTTAAATTCAAGAGCCGCACATGACTGTCGGTTCTCAAAACCATGGCGAAGTTAGGATGAACTCCTGGGTAGACGCCCGAGGCACTGAGATCAAACGTCATGTGACCTGGCCCATCGGCGAATGGGAAAGGCAGCCTCCGGTCCTCATAGGCTGTGCCATTCGGATTGCACAGGATCAACAGGAGTTCCTCATCCAATACGGAATAGGCCGTGATGACGCCCTTCCCATTCCCCGTCAACTGATTCAGCACAGGCATTGATGTTCCGTCGTGCACCTTTCCGAGGACGTCCGTAATCGCCGCTACCGACACACTGTTTTCCGGCACCTCCACGGTCCCGGCCGGCGAGGCGAGGAAACCCGCGTCATTATTCAACAAGCCAAGCCCTTCCCCCTCCAGCATCACATTGGCAGGCAGATTCAGAGAGCCGTAGTTCACCGCGCCCGTCACATTCAAATCACCAGCCACGCTCACGGCTCCGCCAAAACTCGAGGCTCCATTTTTGAGGATCACCAGCGCGTCGGAGCGGCTGGTATCACTCGTGCCATTGCCAATGACGAAGAGACGATCCGCAGGATTCCACGCCACTGAGGAGAGGCGCGTGTAGTTCGTGTTAAACTGCCCGAGTGCGGTTTCCAGATATGACGGCGCGGTGGTTTCGCGGCCCCAGGCCGTCGAGAGATCGCCCATGGACTGAGTGAGCCTGCCCCAGGCCGTGGACTCGGTGCCACCCGCCTTCGTTTCGTTGCCCCATGCCGTCGAAATGTCACCGCTGGCGAGTGTTGTCGTCCCCCAGGCCGTCGCGCCGATGCCACCGGCCTCGGTCGTATCGCCCCATGCGGTAGCATTCATCGCCGAGGCTAGCGTGTCCTCGCCCCACGCCGTCGCCTGCGGAGCGGTGATCTGAGTATTGAGGCCCCAACTCAGCCCGCCTCCAGCGCTGCTCAATCCATTCACACTGACCGCGTGACGCGCAAAGGGCACCGCCGCCATCTCCTGATCCGGCGTGAGTTGCTGGAGTCCGTTGATACCGTTGTCGAACCAAATGCGCAGATACAAACGACGCCCTGCGGCAGGCTCCAGCGAGGTTGGAAGCACCGCCTGGCCCGTGTCGCCGAGATTCAGCGCGTAGAGGCCCTTGCTCACGAGCAGCGGCACGGCGGCAACGGGCTCGTTCATGTTCGCAGGCGCGGCATCGTCGCTTTTCCAAACAGCGGTTTCATTGCCATTCGCGTGATTTGCATCCGCGTCGGTGAAGAGCAGGAACTTGAAGCTGCCGGTGCCGTCGTAATTCACGCCGTTGACCGCCACACGCCCCTGATGGTGCAGGCGATTCGGGACTTCGGCGGACAAAAAGCCGCCCGCAAGGAGCAGGGTGGAGGCAGAGGTAAAGATGAGGCGGCGCATAGCCGGGTTGAATAGACCGGCCGCAATCATCCCTTACACCAAAGGGGGGTGATCTTATTCTGCGTTGATTCAATCCGCAAACGGCCCCACGCCCTGCGCGGGTGGACCAACGGCGGGGAGACGGGTGCCTGTGGGAAAGTGATCTGGCGGAATCGTCACCCGCAATGGCGTTCCACCGGCAGACACTTCGGCAAACACTTTGGGCTGAAATCGTGTGGCGATGCGGTCGGAATAGAGTGAGCCGGTTTCCACCACGCTGCCCGGATTGAATGTGAGCCAGCCATCCAGGGTTTTCGCGCCTCCATCCTGAGCGAGCATGAGGTGGCCTTGCACGAGATAGAGGTTTCCTTCGCCCTGCCATGAAAGCGTTTTGCTAAGTTGTTCGCGCGGCCACGGAATTTGCAGCACATTGCCAAAGCTCTGCACCATGCTGTTCTTCATCAAGATGGCGAGACTCTCAGCCGGCATCGCCTGTTTAAAGTGAAAAGTGATGTTCGTCACCAGTTCACAGCGCTCCACCTCGATGCGCAACTTTGCGGGCGCTTTGTCATCGCACCACACGGGCGCTCCCCAGAGGATGGAGTCCTTCAAGGTGATGCGTGTCTCAATCCCGGCGTTGTTTGCCACGATGCCGATCAGCGGCGAACCGGGCGCGTAGAACTCGCAATTCACCATTTCCAATCCCGGTGAATCTTGTAGCGCAATGAGCGCGTGGCCCGTGGTGTTCATCTCCTGCGGCGGTCTTGGCTGTCGCAAAAAGCGGCAGCGCACGAACTTGAGCGGCACGCCTTTGGCCAGCAGCAACCGGCCCGCACGCAGTCCCCTATAAGTGTGCGCGACGACGAAGCCCTCCATCGTGAGCGCAGACTCCACCACGCCGACGGCGGGCCAGCCGGCGGTGGGGATGAAGAGCGTGGGGCGAAAGCCGCGTGCCGCGCGGAGCGTGAGCGGCTTTCCCGGAGGCATCCGCAGGCCGCCGCTTCCAGAGGCGGGTGTGTCTGTGCGCACTTCGATGACATCGTGCGGATCGGCAGCGGAGATGGCGTCGCTCAAGGAATCGAACGTGCCCCATTTGCCGACGATGTATAGATAGCGACCGGACTTCGCGCCCATGATGGCATTGACCAAAGAGGTGCGGCCCGTCGTCTCCGTCGCGTAAAGCACGACCGCCGAGAAGAGCAAGGCTGCTGCAGCACCGAGGGCGATGCGCTTGACCAACATGCGAAGCCGCGCACTCGCACCGACGAGATGATTGGTGTTCGCTCGGCCTAGGTCGTCGCTTGCCTCGATCACGCGCAGCACCTCGGCGGCGCTCGCGGGTCGGTCGGAGGGGCGCTTGGAAAGCAGCCGCATGATCAAATTTTCGAGCCAGGCGGGCAGCGCGGGATTCAATGCGCCGCAACGCTCGGGCGCGTGCTCCTGGACGATCCGCGCCAGCTCCGCAAAGGAATCGCCCGCAAACGGCGCGCGGCCCGCTGCCATCGTGTAAAGCACCGCCCCGAGGGAGAAGAGATCGGAGCGCTCATCCAGGTCCTTCGCACCCGCCGCCTGCTCCGGGGACATGTATTGTGGGGTGCCGAGAAAGGAGCCGCTACGCGTGAGCATCGTCATCGAGTCCATCGCACGTGCGAGGCCAAAATCGGCAAGACACGCGGCGCTGATGCGTTCGCCCTCAAGCGTGAGCAGAATGTTCGAGGGCTTCACATCGCGATGCACGATGCCCAATTCATGCGCCGCGCCCAACGCCTCAGCGACGGCTTTGCCGATGCGAACCATCTGCTCCAGCGGCAGCGGCTTTTCTTGCCCCGCATCCAGCCGCGCCTGCAAAGAGCCGCCGCGCAGGAACGGCATGACGAGAAAAGGAGGCTCGGCGTTCTCCACCACCTCCGTCACCGGCAGCACGCTCTCGTGCCGGATGCGCATCACCGCCGCTGCCTCACGCAAAAAACGTGAACGATAATCCCGCTGTGCGGCAAGCAAGGGCTGCAACACCTTCAGCGCGACCTCACTACCATCGCGAGTATCGCGCGCCCGCCACACCACCGCCGTCCCCGCCGTGGCGATCCATTGCAACACCTCGAAGCGATCCAGCCTGCCGAGCGAGCCAGCTTCCGTCGAGGGCTGCAGCATCCCCAATGCCGCCACGTCCGGGCTGGAATCGTGCGGCGCAAAGTCGCGCTCAAACTCCACTGCACCCGCAAGTCGCTCCAACCTCGCGCGACACTCGGCGCAGTTTTCCAAATGCGCCTCGATCTCCAGCTCCTCGCCCGCGTCTGCGGCCAGCAGCGCGCGCAACGCCTCATCGCTGGGATGCGCCACGGTCATTTCAGATCACCGGCTGGCAGTTTCCCATCCAAGGTCTCGCCGGCCACGGCTGCAATCCGCTCCCGCATCCGCGCGATGACGCGCGACTTCGCCACATAGGCCGCGCCCACCGTCATGCCGAGCGTTCTCGCCGTGTCCGCCGCCGTTTTATCCTCCACCGTCATCATCCAGAAAGCGCGCCACGTTTTCTCCGCCACCTCGTTCTGCACGATCTCCGCCGCCCACGCGAACATGCGGCGGCGGTATTCGAGATCCCAGTCTTTCTCCTCCTCCGGCGCAGGCTGCTCCTCCAGCATCAGGCGCACCGTCTCGCTGCCTGATCCACGGGGCGACCGCGCCATCTTCTTGAAATGACGCGCCACCTTTGAGCGCGTGACGATGAAGAGCCAGCTCCGAAAAGTGCCGCGCTCCGCGTTATATGTGAAATCGCGAATCGCCTGCGACACCGTCTTGAGAACCTCCTGCACCAGATCATCCGCGTCCTGCGCCTCCACTCCGCGAAGAAGCGCAAACTTCCGCAATAGCGGCACATAAAGCCGCGCAAACTCGCTCCATGCCTCCTTATCAGATGCCTCCCGCATCCGGATGAGGAGAGATTGGCTGGTCTTCAAGCTGTCCATAGATTTCCGACGCGGACTAACGAGGCGGAGGTAAGCGATGCAACAACGTTGTGCTTTCAATCAGGAACTTCACCTTTGTTTTGCCTGTAGCACTGGCCGCGAGCGATCAAATCACCTCCCGTTTGAATGTATTCCTGGTGATGTGCTTCACTAGGTCGTTGGCGGTGTGAATGAGAGGATTGGCAAAAACTGCTCGCACTGGGCTGGCATCAGAGATGAGATGCAAGCTTTGTTGCCGTAGTCAGCCGGAAGCTCGTGCTGGATAACCTCTTTTTGTTGGAGTCCCGGCTTGAGCCGCTCATTCGGAGGGCACACGAAGTTCATTAAACCGATCACCATCATGCTTGGTGCATCTCCAAGAGCCGACTGGCAGAAGAATGAAGGCAGGAGAATCAGGCCATTCTCCTGCCTTCATTCTCCTGCCAGAGATCACAGACCTTGCCGACGCAAGGCATGATCAGGAACTCACAGCACGAGGACTTCGCGCGCCTTCGGCTGATCGCCTCAAGGCGGAACTCCAACGAATTGCCGCCTACGCGATCAACTCCCGCACCACATGCCCCTCGACATCCGTGAGTCGGAAATCGCGGCCTGCATACGGGAAGGTGAGCCGCTCGTGATCGAGGCCGAGCTGATGCAGGATGGTGGCGTGCAGATCGTGCATGTGGACCTTGTCCTCCACGGCGTGCTGGCCGAATTCATCCGTCGCTCCGTGCGCGTAGCCGGGCTTCAGCCCGCCACCCGCGAGCCAAACGGTGAAGCCGAGCGGATTGTGGTCGCGCCCCGTTCCATTGCCTTGCGCATACGGCGTACGGCCAAACTCACCGCCCCACCAGACGATCGTGTCTTCGAGAAGACCACGCGCCTTGAGATCCATCAGCAGTGCGGCCACCGGCTTGTCCACCGCTGCCGCGTGCTCGGCGTGCTTTGGCATGTTGGAATGCTGATCCCACGCCGGGTTGTTTGAGTTGTCGCTGTAGTTCACCTGAATGTAGCGCACGCCAGACTCGGCAAGCCTGCGCGCCATCAGGCACTGGCGGCCAAAGTTGTCCGTCGGCTTCTCGCCGATGCCATACATCTTCTTAGTCGTCTCAGACTCGTGCGTGAGATCGACGGCATCCGGCGCGTGGTTTTGCAGACGCCACGCAAGCTCGTAGGATTCGATCACCGCGTCCATTTCCGTGTCGCCCGGCACCGATGCCGCACGCTGCTCCGCATTCAGCGAGCGCATCAAATCAAACTGCCGCCGCTGCTGTTCCGATGTCCACACGGCGTTCCTGATGTTCTTGAT
>Ga0075163_10009847_pt1 | contig 12520 bp, 8 predicted proteins | sample JI1023141ADNA_FD_71478 | JGI IMG/M metagenome (GOLD analysis project Ga0075163, IMG submission 71478) | Wastewater effluent complex algal communities from Wisconsin, to seasonally profile nutrient transformation and Carbon sequestration -... | ecosystem: Engineered > WWTP > Effluent > Algae...
GGCGCCGCCGCCTCGCCCGAGACCGCGCCCCACGCCGCCGGGGACGCTCCCGACGGCATGGTCGACTACTACATGGAGACCCACTGGAACGACGCGCGCTTCTTCGCGCTCGTCGGCGAGCACGGGTATCCAGGCAGCGCGCCCAAGGGCGTCATCACCGAGCTCGATCGCTGGATGCCGACCGGCACGCCGCCGGCGGTGCGCGGCACGATCAACCTGGTCTGCGGCATCGGCCTCGGCATCCTCGACGCGATGTTCTGGAGCGGCCTCAAGGCCATCCCGATCATCGGGCCCGCGTTCGCGGTCATCGACACCTTCCGCCAGGTGTCCGAGCAGGTCGGCAAGTACCAGGAGCTCGGCGACTGGGGCGGCGGCGCGATGGCGGTGCTGCGCGCGGTCTGCGACGGCGCCGCCAGCATCGCCGACAACGTGGCCTCGACCGCCGGCTTCGTCGAGGCGGCCTGCTACGTCCTCGCCGGCATCCTCGGCATCGGCGCGGTCGCGACCGCGCTGGCCGGCATCGGCATCGCGGTCGGCGCGGTCGCCGCGTTCGTCGCCGAGCTCGGCATCGCCTGCAAGGCGATCAAGGAGGTCGCGCGCGCCATCTCGCTGGTCTGCAACGTCATCAAGGTGGTGCTCGACTTCTTGCTCCTGCTGTGGAACGCGCAGAAGGCCGAGGAGGCCGAGGCCAACAAGGACTTCGAGAAGGCGGCCAAGTACCGCGACCTGATGCAGGGCAACGCGATCGACGCGGTCACCGACGGCATCGCCGCCCTCACCGACACGTTCTCGGTCGTCACCGGCCTGCTCACCGCCGGCGACGGCGGGGCGATGACCGCGGCCAAGTTCACCGCCAAGGCCACCACCGCGTCGGCCGGCAACGCCTTCAGCATGCTGTTCAAGGGCCGGACCCTGCGCGGCGGCCTCGGCGGCGGCAACCCGCTCGACGGCATCAACGGCGGCCGCGGCGGCGCCACCGGGGTCGGCGGCCTCAACGACTTCCTCGACGGTGACATCGACGTCCCGCTGTTCGTCGGCCCGGTCCCGGTCGGCAGCGTGACCGTCAACTTCGCCGATCAGATGCGGACGTCGGACGAGTACGCCGACACCGGTCGGGCCGCCGGCGGCTCGGGCGAGATCGCCGCCGCGCGCCAGCGCACCGTCGCCACCCTGCGCGCCGCCCGCGACGGCCTCGGCGGCCAGCCGATCGACTGGTACCAGAAGCTGGTCAACGGCGTGCTCGCGCCGCCGCAGGACAACCTCGCCACCCAGATCGCCGACGGGATGAAGCCGTCGACCTGGATCATGTCGGCGCTGGGCGGGATCCGGAACCTGCTCGCGCTGATCGGCGCCGACACCCTCGAGGCCATCATCCCCGCGGTCGAGACCGCCGCCGGCTGGCTCGACAGCAAGCTGCAGCCGATCCTGACCCAGATCAACGGCGTGCTGCCCGGCCTCAAGGACCGGCTGCAGAGCGCGCTCGAGGCCGCCAACCAGCGGGTCCAGGAGTCGCAGCTCAACCTCGAGCGGGCCCGCGGGGTGGTCGAGAAGATCGGCCAGGGCGCGGCCAAGGTCGAGGAGCTCACCCAGCAGAGCGGGATCGTCGACCAGAAGTACCAGGAGATCATGGCCAAGGTGGAGAGCTTCCGCCCGGTCGGCATCCCCCAGGTCAACATCCCGTTCGTCGGCGACCGGATCAACCGCGCGGTGCAGAACCTGGCCGTCGACGGGATCAAGGCCGCGGTCACCGCGATCAAGACCCAGATCGCCGACCGGCTGCGGGCGACGATCCAGCAGGCGGCGGCGTGGGTGCGGCAGAAGATGCAGCAGTGGCAGCGCCAGCTGTCCGAGGGCGGCGCGGTCCACACCGCGCTGACCACCGCGTACCAGAACTTCCAGCAGCTGTTCGCCAGCGCGACCCGGCTCCTCGCCCAGTGGAACGGCGAGATCCACTTCGACCTCGGCGGCGCCGGTGGCTACCTGCGCCAGGTCGCGGCGGCGGCGCGGCGGGCGCGCGAGATCGAGCAGGGCGCGCGCCCCGATCCGTGGAAGGAGATCGCCCGCAACGAGGGCCAGCCGTTCGTCAACACCTGGCGCGGCGCCCACGGCGGGCAGATCGACACCCTCTACGCGCCGCGACCCGATCCGTCGGAGATGGCGGCGGTCAACGCGGTCTACAGCGCGGTGCGACCGCGGGCGCGAGGCGCGGTGGCCCGGCAGCTCGAGTCGGCGTACGGCCGCTGTCAGGCGGCGGCCGGGCAGTCGGGGCGGCGCGCGCTGTACGCGCTGTGGGCGGCGGAGAACGATCTGATGGCGGCGGCGGCGCGGGTCGGCAGCGCGCCCGCCGACGGCAGCGACGCCGGCGGCAGCGGCGGCGGGGGTGGCGCCGAGGGCGCGGGCGGCAGCGACGCCGGCGGCGGCTCGTCGAGCAGCGGCGGCGGGGGTGGCGCGTCGGGCAGCGGCGGCGGGGGTGGTGCGTCGAGCGGCGGGGGCGGCGCGTCGAGCGGCGCCGGCGGCGGTGGTGGCGGCGCGGCGAGCGGCGGCGCTGGCGGGGCAGGCGGCGGCGCGGCCGGACCGGATACCGGCGCGCGCGGCGCCGGTGGCGCTGGCGGTGCCAGCGGCGCCGATCGCGGCGCCGCGGCGCGCGGCGCTGGTGGTGCGGGCGGCGCCGGCGGTGCGGGCGGTGGCGGCGCGGCGCCAGACGCGGCCGGGGCCGCCGCGGCGGACGCCGGCGGTGCCGGCGGGGCCGGCGGTAGCGCTGGCGCCCCCGGCCCCGCGGGACCGACCGGGCCGGCGGGACCGGCCGACGGCGGCGCGGCCGACGCCAGCGGCGCGGGTGGCGCCGGCGGTGGCGTCGCCGGCAAGGCCGCGGCGGCCGACGGCGGGCCGGCGAGCGCGACCGCCGCCAAGCCCGACAAGGCCGCGGCGCCGTGAGCCCGCGCCGGTGACGCCCGACGACGTCATCGCCGATCGCCTCGCGCGCGCCTTCGCGCCGGCGCTGTTCGCCGACTCGCTCGAGGCCTGGATCGCCGCCGACGGGCTGGTCCGCGACCTGGCGGTCGATCATCCCCGCCGCGCGGCGGTGATGTGGCGGGCGCTCGAGCTGCGGACCGCGTTCGATCCGCTCGGCGCGCTCACCGCGATCGATCGCGAGCCGCCACCGCCCGCCGACGACGATCGCTGGCGGCGGGTGCCGGTCGCGGCGATGATCGCGGCCGGCGAGCTCGGTCGCGCCGAGGCGGAGCTCCTCGCCGCCGGCGATCGCGGCGGCGCGGCGTGGGACACCCTGCGCGGCCAGCTCGCGCTGGCCCGCGGCGACCTCGCCGCCGCCGCCGGTCACCTGACCCGGGCCCGCGCCGCCGCCACCGACGTCGAGGAGCGGGCCGCCGCGCTGTTGTGGAGCCTCGATCTCGCCGGTCGCGCCGGCGACGGCGCCGCCATCGCCGCCCACGCCGACGCGCTCGATCGCCTGCTCGCCACCGCCGGCGCCTTCATCAGCCGGCCGATGGTCGCGCTCAAGGCGCGGGTGGCGATGCTGGGCGAGCAGCAGGGGATGGTGCTGCGCGCGCTCCACGCCAGCTACGCCGAGGAGGCGGCGGCGCGGCTGTGCGACGGCGTCGCCGAGGAGCAGGCCCAGCTCGGCCCGATCCCGCGCCACGTCCACGCCGCGTTCCGCAAGCTGCGGGCCGAGCCGCTGCGGCTCGAGGCCGCGCTGCTCGACATCGCCGGCCTGCAGTTCCGGGCCGGCGAGCGCGGCGAGGCCTACGCCACCTTGGCCTACGCCGCCCGGCTCGCGCCCCGGCTGCTCGGCGACGCCGGCGCCGAGCGGCTGCGGGCCTCGTTCGCGCGCTTCCGCGAGGTGCTCGGCGCCGCCCAGGTCGCCGAGCACGAGGCCTACCTCCGGCAGCGCGAGGACACCTTCTTGCGCACGATGCGGCGATGACGGTCGCCGCCGCCATCGTCGAGCTCGACGCGCGCGCCGCCAGGTTGGCCGGCGAGGGCGAGGCCGAGGGCGCCGGCTGGGCCTGGTACCGGGCCGCCAGCCTGTGCGCCGACCACGATCCCGGTCGGGCCGCGGGCTTGCTCGCCGCCGCCGACGACGCGATCGCGGCCCGGCGGGCGCCGCGCCTGGCCGGCTCGATCGCGCTCCTGGCCTCGGAGCTGGCGCTCGATCGTGGTGACGCCGCGACCGGCGCCGCCGCCAGCGTCGCCGCCGAGCGGGCGTTCCAGGCCGCCGGTGACGCCCGCGGCTTCCTGGCGGTGTGGGTGGCGCGGGCGCTGCGGGCGCTGCGCGGCGGCGATCCGGCCGCCGGCCTGTTGATGTGTCGGTGGATGCTGCCCTGGCTCGACGAGGTCGCCGAGCCGGCGCCCCGGCTGTGGCTGCGGCTGTTCGCCGCCGACGAGCTGCGCGCCGGCGACCGGCCGGTCGAGGCGATCGCGCTCCTGGCCGAGGCCCTCGACCTGGCGGCGCCCGGCTCGGCCGAGCACCTGGTGGTCGCCGAGCGGCTGACCGCCGCGTTCCTCGCCATCGATCGCCCGGCCGACGCCGCCCGGATCGCGGTCGCGGCCATCGACGGCCCCAGCCCCGGCCCGGCCGGCCTGCGCGCCCGCCTGTACCGGACCCTGGCCGGCTCGCTGCGCGCGACCGCGCCCGGGCCGCTGGCCGAGGTCTGCGCCGCGCTCGCCGCCGCCCTCGACGACGAGGAGGTGGCCGCCCCCGAGCCCACGCCGGCGGCGGTGGCGGGCGCCCTGCTGGCCCCCCAGGTGATCGGGGCCGCGCCGCGCCCGCCGGCGGGTTGACGGCGGCATCGGCCGCGCCCTACGCTCGGCCTCGATGTCGGTCGCCAGGCTTCGTGCCGCTGCGCTCGTGACCGGGGCGCTGGTCACCGGGGCCGGTGGCGTCGCGCCGGCCGCCGCCGGCGACAACGATCTCGTCCTCGCCCGCCTGTCGTCGCTGGTCGGCACCGGCGAGAACCAGCGCGGGGTCGGCCAGAGCCTCGAGCTGCGATCGCTGGTCAGCGAGCTCGGCGTCGCGCTCGCGCCCCGGCTGCTCACCCCCGCCGACACCCTCGGGTTCGGCGGCTTCCAGCTCAGCGCCGACCTGGCGTCGACCACCATCACCGGCGACGCCCCGTACTGGCGGGTGCTGCGGTCGTCGACCGGCCCGACCGAGACCGGCACCTTCGACCACGGGACCAGCTCGCTGTCGACCGTCGGCGTGTTCGTCCGCAAGGGGATGTGGTTCCCGCTGCCGTCGATCGAGTTCGGCGGCGGCGCGGTCCACCTGATCGACTCGCGGCTGTGGACCGGCCAGGGCTACGTCAAGTTCGCCGTCCACGAGGGCTACCACGACCTGCCGATCCCCTCGCTCGCGGTCCGCGGCGGGGTCTCGCGCCTGTTCGGCCAGAAGGAGCTCGATCTCACCATCGCCTCGTTCGACGCCAGCATCAGCAAGCACGTCGGCGTCGCCGGGACCTGGAGCATCGATCCCTACGCCGGCTGGAACATGCTGCTGATGGTGCCGCGGTCCGAGGTCATCGATCCGACGCCGAACGTCGACTCGCTCGACGAGGTCGCCAACCCGGGCGACCGCAACCTCGACTTCGTCTTCAAGGACCAGGACGACATCACCCGCCAGCGGTTCTTCGTCGGCGCCAAGATGCAGTACTACGTCTTCCAGCTCACCGTCGAGGCGACCTTCGCCCGCGCCGGCACCTCGGTCGACGACCGGGCCGGCGACACCCCGTGCATGCCGGCCTCGACCACCACCGCCTGCGACGCCACCGACCAGGCGCGGGCCCAGCGCACGCTGACGGTCTCGGGTGGCTTCGACTTCTGAGCCGGCCGCCGCCGCGCCCGCCGAGCTGGTCGACGCCGAGCGGATCGAGCTCGACCGCGGCCTGCGCACCGCGCTGCTGGTGATCGAGGAGCTGCGCGGCGACGTCGTCCGGCTCGCCGCCCAGGTCGTGGCCCAGGGCGAGGCGCTGAGCCGGCTGCAGGAGGCCGCCGATCCGGCGCGGTCGGCCGCCGAGCACGAGGAGGCGCTCGCCGCCCGCACCGACGAGCTCGACGGCGCGATCCGGGCCCGCGACCTCAAGAACGTGCTCCACGTCGAGCTGGCGGCGCCGGTCGACAAGTACGCGGTCGCCACCAGCGGCCCGCCGTGCCTCGAGATCCTGCCGGTGTGTCAGGCCCGCTGCTGCGGCCTGACCTTCGCCCTGACCAGCCAGGATCTCGACGAGGGCGTGGTCCGCTGGGATCACGGCCGGCCGTACCTCATCCGCCACGGCGCCGACGGCGTCTGCGCCCACCTCGACCGCGCCGGTCGCGGCTGCACCTGCTACCAGCACCGGCCGGCGCCGTGCCGGTCCTACGACTGTCGCCACGACCCGCGGATCTGGATCGACTTCGACCGCCGCCTGCTCGCCCCGCTGACCGCGCTGCGCGCCCCCGCCGACGCCGCCGAGCTGGCCGGGCTCGGCCCCGAGCGCGCCGCCGGCCTCGCCGCCGAGCTGATCACGCTGCGCCTCAGACGGTGAGCCCGGTGCCGCGGCCGCCCGCGATCACAGCCCGCAGTTGATGCCGGTGAGGACGAAGCGGTTGTTGTCCTCGCGGCACTCGAGGTTCTGGCTCGCGCCGCCCATGCCGCCGGTGCCGCTGCCGTCGTCGTCGACGATCACGGTGCCGACGCTGCCGGCGGCCGGCCAGTCGCAGCTCACCGTCTCGCAGGCGCCGACCACCAGATTGAACATCGTGGTCGCGGTGCAGCCCGGCGTGCTCGGCGGGTTGCCGCCGTAGACCGAAACCCGCAGGCCGCGCGCCACCGGCTCGGTGCCGCGGTTGCAGACGTCGATCGCGACCCGGGCGCCGCCGGGGATGCAGGTGACGCTGGCGGTCCGCACCGTCAGGTCGGGCGAGGCGCCGGCGCCCAGCCCGCTGCCGGGCGCGTTCTGGCGGAAGTTGTTGAGCCCGGCCTGGGTCCAGTTGCGCAGCCACATCGACGTCCGCGGCACCGTGCCGTCGTCGTTGACGTTGGTGACGCTGTAGGCGTGCTGGTTCCAGATCGGCCGGGTGTTGACCCAGCGATCGACCCGGTCGGCGAGGACGCGGACGCCGAACGCGGTGCCGACGCCCGGGTTCGACGCCCGGCACACCTTGCCGGCCGGCGACGGTCCGGCGATCGGATCGCGGCAGACGAAGCCGTCGCCGCCGCAGTCGGCGTCGGCGGCGCAGCGGCAGCGACCGAGGACGTCGCCGGGGTTGTCGCGGCCGCAGGTGGTGGCGCCGGTGCAGTCGGACGCGTCGAGGCAACGGATGCCGTCGAAGATCGGGTCGAGCACCGGGCAGGTGATGTTGGCGCAGTTGGTGTTGCTGTTGACCACGATCTCGGCGTTGAAGTCGGCGTCGACGTCGGCGACGATCGGGTTCTCGTACCAGGTGCACGATCGGCGGAAGCGCGAGTACTGCACCGCGCCGGTGGTGCCGTCGTAGACCCGGGTGAAGCACTCGTCGGCGTAGACCGCCTCGGCCCGGCCGTCACCCTCGAAGTCGAACACCGACGAGCCGGTGACGTTGCTCGACCCGTCCTGCGACGGCCGGAACCACAGGATGCCGTCGGTGCGACCGCTCGCGCACGTCGCCGGCGTGGCGCCGGCGACGCAGTCGGGATCGAACACGGTGTAGGCGGTGCCGCCGGCCGAGGCGAACTCGGCCCGGCCGTCGCCGTCGAAGTCGGCGATGGTCGGTGGGCCGCCGCTGCCCGGCGGGGTGCCCTGCAGCGTGCCGGTGAAGATCAGCCGCCCGCCCAGCGCGTAGGCCCGGATGATCCCGGCGTTGACGCTGACCACCTCGGGCACGCCGTCGAGCGTGCCGCGATCGTCGGCGCCGGCGGCGGCGCCGTAGGTGCCGAGGTCGGCGATCGCGATCCGGCCGGCCTGGCCGAGCGCCGGGCCCTCGGCCACCCACTCGGTGGTGGCGGTGTCCCAGCCGTAGATCCGCGCGCCGGTGACCAGCTCGGGCTTGCCGTCGCCGTCGACGTCGCCGACCACCGGGATGTAGCCGACGGTCAGCGGATCGAGCGTGGTCGGCACCAGCGGGGTGTTGAGCAGCAGGCCGGCGGCGCTGTAGACCGCGCCCTGGTAGAGGATCTCGGCCACCCCGTCGTCGTCGAGGTCGTGGATCGACAGCCCGGTCCAGTTGCAGAAGGTGTCGCCGTAGCGATCGGCCGACCGCCACAGCACCTCCCACGCGCCGGTCGACCGGCGGGTGAACGCGATCAGGCCGCCGTCCTGGCGGGCGGCGACGATCTCGGGCGAGGTGTCGTCGCCGCCGAGGTCGGCGATCGCGACCGACTGCGACGCGATCAGCGGATCGGGGAAGCTGGCGTCCTGCTGGCAGCTCCGGCCGTCGATGACCCGGAGCACGCCGAAGTAGGTCGGGTTGGCGCCCTGACAGCTCTCGGCGCCGCCGTCGGTGAAGTTGTAGGAGATGAAGACGATCGACGGGCTGCCGAACTCGCCGCCGCCGGTGCCCGAGAAGGTCGCGACCATCGGCGAGCCGAGGACGTTCTTGTGGTCGGGGAACGGATCGCCGGCCGGCGGGCCCAGCCACTCGCACTGCACCCCGGGGAAGAACACGCCGGGCACGACCTCGCGGATGCAGGCGTCGTCGTGATCGCCGCCCGGGCCGACGCCCCACGGCAGGCACTCGTTGGTCGTCGTGTCGCAGTAGCTGTCGCCCGGGCAGACCCCGGCCTGACAGGTCGGCGGCGTCGGCACGCAGGTGTCGTAGCGGCAGGCCTGATCAGCGCGGCACGGCGTGTTGCCGCCGCAGCCGACCGCGTCGATCAGCGCGGCGTCGGGCCCGGCCGGGTCGTCCTTCTTGCAGCCGTCGCAGCCGGCCGCAGCGCCGGCGACGACGATCCCGAGGACAGCGATCAGGACACGGACGGCGCGCATGGCGGCGATGGTATCGCAGCCGGTGGTCGCCCGGCGGCCGGCCTACCGTCGTCGGCGCGATCGTGGGAGGGTGACGCGATGTCCCGCGCCGCGATCGATGGCCGCGCGCTCCTGCGCTGGATCCAGCTCGAGCTGGTCGAGCCGCCGTGGGGGGACGCCGAACCGTTCGTCGGTCTGGTCTACCTCGACGGCCAGGCCGGGCTGTCGGCGCGCGGCTGGCGGGCGTCGGCGCCCGAGGACGGCGCGCTGGTGGTCCGGCTGCCGATCGGCGTGCCCAGCCGCGTCCTGCCCGACGACGAGGTGGCGGCCCGCGGGTTGCCGGCGGCGCCCGACTGGCTGGCCGCTCACGAGCCGCAACCGCCGGTCGACGCGCCGTGGCGCCACGACCCCGTGCTGATCGGCCGCTTCCACCCCCGCTTCCCCGACGATCTCCAGGTCCTGGTCCACGACGGCGAGCCGCGCCGCACCGGTCGCCGCGCCGAGGTCTGCTGGGTCCGGCTCGACGGCGTCGACGACGGCGCGCCGCGGCCGGTCACCGATCGCCCCGCCCACACCCGGCTGTACCGAGCCACGCTCCTGAGCCGCCCGCACCAGCTCACCACCATCGCCGCCGGCGAGCCCCTGCGCCTCATCGCCGATCCCGGCGGTCGCCACCCGCTGCGGGTGACCGACGCCTACCTGGCCGAGCGCGCCGGCTGGCGGATCACGCCCTGCACCGGCTGCGGGCTGCACGAGGGCCTCGATCCGCCGTCGGTGATGGCGGCGTCCCGCCAGGCGGCGGCCACGGCCGAGGCGCCGCCGACGACCTTCACCGTCCGCTGTCCGTCGTGCACCGGCCGCGTCGAGCTGACCCGAGGCTGACCGCACCCGAGGCCGTCACGGCGACGGCGCGGGGGCCTGGCTGGCGAGCTGGCTCTTGCGCTGCTGGAGCGCGTCGTTGATCCGGACCCGCTCGGCGTACTCGACGCAGGCGTCGTCGGCGGTGGTGTCGGCCGCGTCCTGCATGCAGATCCGCACCGACTCGGGCCACTGCCGCTGCACGCACAGGCCGGTGACCGCGCCAGCGTAGGCCAGCAGCTTGTCGCCGGTGGCGTCGAGCTGGGCGGCCCGCCGGGCGACGTAGGCGGTGCCGGCGATGTCGCAACCGACCACCGGCTTGACCGCCGCCTTGCCCTTGCAGCCGACGGCGGCGCTGGCGACCAGCAGTACGAACGTTGCACAGGCGCCGGACGACAGCCGCGCGCGGCTGCCCCAAGAGCGACCGAGATCCATCGCGGCACGATAGCACCCGCGCGACCGCTGACCGCATGTAACGCCGGACCGCGTCGTGCCGTACAGTACCGACGTGGACACGCACGACGCATCAGCCGCGGCGCCGCCGGCGCGCGTGCGCTGCTGCTCGCGTTGCCGCGCGATCTACCGCAGCGACTTCCTCCGCTGCCCGACCGACGGCGCGGCGATCGACGAGCGCGAGGGCGATCCGCTGATCGGCACCGTGCTCGGCGAGCACTACATGATCGAGGCCTGCGTCGGCGAGGGCGCGATGGGCCGGGTCTACCGCGCCCGCCACGCGCGCCTGCAGCGCCGGACCTTCGCGGTCAAGGTGCTGCTCGGTGATCTGGCCAGCACCCTGGCGATGCGGCTGCGCTTCGCCCAGGAGGCCGAGGCGGCCAGCGCCCTCGATCATCCCAACGTGGTCCGGGTCATCGACACCGGTCGGTCCGAGAGCGGCCTCATCTACCTGGTCATGGACTTCGTCGATGGCCCGCTGTTGTCGGCGCGGATCGCCCACGGGCCGATCGGCGCCGCCGAGGTCATCGGCCTGGCGCGGGCGATGGCCGAGGGCCTGGCCCACGCCCACGATCGCGGCCTGGTCCACCGCGACTTCAAGCCCGACAACGTCATCCTCGCCGACGGGGTGCCACGCATCGTCGACTTCGGCCTCGCGATCACCGTCGAGCCGTCGGCCGAGTCGGCCCGCTTGACCGGCCTGGGCGCCACGGTCGGGACGCCGGCCTACGCCGCGCCCGAGCAGGCCTCGATCGGCGTCGCCGATCACCGCGCCGACCTGTTCGCGCTCGGCGTCACCATGTACGAGATGCTGGCCGGGGTGCTGCCGTACGTCGGCAACCTGGCCGAGCTGATGTTCCAGAACGCGACCGCGTCGCCGCCGCCGATCGCGACCCGCACGCCCGGGGTGGTGGTGCCGCCCTGGCTCGAGGCGATCGTCTTCAAGCTGATGGCGCGCAAGCCCGACGATCGCTACGGCAGCGCGACGGAGGTGATCGCCGCGCTCGATCGCGGACCGACGTCGACCCCCGGCCTGGCCCTGGTCCGCGAGCTCGCGGCCGCGCCGTTCGTGACCGCGTCGGTCGCGTCGGTCGCGTCGGTCGCGTCGGCGGACGCCGCGCCGGCCGTGGCTCGGTCGACCGACGACGCGTCGACGCCGCCGAGCGCGCGCCGCCGCGTCGAGCCGGCGCGGGCCCGGCCGTGGGCGCCGCCGGTCACCGCGGATCGTCCGCCCGCCGAGCCGGCGGCGATCGTGTCGGCGCCGGCCGGTGGACGCCGGTGGGTGGTCGCGCTCGGCGTGGTGTCGGTCGCCGGCATCGCGCTCGCGGTCGGGCTGGCCGCGCTGCGCCGCCGCGAGGCGCCGGTCGCCACCGGGCCGGCGGCGCCGCCGTCCGCGCTTCCGACACCGCCGTCAGCGCCATCCCCGCCATCCCCGTCATCGCTGCCGGCGCCCTCGCTGCCGTCACTGCCATCACCGATGGCGCCGGCACCGGTGGTGCCGTCATCGATCGATCCGCCGGTCGCGCCCGCCGTCGCCTCCTCGCCCGACGAGCGCGTCGCGATCCGTCCCCCGGCGACCACGGCGGTACGCGGGCCGGCGACGCGGCTGTCCACCGCCCCCGACGCGCGGCGGACGCCGCCCGACGTCGCGACCACCGCGGTCGCTGCGAGCGCCGCCGGGGCGACCGTCGACACCGCGCCCGACCGCACCCCGGTGGTGACGCCGCCGCCGGTGGTGACGCCGCCGCCGGTGGTGACGCCGCCGCCGGTGGTGACGCCGCCGCCGGTGGTGACGCCACCGCCGGTCACGCCGCCGCCGGTCACGCCGCCGCCGCCGCCGGTGGTCACGCCGCCGGCGCCGATCGTCACCCGCGCCCGGATCGCGATCACCGGCCTCGACGTCGACGGCTCGCTGTCGGCCGGCCAGGTCCGCCGGGTCATCGACCGACTCGAGGGCGGCCTCGCCGCCTGCTACGGCCCGGCCGCGACCCGCGCGCACCGGTCGCCGGCCACCACGGTCGCGGTCCGCCTCACCCTCGACGAGGACGGCCGCGCCCGCGACGTCAGCGCGTCGGGCGGGGCGCTGCCGGGCCTCGCCACGTGCGTCGGCCGCGTGGTCGGCGGCGCCCGCAGCACCGTCGCGCCCGACGTCGGCACGGTGCGGGTCGCGTTCACCGTCGGCTACCAGCCGGAGTCGCCATGATCGTGCGCGTCGGGTCGCTGTCGCTGCTCGCCGTCGTCGGCTGCCTCGGGCCCCAGGTCAGCGACGAGCC
>Ga0075163_10009848_pt1 | contig 12520 bp, 12 predicted proteins | sample JI1023141ADNA_FD_71478 | JGI IMG/M metagenome (GOLD analysis project Ga0075163, IMG submission 71478) | Wastewater effluent complex algal communities from Wisconsin, to seasonally profile nutrient transformation and Carbon sequestration -... | ecosystem: Engineered > WWTP > Effluent > Algae...
CTTCTTTGACGGCAGCTTCGCGAAGGCGGGCTCCGTCATGGCTGCGATCTATCTCGTGGGCCTGGTTCTGGTGTGGTTCGGGCCGGAGACGAAGGGCCACCAGCTCAAGTAAAACACACTGGCACCCACCATGAGCGAAGCATTCGACAAACTCATCGAACAACAGCAGGCCCGCGCGAAGCAGTCCGCTCAAATGCAGCGTCTGGTCTTCATCGGACTGATCATCGTCGGCGTTGTTGCAGTCGCGTTCATCATCTTCCGTGGTGATCCGTCGAAGCAGCCTGTGGATGTGAACACCGCGACGATCGAGCAACTCTCGACCTTGCCGGGTGTCGGTCCCGAGATCGCGAAGAAGATCGTCAAAGGCAAGCCCTACGCCAGGGCCGAAGACCTGTTGAAAGTCCCCGGCATCGGCGAGAAGACGCTGGAGAAGATGAGGCCGCGCCTCAAGTTTGAGGCGAAGTGAGGCGGGCGAGCAAAGCATGGTAGCCATCTCGCTCCGCGAGATGAGCTTTGTGCACTGCCAACAGAACAGCCCCTCGACGGAAGTGAATGCCTTCCATCATGCGAAAGCTGAATGCTCATCTCGCAGTGGCGAGATGGCCACTTTGTTGCCGCGCTTCGGTCGTCTCTCGTGTTACAACTGCTTCAGCGAGTCATCCAAGGCGGCGAGCAGTTCGGTGATCGTCGCTTCGGTCTCATCGCCCATGTTCGAGATGCGGAAGGTCAGGCCCTTGAGCTTGCCGTAGCCGCCGTCGATGATCATCGAGTGATTGGCCTTGAGCAGTGAGTTGAGCTTGGCCACGTCGATCTCACGGTTGTTCTTCACGCAGGTGAGCGTGACGGAGCGATAACCTTCCGGCGCGAGGAACGCGAAGCCGTTCTTGCGCACCCAGTCATGCACCATGCCATTGAGCTTGGCGTGACGCGCGTGGCGGGCGGCTATGCCCTCGGCTGCGAACTCCGCCAGCTTGTGGCGCAGTCCGTAGATGAGCGAGATGCACGGCGTGCTGGGCGTCATGCTGTTCTCGCCGTTCTTCTTGAACTCGATGAAGTCAAAGTAGTAGCCGCGATCCTTGATCGTGGCCGCGCGCTCGAAAGCAGCGTTTGAAACGGTGAAGACGGCCAGACCCGGCGGCAGTGCGAATGCCTTCTGCGTTCCGGCCAGCAGCACATCAATGCCAAGGTCATCGAACGGGATCGGCATCGCGCTCAGTGACGACACGGCATCGACGATGAACATCACGTCGGGATACTTCTTCTTCAGCGCCGCGATCTCGGCGAGCGGGTTCATCACTCCGGTCGAGGTTTCATTGTGGATGAGTGTCAGCGCGTCGAACTCGCCGGTCGCAAGACGTTTGTCGATCTCTGCCGCCATGATGGGCTGGCCCCACTCGACCTGATACGCCTCGGCCTGCTTGCCACATTTCTTGGAGACATCGAACCACTTGTCGGAGAATGCGCCGCAGCAGCAGTTCAGGACTTTCTTGCTGACGAGATTGCGGATCGCACCTTCCATCACACCCCAGGCGGACGAGGTGCTGAGAAACGCGGGCTGCGTGGTGCCCATGAGGGATTGCAGTTGCGGCTGGATCTCGGCGTAGAGGTTTTGAAAATCCTTGCTCCGGTGGCCGACCATCGGCTGCGTCATGGCGGCCATGGTGGCGGGCGAGACTTCGACGGGACCAGGAATGAAAAGCTTGATGTGTTTGGGCATGGGGTGTGTTCTCCAGCAGGCTTCGTGCCGACGGCGGGAGGGCGGATATTAGAGGCGCAATCCGCCTGCGCAAGAACCTCGTTCAACACAAATGCCGTATATCGGATCACGCCGACAGATTCTACCTGGGCGGCGTTGCTTGCGTCGGCACGTTGTCTGGCTCAAATGCGCCGATGCCCGCCACAGCACGCCGCCTTTCCTGCTTCACAGAGTCTGTCATCCGCGCGATGACTCGACTCTCGAATCAGCATGGTGCGATCAATCTCTCGCAGGGGTTTCCCGACTTCGATCCGCCAGAGGAGCTGCTCGCGGCCCTCGAACGCGCGACGCGCGGCCCCTTCCATCAGTACGCGGTGACGTGGGGCGCTCCTCGGTTTCGGGCGGCGCTGGCACGGAAGATCACGCACTTCTCCGGCGTGCCGGTCGATCCCGACCAGAATCTAGTGGTGACCTGCGGCAGCACGGAGGCCATGATGGTGGCGATGATGACCTGTTGCGACCCGGGCGACAAGGTGATCGTCTTCTCTCCCTTCTACGAGAACTACGCGGCGGATGCCATCCTCTCCGGTGCCGAGCCCATCTATGTGCCATTGCGCGCGCCGGACTTTGCCTTTGATCCCGACGAGCTTGCGCGCGCCTTTGCGACCGGAGCCAAGGCGATCATTGTCTGCAATCCATCAAACCCGACGGGCAAGGTCTTCACGCGCACAGAATTGCAGACCATCCTCGATCTCGCGGAGAAGCACGATGCGTTCGTCATCACCGACGAGCCCTACGAGCACATCGTCTATGCCCCGCACGCGCATGTGTACATGAACTCGCTCCCCGGAGCAGCGGATCGGGTGATCACCTGCAATTCATTGTCGAAGACGTATTCGATCACCGGCTGGCGACTCGGCTACGTCCACGCCGCGCCGTCCATCATCGCTCAGGCGCGCAAGGTGCATGACTTTCTCACCGTCGGTGCCGCCGCACCCCTTCAGGAGGCGGCCATCGCCGGACTCGAGCTGCCCGACAGCTACTACCACTCGCTGCGCGCGCTCTACTCCGCCAAACGCGACATTTTCCTCACGCATCTACGCGCGACTGGCCTGCCCTTCACCGAACCTCAGGGTGCATACTATGTCCTGCTCGACATCTCATCGCTCGGTTTCGAGAATGACACTGCGGCTGCCGAGTGGTTCATCAAGGAAATCGGCGTCGCTGGCGTGCCCGGCTCCAGTTTCTTCCGCGAGCCAGAGCATCGGTTCATCCGGTTTCACTTCGCGAAAAAGGAACAAACGCTGCACGCGGCGGGCGAGAAGCTAGCGGCGCTCTCTCGAAAGGGATCGTAGCCCTCAAGGCAACACCGCCTTGTAGCCGTCGGCTTTCAACATCTCCAGCAAGCCACCAAGCACTTGCGGGGCCAGACGCTCGTTATTCATGTCCACGACACCTTCATGCATGAGCATGATGGCACCGGGCGAGATGCCTTTCTTTAGCCGCTTCAGGATTTGCCCCTTGTCCCGCGACACTCCGTCGCGACCACGCACCGACCACGCGACGAGCTGCAAGCCCTGCTCCTTCAGAATCGGATGCACATGATGATTCCGCATACCGGCAGGCGCACGAAACCACCGGAGAGGAAAACTCGGGACGATGCGGCGCAGAATCCCAGCGCCCTTTGAAATTTCCCGGAAATTTCCTCCCCATCCCAGAAACCAAAACCATCCCGCCGGATGGTTGTAGGTGTGATTTCCCACCTCGTGCCCGCGCTCGACGATCTCGCGCACGAGATGCGGGTAGCGCTCGGCGCGCTCACCGATCAGAAAAAAAGTCGCCCGCGCGCCATGCTCGTCGAGCAAATCGAGCAGCTTCGGCGTGTCGTGTGGGTTGGGGCCATCGTCGATGGTGATCCAAACTTCGCGTTCCGTCGTCGGCAGTCGGCACATCGTCGGCCCCCACCACGCGCAGGTCGGCACGAGCGTGGCCCACAGCCAGAGAGCATGACCCGCCGCCACGACGGCCACAGCCCAATACCACGGGTGCCCGAGCTTGAAAATGACGATGGCGGCAAACGGGGCGACGACATTGAACCAAAGAATGATGCGGCGGAGCATGGCAGCGAGCGACGAACGAAGTGAAGGGCACGGATCGTGCAGGGCCATATGCGACATGGCAATCAGAATTCAAACCCGCCTCACGCAGCCAAGCGCGGAGCCGATCACGCCATTCCTAATGGATGGCTCCTGAGGCTGGGATCGAACCAGCGACCTAGTGGTTAACAGCCACCCGCTCTACCGCTGAGCTACTCAGGAATCTGCGCAGCGACTGAATCGCCCGCGAAATCGAGCGGCTAATTAGCTGCGTGCCGTTTGATGCGCAAGTCTTTTTCCCTTTCCCAACTGATTCCTTTTCAAGCACACCGGAAAAAATGCATTGCCAGCAGACGCCGAGTTTGATTTCATGGCTCAGAGCCACCGACCATCCAAAAGAATCCGTGGCTCCACGAAACCCAAACATAAGCACCACGATGAAAAACAAACTCACTGCCCTTTCCATTCTCATCCTCGGATGCGGTTCCGTCTTTGCGGCACCGCCCGTGAGGCCAGCCCCGGTGCCCGCGCACCGCGATCCACCGCCCTTCCGTGTCGCTGACAAAAACAATGACGGCCGCATCGGCCCCAATGAGTTCGCAACGTCCGATCCAGGCAAAGGAAACTTTTCCCGCTGGGACACAAACCGCAACGGCTTCCTGTCCCCCGCCGAGTACGCCAACTATCTAGCCGCCAATCGCGGCCCCGGCGGCCCTCGCCCTTGATGCCGAATCAATGACTCGATGATCATTCCGAGGTGGGGAAGTCTCGGCTTCCTCACCTCTTCTTCGGAAGAGCCGCCTCCAGCGACTCGCTTCTTCAAAGCCAACGACAAAACACGATTTCAGTCCCGCTGAGCCACCGCGATCATTTCCGCACCTCGGCGACAAACTCCGCCATCAGATCCATCGCAGTCTTCAGAAGTTCGGGCGCGGTGGCGTAGCAGCAGCGAACGAAACCTTCGCCGGCTGAGCCGAAGGCGTTGCCGGGGACAACGGCGACGCTCTTCTTTTCGAGAAGTCCAAAGGCGAATTCTTTGCTGGTGAGTCCGGTGGAGGTGATGTCGGGAAAGACGTAGAACGCGCCGCCGGGATTGAAGCAGTGGAGACCCATCTCATTGAGCCGTCTGACGACGAGATTGCGCCGCTGCTCGTAGCTCTGGCGCATGTCTTCGTAGGCTGACGCGCCAAGCTTCAGCGCCTCAATGCCGGCCATCTGGCTCATGATCGGCGCGCAGAGCATGCAGTACTGATGAATCTTCATCATGGCCTCGCGCAAAGGCGATGGCGCGCAGGCGTAGCCAAGACGCCAGCCGGTCATGGCGAACGCTTTGGAGAATCCATGCAGCAACACGGTGCGCTCCTTCATGCCGGAGTATTCGACGATGCTCTTGTGCTGGCGGTCGTCGTAGAGCAGCTCGCAGTAGATCTCGTCGGTGAAGCAGAGGATGTCGTGCTTCACGCAGAGCGCGGCGATCTTCTCCAGCTCCTCGGGTGGCATGATGCCGCCGGTGGGATTCGTGGGGAAGTTCAGCGCGATGACACGAGTCTTTGGCGTGATGGCTTTCTCCACGTCGGCGGCCATGAGGGCGAAGTTGTTTTCCTCGCGCGTCTGCACTGCGACAGGGACGCCATAGGCCATCTTGATCGTGGGATTGTAGCTGACGTAGCAGGGCTCGTGGTAGATCACCTCGTCACCAGGATTCAGAACAGCACGGAAAGCGATGTCGAGCGCCTCGCTGACTCCGACGGTGACGAGAATCTCGCTCTTCGGGTCGTAGCTGACGCGGAAATGCTTCTCGACGTATTCGGCGATGCCGACGCGTAACGACTCGAGGCCGAGGTTCGACGTGTAGGACGTCTGCCCTTTTTCGAGGGATCGGATCACTGCCTCGCGGATGGCCCACGGCGTCGGTTTGTCAGGCTCGCCGACACCGAGTGAAATCACGTCCGTGCGACCGATGACCAGTTCGAAGAAATCACGGATGCCGGAGCGTGGCAAATCACGGATTTGTTTGGAAATCTTGTTTTCGTAATCCATGGCGTCAGCGCATCAAGGTGAGACCGGAAGTCGATCTTCATCTGGCGCTGGTTGCGCGAGGAAGCCGCCTTGTTTGTAGGCTTTGAGCTGAAAACGCGTGGCCGTGGAGAGCACGCCACCAATGGTGCTAAGCTTCTCGGAGACGAAGTTCGCCACATCGAGCAAATCCTTGCCCTCGACGACGACGGCGAGGTCGTAGCCGCCGCTCATCAGGAAGCAATCACGCACCTGATCGAACTGCGAGATGCGGCGCGCGAGGCGATCAAACCCGCCATCGCGCTCAGGCGTGATGCGCACCTCAATGAGCGCGGTGACGCCCGAGTAGCCGGCTTTCTGACGATCCACCACGGCATGATAACCCAGGATGATGCCCGCCTGCTCAGCTGCGGCGATGCGCTGTTTCACTTCGCTCTCGGAGACGCCGAGCGCGGTGGCGATCTCGGCCGGGGTGCGACCTGAGTTTGCCTGAAGAAGCAGGATGAGGGGATCAACGTTGGTTTGCATTTGGGAGCGCGATGATGCCTCATAAACCTCGCGTCGTCACCCGCTTTTGCGTTTTCACCAGACGGCGGCTGTACCGACACGCTCGGAGTACGCCCAGGTCATGCCAAAAAAAGTGGGATGCCTCGCGGCATCCCACTTCTCGTATTCAATTCACCACTGGCTCGATCAGATGCCCGTTTCTTTCTTGGGAGCCTCACCTTCAACTTCCGGACGCGGACGACCTGGAGCGCCTTCGCCGCCTGCGGCTGGCGGACGACGGAAGCCGCCCTCACCACCGCCTGGGCCGCCCTTGGCGCCAGGACCACGCATTCCGCCCTGACCGCCGCGCTGCATCATCTGCGCGCGCATTTTCTCAGCGCTGGATTTCATTTCTTCCTTCGTCACCTTGCCGTCTCCGTTTTCATCCATCTTCTTGAAGCGACCTTCGATCTCTGCCTTCTGTGGTTCGCCGAATTCGGCGAGGTCGATGCCGCCGTCGGTGTTCTTGTCCAACTTGGCAAAGAGATCGTCGGGATTCATGCCCATGACCATGCCACCGCCCTGACCACCGCGCATTCCCGCGCCCGCCCCTCCGGGGCCACCGGGAGGTCCGCCCTGCGGACGCTCGCCGCCCGGGCCACCGGGTCCACCAGGAGGCCCGCCTTGCGGACGCTCGCCACCAGGCCCACCGGGCCCGCCGGGAGGGCCACCCTGAGGTGGGCCACCTTCGCCCACAGGAGGACGACGGAATCCACCGTCCGCGCCTTCAGCACCACCACCGGGACGACCGCCACCGGCTCCCTCGCGGATCCGCTGCCCGAGCTGGCTAATCTCAGCCATATCGGCTGATCCATCGCTGTTGGCATCGATCTTGGCAAAGCGCTCTTCGGCTTCCTTCGCCGAAGCTGAGAGGAACTCTTCCTTTGAAATTTTGCCGTCGCTGTTCGCGTCGGCTTTCTTGATGAACTCAGCAATGCGACCTCCGGCGGCACCTTCGCCTCCGGGTGCGCCCGGCGGGCCTCGACGCTCGCCCTGCTGGGCGCTGGCTGTTGCTGCACTGAGGCAGATGATGCTGAGTCCGAATAGGATAGTATGTTTTGGTTTCATTTGTTTGGATTGGGATTGCGAGGTGTGAAACTGGGCGTGCTTTAAGTAGTTGCGACGAAGAAAAAAAACTTTGCCATACAAAAATCGCGGCAAGCGATCTCAGAGCGAAAGCTCACGGAGCAACTGACGGCTCAGGCGCACGCCATCGTGAAAGCACTGGATCGAAAAATTTTCGTTCGGTGCGTGAAGCTGGCTGTCCGGAAGGGCGAGCCCGAGCAACAGGGTGTCCACACCGAGCACTTCCTTGAACGCCTGCACGATCGGAATGCTGCCGCCCTCGCGGATGAGCGCGGTGCGTCCACCGAACGTGTCGTGCAAGGCGCGCTGCGCCGCCTTACCGAAGGGCGAGTGCGGATCCATCACATACGACGGTCCGGTGTGACCGCGAATGATCTCCAGCGTCACGCCGCGTGGTTTGTGTTTCTGGAGATGCCCTTCCGCGAGGTCGAGAATCTTCCCGGCATTCTGGTTTGGCACGAGACGGAAGGAGAGCTTCATCATCGCCTCGCGCGGAATCACCGTCTTCGATCCAGGCCCCTGATACCCGCCGCCAATGCCATTAATCTCCGCCGTCGGTCGCGCCCAGCGGCGCTCGCGCTCGTGGAATCCAGGCTCGCCAAAAAGCTCGGGTGCTCCCGTGAGCTGCTGAGTCTCCGCTGCACTGTCACCGAGCGCACTCCATGCGGTGCGTTCCCATTCTTGAAGCGGAAGCACGTCATCGTAGAAACTAGCGATGGCCACCTTGCCTTCGTCATCGTGCAGCGTCGCGGCGAGGCGCGCCACCATCGTCGCGGGATTGGCCACGGCACCGCCGAAGATGCCAGAGTGCAGGTCGATCGTCGGCCCCTTCACCTTCACCTCCATGCAAGCGATGCCGCGGATGCCGTATGTGAATGTGCCGACTCCCTGAGCCACCATGCCCGTGTCCGAGATAGCCACCACATCGCACTTCAGCTCATCGCGATGCTTTTCGAGAAACGGTCTGAGATTCGGACTACCGATCTCCTCCTCGCCCTCAAGGAGGAAGATCACGTTCACGGGCAAGTCGCCCTCATCGGCAAGTGTCTGCTCGATGCCCTGAAGATGCGCCATGAACTGGCCTTTGTTGTCAGTCGCACCGCGACAGTAGATGCGGCCATCGCGGATCGTGGGCTCAAAGGGTGGGCTCTTCCACTCACCCAGCGGATCAGGCGGCTGCACATCGTAGTGGCCGTAGATCAGCACCGTCTTGCGCCCGGCCTTGTGCTCGTTACGCGCCACGATCACAGGATGACCAAGCGTCTCGTGCAATTGAACATCGAGACTCAGCGACTGTAGTTTTCGCACCAGCCAGTCCGCGCAGCCGCGCACATCCGAGTCATGCGCCTTGTCCGTCGAGACGCTAGCAAAGCGCAACACGGTGAGTAGATCATCAAGTCCGTTGCTCATAGAAATCATTCATTGCCCCATCCATCCCGACGCCGGCCGGCCATTCAGCGTGCGCCAATTGTCCATCGCCATCACGACGAACATCAGAGCCATGAACAGGCTACCCAATCGCGTGAAAGCATACAGCGCCACCGCCACCGCGCACACGAGGCTGATGCGCAGCGCGAGCCGCCCTTTCCCAGCCAGCGCCGCTTCCGTGATGCGGCCACCGTCGAGCGGGATGATCGGCAGTAGGTTCACCAGCGACCAGAAGACGTTGATGATGAGCAGATAGCTCAACGCGCGGTCCGCATAGATCGACATCGGCGGGAATGCGCGGCTCACAAGCCAGACAACAAGCCCCAGCGCCAGCCCTGCAGCCGGCCCTGCTGCGCTGATGAGAATCTGCTCGTAGCGTGTGCGGAAGCCGGTGCCTATCGCCAGCCCGCCACCGCCGTAGAGGTGAATCTCCGCGCGGCGCTCGCCAAAGCGGCGCATCATCAAGGCGTGACCGAGTTCATGCCACAGAACCGAGACAAACACCGCCGCCACCCAGATGAGCAGCAGCTTGAGAGCAACCGGTGATGACGCACGATCCGCTCCACCGAGAAGTGCGGTGATGAGCCAGAACATCCAGTGAACGGAAACTGGAAAACCGAAGATTTGAAAACGAAGCATGTCGCAGAGTGGCGGCGAATGTGAAGCAGCACCTTGCAGGCACAAGGGGAAGTTGGCGGATGGTGAGTCGCGGATGGCTGATCCCAATCCACCATCGACAATCAACTATCCGCGTCCCTCCGCGCCCACCAACCGCAGCCACTCCTGTAGATTGTAGTAGTTGGTCACACGCGCGACTTTGCCGTCTCGGATGTCAAAGAAGGCACCGACTCGCAAGTGGTAGCGCTGGCCCGTCGCCGGAGGCAGACCTTCATCCGTGGCGATGTAAGCGCCGTCGATGAAAAACTCGGCCGCAGCGCGACGGCCGTCGTCACTGGCAAAGACAACGAGATCCGCCACTTGCTCGCGATAGCTGCGATCCATGCGCTGGAGAAACGCTCGGAATGCCTCGCGCCCCACCTCGCATCCTCCTTGATTGATCTCGTGCGCCACATCTTCGGTCAGAAGGGCGAGCAGAGCCTCGCGATCCTCCGAATTGAAGGTGCGATAATACTGCTCGATGAGGGCTTGGGTCTGGCTGGCTGGCATGGCGCGGAGGGTAGCACCAGACTCCTCTCCGCCAACTGCACTCTAAAGAAAATGCCCTCGCCTTTTCCCTTTCGTTTCATGAGAGACAAGGACTGCCCACCGTGTTTACTCGCGCACTCACATGATCCGCCATCTCCTCGCCACCGTTTCCCTCTCCTGCGTATTCATCGCCCCGGCCTTGGCCGCGCGTGAGATCCCCATCGCAGACCCATCGCAATTTGCCAGCGCGGCGGCAGCGACTCAGCCGGGCGAGGTCCTGGTGCTGGCGGCGGGCGAGTGGAAGGATGCTCGGCTCAAATTGAAAGCCACGGGAACGGCGAAACTGCCTGTCGTGGTGCGAGCGCAGACGCCGGGCGCGACGATCTTCACTGGCGACTCGCGCATCAGCATCTCCGGAGCGCACATCACCGTGGAGGGGCTGCACTTCAAGAACCCAACCGGCGAGGAGGTCATCGAGCTGCGCACGAAATCAGACGCACTCGCCACTGATTGCCGCGTCACGCAGTGCGCGGTGACCAACGAGTTGCCCGGGAGCAAGAGTGAAGGGTCGGCGCGTTTCGTCTCGATCTACGGCGCGCGCAATCGCATTGATCACTGCCTGATCCAAGGCAAGACCTCGGCGGGCACGACGGTCGTGGTCTGGCTGAGCGACGAGGCTAAGGATCAAGGTCACCACCGAATCGATCACAACTATTTCGGCCCACGCGAGCGACTGGGCAAAAACGGCGGCGAGACCATCCGCCTCGGCGACAGCAAGATATCCATGCAGCGCGCCGAGTGCGTGGTGGAGAACAACGTCTTCGAGCGCTGCGACGGGGAGGCCGAGTGCATCTCGAATAAATCCTGCGGCAACCTTTACCAGCACAACACCTTCCTCTCCGTCGCCGGGACGATCACGCTCCGCCACGGCAACGACTGCACGGTGCAAAACAATGTCTTCCTCGGTCGGGGCGTCAAAGGGACGGGCGGCATTCGCGTGATCGGCGAGCGAAATCGCGTGATCGGCAATCACCTCGAAGGCTTGCGTGGCACTGAAGAGCGCAGCGCCATCTGCTTCATGCTCGGCATCCCGGACTCGCCAGCCAACGGCTACTTTCAGGTCAAGGATGCGGTCATCGAGAGAAACACGATTGTCGATTGCACCTCACCAATGGTCATTGGCGTGAAAGGTGAAAAGAAGGCCAGCCTCCCACCCGTGGGAGTGCGGATCACTGGGAACTCTGTGGTCGCACCCAACGTCACGGCGATCGACGCGCGGTGCGACATCACGAGCATCCGGTGGGCAGACAACACGATGGAAGCAAAGTCGCTCGGAATTCCACCAACCCCGGGAATCACCGAGGGCCCGACGCATTCCACAAAGCCGGATCAGGTGACATCCCGCGAGGAAGTGGGGCCAGGATGGTGGAAGTGACTGGGAGCTCGACTACTTTTGCATCTCGAGCAATAGCCGATGAGCCTCGCGATAACGCGGAGCCAGCACCAGCGCGTCGATGAGATGCCGCTTGGCTGCCTCATCGTCTTTTCCACGCAGGAGTTTCGCGAGCCGGAACTTCACATCCGCGGGGTTATCGGGATCAAGAACGAGTACCCGGGAGAACGCGGCGATGGCGGCATCCACCTGTCCCGTGGCTTCAAATGCGTGCGCGATGGATTGCTGAGGCGACTTCAAGAACGGATTCAACGCGGTGGCGCGTGAGGCATTGATCAGGACATCGGGCCAACGATTTGCCTGCGTGTCCAACTCGATCAGCCGCAGGTAGATCGGCATGGCATCGGAAGCCCGCGCGGCGAAGTACCGCAACAACTCGGCCTCTTGGTCGAGCAGGTTCATCTGCCGCAAGGCCTTGGCCTTGATGATGTAGCCACCCGTCGTGGACAGATCCTCGGGCATCAGTTCAATGAGCTTCTGCCCAATTTCAGCCGCCTTCTTCCACTCCTTCGACTCCAGCATGTCATCCGCGCTCTTCATCAACGCCCAATGATTGGTCGGGTTCTTCTTCAGAAACTCGGCAAACGAACTGTCATCGAGCGGATTCACCTCCTCTGGAGAAGGCTTCTTCCAATCAAGTGCCCTGCCGTACGCCGCCGCCTCCGCCTCCATGTGAATGGCAAAATCCTTCTCGATCTTTTCCACAGGCGCGGTGTTTGCCGTGATTGCGTCGTTGACGCGCTTTCCCGCAGCAAGATCGCGGAGGATGCCCTGAAACTTGGCTTTGCCAAAACGGTCGAGCAGGAACTTCACCGCCATGCTCGCTTCATAGTAGGCAAACATGAGGTGATCATCGCTCTTCGGATTCAAGAAAGCGGAACTCATTTGGCTCATGGGTGTGAGCGCCTCCTCCTCGACAATCATCTTCCGATACTCGGCACTCATGTTCATGCCCCACGCCGGATCGCGCTGCGCTTCTTCATAGACCGAGATGCCTTCGCTCAGCCAGCGCGGCATGCGGTTCTTCGTCACGGTCAATGTCACGACGTGGCA
>Ga0075163_10009849_pt1 | contig 12519 bp, 14 predicted proteins | sample JI1023141ADNA_FD_71478 | JGI IMG/M metagenome (GOLD analysis project Ga0075163, IMG submission 71478) | Wastewater effluent complex algal communities from Wisconsin, to seasonally profile nutrient transformation and Carbon sequestration -... | ecosystem: Engineered > WWTP > Effluent > Algae...
AAAGGAAATCGTCCATCTTACATAAAAGCAGCACGTCCCGAACAAGCAATTCCATTATATGAGCAATTCATAAAACAACTAAGTGTTGAGTTAGGAAAACAAATTTATACAGGTGAATTTGGTGCTGATATGAAAGTTGCTTTGGTAAACGATGGCCCCGTTACAATTATAATAGATTCTAAAAACAAAGAATAATGACCTTAGAAAATGCCCAACAACAAGTTGATGAATGGATAAAAACCCATGGTGTTCGTTATTTTAATGAGCTTACCAATATGGCCATGCTTACTGAAGAGGTTGGTGAGGTAGCACGAATCATTGCTCGCCGTTATGGTGAACAATCCGAAAAGGAAAGTGATAAAAACAAAGACTTAGGTGATGAAATGGCAGATGTATTGTTTGTATTAATTTGTTTGGCAAATCAAACAGGTGTTAATTTAACTGATGCCTTACAAAAGAATTTGGATAAAAAAACCAATCGTGATAAAGACCGCCACAAACAAAACGAGAAGTTGAAATAAAAGAATGCAAGAAAAAGAAAAGAAAAAACTATCTCCCGAAGAAGCGTATTTAAAAGCACAAGCGTATTGCGCTTATCAAGAACGGTGTCAGCAAGAAGTGCGCGATAAATTATATGAATATGGTTTGTGGCCCGATGCGGTAGAAAATATCATTGCTAATTTAATTACCGAAAACTTTATTAATGAAGAACGTTTTGCAATAGCTTATGCAGGCGGAAAATTTAGAATCAAAAAATGGGGCAGGCATAAAATAAAAGCAGGATTAAAAGTTCGAAAAATATCAGACTACTGCATAAAAAAAGCAATGAAAGAAATTAGCGAAGAAGATTATATAAAAACCCTTCGCAAAGTTTTAGAAACAAGAGCCAAACAAACTACCGAAAAAAACCCAATCAAAAGAAAATACAAACTGCTTCAATATGCATATTCGAGAGGATTTGAACAAGATTTGATTTTAGATATCTTGAAGGAAGAAGAATAGAGTCAGGGCTTTTGTAAAGTGTTCGTGAAGTCTACTAACGTCTTTGTATAACTCCCCCGCACTTTCTCGACTGCGCTCGAAATGACTGCGCACGCTTATTGTCAGGTCGAGCGCAGTCGAGACTATTGAAACCGAAACAATCAAGCCATAGTATCTGTCTTGGTTTTTTTATATTGAAGTCTTGATTCCAATGAAAATTAGCTTTCGGAAAAAAACAATTATTGAAATTGTATTTTTGCAAAAAATTAATCCTAATATGCTTATTACTTGTATGACAGATCTTAAATTAAACGAAATCGAAAAAGATGGAAAAAAATTATCTCCAATCCTTCCATCAACAGTAAAAAATTACCTAATTGATATCGATGGCACTATTTGTGACGATATTCCAAATGAAGAACCAGAGCGAATGATTGATGCAGCTCTTTATCCCGATGCATTAGTTACCTTAAATAAATGGTTTGATGAAGGTCATATCATCACTTTTTTCACTTCTCGTACCGAAGAACATCGTGCGGTTACAGAAGCTTGGCTAGCAAAACATGGTTTTAAATACCATGCGATGTTAATGGGTAAACCTCGCGGAGGAAATTACCATTGGATTGATAATCACATGGTGCGCGCAACCCGTTTTGAAGGTAAATTCACCGATTTAGTGAAAAAGCAGGCAAATATTGAGGTTTTCGAGGCTTAAAAAGCTTCTTTTTCTCCTACAGCTGTATCTCTTTTTTTCTTATTTTTAGGCTTAAATTTAAGACTAGATACTATGTGTGGAATTGTAGGATATATTGGAAACAGAGAGGCGTACCCAATTTTAATGAAAGGGTTACAACGTCTTGAATATCGTGGCTACGACAGTGCCGGCGTTGCAATGATTAATGCAGCAGGTGCAATGAATGTTTTCAAGAAAAAAGGTAAAGTATCTGACTTAGCAGATTTTGCAAAAGGGCAAGATATTAGCGGAAACATTGGCATTGGTCATACACGCTGGGCAACACATGGTGAGCCTAATGATGTAAACTCTCATCCTCATTATTCTCAAAGCGGCGATTTAGTTATGATACACAATGGTATCATCGAAAATTACGCTGCAATTAAAGAAGGTTTAACAAAACGCGGACATACTTTCAAATCTCAAACTGATACTGAAGTTCTTATTCATTTGATAGAAGACATCAAAAAGAGTGAGAACATGAAAACGGGGCATGCTGTATTAGCCGCATTAAACCAAATCATTGGAGCTTACGCTTTAGTGGTGTTAGATAAAAACGATCCAGACACATTAATCGCTGCGAAGAAGGGAAGTCCAATGGTTATTGGTATTGGGGAAGATGAATTTTTTATTGCTTCGGATGCATCACCAATTGTTGAATACACGAAAAATGTTGTTTATTTAAATGATGAGCAAGTAGCAATTATCCGTCGCGGACAAGAAGTAAAACTACGTACAATCAAGGATAAGGAAATTCCTCTTTATGTACAAGAATTAGAAATGGAATTAGAAGCTATTGAAAAGGGCGGCTATGAACATTTTATGTTAAAAGAAATATACGAACAACCACGTTCGGTTAAAGATAGTATGCGTGGCCGTTTAAATGCAGAAAAAGGAATTGTACAGTTAGGTGGAATTGTTGATCACATTGCAAAATTTAAAAATGCTAAACGTATCATCATCATTGCCTGCGGAACATCATGGCATGCAGGTTTAGTTGCAGAATATTTATTTGAAGAGTATGCACGTATTCCTGTTGAAGTTGAATACGCATCAGAGTTTAGATACCGTAATCCAATTATTTATCCAGATGATGTGGTAATTGCAATTTCACAATCAGGTGAAACTGCAGATACATTAGCTGCTATAGAATTAGCAAAATCAAAAGGTGCAACTATTATTGGTGTGTGTAATGTGGTTGGTTCATCTATTCCACGTGCATCACATGCTGGTTCTTACACTCATGCTGGACCAGAAATTGGTGTTGCATCAACAAAAGCATTTACTGCGCAAGTAGTTGTGTTAACCTTAATGGCTTTACAAGTTGCTAAAGAAAAAGGAACAATGGCTGAAAGTAAATTCCGTCAATTGTTATATGAATTAGAATCAGTTCCATCAAAAATCGAAGATGTTTTAAAACAAAATGATTTAATAAAACACATTGCTGATATTTATAAAGATGCTGAAAACGCATTATACTTGGGTCGTGGTTTCACATTCCCAGTTGCATTAGAAGGCGCTTTAAAATTAAAGGAGATTTCTTATATACACGCTGAAGGTTATCCTGCTGCAGAAATGAAACATGGTCCAATTGCTTTAATTGATGAGGCAATGCCAGTTTTTGTAATAGCTACTAAAGGCCCTAACTATGAAAAAGTAGTAAGTAATATACAAGAAGTAAAAGCACGTAAAGGAAAAATTATTGCAGTTGTTACAAGCGGCGATAAAGATGTAAAAGGAATGGCTGACCATGTGATTGAAATTCCAGAAACAGATGAATCATTGGTTCCATTAATAGCTGTTGTGCCTTTGCAATTATTATCATATCATGTTGCTGTAATGCGAGGCTGTAACGTTGACCAACCAAGAAATTTGGCGAAGAGTGTTACTGTAGAGTAATTTATTAGGATGAAAAAGATATTTTTTTTCACTTTAATAGTTTTTTTGTACTCGTGTTCTCTTAAAGACAACAAGACGGACGAACAAAGTAAACCTGAAGTTGAAAAGAAGGATACTATTGTTAAGCAATCATTTATTGAACGATTGACCTTGGCGCTTGGCGAAACACAATTAAGTTCAAAGGATACTTCAGAAATAGAGTTTAGGTATTTTTATATATGCCCAACATTTGAAGCTCCAAATCAATTTTATAAAATTCGTTATAACGACAGTGTTTTGATTAGAAAAACATTTCTTTACAAAGACCCAACTGGAAGTGGAATTGATACGGTGCTTACTACATCAGAGTTTAAATTGAGTAAAGAAGATCTGATAACAATTAAATTTTTGGTAGAAAAATCAATGTTTTGGTCACTGGAAGAAAAGGAGATTTTTCCAGTAGATTATTTAGATTGCAATTATAGTGTATATGAAATTGTTAGCGAGAAATTTATTGGTCATCAAAAAATGAGGCAGTATAAAAGAGTAGAAAGGTATTGCCCTCAAAACATTGATTTTGTTAATCTCGGAGAGTATTTGAAATATAAGGCAAAAGAAAAGAGTTATTATAAGAAAATACAATATTGGAAATAAGAACTCATTTAGTGAAAAGAAAATCCAAACTTAATTCAATCATCACCTGCAAATGCCCTCGTTGTCGGCAAGGTAATTTGTTTGTAGAAAAAAATCCTTGGGTTTATAGCACTATGCTTACAATGCCTGATAATTGCCCCGTTTGCAATCAAGATTTTAAAATTGAACCAGGCTTTTATATTGGCGCTCTTTGGACAAGTTATCCTATTGTTGTTGTGTTTGGAATAATATTATTTCTGATTTTAAATTTTGTGTTTCAACTCACTTTTTTTCCAACTGCATTTATAATTGCAATAAGTTTAATTGTTTTGCAACCTGCTATTATGCGCTGGGGTAGGGCAATTTGGATTGGCATTACTGTTAAGTATGACCCAGAGTTTGAAAAGCACAAATAATTGGGCAAGTAGAAAATAATTTCTATATTTACTATACACTTAATAATTAAACAAATTATGAAATCATTATTTACTCTTGTAATTGCATTGCTAATTACTGTTACTGCAAATGCACAAAAAGTAGAAAACAAAATAAAAGAAGCAGAAGTGCCTACTGCTGTGAAAGATGCGTTTAAAGCAAAACACCCAGGCATGGTTGTAAAACAATGGGAGTTGGATAATGGTAAATATGAAGCAGATTTTATGAAAGATAAAGTAAAATACACAGCAGTTTTTAGTACAGAAGGCCAATGGTTAATTACCGGAACAGAATTAAAAACGAGTGCTATTCCCAAAAACATCTTAGATCAAATTAAAGCGGGCGCTTATAAAGATTGGAAAGTAAACCAAGCACGTAGTGTTGAAACAGCAGACGTTCCAAAAGAAATTATTGTTGAGGTTGAAAAAGGCGATGATGATGTAATGCTTTATTTCGACGCAGACGGAAAGTTTTTAAGAGAGAAGAAAGAGTAGGTTTTTGAACTACATATTTAATTACTAGGCAATCTGTTTTGGTTTATTTTAGAAGCAAATTAGGATCGTTCTCATATGCTGAATCTAAGTGACATAGTTGATTTAAAACCTCAGAAAACAAATCGAACATTATTTTTAGCCGATCTAAATCAACAACTATATCATCTACATAAAAATATAATTCGTTTTTGCCTTCAGGAATTTCACTATTATAAATTTCATTTTCAGTTCTAATTTCGAAATATAAATCATTTAGAATCATTAACAAATCCCTTATTATTGGGTTGGAAAATAAGGTTTGTACCTTATTAAGATTATTGCTTTTGATAATAAACTTGTTGTCAAAATCTGGCTCACCAATAATTACATCTTGTGCGCCAAAAAATTTCCCTATAGAGTTAAATAAGTTCTTTGTTACTATATGAAATACAAATTCATCTTTATTGTAAAAAGCAGCTGTCATCCTTGTTTTAGATGACAGAGGTCTTCTACCTACAGAAGTCCATAAATTTGTATCTAAAGTAATAGTCCAGTTTTTGTGTTTTACTTCAACTCTGGCAGGTATAGCATAAGCGCCTTGATAGTATTTTCCATTTAGTTCTTCGGCTAATTTATTCCAGATTTCATCTTTAGATTTGCCGAATATTTCTTCTTTTAAATTCATTTGAGAAAACAGTGTATTAATGCTACACAAATATAGTAATGTGAATAAATGTAAGCAATTATGATATAATAGTAGAAATTTAGATTTCACAAAAAACCCGAAACAAGAAACCAGCAACAGCGCTACTAACCCTTCCCTGTAATCATCTTCTTAATCTCATTCAGCTTCATTAGCGCCTCAACAGGAGTAAGGGTATTAATTTCCGTTCCTAAAATTTCTTCGCGTATTTGTTTTAAAACAGGATCATCTAATTGGAAGAAACTTAATTGAAGTTCGTCTTTGTTATCCAATTTAACTTTAGTACTTGGTTTATTTCCTTCTGCTAATTCTGACTCGTGGTCTTTTTCTAATTTCTTTAATATATCGTTTGCGCGGTCAATTACTTGTTTAGGCATACCTGCAAGTTTTGCAACGTGTATACCAAAACTGTGTTCACTGCCGCCTTCAGCGAGTTTACGCAAGAAAATAATTTTATTGTTTACCTCTTTTACACTTACATTGTAATTTTTAATGCGTGTAAAATAATTGCACATTTCATTTAACTCATGATAATGTGTAGCAAACAAGGTTTTTGCTTTAAACTTTGGATGCTCGTGTATAAACTCAGCAATTGCCCAGGCAATAGATATACCATCGTAAGTAGAAGTTCCTCTTCCAATTTCATCTAATAAAACTAAACTACGATTGCTTAAATTATTTACAATACTTGCAGTTTCATTCATCTCCACCATAAAGGTTGATTCGCCTGAAGAAATATTATCGCTTGCGCCAACACGTGTAAATATTTTATCTATGATTCCAATCTCTGCGCTTTGTGCAGGCACATAACAACCCATTTGTGCAAGCAACACAATTAGAGCTGTTTGGCGTAACAAGGCAGATTTACCCGACATGTTAGGACCAGTAATCATAATTAATTGCTGCGTATCATTATCTAAATAAACAGAGTTAGAAACGTAATCTTCTCCAATCTTTAATTGTTTTTCAATTACCGGATGTCTTCCTTCTTTTATATCAATAGCGAAACCGTCGTTTAAAACAGGCTTCACATAATTATTATTTTTAGCTAAGGAAGTAAAGGATAGCAAACAGTCTAAACGTGCTATCAATGAAGCGTTTTGTTGAATAGGCAAAATATAATCTGCCATATCACGAACCAATTCTTCATACAAACGGATTTCAATGGCAGATATTTTTTCTTCGGCTCCTAATATTTTTTCTTCGTAGGTTTTTAATTCGGGTGTAATGTAACGCTCGGCATTGGTAAGTGTTTGTTTACGAATCCAATCATTAGGAACTTTATCTTTATGCGAATTGGTTACTTCTAAATAATAGCCAAACACGTTGTTAAATGCCACTTTTAAAGAAGGAATGCCAGTACGCTCGCTTTCACGCATTTGCACTTGCAACAAATAATTTTTTCCCGAACCTGAAATTGCTCTTAACTCATCTAAGTCGGCATTAACTCCATCACCAATTACATTTCCTTTCGAAACAACAACTGGAGCATCTTCTTTAATTTCTTTTTCTAAACGCTCACGTAAAGGAACACAAGTGTTTAACTTATTGGCAACATTAACCAATTGAGGATTCTCCGATTTTGACGCAGCCTCTTTTACTTCTTCAATTAAATACAAGGCACGTTTTAGCTGAACTAACTCGCGTGGATTTACTCTACCCGCTGCTGCCTTTGATATCAAGCGTTCTAAGTCGCCAATTAAACCAAATTTTGCACTTAAAGCATCGCTTAATTCATGGTCGTAAGAGAAATATTCTACAATTTGTAAACGTTCGTTTATTTGATCAATATCTTTTAAAGGCAAGGCTAACCAACGTTTTAATAAACGCGCACCCATTGGTGAAACCGTGTGGTCAATAACATCAACCAAACATTTTCCATTTTCATGATTAGAATTAAACAATTCTAAATTACGAATGGTAAATCTATCTAACCACACATAACGCTCCTCTTCAATACGAGAGATAGAAGTAATGTGTTTTATTTTATCGTGTTTGGTTTCGTTTAAGTAATATAAAATTGCACCGCAAGATGCAATGGCATCGTTCATTTCCTCTATACCAAAGCCTTTTAGGGTTTTAGTATTAAAATGTTTGTTTAAGGATTCGTAACCATAATCGTAAGTAAAAGCCCAATCATCTAAACCAAATGTATAAAAACGCTCGCCTAACAATTCATTCAATTGTGCACGATTCGATTTTTGAAATAATACTTCATTTGGTTTAAAATTCTGAATCAATTTTTCTACATAGTTAAAAGAGCCTTCTGCCACAAGGAATTCACCCGTTGAGATATCTAAAAAAGAAACTCCTGCATTCTCTTTTACAAAATGTACAGAAGCTAAAAAGTTGTTCGAACGATTTTCTAAAACCTTATCGTTGTAAGATAAACCTGGAGTAACCAACTCGGTAACACCACGTTTTACAATGGTTTTAGTCATTTTAGGATCTTCCAACTGATCACACACCGCAACACGATAACCTGCACGTACTAAGCGGGGCAAGTATGAATCTAAAGAGTGATGAGGAAAACCAGCAAGCTCAATGTAAGAAGCAGAACCGTTGGCACGACGAGTTAAAACAATACCAACGATAGAAGCAGTTTTAATTGCATCCTCTCCAAAAGTTTCATAAAAATCACCCACTCTAAAAAGCAAAATCGCATCCGGATACTTGGATTTAATTTCGTTGTATTGCTTCATTAAGGGTGTTTCCTTGTCTGCCTTATCTTTTGTGCTCGCTGCCATAGAGAGTAAAAGTACAAAGGCTTTGGACAAAAACTGGCATTAAGATTTACATAGTTTTTAACAGAAAACCCTGCTACAATTTCAATCAAAACAGTTTACAAATTCAATAAATAGTCTTTTGCCCTCAACCCTTCATTAAAAATAAGGTCCAGAATACTCATATTTGGCAAAAACCCATTTTTATCTTTAAACACTTGATAATAGGGCGGAAAATGACTTATCCTGAAAACATCATCTTCCCGTAAATCTATGAAATCACCCGAAGCTTGATATTCACTTGTAAAAAGTAGTTCTCTTTTTAAACGTAGAACGTGAAGCAGATGTTGAATCAATTCTAAATTTAAATCAAATAGAAATTCGTGTTTTTTTAAAAGTATGTTTTTTAGTTCTTCTTCAAAAAATTCGAAATAAGCAGATTTATTGTAGCTACTCTCTATTGCCCGCCAATGCTTTGCTTGCCAGTTTTCGGTATAAGCAATTTTTTTATTTCCTATGCTTGTTTTATTTCCTTCATTAACCAGTGGAATACTTAAATGCAGTGGACCTTGAGTAGTTGCAATGCTGCATCTGTTACGATGTGTTTGCTTTATAAAATGCTCATGCTTTTCCATTAACACAGCTTCCTCTTTTATTAAAACAGAGAAGTAGCTAATGCTGGGCAAATAAGCAGTGGAAAGCAATTTCATTTGTCAAAAGTATCAAAAAACCAAGAATTGGTGTTAAATAAAAAATTACTTTTGACTATTAAGTTTAAGTAAAATGAAAAGAATAAGTATTGCTTTATTAATATTTGTTGCATTAGCTGGTAATGTGTGTGCATCAATATTTACAGTAAGTGTAGCGGATACACCACTCGTTTTTATAAAGCGTGAACCAAAAATAAAAATTGCGAAACCACCTGTTTTAATTTTAATGCATGGCCTGGGAAGCAATGAAAAAGACCTTTTCGGACTTGCAGCTCAAATACCAGATAGTTTTTTAGTTATTTCTTTGCGAGCACCTTATTCATACACGCAAAACGGTTACGCTTGGTATTCGGTTGAATTTAAAGGAAACCAGATTATTGGAAACATTGCAGAAATGCAAAAAAGCAAAGCAAAAATCTTGAAGTTTCTAGATGATTTAGAAGTAAAAAAACTAATTGATACTAAGAAAATTTATTTGGGAGGCTTTAGTCAGGGAGCAATTATGTCTTATGAAATTGCACTTTGTAAACCCGAAAGAGTAAAAGGAATTATTGTTTTAGGAGGCCGCCTTCCAGATGGATTGGAAAATAGAATTGCAAAAAAGGAGCAGCTAAAAAACCTACGAATATTTATTGCACACGGAACTGAGGACAAACGAATTGAATTTAAAAAGGCAGAAGAAGCCAACCTTTACCTTAAAAATTTAGGATTAGCTCCGAGTTTTAATAAATATCCTATCGGCCATAGTATTTCGGACCAAATGTGGATGGATGCCATGAATTGGCTTAAAATGAAGGGTTAAAACCTAGGGTAGTATGACAAATTTTCCTCTTATCTTTGTTGGCAATATATTTGAATTCAAGGGGATAACCCGAAATAAGGGCATAAAGTGAAAAACATATTTAATAAGTTAAGAGGCATGAATACCAATAAAGACGAGGTGTTGAGCGAAAACGCAAACGACAATAATGAGCAGAACCAGAATGAGCAAGGAAATTCTACTGAAAATACGACAGAAGAAGCATCTGCCAACGGAAATAATGACATTGTTGAAGTAAATGCAGCTAAAATAGCTGAATTGGAAGCAAAAGTGGCCGAAGCAAACGATAAATACCTGCGTTTATACTCAGAATTCGACAATTTTAGAAAGCGCAGTATTAAAGAAAAAGCAGATTTAATTAAGGCGGGTGGGGAAGATGTTTTTAAAGCAGTACTTCCAGTTATTGATGATTTTGAAAGAGCAATGAAGGCTTCTGAAAACGCAACAGATATTGCAGCAGTTTCTGAAGGTGTTCATTTGATTTATAATAAATTCAAAACAACATTAAAGCAAAAAGGCTTAGAAGAAATGGAAGCTGCAGGAAAAGTTTTTGATGCAGACATTATGGAAGCAATTACAAGCATTCCTTCTCCAACAGATGACATGAAAGGCAAAGTAATTGACGAAGTAGAAAAAGGATATTCACTTAACGGAAAAGTAATTCGTTTCGCTAAGGTTGTTATCGGGGCATAAAATATAGATTAGTTGAAATAGTAAATCAACAAATCACTATATCAATAATTCAACATTTGATTAATGGCAAAGAGAGATTTTTACGAAATATTAGGAATAAGCAAAAACGCTAGCGACGATGAGATTAAAAAAGCTTATCGTAAGCAAGCTATTAAATATCATCCAGATAAAAACCCTGATGATAAATCTGCTGAAGAAAAATTCAAAGAAGCAGCAGAGGCTTATGAAGTACTGAGCGATGCAAACAAACGTCAGCGTTACGATCAATATGGTCACGCAGGTGTTGGTGGAGCAGCTAGTGGCGGAGGCTTCCAAGGTGGTGGAATGAACATGGATGATATCTTCTCTCAATTTGGAGATATTTTTGGAGATTCATTTTTTGGTGGAAGAGGCAGAAGTAGCGGAGGTTCAGGAAGACGAGTTAATCGCGGAACAAATCTTCGCATTAAAGTAAAATTAAATTTACAAGACATTGCAAACGGAGCTGAGAAAAAAATAAAGGTAAATAAAATGGTTGCTTGCAATACTTGTAGTGGTTCGGGTGCAAAAGGCACAGCTTACGAATCATGTAAAGTGTGTAACGGACACGGAGTAGTTACGCGTATGACGCAAACTATTTTGGGTGCAATGCAAACACAAAGCACTTGTTCGGCTTGTAGCGGTGAAGGAAAAATAATTAAAGATAAATGTAATACATGTCATGGAGATGGCGTGGTACGTGGCGAAGAAACCATTACCATTAATATGCCAGCAGGTGTAGCAGATGGAATGCAGTTATCTATGTCGGGTAAAGGAAATGCAGCAGTGCGTGGTGGAGTTAATGGAGATTTATTAATTGTTGTTGAAGAAGAAGAGCACGCAGAATTAAAACGTGATGGTGTAAACTTGTTTTACGATTGTTATGTAAACTTTGCGGACGCTGCTTTAGGCACTAGTGTTGAGGTTCCATTAGTAGAAGGAAAAGCAAAAATTAAAATAGAACCAGGAACACAAAGCGGAAAAGTGTTGCGTTTAAAAGGGAAAGGTGTTCCTGAAATTAATTCTTATGGAAGAGGCGATTTATTAGTAAACATAAATGTGTGGACACCAACTTCTTTAAGCAGCGATGAGAAAAAAACATTGGAGCAATTTAGAAATTCGAAAAATTTCCAACCAAATCCAAATCGCAAAGACAAAGGCTTTTTCGAACGCATGAAAGAATATTTCGATTAATATGCATACAATATCAGTAGAAGGAATACAGGTTTACGCCTACCACGGTTGTTTGGAGGAAGAAGGAAAAATAGGCGGAAACTATTTGGTAGATGTGCACATGAAAACCGATTTTTCAGAAGCAGCCTTGCTCGATGATTTAACAAAAACCATTGATTATGTGGATGTTTACAACATCGTACGTGAAGAAATGGCAGTACGTGCTAAGTTGATTGAGCACGTTGGAAAACGTATTAGCGACAAAATAAATGATAAGTTTAAAACAGTAAAAAAGTGTAAAGTAAAGATTATCAAGCTAAATCCCCCAATGAACGGGAATGTAGACCGGGTAAGCATTACAATCGAGTCATAAAATTCTTTTGTAGATAGAAATATTTTAGTATTTTTGTTCTTCAAAATTAAGGTCCTGTAGCCGAGTGGCTAGGCAAAGCTCTGCAAAAGCTTCTACACCAGTTCGAATCTGGTCGGGACCTCTAAAAACCCAACGAAAGTTGGGTTTTTTGTTTGTATTAATCAAGCAACAAA
>Ga0075163_10009851_pt1 | contig 12519 bp, 11 predicted proteins | sample JI1023141ADNA_FD_71478 | JGI IMG/M metagenome (GOLD analysis project Ga0075163, IMG submission 71478) | Wastewater effluent complex algal communities from Wisconsin, to seasonally profile nutrient transformation and Carbon sequestration -... | ecosystem: Engineered > WWTP > Effluent > Algae...
CGGAGGGCGAAGGATTGGAGGCCCGTTTTCGCACCTCGAATGTCGAAGTATCGAACGTCGGTGAATCCGAAGATATCGCGATAGAAGGAGGCCCATCGATCGAGGGTGCCATTTTCGACGTTATTCGTGAGGTGGTCGATCTCGGTAAATCCTTTTGAAGGGCAGAGATCGGGTTTAGCGAGCGGAACGAAACCGAGGTCCTTATATAGAGATTCGCCGCGTTCTTCTCCTACGAGGTAGATCAAGCTATCGCCAATTCCGTAGACGGCAGGGACTTCGCTCCCGTTTAGGAAGTGGTGGTCGGCAGCGTGCGCGGGGCGCGCTCCCCGGCGAATCGCGGTCTCTAAGGCAGAGTTTTCGTCGGCGACCCTCCATCCCATGGAGCAAATCGAGGGGCCGTGTTCGGATCGAAATGCGGCCGCGAATCCGTTTTCTGAGCGATTCAAGAGAAAGCGAATATTTCCCTGGGTGTAGAGATCGGTTTTCTTCGTAGGATGGGTCATCGTCCTCGAGAAGCCGAACTCGCCAAAGAGGCGATGGAGTTTTTCGGGATCGGGCGAGCTAAACTCGACGAACGCGATGCCCTTGAGGTGGACCGGGTTTGAATTCATAAAGCCTCCATTTTTCCCAGACTATGGGGGAGGGAGGCAAATAAATATGACTGGGGTCAGGTTCGGACTAAATTCGGATCACAAAAACGTTCACTGCCTGTCTTGAGACTGACTTGCTGCGATCGTTTTCTCGATACGAGGGTCGGGCGCGAGCCATAGTGTCGCGACGCCAATATAAAGACTGAGGCTGATCGAAGGGAGGACGAAGGCGAGTGGAATCGCGGCGATATAGGCCACCGTCGATATGCGGGCCTTCCAGTCTCGATCGAGTACGCGAGCGAGGGTGGATTCACGACCGTTATGTCGAATCAGGAGGTGGCAAAGAATAGAGTAACTTACGCCCGCCATAAGGAGTGGAACGCCGTAAATTGCGACGGGCAGCGCGTCGAAATGATTTTCACCCATTCAAGCCGTTGCAAAGGGAATGAGCGACAACCAGAAGAGAAGAAAATTATTCGCCCAGAGCACGGCGCCGTTCACACTTTTAACCGCTTGGAGCATGTGGTGGTGGTTGTTCCAATAGATCCCGATGAAAATAAAACTGAGTGCATAGCTGAGGAAGACTGGAAGTAAGGGAGCGAGATCTGAGAGTTCGGACCCGTGGGGGACCTTGAGTTCTAAGACCATGATTGTGATGGCGATCGCGAGTACGCCATCACTGAATGCTTCCATACGATTTTTGTGCATAGAGTAAGAATGCAATACTTAGGAGATGAAAAACCAGAAAATTTTATTCATTCGAAGGGTTTATTCAATGGCGGACTCCGGCGGCGCTTGAGTCTCGGATTCACAACCTAACTCTTCTTCACTCAAGTCCGTCGCGGAGTGATCAATTTTTACAAAGCTTTCGCACAGAGCGGGTCCGACCTTCCAGTATCCATTGCTGGTTTTAATTTGTTCGAGTTCGAAGACCGATGTGTGTTCATCGATTACCAGATCCTTCACTTGAGCAGCAAAAATGCAGATTTCCTTGCTTCCGTCGAGGAGTCGGCGCCAGTTAGATGTAACCAGCTCCGAATCCCAATAGAATTCAGGTGGTAGATCAAACTCAAAGTACTCACTCCCGTTCTGAGCGGATATGAGCGGAATCTTTCGCCATCCATCTTCTTCGTTAAATTTTGCGGCACTCTCAGAAACCTCGACGTCATCTGCAAGAAAGCACATCCACTCGTTATAGGATTCCCATGGTCTGTCAGAATCAAGGGGGTTCGAAATTGCGGGACTATCTTGTCGGTCCGCGGTCACTTGGTCGACCCAACTCAACAAGGAGAAGAGCTGCGGGGAAGAGCGTGCAGCTCCGACGGAAAAACAAATAGCGGCTAAAACCAAGGCGAAAAAAATACTGCGTTTCATATGGCCTCGAAACTGTAAAGTCGCTGCGAATTTCGCACTTCGTCCTATTTTAGGTGACTTTGTTCCGAGGTAAGTTCGAACGCCGCGGCGATTTCTTCGAACTTGCTTTTGTCCTGAGTTCATTTAATCGAAAACTCGCGAAACGGTAAACCGATTAAATGCGATGTCCTAAAAAAGAAAACGGGCCATCTATAAATAGATGACCCGTTTCAATTCTAAATCGATTTGCTATCTGTGATTGCTCGGATGACTAGACTCAAACGAGTTTTTGAATGGCTGTAAGTATAGCGATTGAAGTTGCCAACATTGTGCCCATACGGATTGTAAGATCTGACTTCGTTTGTGCAATTGAATGATTGAGCGCAGATAAATCAAGACTCACTTTAGACTGTAGTAATTGGAACTTGCTATCTATTCGATTCTCTAGTTCCTGCAAGTCCTGTTTATTTGCGAGCTTGTCTTCCATAATTTCGACCAGTATTTTAATCGAGGTTTCAGCTTGTTCCCGTGAAAAGCCAACCTCTTCTAAGATTTTAGCATATTTTAAGGTATTAAACATAAGATCTCCTTTGCCACCACCTAAGCAAAATGAATTCCCGAAATTCTCGATAGAAAACCGATAGATTTAGTTTCAATACGTTCGCGAACCGGACTATGCGGTGCGACTCTGGAGCAGCCGTTTCTTATCGCGACGATTTAGTGGTGTCCCTTCGTGGAGACGAAGAGGCCAGATCGAATATATTCGGGCTAATTTTGAAGATAATGGCGATATGCCATCGACGATTCTCTCTGCGATTCGTGCGGTAGCAGAAGCGAGGGGATTTAAAAACTTCGCTGAGTCAGGTGACTTGAATCGCGAAAATCTTTATCGGGTACTTTCTGAAGGTGGCAATCCACGCCTAGATACTTTTTTAAAATCCTCGACACACTGGGACTTCGATTGTCAGTCGAAGCGAAGCGAAAGGTTTCTTAACTGTACGCGTTCATCAACTCGTTTTAGCCTTCAGTGCGATGGCCGGTAACCCTAGTGGTCGTGGTGGCTCTTTGCCGAGGCACTGAGAGAGAGCGGGTAGGTGTACTCCGCAGGAGCGCCCGGCATTCCCTCTCGGTTCGCCTCGATCACGAGGAGATCGCCTTTTTTCGGCCTTTGTCCGGTCGGTAGGGCACAATGATAGCTGATACTCTTCGGTTCGCACGTCAGGGCGAGAGTGGTCTTTCCCCGCTGAATTCGGGCGCTCACTTGAGACCCCTTGATCGTCGGATTTTTCCAATCCGCATCTAAGAGATGGACTTCAAATGCGGTCTTTCCTTTCATTGACACCTCGGTATGAAATCCACCCGGCATTCGGATGACGCCCCCGTGGGGCCCGGGCTTTTCTTCTCCGTGCCCAAATGTAAAACTTCCAGGCACGACCAAAGCTAAAATCGTCACTGCTCTAAAGATTCGAGGTATATGCATTGTGGCTAACCTATTCTGTAGACGTTAGAAAAGACGGTCGATCATCAGAGCGGCTTTCCAATCGAATCTCTGGTGTCCGCCGAACGGAATTTGCGGTGCGAGCTGCACTCGCCAGTCTTCCGGATTCCAGGCGATTTCCGGGACTGACGTAAAACGTGCTTCCGCCGAAGTGAGGATCCGACATCAGTGCGGTAAAAGCGCCGAGGTCGATACTTGCGAAGATATCTTCCGCGATCGTGTACATGGATCCGACGCTATAGGCGATTTCGCGGTCCGTATGCGGGGCGACGTAAGTGAACTTGTACGCTTCATTCTCATGCTTTCCCGACAGGGCGAAGACCGCGGAAAAATTTCCATAAACCATCAGCGCATCTGACGTATAGGCGGCCGAGATAAAGGGCGATGCTTCGGTATGACCGGACTTGATCCCTTCCGGAGGATTGCCGAGAGGAAGCTCAGCTCCGAGCCCGATAAATACGATGGGCTCTCCGTGGGCGTTACCCGCGATCTTATGTCGGAAAGAAAAATCCGGAGATCCGACGCCCGATAACGTTCGTTGGTTGTCCAGAGAAAGGACGTGGATCGGGAGTCTCGCCCCGATTCCGGAATTCTCCGAAAGTCCGATTTCGGCTCTTAACGAATTCGTAACGAAGAAGCCTTTGTGGGGTCCACCAAAATTAAACTCGCCATAGGTACTTTCAAGACCGAGGAATGGCTGAATCGCCGATTGTCCGAAGACGAACTCCTGGTGTCCATCATGGGCGAGAGCAGTGGTTGCGAGTAAGAATGAAAGCGGGACGAAGATTAAATTCATTTGGGTAAGTTATCCTTGATTTAGGTTTTAAAGTGCAGTCGGTGCGTGTCCAGTTATACTTGCGCTCCTATTCGGTCCCAGGTGGATTCGCATAATCTCCCACAAAGGTAAGTCGAGATACGCGGTCGAGAGAAATGAGTATCCCATGCTGAATCGTGAGTTCGCTGCTGTCTGCTTCAAGCATGTCTTGGATTCCAGCAAGAATTAAGGCTGCCTCAACGGGAGCGCCAAGTTGAAGGCGCGTTTTTAGATCCCGCTTCAGCGACTGCGCTAGAGTCCGTCGTTCCGCTGCATTCGCAAGTCCATCGAGGTCTAGTTTCATCGAGGCGAGGGTGAGCGCCGCCGTCCGTCTCAGACTTTCCTCGATCCCTTTTTGTTGGAGTTCGAGGATGGCTTTTTGTCGTTTACTGATACGAATGCTTGCGGCCGTACCGAACCCGAGCCCATCAGATATCGGCAGCGAATCAAAGACTCCCCCCATCACGCCACGACTTAGAGTCGAAATGCCGAGGAAACTAAACTGGGCTTCTCGGCGTACATGCTTCGAAGCTTCGATCAACGATAAGTACTGCCGTATTTCTGGCGAAGCCGTTACGCTACGGGCAACGAATTCGGACTCCTCTGGTTGAGTCGTGCCGTTCAGGCCCTCTAGGTTAAGAGGCATTAGAATGATGTCGCTATCGGATGGTAGACCTAACGCGAACCCAAGCGAGTTGACCTCTTCTTTTAGCAGAAACCGTAGTGCGCGAACGTCGTCTTTCAGGGAGCTGATCTGGATCGCTATTTGCTTCGATAGAAGCTCGGGCGCATCGCCAAGAACTTCGCGCGACCGGGCGATTGTCTTTAGGTCTTGAAGCTCGACGATTTGGCGCTCGATGAGTTCGAGAAGAGCTCGGTCGAGCTCCGCGTGAATATACAGTCCTTTCGCCGTCATCAATTCATTAGCCCATAGCGCGGTGTAAGCCTCACGTTGGGCTTCCGCGAAGAGCTTTGCTTCCTTTACTCGCAACCAATTCGCCGGGACGAGAAATGGAACGATATCCTCGACCATACCGAAAAGAGCCGTCGGATCGAAAGCTGCCCCCGCGATGCGCCAAACATTCAACTTCGGGAGGAGGTTCCCGCGCGCGACCCGGATCGAGTCCTTCGCCTGATACACTCGCTGGGCATTCGAAAGTACTGTGAGGTTCTGGGCTGAAACGAGCCCCGCGACATCCTCAATCGCGAGTGTTCGTGTGTCTCCCCTGGCGAGGCCGCTCGTACCGATTAGGCAGGCGGCTAGAATAAGTGGAATCGATCTGCGCATGACTTCTCCGTTTTAGTCGCGTTTACGAATGCTAAAGGAATATTCTTGGGCATTAGAGGTCGGACGTTTCTCGCCCTTAATTTCCTCGACCGACTTCAGCTTTCCGCCGAGAACGGCAGCCGCTGTTTTTCGAGATCGCTCTAGCGCAGGAACTGCGGTTCCTTTCGAATTCGTCGGTGGAATAGACGAGTCGCTCATTCGGAGCGTATAGACGGAGGCGCAAGCCTCTTTCGAAATCGTGATTGTTCCCTCTGTCAGATCTGGGCGGACATTCTCGACCCGGCATCCAACCGCGCTCAATTTATTGTCGGGATTCCATTCAACAACCTGGACATTGAAGGAAAGGAGATTCAGATCCTGAGAGATTTCTTCTGGCATCCGGACGCGGTCGACTTCGTAGGGCGAAATCGTCGGCGTAAAGGTGATCTTCACTTTGAAGTTTTCGCCTTCGGCGGGGAGATCGCCCTCGAAGGTTCCCGCGAGCGCCTGGTAGAAGCGGTGACGCTGGGAGAGATCCTTCTCCATTGCCTTTGACCTTTCCGTAATCATCGCGTTTTGGGCAAGGATTTCCTGTTCGGCGACCGCGCGTCCTTCTTCGCGAGCGCGCTCGATCATTTTATCTTTGGCTTCGAGCCTGGCCTCGAGCTCGCCTTTCGCTTGTTCTCTCCCTTCGAGCCGCGCTTTCTCAAGCATCCGGCTGTCCCCCTCGTCGTCGCAGCCGGCGAGGAAGAGGATCGAGGTCATCAGGAGAGTTTTTAGAACTGTTCTCGGATTCATTGGAGCTTCCTTTCGAGGAAATTAAAGTTTTTGCGTTAGGGTCGCGAGTCGATCGCGGGTTCGGTGATACTCGAGTTTTCTTTCGAGAAGCTCTTTACGAATAGTGATCATTTTCTCAATGGCCGAAATCACGTCGGGGGAGTTTTTTACTCCACGGTCGTAATCGTTTTGAGTACTCTTCAAGTAGCTCTCGCCCAGCTTAAGGCGCTCTTCGGAGTTATGAATCAGTTCGTGAAGGTGGATGAGCTCGCCTTTCTTCGTAGCCACTTCTGCGCGGAAGTCGATCGAACGCTGTTTTGTCGCTTTCGCGGACGCCTTCTCTTCGAGCGCCGCTGCGCTCGACTGGGAGAAAAGCTCAAAATTGAAAAGGGCCCAGGTCGCCCGTACACCGACCGCCCAATCATCGCGGTCCTGGAAGGCAAAGTAGTCGCGATCCCGAAATGTGTAGACATAGTATCCGGTATAAGCCTCGACAGAAGGCATCCACCAGGACGCGCGGAAGGACGCTTCCGCCTGTCGAACGGAATCTTGGGCCTCGATCTTTAGTCTTCCAGCGGTCGGTAGATTCGAAAAGTCAGTATTGAGGAGTTCCTCATGGTGTTCGTGCCCCAGTGTGTCGAGCGGATTTATATCGCGTCGCTCTTCCATCCCGAGAACAGCCGCAAGTTTAATCGAGAGAAGTTCGCGCTCGTGGCGAAGGCTTTCAATCTCTTCCCTTAGGCGGCTACCATAAATGTCGAACTCGTAAAGGTCGGTGCTGGTGACGAGTCCCCGGTTCTGTCGAACTTGTGCGGACTTTCTTGCCTTGTCGTTCGTCTCCAAAATCGCCTTGTAGGTCGCTTCGAGTTCTTTACAGTAGGCGAGTTGGAGATAGAGTTGCCGGGCTCGGCTGAGGGTTTCGTTCGTCTCGACCGCGCTATCAACTTTCGTTAGGATCGCCTGCGCTTTTCTAAGGCGTTCTTCGTTCAGATCACGAAAACCGTTGAAGAGACTCACGCTCGCTGAAACGGCGCCATAGGGTTCGACTCTCTGTGGGTAGACCCCGGTCTGGAAGGATTCCCAACCGCCGATAAGGTCAAATCGCGGCATGAAGGACTTCCAAAAAAATCCCGTACGCTTCTCCTGCGCGTGCCACTGAAGTTCGAACGCCTCAATCGAAGAGTTGCCTTCTCGAGTCATCCGTTCGAGGTCGTCAAATTTGAGGTCGAGCGCGGAGGCGCCGGGAATGGCAGCGGTGGCGAGGAGAAAGAGAACCCCGAAATGAATTCGTCTTAAGTGAATGTAAGATTTACGCATATCGGGGTTCTCCGAAAGTCCGAATTAGTCGAGGTTGTCAAATGCGACGAGGAGGGAGTCTTTGCCGTCGTTCAGGATGACGTCGATATTGAAGGGTTTGCTCGGCGAGGTCGGGGCTTTCCCTTTAAAGGTTTCACCTGCAAGTTCGAGCGAGAATTTCTCATTTTTCCATCTCTTACTCTTTTTGTACGAGAGAATGCCCTTCGCTTCTTTCTTAAATGCGGCGAGAGGGAGTGGGTTCATCGCTGAGTCGTATAAATATAGAGTCGCCGTACCGTCTTCTGCTCGGACAAGTTCGGCTTTATAAACCACGGCGGCTTTCGCTCCTAATTTAGATTCGGACTCCTTAACAACGGGAGAAAGGACGCCTCCGTTCTTAGGACCATCGGTCAGTTTCGGACCGTGACCTTCGTCGTGTGCTATGGCGGAAACCGAGAGCGTCAGAGCGAGCGCGAGTAAGAGTTTATTCATTTCCATTCTCCTTCTTCAGATTGCTGGACGGAATGTTTACGAGCCAAAGTGTCCAGAGCCTTTTGCCCAAATTTATAAAATACGACCGGAGTGACGATGAGATCGAGGAGCGTCGAAGAGAATAGGCCCCCGATGATCACGACCGCGACGGGATAGAGGATTTCCTTCCCCGGCTCGCCTCTGGCGAGTAGGAGTGGCACAAGGGCTAGGGCGGCAGAGAGCGCCGTCATGAGCACGGGCACCAAGCGCTCCTGCGATCCTCGGATGACCATCGAGCGACTGAATTTTTCGCCTTCGTAGCGAATCAGGTGAAGGTAATGGCTGATCATCATGATCCCATTTCGGCTCGCGATTCCACAAAGGGTAATGAACGCTATCAGTGTCGCTACGGACAAAACTCGCTCCGTAGCGAAAATCGCGATGATACTTCCGATTAGCGCTAGAGGAACGTTCAACATGATCTGGAGAACGAGCGTCAGTGATTCGAAGTGGACATAAAGGACAAAGACGATCGCGATGAGTGAGAGGAGACCAAAGACGAGGAGGAGGGTTGAGGCTCTTTGTTGGCTCTCGAACTGTCCGCCCATCGTCATGTAGTAGCCAGGAGGGAAAACGACGTTTTTTCGGATTTGGGCCCTGATGTCCTTCACCATGCTCCCGAGATCCCTGCCTTGTGAATTCGCTGATACGACGATTCGACGCTGGAGAGATTCGCGATTCACCATATTTGGCCCAGTTCCTTGGTAGGCTTCCGCGACATCCTTTACTTGAACGAGTTGGCCGGTGGGCAGTGTTTTAACGAGGACATCCGCGATCGATTCGGGTGTGCTTCGGGATGCGTCGTCTAGACGCATAAAGACGTCATAAATTCTCTGTTTTTCGAGAATCTGGGAGACCGCCTCGCCATTCAGTGCCATCTCGAGGTCGTCGGCTAGCGATCCGGATCTCAGCGCGTAACGGGCGGCGCTCTCATGATCAATCGCAATTTTAAGCTGTGGAATGAGGACGAGGGGTTCAAGAGAAAGATCGACGATCCCTGGGATCTCCTTCATCGTCTTTTCGACTTGATTACCGAGTCGCCGGAGTTCGCTTAGGTCGGGTCCGAAGATCTTTACCGCGATCTGGGCGCGAACGCCCGAGAGGAGGTGATCGAGTCGATGGCTGATCGGCTGGCCGATGTTTACGTAGACGTCACCGGTCGCTTCAACCTTTTCCCGGAGTTCTTTTAGGACGATATCTCGTTTGCGACCGCCCTCCTTGAAGTCGACATCGATTTCGCTCCAATGAACGCCCTCTGCGTGTTCGTCCATCTCCGCTCGACCGGTGCGTCGGATGGTCGACTTCACTTCCGGAATGCTGAGCATCGCCTCTTCAATTTTAATTCCGAGCTTATCGGAGGCTTCGAGAGATATGCCCGGCGCCGCCGCGACTCCGATCGTGGCCGTTCCTTCATTAAACGGCGGTAGGAAGTTCCGGCCCATGAAAGGGAGTAGAGCCAAGCTTCCGACGAGGAGGAGAGCGCAGGAGATGAGGATGGGCTTTGGTCGATCGAGATGTTTTTCGAGGAGCGAGAGCTGGAACGCTTTCAATTTTCGGACAAGGGGACTCTCTTTTTCATGTTCACTCAGGACTTTTCCCTTAAGGAGGTAAGAGCAAAGAACGGGCGTAAGGGTGAGCGACACGACGAGAGATGCTGTAAGCGATACGATGTAAGCGACGCCGAGGGGCGCGAAGAGTTTCCCTTCGATTCCGCTCAGGAAGAAGAGTGGGAGGAAAACGAGGATTACGATGATCGTCGAGAAAATGATCGAATTTCGCACTTCGGACGATGCTTCGTAAATGACTCGAAGGCGGCCCTTAGGATTCGGCGAGGCATGATTTTCACGAAGCCTCCGGAAGACGTTTTCTACGTCGACGATCGCGTCATCTACAAGTTCGCCGATCGCGACCGCGAGGCCGCCTAAAGTCATCGTGTTAATGCTGAGTGCGAGTATCTTAAAGACGATTGCTGTGACGAGAAGTGAGATCGGGATCGTGACGAGCGTAATTGCAGTGGTCCGAATGTTCAGGAGAAAGAAAAAGAGGATGATTGCGACCATGATCGCACCGTCTCGAAGCGCGTGTTCGACGTTCCGATTTGCACTTTCGATGAAATGGGATTGCTTAAAGAGATCTGTCTCTAGTTTAACCCCAGCCGGTAACGTCGCTTGCATTTCCTTGAGGGTCCGGTCGATCTCGCGGGTAAGGTCGATCGTACTTGCGGTCGGTTGCTTTTGGATCGTCATGACGACCGCGTGCTTTCCGTTGACGCTTGCTTCGCCGCGTTTTGTCCGTGCGCCGATCTTTACAGTCGCGACATCCTTCAGCGAAACCGGGCGACCGAGGTGCATTCCGACTGCGGCGCTTTCGAGTTGCTCGATGGTTTCGATCCGACCGATCGGGCGAATGAGGTACTCGCGGTTATCGAGGTCGATAAAACCGCCGGTTGTATTACCGCTCATCTCGGAGAGATTATGTTTCAACTCTTCGAGCGAGATTCCGCGGCGTTGGAGTGCATCGCTGGAAACGAGAATTTGGTATTGCTTTACTTGGCCGCCCATCACGACGACCTGACTGACTCCTGGAAGTGTCATGAGGCGGGGTCGAAGGACCCAATCCGCAAGCGAGCGGAGATCCATCTGAGACGCCGTCCCGTCGGGAGAGAGAACCCCGACGAATTGGATTTCGCCCATAATTGACGTTACCGTGCCCATAATCGGGGTCATTCCCACGGGTAGACGACTCGCTACGAGCTGGAGACGTTCGGCGATGAGCTGCCGATTCTTGAAGATCTCTGTTCCCCATTCAAATTCGACGTAGACGATCGAGATCCCGATACCGCTCGAAGAGCGAATGCGGGTGACTTGGGGAGTGCCGTTTAGAGCGGACTCGATCGGAAGCGTTACGAGCGTTTCGACTTCTTCGGGAGCCAGCCCGTGGGCTTCGGTCAGTATCGAAACCGTGGGCCGATTTAGATCAGGAAATACGTCTACCGGAAGCGTCGACGTGACGAAGGCCCCATAGGCGATCATCAAAAATGCGACGACGAGAACGACCAGACGGTTTCGAAGGGACCCGCGGATAATCGCGTTAAGCATAGGGACGTCCTGTTAACTGAAGGATGACGTAAGAAGACGACGAGGGAGTACTTGCAAAAGCGACTAAGCGCGCGGAGGGCGTCGAGGAGGGCAGTCGGAGAGAGATCTCAGTTCTTCGGAATCGATAGGCTGGAGCTCGTCGAGGAGAGGGCTTGAATAATAAACTATTCGAAAGAATGAGGGAGCGATGTTTATCGCAGTCGGTCCATTCGATTCGTTTTCGTGATGATGGACCGGCTCCTCGGGGGAGTGACGGTGAGAGTACTCTTCCGACGAGTGGTCCGTATGTTCAATTTCTGCATCGTGGTCGTGTGAGTCGACCGTAGGGAGGTGTGAGTGATCTCCGTGCCCTACGAAAGCGGTCGGAAGCCCTAAACTTAAGAAAACACTCAGGATGAGGAAGGGCCCTAAAAGACTTTTCACGGCTGCTGAATAGTTAGCAATCGTCGTAGGGACTGTCAAATCATACGGGCGCGGCAGTACGACGTTTGGTGGACCCTAACGGGTTCGAACCGTTGACCTCTTCCATGCCATGGAAGCGCTCTACCAACTGAGCTAAGGGCCCTCGAGAAAGGAGGCCCGAAAATAGCCAGAGTCGGTGAGGGGCGCAACTGGATTCGTCGGGAAAAGTTTCGACTACGGCGACAACGAACGGCTTCGCTGCGTGGTGTCGTACCTCTCGGAAATGATCTGAAAGAGGTTATTTCCCTTCGGATTTCGCGAGTGCCAGATGTCGTCGGATGCTGGACCACGGTAGGCGAGTTCGCCCTCGGCCGCGGCTTGCTCTTCTTTGCCCTCGCCGCCAAAGAGACCTTTCAAGTTCAAGTCCGGTGAAGATTCGCCTTTCGAGGCGAGGCTGCGTGCGCTTCCGCCGCCTTTGTAGCTGTCGCTTTCTTTTCCGAAAGCGGACATCGCCGTGTTCAGCACTCCTCGAATTTCCGCGGCATGTGAGGGGTCTCCCGATGCACCTCCAATCGAGGAAATGAGGCCCCCTATGCCGGCAGCTCCACCTGCAGCGGCTTCGCCTGCTTTTGAGAGTGGAATCTGACTCGCGAGGTTCTTGAGTTCGGCGGTGTGGGGTGCATTGGGTGGAAGGATGAACGCCTCTGGGGATCCGGCCGCGATCGCTGCGTTTTGGTTTGGTTGATTCGTACTAGGAGTGGTGAAGCCGCTCGAAGTAGGGGGCGCAAATGCCCCGCCGCCGCCGCCGTAGGCGGCTGAACCGTAGTTCGTACCTTGGTCTCCGGAGCGAAACATGGACTGGATAATGTCCTCGGCTTTTTTCTTTGTGCCTT
>Ga0075163_10009852_pt1 | contig 12518 bp, 20 predicted proteins | sample JI1023141ADNA_FD_71478 | JGI IMG/M metagenome (GOLD analysis project Ga0075163, IMG submission 71478) | Wastewater effluent complex algal communities from Wisconsin, to seasonally profile nutrient transformation and Carbon sequestration -... | ecosystem: Engineered > WWTP > Effluent > Algae...
AAAAAAAAAATAAAAAAAAAGAAAACAACAAACACGCAAAATGGAAGGAAAATATTTTAAATTCATAGCAATAGATAAATATCAAAACTACGACTCATTGGATAATGTCAGACTTGTTCATTGTAATGCTCTTGATATCAATGGAAACAAAAACACAACTGGATTGGTTTTTTATAATCCATCTGGTAATGACGGAGTCATTGTAGGACTTGATCATCGAACAAAAAGATTGATTATTAGAGATTCTAATGGCGATGTTGTATTAAAAGATCAAACTCAACAATATTTAAATGAAATCAAATTGACAAAAATATCTGCCGATATAAATTTCATCGAAGATACCGAAGAAATAAAAAAAATGAATAGTTATGTCAAAAAGATCAATTCTTATAAAAGAAAAATTGAAGAATGTGCTGAAAAATCAATCGAAAAGATAAACGAAGATTTCAAAAAGGATGATGAAGAATCTGAAGAGGACACTGAAATTTCCAATCCAACAAAAAAACTCAAACCAAATAAATAAAAAAAAAACTTTATGTTGGGCATTTTTAAGAAAAAAAAATTAAGAAAATAAAAAAAAGTTTTTTTTCAAAAGAATTTTCCCCTTCTTATTTTTTGAAAAAATAAAAAAATCAAATCATCAAACAATGAAAGTCATTCTCTTTGTTCTTCTACTCACTTTGTTTTGTCTTCACACAAAAGGAGAAAGTTGGTGGGGAAATTTCTACAATTGCGTGTTTCCTGAAAATGATATTCCAAAGAACGATATTCCAAAAAATGAAACAGTAAACATACCAAATCCCATATTTGTATGCGTGGATCGTAAAGTCGGAGAATATAGCTTTGAAGAAATACCAAATCAGTGCGGTTCAGTGAAAACATTTGATGTTATCATAAATCAAATACATTTTAACGCAGGTGAAGAATTGATAATAGATTACAATCACGACGACCGGGAATATACACTTACTCGCCATTTTTATGCCACATTAATAGGAACAGATAAGAATCTTGATATATTAGTACTTCTTCCAGATGGATTCTATTTCGCTGAAGAAGGTCCTATAGTGGCAAAACTCGATCGAAAAGATTATTCGTTTTCAAAAAATGGCCCAGTTCATTCATCAATCATTCACAATTGGTTTAAAGAACACACCAAAGATTTGATCAAAAAAGAAGAAGAGAAAGGAAATGAATTGCTTGATGACTTTGAAACAGAAACAAATAAATTGAAAATATTCTCAATGGAAACACAAGAAAAAAGGAATAAAATGGAAGCAGAAATTAGTAGATTATCCTTTGAATTGAAAAAATCAATGGATCTTCTTAAAAATTTATTGAAATTGCAAGAAAAAAATTACGAACAATAAATTTTTTTTTATTTTTTTTTTTCAAAAATAAACAAACTCCTATTTTAAAACATGAAAATGATTTTCTTCCCTCTATTGTGTATATTGATTTGTCACGTTTTCTCAAAAGAACAAACCAAAAGACCAGATAAGATCCTTTTGTATATAGAAGGCGATTACGAACATGGCGATGCAATCAATCCAACAAACAAAATGTTTGAATACGTTTTTATAAAAGATGAAGTATGCCATCCTAATTTAATAAAATCGAGTGAATGGTATCCAGCTCAAAGTTGTGTTAAATACGGACAGCAACTTTATAAACTTTCGTATTGCGAATTTTATTTTATTGGCATTACTAAGAATAGTGAGTTGGTCGTATTAATGTCAGATATTTTTAATAAATATATAATAAGATTTGATGTTACAACACATCAAATTATTGGTTTAAAAGGAATATATACAATAATGATGGATAGATTTTTAGATTCTATTAATATGAACACACTATTGAATAAATTCTTGAATCCTGATTTATATATAATCCACTCCAAAACAAAAGAAGATCCGGGATTTCATTTCGAAGTACGACTTCAAGATGAATGTATTGAAGAGCGGTTAACGATAATCAATCTATTCAATTGTCGAGATAGATCATATAATCTTAATCCTTGTAAACAAATAAAAACCAAAATACCTGTTTATTCAGAAAATACAAACAAGATGGATGAATTGAATGAACAATTTGATGACTTACATCAAGAAGAAACAAACCAATAAATTTTTTAAAAGAAATTCTTAATTTCAAAATGTTAAGAAAAAGAGTTTTTTTGGAGTTTTTCATATTTATTTGTTTTTCTTTGTCCAAAAATAAATAAACCATGAAAGTGGAAACACTTCTTTTTTTTATTTTTGTGATATTCGCAAAATTTTCACAACAAGAAAGTCTTGGCGAAGAAGAATCAGAATTAGCGAAAAGTTTGTTTGTTGAAGAATCCCAAAATTATATCATCCTTCACGTTGAAATTGAAGCATACAAGGAAGATGATCAAGGATTCGTGTCGAATGTACCCAAGGATTATTATAAAATAGTGAATTCACCAAAATATTTTCATTATGGTGATAAAAAACTATATCCTGGTCAAATTTTTCGACCGGCAATAATTGCGGCTGCAAATATTAATGTATATGGCAAAAAGTTTGTTGTGATCGGAAAAAATAACCAGGGTAGTTTATTCGCTTTCACAGATGATGAAGGTAAATTCGTTGCAGAATTTAAACAAGGGACAATTATCGAATTGATGAATGATGATAAAATCGATGAATTAAATGATTTTTTAATAAAAAACATGTTGGACAGGAAAACAGATATTCACTTTGCTGAACAAAGATTAAAAAAGTTGTCAAAATTCACTCAATATTTCGAAGAAGAAATAGAAGATATGGATTTCATTTCAAAAGAGATCTTCAAACCAAGAAACCAAAAACTTTTCACAGAAATCCAACAATTTATTGATAAAATAAAACAATACTTGAAAGATTTCAAAGAATTGTATTCTGAAGTGAAAAAAGAAACAATTAAATTTGAAAAAGAAAAAAAACTTTGATCAATAAATTTTTTTTCTTTAAGAAAAAAAAATATTTTTTTTTAAAAAAAAAATAACTCCAAATGGAAAACATTTGGAAAATCGTAAAAATAAGTGGTGTGATAAATAAAGGATCAACCAGCATAAAAAAACTGAAAGGAGAAGAAGATCCTTATATTTTGATACAAATTCAAGAAACTTTTTTCTATGGAGGTGAGACATTTAAATTTGGTCAACATTTTACATGCAATAACTCCACTACCCCTGCGAAAATTGCAAAAGGTGCAATTTTAATTGGAATAGATAAAAAAGGACGTCTTTTAGTACAAACTCATGACAAATTGAATTATATCATGCACACGGACTATAATTTTATAAAAACAACAGATATATGCGCCCCTCAAAACATTCAATTTCTTGAAATATCTCCAAAGAAAAAGACAAAAAAAGAATTGGAGGGAGCAACAAAGGAAGAAAAATGTTCCCATATGTTCTATGAATTAAACGATATCACAACTGATATGACTGCGATAAAATCAAATCTTTTAAAAGAGGTCAAAGATACATATGGAAGAAAAGAAGAAGAAAAGGAAGAAAATCCAAAAAAGAAAGCAAAAAAAGAATGATTTTAAAAAGAAGAAAAAGAAAAACAAAAACAAAAATAAATAAAATACATTTTCTTTTCATTTCTTGCTTTATTTTTTTTTATTTTAAAATAAAAAAAATACTAATTTTTATGAATTTGATTCTTGTTGGAAGAGAACCACATCCATTAGATCCAAGAGCAATTGCATCTAAAATTTCACATTGGATTGTAGATGATTCTTATGCATTAAAACAAATATTAAATAAGGCACAACAAAAAACTTTTTTGATAGTCTGTAGAGGATCTACCTCGAATTTAAAAAGAGAATTTCTTGTTTCATTTCCAAGTTTACAAATCAATTCAATTGAGAAAATTCTCATTGAGACTTCACCCAGAATCAAAGTGAAACAAACACTACCAGAGGATGCTACTACTTCCAACAAAGAGGAAAAAATGAAAGAAAAATCTGCGCGCAAATCATTCCATAGAAATAATCAAAAAATATTAAAACAACAAATAAAACAATCGGAACACAGTTGGTGTATCAGAGGAAAACAAAAACAAAATAAAACACATAGATTTCGTTGAAAAAAAAATTAGGAATTTCTTTTTTTTTCTTCGCAAAGAATTTTTCCCAAAATAAAAAAAATTCATCCTATTTCTCTCAACAACGATGGACCTAAAACCAGATTATGTTTGTGTGGATGTAAAAAAAAATGTCACTATTCATAAGTCGTTCAGTGATATGTATGACACAGAAGATATACAACAAAGAACATTGGTTTCAACAAAACCTACACTATTTAAATCAGGAAATTTGATTTATGGTCAAATTTTCACAAGTAATAGTATATTAAAACATGGATTAATATATATTGGAAGAAGTGTACATGATGAAAATAAAATGATATTCCAAAATCAATTAGGAGAAATCATGCAAACAGAATATCTCGTATCGATTACTATATTGGATATTTACATACCCGAGCGAATTAAACACACTCCAATTCCACAAAATATTTTGAAGAAACTTTCGGATGCCGATAGAATGAAAAAAGAACACAAATCTTTCATAAATCAAATTAATCAAGAATTGTCATCAACCACAGAAAACTCTCTCTTTTCAAATTTTTTTAAGAAATAAATTTCGTTTTTTTTTTAAGAATTTTTTTTCTTTTCATTCGCAAAAAAAAAATAAAACTCAATTCATCAAGAATGACTTCAGAATTAAATCACATTTTGGTTCGTGTTAAGAAAGAAATGATTCTTAACGAAACTGATGATCGTGTCTCTCATGTACAAATTGATAATCAATATACAAACTTAGTTGATCGAAGTTCTCAAATTTTAGATAGCGGAGAAGTGAAATTGGTTATCAAAAAACCTTTGATAACCAATTTTGGCATGTTAAAGCATGGTCAAATTTTCATTGCTGAAAATTGGCTGCAAGGAGGGGTAATTTATGTTGGATTAGACATAGAAGAAAATCACATCATTTGCCAAAATCATACTGGTACAATATTCCAAACAAAAAACCTTCCCAATCTTATCATCACACAATTAATGATGCCTGAGAAAATAAATCAATTAAAAATCCCCTCAGAATTTACGACCAAATTCTTCGATTTGGATGAAATGAAAAAACATTACGAAAGACACGCAAAAAGTATCGAACTTGATTTACAGAATAAAGGAAAAGGATTTCTCGAAAGACTTTTTAATAATTAAAATCAAAATAAAGCTTTCATTTGATTTTTTAGGAAATAGATTTTTTCTAGAGTTCATTTTTTAAGAATTTTTTTTCGAGAAAAACAAAAAAAATCAAATTTAAATCAACCACTTACATTCAAAATGGAATCTTCTAAAACCAGAGAGACATCAATATACTTGTGCGTTAATTTAACTTGGAAAATTTCTTATGATTCAGATTTATCACCCGAAGAAACAACAATATCTGGAAAATCAGTTATACTAGTCTCCAAAAAATCTGTTCCAGAATATTCTCTTTCCCATGGCCAATTGTTTTCTTGTAAACACTATTCCCAAGGATTCGTTTACATAGGAGTGAATATAGCCAACAATTCAATTATTTTCCAAAACAACAACAAGGTCGTTTTTGAGGCAGAAAAACTTTATGGTGTTAAACCGTTAAATTTTTTTGTTCCAGATCAAATAATCAGAGCACCTCAATCTGACGAAAGAATAAAAACTCTTTTGGTTTTAGAAGAAGCAAGAAAAAGATACTTGGATTTGTTAACAGAATTTGTGTTCGATTTGACTGATAAAGAAACAAAATATAAAAGGATGTCCATTTATCCTTCCACTGACTCTTTTACACCTGTTTCAACAGAAAAAGATCTCGAAATTCAAAAAGAAATCAAAGCTAATTTAAACAACATCCTCATTTAAAAAAACTTTTGAAAAAAATATTTAAATACCAAATTTCTTTTAGAAAAAAAACTTTCTCTCAAAAATAAAAAAAATAAAATCCATTTTTATTTTGAACTATTCTTTCTAAAAAAAAAAAGATGAAAATCATTTTATTTCTTACATTTCTTCTAGTTTCTGCTTTTGCAAACCACAAAGTCGCCATTTCTGAAATCAATGGTCAATTGAAAATTCAAAATGGTGGTCCATTTGATTACACAATTGATTTGAAAGATCCATTTAAATTGGTTGATGGAAGCAATCAATTGTTGGCAGTTGCAACTTTGGTCGCAAATCCAGATCCAAAAAAAATTTACAATATTGGATTGGGAATGGCATGTTATGAAAGAAATTTGTTACATTTATTACCAGAATTGAGTATTACCAGTGTTGATATTGACCATGATTGTATTCAAGAATACGGAAAGGTGTATCACAAATATCTTAAAACCATTGTTCCAAAAGAAGAAGCCACCCCACCACGATTTCGTATTCATCCCGGAGATGGAAAAGACATGTTAACTCAAATTGAAGATACCATTGTAGATATTATTACTGTCGATATTTTGGATTCCAACTGGGACAGTCCAAAGAATCTCTTGTTCGACAAAAGTTTCTTTTCTCATGCTGCTGAACATTTGATACCATCCGGATCCATTGTTGTTACCTTGTATCAAGCAGGAGTCAATCAAATTCGAAGAATCAAAACTGACTCTGGATTGAAACAAGCCATTCATTTGACTTTCCAACCAGGAGACAAATCTGCTCAAGCAAAAGTCTCTGTTCTTGTTCTTTCCGACAAAATTTCTTGTTCCAGATTACAAGAAGCTCATGAATTCTTTGGAGAAACCATCAATATTCAAAAACCAAATTGCAAACAAATTTAAAAATAAAAAATTTTTTTTTATTTCAATTCTTTTTTTTCTTCGGATTTTGGTCCATCTTTTGGCACCGGAATTGACAAGAATTTGACCATTTTATGATTTCCTTTTGATGGAAATTTTTTTTCTTGTCTTTTTCTTTTTCTTTCCCTTTCACTGGAACTCTCAGGTTTTGGACGAGAGGCAATCTCTCTTTTTCTGATTTCTTCTTTTGTCAAAGGTTTTGGTTTATAGGTATCCGGATTGAAAAAATCTTTCAATCGTTGTTGTTGTTCCCCTGAATCTTTTTTTTGATATTTAAGTCGAAGTAAACCAAATATGGTTTTCCAATTTTTTTCATGCATCTCACGATATTGTTCTGGTGTTTTTTTGGGTCTTTCATCTTCGTTTTTATCATCATCATTTGGAAGCGAAAAACTATTGATATCTTTTTTGGTATAGGGAGAACCAAAAACAAGAAATGGATGTGGCAAATTGAATAATTGAATTTTTTTTGTTTCCACCAAGGAAATGAAACATTCTCCTCTGAGACTATCATTGACCTCAGAGAAGAAACGACTACCACCTTTGAATATCATTGTATTGGCTGGTTTTTCAATAAAACAATTGATTGCTTTCTCAAAACAAAATGCACCAACAGCAACCATGATGTCTGGATCTAAATTCAAAATAACATCTTTTGTATAAAATAACAAAGATTTTGTAAATCTTCTATCTATGCATATTTCAGATTTCAATTCCCCACTTCCAACAAAAATGGGGATCAAAAAGAGAAATTGAAAAGATTTCACTCCACAATTTTGCATTTCATTTACAATCTCTTCGATATAGGGAGATTCATTCAATTGATTCAAGGATGGACTTTGTACCAAAATCAAAACTTTTGGTTTCATTTCTAGTGAAGAATCACAAATGTATCCTCCTCCTCCATCTTCCAGTTTAATGTAAAGATTAGAAAGTAAACAAACGTCTTTTGAATAAATAGGGGTTTCATCTATTCCCATTTGTTTGTTGATGCTTTTTGTTTCAAATTCCATCGAAAGTGTCATCAATTCAAGTTGGTCTCGAATGAATGAAATATTTTCTGCTCTCTTTTCTTTGGAAATCAATACGCCATTCAGTGGTATCTTTCCTTGTGCCAATCTTCTTTTTTGATCACTCAAAGAAATTTTTGCCAAAGCTTCAAACATTTTTTCTCTTGTTTTTTTTTCTTCAAAAAAACTAACTGGTTTTATTTGATCATAATCATAATCGTAATCGTCTTCTTCTCTTTTTTTACTCCAGTAACTTCTTTCGTTGTTGTAATCCATTTTTTTTTTAATATTAAGAAAGAAAAAAAATAAAAAAAAGTTTTTTTAAGAAAAAAATTCTTAATTTTATTTTTTTTTAAAAATAAAAAAATCACCTCTCATTTTATCAAACATCATCGATTTTTTGCTGATGGCTGGAATATTTTCTACAATAATCAATTTTGTATCAAGTTCTTTTTTTATGGTTCAAATCTATGTTCTTCGATTGTGCGAAGAAATATATATAGCATTTAACTTAGATCAAGTAAACTCCCTCATAGATCTGACAAGAGAATGTGTTCTAAAAGAAAACGAAAAAACATCACGTTGCAACAACGGATGGCTGATACTGATTTTAATGCTTGAAGCAATATTTTTTGTATGTTTCGTTGTTTTCTTTTTTTTATTATTCTGGTATACGGTTAATTATTTGTTTAAATTCTATGCAAAACAAATCTTTGGTGCTCGTTATATTGAAGAAAACGATCAAAAAAAGAAAATCGAAAATAAAAGAGATTAAAATTCTTAATTTTTTTTTAGAGAAAAAAAATATCATCTCTTGTTTTATCAAACATCGATAATTCTTTTTTCTATGTCTGAAATATTTTCTACATTGATCAATTTTTTATCATTATGTTGTGATGTTATATATTCCAAATTCATATATGCATTTATATATGAATTTATTTTTGTAATTTTTGCGAAAATATACAATCCATTTAATTTTGAACATATAAATCACACGATAAATCAAACAAGAAAATGTGTATACGAACAACCAATCGATCTTTGTCGTACACAAGAAGTCCAAATGATGTTATTTACTGTTCTTATATTCATTTTATACACCGCTAGTTCCATCTATTTTATATTTCTTGTAATCAAGCGCCATAAACAAATGTATTTTCGGGGTTCGTTATATTGAAGAAAAAAAATGATCAAAAAAAAAGAAAATCGAAAACAAAGATATCAAAGGAGATTAATCAATTTCTTTTTTTTCCTTGATATTTTTTTAAGATAAAAAAATTGTCAAAATTCTTAATAAAATTTTTAAACTCTGTCAGCATTTTTTTTTTGTTTTTTTTTTAAAAAAAAAATATTCCTATTCATTCAAAAATGAATTTACCAGAACCATTTTTACTATTATTGAAAGATCCAACATTATATTTGATTTTGATATTTTTCTTGGTATCGTGGTTCTCCACCCCCAAGAAAAGAAAGAGCGCAATTGTAATTTGTTGTTGTGAAAATGAAGATACTAAACACAAAGAAAGAATCATCAAACGTTTGATGAAACAAGAGGAAACAAATATCAATGAAAACGAAAGCAAAGAAGAGAAAGAAAAAGTTGTCAAAAAAGATTAATTTTTTGTCAATCTAATAAAAAAAATTTTGAGTCAGCAAAAGTAAAAAAGAGTTTTCGAAGTTTTTTTTTTAAAAATAATACCATTCAATTTGATAAAAACAAAAAAAAAATGTATATATCATCAATATGTTTTATATTCATTTTAAATTTAATACATCCATTCAATTGCGAGAAAATAGAATCCTTTATTGAATCGGAGAAACTAACATCTGGGATTTATTGTAAATATAGTGTATTATCTGTCCAAGAAAGTCGTCGTCGTTTCAATGTAACTGGAGAATTAATTTCATCTGGAATTTTATCAGGGTTTATTCTATGTCATGGTCCACTATTAAACGAATCAATATGTATTGGACCTAAATACACTCTTCTTCTTATACCTGTATATAAAAAAGAATTTAAAGTATTTAGACTAGAACATCCCTTCTACGAATACATCGAAACGGATACTTTCATTCCAATTATAAATGATAAAATTTCAGAGTTGATAGAGAATGAACACTTTGGTTTACTTGAATTCATATACGTGATTTTGCTATATGTAGTAGTTGTCACGTTATCTTTTCTTAGGATTTTCTTTTTTTCTACATTGCATCATCTGTCAGCACATCCAATTTATTCTATAATAATCATATTAGCAAATATATGGATATTCATGTTTTCAAATAATAAGAAATCAACAGAGTCTCAGGAATCTATTGATTTAAATTCGCAAAATCTCAAAAATTAAAATTCTTAAATAAAAAATCAATTCGACAAAGAATTTTTTTAAGAAAACTTTTTTTGAATTTAATTTTTTTTTAAAAAAAAAACAACTTGATTTCATCAAAACAAAAAATCATGTCTGGTCTTTTTAATATTTTCGTTAATTCTCTTCGCGTGGCATATCTTGATTTTTTATATGGTATCGAAATCCAAAATCTCCAATTAATTGAAATACAAGAGTGTTTGTTACAAAAAAAGACAAATTGTGCATCACACGATAAACCAGTATTCTGATCATGTATACTCCTATTTGTGTTATTACTTATCATGTTAATTACAATGAAAACAATATACCGTTTTATCAGAAATTCGTATATTCTATTAATGAAACAAGAAATAGAGGAAAAAGTTGTTAAAAAAGATTAAAAAATTCTTAAATAAAAAATTATTCTTTACTATTTCCTCAAAAATAAAAATAAAAAATTACCTCTCGGTTTATCGAACACTAAAATTTTTTATGTTTGAAATAATTGAATTATTTCGTCTTTATATAGGTGTCCTCGCCTTCTATGCAGGTTATGGAAGCAAAATCAACTCTTTACAAGAAGGTGATATCTCTAAATTGTTCAATATCGATCAAATGCACCATGTTGTAGATATAACAAGAAAATGTGTTATAGAGAACCACAAAGAAGCTTGTGATGGTCATATGTTATCAATTGATCAATGGATCAATATAAATATGATATTTAGTATTGGTCTTATTATCGAAACATCAATAATTATGCTCCTTATATTCCTTTTGGCGCTTTGTTGTATTAGATACACGAATAATAAAATTGAAGAAGAAAAGACCAAAAATGATTAAAATTCAGGGAACAACAATAATAAAATTTTTATTTTCTTTTTCTTTTTTTCTTATCAGAAGATACATCTTTAAATTCTTTTTTAACAATATCTTTTTCCTTTTCCTTTGCCAATTCAATTTTATCTTCTTGTTTACTTAATTGAATAAAGTCTTGTATACGTGATTCACACAAATGATATAGAATCACATTTATCATATTCTTGTCTAAATATCTCAAATAACAATCCGGAATTTGTTGTTTGTATAACGGAATCCACAACAATTTGTCAATTTTCCAAAATCCTATCTTACAAATGATTATTTGTTGCGCTCTTTGTGTTCTTCTTGCTTCTGGATTATTGGACACAGAAAAGAAATAAAAATCATTTATCGTTGTCTTTCGTGTATCATCATCTGGTTTATAGCCAAATATAAATTTGAATATACGAAATCTATCTTTGTTTCTATAATCAATAAATTCTTGAATATCAAAATGTAACTTATTCAAGATGAAATCCATCTTTTGAAGATTTGGTGTTTCAATCAAGAAATAATAAAAAGGGATTTCGATGCCATTTTTCTTTGCAATTTCATGAATTTTGATTGTTTTGATCAAATATTCAAACTTTGAGTTGTGGACTTGACCCAAAGATTTACCATCTACCCCAATAAAAAATTGGATGAATTTCACCAAATTTTTATCCTCGGGTTTTTTGTTATGCACAATTAATTTTTTCAAACCAATATCAAAACTCTTTGGATCGCCTAAAAACAACATAAATGACATGATATCCTCTTCAATTTCAAGGAATTCTCTTTCTTTCTTTGTTAAATGCGCTCGGTATATACGTGAACGACGATCTTCCATCTCGAATGATTCTTTTTTTTATTTAAAATAAAAAAAAAATTAAGAATTTTTTTTAGGAAAAAAGAAAATTCTTTGAAAATTTCTAAATTTCCAAATTTCAAAAAAAAAAATAACTTCACTTTATTAAAAACAAAAAAATATGGAAGAAAAAGATGAATACAGATTTAATATATCAGGTTATGATATAAGAGGTTACAACAAAGAAGGTTATGATATCAATGGATATAATCTTCAAGGTTACGACAAAGAAGGGTACAATATCCATGGATATGACAAAGAAGGATTTCATAAAATAACAAAAAAGAACCAATTTGGATTGACTAAAATGGATTACACATTCAATGAAACTGGATTAAATAAACAAGCATATGAAACAAGCATTAATAATACAAACACTCAACAAAAACCATCTTCTATTGGAGAAAAGATAATAATGGGTGTATGTGGGTTTATAATGATAGCATTATGTATTTCTTTTCTACTATACGGATCTTCATAATGGATTCTAAAAATAAAACATTTGAAATGCGATTTGTAGATATTTTTTTCAAATAAAAATATAAAAAAATTAAGAATTATTTTTTTGGGAAAGAGAATTATCGAAAAATTTCAAA
>Ga0075163_10009853_pt1 | contig 12518 bp, 10 predicted proteins | sample JI1023141ADNA_FD_71478 | JGI IMG/M metagenome (GOLD analysis project Ga0075163, IMG submission 71478) | Wastewater effluent complex algal communities from Wisconsin, to seasonally profile nutrient transformation and Carbon sequestration -... | ecosystem: Engineered > WWTP > Effluent > Algae...
CGCCCCCCGTGGTGACCGCGCACGTGTGACCCCAGCCGGCGGTGATGCTGGCGATGCCGGAGGTGAGGCCGGACACCTGGGTCGGGGTCCACCGGTTGGTGGTGGTGCCGTCGCCGAGCCCCCCAGCCCAGTTATAGCCCCAGCATTTCGCGGCGCCCCCCGTGGTGACCGCGCACGTATGAAGCCCGCTGGCGGTGACTTGTTTGTAGACGGTGCCGCCGGCGGGGGGGTCGCCGAGGGTGATTCGGCCGGTAGCGGTGGGTGAGGTGCCTCCGGCGGAGTTCACGGCGACCACGGTGACGATGTACGTGGTGCCTTTGGTCAGCCCGGTCCAGGTGGCTGTGGGTGCGGTGACGGTCTTGGTGGTTGTGGCGGGTTGGGTTGTGGCGACGTATTTGGTGACTGGGCCCGCTCCCGTGGCCACGGGTGGGGCCCAGGTGGCGACGATCCCGTAGTCGTTGCCGGTCACGAGTGGGGTCAGGACCAGATTGCCGGGCGGGTCGTAGAGCTTCCCGACGGTCAGGTCGAGTCGTCCTTGCGCGCCGGTGGAGTCGGTGACGCCGACCGTGACGACCCGGCCCGCGGGTTGGGCGGGGGTGAACACGCCGGTTGCAGTGATCTTGTCACCGGTGACCCCGCCGATGACCGACCACGTCTTGGCGGCGACTACGCCGTCGCTGCGGGCGGCGGTCAGCGTCACCGGGGTGGCGGGGGTCAGTGCGGGTCTCGGGCTGGTGATCGTGTACACCGCTTTCGGGGCGGTGTCGATGGTGAACAGGTCCGCCCACGTCTTGGAGTACACCTGCGCGGCGACATCGCCGTGGATGCCGAACCGGTCGAACTTCAAGACGGCGTCGACGCTGAGTGTGTCGTCGATGGTTAGGAACTTCCCGCCCGAGGGTGGGTTGAAGTTGATGCTGGCGCCGAGGCTGTTCTCCATGGAGACCCCTGGCCCGCCGGCCCCGTACAGCTTGGCGAGGGTGTCGACTTTGACGCCGACCGATCCGTCGGCTGTGGCGCTCAAGCCGGGCAGGATCCCGGCGGATGGTTTCGGCGGGCTGGACAGGTTGCGTGTCGACAGGATGGTCGGGGCGTTGGAATCCCAGGACAGGCTGCCGCCGAGCTTGGTGGTCACCGAGAATCCGACTGCGACGGTCCCGGATGCCGTCAAGTAGATCGGCGCGGCGGGTTGCACCACCACCGGTACCGGCCCGGCCATGAAGGTGACCGGCGGGCCGGTGATCTCGGCGACCTTCTTCTCCCACGATCCTTTCAGCCCGACCTGCCCCTGCACGTTTGAGGTCAGGGTCGATTCGGCGTCGATGGCGATCCTGTTCGGTATACCCGCCCACCCGGTGTGCACATCGAAGCTGGTCTTAATCTCGGTGGTCGCGGTCACATTCACAGTAACAAACGGGCCGTTCCTGGGTTTGTCGAGGATGTTCAAGGTGACAGAGCCGCCGACACTGCCGCCGACCGCGCGTTGCACGCTGACCCCGGCGCTGAGAGGACGCACCCGGACCCCGCCGCTGCCGGTGGTTCGGGCACCCGGGACGGTAGCGGCCGGGTTAGCTGTGGCCGCCAGCGAGGCGTTGACGAACACGTCATCCAGCGAGGCCTCGGTGGTGGAGACCGTGACGCTCGACCCCGTGGCGCTCACTGCGGTCACCACCCGCAACAAGCCGTCCGGGGTCGCCGCGGTGGACCCGGCGACGATGACCGTGCCGACGCTCAATCCGCTCACCTGCGTCGGCGCGGGCACCGGCCACGACACCGTTGTCGCGGTGACACTGGTCGCCGCCGCCGCGGTCGCCTCACTCAGCACCACCGTCTGCGACGTCAACTGCACCAGCGGCGCGACCGGCGCCCCGGGATCGCCGCCGCCCCCGGTCCCCGCGCTGTTCGACGCGGCCAGGGTGAACCGGTACAGCGCCTGAGGCGCCTCAAACGCGGTGGCTGTCACCGTGAAGGCTGCCGCGGGCGCCGAGATCGTGTGGAGCGGCGCACCCGGCACCGTCACCCCAGTCTGGTCCACCTGCTGCCAGGACAGGATGTATCCGGTGATCGCGGACCCGCCGTCATCGACCGGAGGCGCCCATGTGGCAACGATCTTCCCCGTCCCATCGGGGCGCACGCTGATCTGGGTCGGAGCCGATGGCCTATACACCGGTGACGGTGTCGCGGTCATCGTCGAAACCGCCGAAGACCCGATCACATTCTTCGCTTGGAGCGTCACGGCATACGACTGCCCATCGACCAGACCGGAGACGGTCGCCGTAGTTGCGGACGCCGACACGGAGACGGACTTGACGACCGTGGCGCCCTTCTTGACCTTGATGACATACCCAGACACCGGTTTCCCCCCGTTGAACGCCGGCGGTGACCACGCCAACCGCAACGAGCTCGCCCGGCCGAGGACCTGAACCAGTTGAGGTGGCTGCGGCGCAGCGGCCGGCAGCGGCACGGCCCACGAGGACGGCGCCGACACCGCGGAAGTGCCCGCCGCGTTCGTGGCGGTCATCGTCACCTGATACGGCACCTGCGCGCACAACCCCGCGATCCATACCCCCGAGTTCGTCGCCGGCACCGCCACCGTCTTCGCTGTCGGCACGGGACATACAGCCGTCGTCGAACCCGCCCGAGGTGTCGCCGTCACCGTGTACCCGCTCACCTGATCGACCGGGTCATTCGGCAACCACGCCACCACGACCGATAGCCCATCCCCCGCAGCGGAAGTGACAACCGGAACGCCGGGCACGCTCACGGCTGCGCGCGCACCCGCTGCGGCGGACCGGACAGGTGCAGCGGACGCCGAAGGCAGCTGAATCAGCCACCCCACCATGCATGCGATCACCGATACAACGACGACGCGATACCTCATACAGCCAGCCTCCACGCTAGAACCCCGCACACGGTAGCCACCACCAGCAAAGTGCGGTAGTCCGCGAAACACAGGACAAGACCTACTTACGAAGAGCCGCAGCGGGAACCCGCGGTCGTGGGCGTCAGGCAGCTCAGAGCCGGTCGACCGTAGCCCTCTCCAGCTTCGAACAGCGTCCGCGAGTGACTCCACCAACTGCGATAACTACCATTATCGACGGTAAAAAGAAGATGGGTAGAAGCGAATACAGGTTCGAAGGGCAGCTCGAGGTACGGTTCCCCCACGGGCTGAGAGTCCACTGTAGCCATGAGGACGTTCGCCCAGGTCAGCCACATGGTCTATTGCAGCGGCGCATGCGCTGTCCGACCCCGACGGGTCGACGAACCCGGCTGTACCATTCCCCACTCCATCGGTACCCGGGGAGCCGCGACCCGGACACGCAAGCTGCGAGTCGAGATTGCTTCGCCGAAGACGTGACCTCATGCAGCGACACGCTATGGATGTAGTGATGGCTATGTGTATAAGGTGCCAGCATACATGAGATATTAACTTCCATATTTAGGTTAATACGCGCTGCACGATGGGGCACCCTCTGATGCTGTAGGGTCAGTTGTGACGGATGGTACCTATGGTGGCGAGGATGGAGTCTGTGATGGATCAGTGGACGGATGCCCTGAAGCGGGTTGTGTTGGTGGCCAACCGCAAGGGTGGAGTGCTGAAGTCGAGCGTGTGTCGCTCGGTGGCCGCGGTGGCGGCTGCGGAGGGGTACAAGGTGCTCGCCGTCGATGGAGATCCTCAGGGGAATCTGAGTGAGATTGACTTTGGCCTCGAGACGGACCGAGGCCGAAGCCTCGCGCTGGCCATGCAGTACGGCATGCCGTTGTCGACTGTTCAAGCTGGGGCGGTCGAGGTGGTGTGCGGAGGGCCCGAACTCCAGGGCGCGCTTGGTGCTGCGTTGACTCCGGGGGCAGAGGTCAACATGGAGGTCAACCTGCGGAACAGCCTCGGAGCGCTCTGCGCCGAGAACAGTTACGACCTGGTTCTTATCGACTCGGGGCCGGGTGACACTCGCCTCCTGGACGCCTATCTCCTGGCGGCTCGCTATCTAGTGGTGCCTACCGTCAGTGATGAGGCCAGCTTCGCCGGTGTCGACAAGATGGGTGCTCGTTATGCCGCCGCCGTGCAACGGGGCGCGGATGTCGAGTTCCTGGGTGCGTTGCTGACCAAGGTCAATCCGCAGGCGACGGCACGCAATGCCGCCATCCGCTCCGAGCTGGGCGAGGCACTTGGCGCAGCTGGCGACCCGTTCGACGCCATGATCCGATACAACGACGCCAACGCGATTGATGCACGACGCCACGGAATGTCCGCGGCAGATGTCGCGGAGGAAGCGATTACTCAGCGTCGCTCTCGCCTCGTTCAGCTGCGGAAAAGGGCGAAAGGGGAGTCCGCAGCTCTCGAACAGGACACGTGGTGGTCGCGCAGTTCGGGTGCCGCCCTGGCCCGGGACTACGAGGATCTGACACGCGAGATCCTGACCCGTATAAGCGCGAAGGAGGTCGCCCGTGCCAATCTCTCCGCCTAGGCGTGCTCGAGCCAACGTCTTCGACGTCGCGAGGACCGATCGGGACGAACCGGCCTCGCCGCCCCCTGCGCCGCTGGGGCAGATCCTCGCGCCCCTCGGTGCGACATCTGCTGCGGCTCCGGTGAGCGCCTTGCCAGAGGGGCAGATACCGGCCCAATATGAGCGCCCGGCTGCTCCCGAGGATCCGAGCCCGCGTACCCGATCTGGACGCTCGGGGCCAGTGTCGGATGTGCCACGCCGCCCCCGAGGTAACGGCGGTCGAGTAACCGCCACAGGTACCCGGATCACCGTGACCGCGGCCCGGATCCCCATCTCGCTATACGAGGCTGCCGAATATCTTGTCAAGGGCCCGGGTAAACCATCTTGGGGGCAGCTGATTGCAGCGGCATGCGAAAGCAACCATGAGGAGGTTGTGGAAGCGGTCGTCGACCGGTTGGGACAGGACACGCGCGGTGGTGCCCCCCGAGGGCAGAACCGGCGGGCTGTCGCTACCACGCAGATCACGGCACGGTTCGCACCCGATGAGCTGGCGCCATTCCAGGCTGCCATGGCAGAGGCCATCGCTCGGGCCCAACGCTTCGACGGCGCCTCCGTGACGGCAACCGCTGTGGTGACCGCAGCTCTTGATATCGCGACGGGACGCCAGGCGGTGCGATCAGGGCCCCCCTGACGGGGAGGATGCCTGAACGCTTTAGAGGGGCGACCAGGTTGCGGCGTCGGGCATGGACTAGCCGAGTTCTGGCCAAGAGCTGCGCGATTGGTTGTACTCAAGGGCCTCGGGGTCTTCCCTATACTCGAGGAGGCCACCGACCTTTTGGGCGAGGACTTCGCGAACCTGAGCTGGAGTGGCGAAGAAGAATTCGCGGCGTGGGTTGATCCAGTTCAACCGCTGGCTTGAGAACGCCTTGTGAAGCTCGTTCTCCAGGGTGACGGCGTCTTCGGAGAAGAAGAGAGCATGGACGTCGTAGCTGAAAGGTACGGATGCGTCGCCAAGTTCGCGTATTCGGTCGTGGGGCTCGAGCCGTCTGGTGAGGCCTATTTTGACGACGTTAGGTCCGAATGCTCCGACGTTGGAGATCACGTAGACGTAGCCGGCGCGTATGTTGGCGACTCGGTAGTCGTTCGCTTCGATGGCTGCGTCGATCTGATCTAGGCGTTCGGCGAGGTCGGCAGCCGCGGCGAGATCTCCGCTGGCGCGTAAGGTTTCCAGCACGGTTAGGTAGTGGGTGCGTTCCTTCTCCAGGCGGGCACGCTCGGCTGCTAGCTCGAGTTCAACTTTCCGTTGTTCACGCAGGAGCTCACGTTCTTCTCTGGCGCGTTCTCGCTCCTCAGCGATTTTCATTTGGTGGTCGGCAACGAGTTCCAGCTCCACGACACGCAGCTTGTGGTACTCAGGGTTGATGCGTAGTTCCATCATCGTGCCGAGCTTGCCTATGGCTGCCATCGAAGATTCGAGTCGTCGTGTGGCGGCCGCGATGTTTCCGGATCGGAGCGAGCGGACGCAGTTGTCGGCTTCAGCGTTATACGCCCTTAACATGAGCTTGGAGAGGTCGCGGACGAGGGCGCGGCCCTGTGCCAGGGAACCGTTCCAGGTAAACATGTCGGCGGCGAGGACCGCCTGACCGGCTTTCGCCAGGTCATCGATCTGGTGGTTGAGCTGGTTTAGTCGTTCCTTGTATGCGGGGGAGTCGTCCAGTGGATGGTGATAGCGGTAGATCCCCAGGTCCTGAAGCACTTGTGCATCATCGAAAGTGGTGGTCTCATCGTGCCGGCTTGCGACCGCCAGGGCTTGCTCCAGTTGCCATACGCGTTCGCGCAGTCGCGTTATCTCATCGCTGCGGCCCGGGGCCGCCTGGGGAGTCTCCGGTCGTGCATCCGCAGGGACCGCTGCGGGCTCAGCCTGGGGGATCCGGTTAGACGCGGCGGTTCTGGCCCCTTGCTCTGCGGTGAGGATGTCTGACTGCCATAACTCCCAGCCGGGGGGTGGCGGCGGCCACGAGGGGTCGGGATTCCACCCCGGTGGCGGTGTCCATCCTGTAGGTGGAGTTGGCCAGTTGGGGGGCCAGTTCAATTTCACGAAGTGGCTCCGCGACGGACACCGCCGACGACAGCGGGGGTCAGGTCATACGGGGATTTTGACTTGGCCGCCCCGAGATGGTCCAGCGTCGCGGCGGGTACCACGTTGTCTAAGTCAAACTGCTCGAACTGGGCCCTGTTCGCTGCTGCAATGACGAGGGGGACCGTCTCGGCCAGTCCTGTTGCGGGGGAGTGTCGTTCCACGCCGACGGTCAGGGCGATGGATTGGATGCGACCTGCTCGGTCGGCTTCGAAAACCTCATGAAGGGTCCGGACAGCGACCTGCCAGACAGCGCCGGCGTACCGCTCTTTCACGATCCTGCCAGGCAGGGGACTCTCGGCGATCTCATCCTTGGTCTTGATATAGCGGTATTCCTTGACCGCGGGAACCGTGGATGGTTCTGGGACGGACACTGTCAGGTTGATTTCACGAGTGGCGAGGTCGAAGGTGCCCCTGTGGGTGACCTGGAAGGACTCGGGGTAGACGGAGTTGGCCAGCACGATGGCGACATATTCCTCGATCGCCTCCGGCAGATCAAAGGCCAAGTCGTTCTTGAGCTGATCTATGTGGGCATTGCGTTCAGCGGCCTCGTCTTCACGCTCTCGACACTCCTGCTCATACTGTTCGCGGGCGGTAGCGACCCGCCCCATCCGCGCGGCCTCCGCCAGCTCGTGGTCGGCCATGCGTTGTGCTGCATGTCGACACGCGGCCCGCCATGCGGACATCGCTTCCTCGTGCGAGGCTCGTGCAGCCGCAACAGCTGCTTGGTGCTTCTTCTTGCCTCCAAAAGCCGCGGACATCCCAGTCGGTGCTGGAGGTTCCACATAGACCGGCTCGCGTGGGGGGAGCGTGTCCTCTCCCGGCGGAATCGCCGCACCGTCTTCACCCGGTTCGAATGGCGGATGCTCGACGGCATTAACTTTGAGCTCATCGAGGTCCACATAGTCGTCGACGGCGAGAGTACTCGTGAGAAGGCCGTCGATCTCGTCATACGTCGACACCAGGGTCGCATTGAGTGCATCGACCTCGGCGGTCCGAGCTTCGACGTGGAGGCGGGCCGCTTCCTTTTCCGCAAATTTGCGCTCTGCCTCGGTCGCGCGCTCCAGTTCACGCACCGCTCGTTCGTACTCACGCTGGGCTCGAGCGGCTTCCCGGTCGGCAGCGGCCTGAGCACGGGTCGCCGCGGCGAGCTGCTGGCGCTGTCGCTGTTCTGATGCCTTGATCTGCCGGTTCACCTCGGCAAGAAAGCCGCTTCTGCGAGCCATCGCTCCTCCTTGCTACACGATCATTCGCGCTGGCGCCCGGCGGGTTGGTCGGGCGCACGACCAAACCCTATTCCCGCGGTTGGTTCATAGCGTTGGCATGCATCGGCGCCGGTGGCGTGTTCGACTGGATGTGCGACGCATCGCCTGATCTTCACGCAGTCACCTCGTTCTACGGTGTGCTGCTTGGTGGCTGTCGGGGCGGCGGCAGGGTGCCCCGCAGGCGGGGCAGGCTTAGCCCGGATCCACCGATCGGGATCACGTCATAGCAGGTTGTGTGCGGGTCGTTGCATGAGAAATCCCTTGTGGTGCAGGAGAATCGAAGTTCTCGACGCTTCTATTCGACCTGATCACAAGGGACATCTCGTAGGTGCAACTCTCTCACACCCCGGCAGCGACGTCAGCGGTCTTCGATGACCCGAACCTGATCAGCTCGGCGGGGCTGGTCCCGATCCTGCGGCTTGCCGAAACGGCGGGCCTGGGCGCGTTGGCGGATGAGCGGCTGAGCGTGCCCACGGACAAGGGCGCCAACGCCGGCGCCAAGGTGAGCGCGCTGGTGGCGGGGATGGTCGCCGGCGCGGACAGCATCGAGGACATGGCTCTGTTGCGGCACGGCGGGACGGGTCGGGTCTTCGGCCGCTGCTAAGCACCCTCGACGTTGGGCTCGTTCCTGCGGACCTTCACGTTCGGGCACGTGCGCCAGCTCGACGCCGTGGCCTCGAGGTTCCTGACCGCCCTGGCCAAGGACACCGCGCTGGTCGCCGGCGTGAGCGAGGTGGCGGTGGTCGACATCGACGACACCATCGTCGAAGTCCACGGCTACGCCAAGCAGGGCGCCGGGTTCGGCTACACAAGAGTGCGCGGCCTGAACGCTCTGATCGCGACCGTCTCCACCGACACGTCCGCTCCGGTGATCGTCGCGCAACGGCTGCGGAAGGGCTCAGCGAACTCCGCCCGCGGCGCCCAGCGGCTGGTCCGCGACGCCCTGACGACCGTGCGCACCTTGCGTCAGCAGGAGGGTGTAGGCACGTCGGGTCGGGTGCTCCTTCGAGCTGACTCGGCCTACTACGGTCACGCCGTGATCGGTGCCGCGGTCAAGGCCGGCGCGGAGGTCTCGGTCACCGTCCGCCTCGATGCCCGCGTCAAGGCCGCCATCAGCGCGATTGGCGATGACGCGTGGACCACGATCGAGTACCCGCGGGCGATCTTCGACGAAGAGTCCGGGGTGTGGGTCTCCTCGGCGCAGGTCGCCGAGGTGCCCTACGTCGCGTTCACCTCCCGGAAGAAGGCGGAACGGGTGCCTGGCCGGCTGGTGGTGCGGCGCATCCCCGACGCCAACGCGGAGAAGAAGAAGCGCGCCGGGCAGGACGGCCTGTTCGAGCTGTACCGGCACCACGCGTTCTTCACCACCACACCCACCGGCGTCGCGGACACGGTTGCCGTGGACAAGGTCCACCGGGCCCACGCCATCGTCGAGCAGGTCCATGCCGACCTGAAGAGCTCGGCGCTGGCGCACCTGCCCTCGGGCAAGTTCACCGCCAACGCCGCCTGGCTGGTGCTGGCCGTCATGGCGTTCAACCTCACCCGCGCCGCCGCCGCCCTCACCGAGCAACCTCGCCTCGCGAAAGCGACGACGGCGACCGTGCGGCGCACCCTGGTCACTATCCCGGCGAGGGTCGCAACCTCCGCCCGGCGACTGACGCTGCACCTGCCCCGGGCCTGGCCCTGGCAGCACGCCTGGAGCCTCCTCTTCGAGCGGGTCAACGCACCCCCGGCAACAGTCGCGACCTGACCACCCAGCCGCCCCGGCGGCGCGACCAAGGAACCCCTCGTGGAACGAACCGGCAGCGAGGCCGGGAGGTCATCCCTGCCCGAACACCCTCACCCGAGCCTCACCCTGGCGGCCCCGAAATCGAAAACGTCATCGGTGGATCCGGGCTTAGCCTCAATACCGTTCAGTTAGTGGATGGGGTGGTAGTGGGGTGGCTGCGTCGGTTGGGGCCAGTTGGCGTGGTGGGCGCGTTTGACGTGCCACTTGACGTATTTGCGTTTGATGACTCGCGGGTTGGCACGCACGCGGCGTGGCGGGTTGAGCCGGCCGGTGAGCCGGCGCAGGAAGGTCATCCAGGCGCGGTGGCTGGCGTGCGGGTCGTTAGGGGGAAAAGTCGCCCTGGTGGGCGATGGATTGGCGGGTGATCCGGAGGGCGGCGACGAAGCTCATCCGGTCGGGGTCGTGGCCGGCGTGCTCGGCGGCCTGGCTCATCAAGGAGCGGATGGCGTAGTGGCAGCACAGGTGGCCCCAGATCTCTTGCTCGACGAGATCGGGGGATTTGCTGCGTAACACCATCCGGGGACCGCGTTGATGGGTCTTCAGTTCATCGAAGGCGATTTCGATCTCCCAGCGCTGGGTGTAGGTCGCGGCGAGGTCGACGGCGGTGGCCTGCGCGGGGTCCAGCAGCGTGGTCAGGAGCCGGTAGCTGGTGGGGTTGTCGCGGCCGTCGTCGATGGTGTAGTCGATGACCCGGACCGGCATTGGTTCCTCACGGCGTGCCGCGGCCGAGTGTTTCTGCTGCAGCTGGCCCAGCCAGGACCCGTCGGGCAGGTCTTTCAGGTGCCGCGGTGTCGGGCCGGCGCGGTCGGTGCGTACGCGCCACAGCAGGTCCGCGCCGGTACCGATCGCCTTGCGCCACAAGGAATAGGAGAAGAAGCCGCGGTCCGCAGTCAGCAGCATCCCGGCAGCCAGCTGCCCGATCAGGGAATCGGCCAAGGTGGCCTCGGACTGCGCGTAGGTCCCGACCCGGGCCGCGAAGATCGCGTGGGTGCCGCATTCGGCCAACGCCACCACACGGGCCTGGGGAAACGCGGCCTGCTCGCCCTTGTTGACTCCCGGCCGGCCGAAGTGCTCGGCATTGACGCCGGTGTCAGCCACATCAAGACAGGTGCCGTCGATCGCGACCAGCCGACGCCCAGCCAGCCACACCCCGGGCGTCGTCGCCGTCCCCAGCGGCACAGCCACCCGCTCGAACAACGCCGACAACGGCGCCGCGCCCAGCCGGGCACGGGCCTGGAAAATCGCCGACTTACTCGGCGGCACATAGCTCTCCTGCCACCCCGATGCCCACGACAACCCGTCCGTGAGCTGGCCCATCACATCCTCATACGAGCCCTCCGAATACAGCGCCATCGCAATCGAGAAATAGGCCATCACCCGAGCCGGCAACATCCGGTGACGCTGCTCAGCCCGACCAACGCCAGCGATCACCTCATCGACCAGATCGGGCGGGAACACCCGGGTCAACACCCCCACCGAGACCAGGTCCGACAACCGACGATCCGACTCCGGCTTCACCCATCCAGCACGCGGCACACCACCAAACTACACCAATGTAAGCTTAACTGAACGGTATTGAGGTTAGTCCCGAGATGGTAGCCACCGTTCGATGCTGTCTGAGAGCCATAGCGGCTGGCCGCTGGCGGTGATGAAGTCGGGAGGGGAGGTAGCCCCTTAAAGGTCGAACCTGACTATTCGTTGAAGGTTTGGGCTGCTGCGTGTTCGCGGAGCCATTCGCGCAGGTAGGGCAGGGTGAAGTCGACGCGTCCATGCCCGGCGGAGTGGATCAGCTCTGCGGCGATCAACCGGAGGCGGTATTGGCTCGCGTATGTCGCGTTGACGTCCAGCCGTCGAGTGATGTCCCGCATGCGGCTCGGTCCATCGTCGATCGCCATCGCGGCAAGGAAGTTTCGGTCGATGTCGGAAAGGCCGGACAACGCAGGCTGATGTACGAGACGGCCAACCCGGCGCCGGGCCTGCTCGACGCCCTTGTGGGCGTCCTCGACGCTGATCGCCTCACATTCGGGGTTGGCATCCCACATGTGTCTTCCGACGAGCTGCACGAGGAAGGGGTAGCCGCGTGTTCCGTGGACGGCGACGTCCAATGCTTCGGCGCCGTCGAGCGGCCGGCTGCCTCGATCGGTTGCTGGAGGGCGATGGCTACCTCGTCAGGGTCAACATCGGCCAGGGCGAATCGTTCGGCGCGCCGCAGGAACGTCAGGACCTCGTCGTTGAGGACGTCCTCGACGGAGGAGGGCAATCCGGCGCCGACGAAGGCCAAGGGTCGGCCTTCGCGGAAGGCGTGCTGGACAACCTGGGCGATCTCGCGTAGATCGGCGACAGCGGCGGTGTGGACCTCGTCGAGGCTGAGTAGGAGTCCGGTGCCGCGCTGGTCGAGGACCTCGGTGGCAGCGGTCACGAGCGATCTCAGGCTGGGTTCCGGGCGGGGGTAGCGGTCCTCCACCTCACGGCTTGCCCCTGCACCGAAGCCCAGCGCCGACCCCTGCATGCTGGTCATGCGCGATGACCTGGCGTCAGGGTCGATACGACGCAGCAGGTCCGGCAGCATCGACGTGGTCAGATCGCGAGCTAATCCCGGCCGCATCGTCTCAGAGATCACCTCCCAGCGGTGTGCGCGAGCGAGGTCTTCAAGCGCGTTCAAGGTGACTGTTTTGCCCGAACCCCGAGGCCCGGTCAGGAGCATGGCCCGGGCAGGGTCCCCGACACCGGCCTCTAAGGCACCTCGAAATGCGTCGAGGGGGGGGTCTGTCCGATGAACGGTGTAACTGGCATTTGGGGTTTGTTCCTTACAGGTTCTCCGCTGCGGGCATCCGGGTCTCGAATGTGACGGCGAAGGCGTTCAGGGCCGGCTTCCACCTGGT
>Ga0075163_10009854_pt1 | contig 12518 bp, 13 predicted proteins | sample JI1023141ADNA_FD_71478 | JGI IMG/M metagenome (GOLD analysis project Ga0075163, IMG submission 71478) | Wastewater effluent complex algal communities from Wisconsin, to seasonally profile nutrient transformation and Carbon sequestration -... | ecosystem: Engineered > WWTP > Effluent > Algae...
TCTGCCAGCCGCCAGTGCATCTTGAACGCGATCAGATCCCCGTGGTTGCCGGCGGGCCGCCGCCAGTCGCGCAGATCGTGCTTGCCCGTGCACAGAAAAACATTCTTCGCTGCCAGGGTGTGCTCGTTGGCGAGCCGCGCGGACCAGCCATCGCCCTGCCGCGCCAAGGCCGCCACCCGCGCCCCGCGCATCACACAGACGCCAGCGTCCACTGCACGCTCCAGCAGCGCCGCATCCAGCCTGTGGCGCGAAAGCGACATGGCCGTAAATGGCAGCGCCCGCTGCGTCACATGTTGACCGCGCACCATGCGCACTGCATCGATGGGAACCGCGTCCAGGGCCGCCGCATCCACATCCAGATCTTGCAGATATCCCAGCGCCTCGGCGCTCAGAAACTCTCCGCAGACCTTGTGATGGGCCGCGGCCTCTTTTTCCACCAGCACGACCTGCCGGCCCGCCTGCGCCAGCGCGATTGCGACAGCGGCGCCTGCGGGGCCACCGCCCACCACCAGCGCCTCGCTCACTTCAGGCGCTCCACGCACAGCCGGGACGGAAAGCGCGGGACGATCCGCACCTCATCCCGCCCCAATCCAGCAGCGGTGCACATCCGCTGCCAGTCGGATGCAGAGAAGGCCCGCCGGATCGACACCGGCCCATCGTGCTGGACAAACCTGTGCCACTGCATCACCTTGGCCAGCCCGCGAAAGAGGTGGTAGGCCGACCTGCTCCTGTGCAGGTCATTCACCAGCCAGCCAACGCGCGCGCTCGCCTCCATCCAGGCCAGGAAGCGCACGATCTCTGCCTCTGGCAGGTGGTGCGTGAACAGGGAGCTGATCACCACATCGGCCTGCCGCGGCAAGGCGACCGAAAAGGCATCGCCCGTGATCCAGGTGATGTCCGCGCTGCTCTGCACCTCGCGTGCTGCCCGCGCGGCATGGGGATTCAGATCGACACCCGTCAGCTCCACCGCAACGGCGCGCTTGCGCGCCCAGGCAGCAATCTGCCGCAGCATGTCGCCATGTCCGCAGCCCACATCCACCACGTGCAGGGGCTCAGCGCGCCTGGGTCGCGCAGCGACCAGCTGCTGGAGCCAGCCGAGCGTCGGCCGATAGGCGCCCGTCAGCCGATTCACTTTTTCCAGGTCGCGCAGGCACGCCTGGAACTCTGCAAAGCTGCAAGGCTCGTCCATCAACTCAGCCAAATTTGCGCGCTGGGAAAAGTCCATCTGGTCTCCACTTCCATCTATGCCGCGGTAAAGCGCATCGTCTCGGCAGTCAGCCCGGGACCGAAGGACATCGCGCATCCGCGCGCTCCTTTGTGCGACTGCATCATCAGCCTCTGTAGCACGAACATCACGGTAGACGAGGACATATTGCCGAACTCGCCCAGCACCGTGCGCGAGGCCGCAAGCGCCTCCTTCGGCAGACCCAGCCCCTCTTCCACCGCATCCAGAATCGTGCGCCCTCCGGGATGCACGGCCCACAGCTCGACTCCCTTGAGAGCCTCCGCAAACGCCGCGTTCGAGCTCTTGAGCGCCTGGCCAAGCTCACCCGGAACCTGTCCTGAGAGCATCATGTCAAACCCCTGCTCGCGTATGCGCCAGGTGATAAGCCCGCGCGTCTCCGGAATCAGGATCGCGCGAAAACCATCCAGGGCCAGCCCGCTCGGCTCTGCGCTCACCAGGCTCGCCGCGCATCCATCCCCGAACACCAGAAACGACAGCACCTGCGCCAGATCCTGCGTCTCCTGAAGATGCAGCGTGCACAGCTCCAGGTTGACCACCAGCACCTTGGCTTCCGGTTCAGAGCGCACGATGTGCCGCGCCAGCTTCAGGGCATTGATCGCGGCATAGCAGCCCATAAAGCCGATCATCGTCCGCTCGACCGAAGGGTCCAGGCCCAGATGATCGACGATCTCAAAGTCCAGGCCCGGTGCATACAGCCCGGTGCACGATGTCACCAGCACGTGCGTCACCCGCCGCACTTCATCGGGCGTCAGCGCCAGGCGGTCCAGAGCCCGGCGCATCAGCACCGGTGCACAGCGCTCGTAAATCTTCATGCGCTCCGAGGTATTGGGAAACGCGCCCATGCGATAAAATGAGTGGGCATCGGCAACCGTCTCGCTCAGCGCGCCCTGGGTCTGAAGGCAGCTGTAGCGATGGTGAATCTCGGAGCGCTCTGCCATGCGCGCAAACAGCTTGCGGAGGCGCTCCTGCTGAAGCATGCCTCCGGCAAACTCGATGAATGCCTGGTGCACGTCGTTTTCCGGCACAGCGGTCGCGACCCGATTCAGGTATGCGGTGATCATGGGCACGCACCTGAGCAAGGAGCATTCCTACTTGCGATCAGCGTGCTGCAAGCCCGGGCACCTGCTCCCCGTCCAGCTTCCCAAGTCAGCGTGCACGCAGCCAGCACTTGAGCCCAGGAATTTCCCTGTTGCGGCTGCTTGTCCAAGCAGCTGACCGAACAGTCCGCTTCCGTTTTCGTGCGGATCTGACACGCGCGTCGCTTTGGCCTCGCTTTTCCACTTCGCGCCTCGGTCGGCTCTGCGCAACTGCGCCGCGTTCGCTCAGTCACGAGCAGAAAGGCTTCGGCCGGGCCGCTCTCACCGCTGCGCTGCTGCGGGCTGTGCACTTCGCGCAGCAGTGCAGGTCTCTGCATCGCGCCAGCGACCTGCCTGCTGGCTGTGGGACTGCGCATCCAGCACCTGCATCGGAATGTCGGCACACCTTCTGCAAGATTGCATCGGAGCAACGGAAGCTCTTGGGAGACCGAAATCCTTCGGCGAAGCAAACCCTTCCGGCCCTTCTAGCAACACCCCATGGGGTGGATCAGGAGACAGACATGGAAACAGTTTTAAGGCGAGACGAAGCTGCGCCGTATTCAGTGACGCAGATCAAATGGGGAGCGATCTTCGCTGGCGCCGTGGTTGCGGTTGGCCTGTGGATCCTGTTCCATGTGCTGGGCCTGGCCGCGGGCTTGACGTCGATCGATCCGAGTGACCACAGCTCATGGCGCGCAGCCGGGATCGGCACAGGGGTCTGGTCTGTGATCGCTTCGCTCTTGGCGCTGGCTGCCGGTGGCCTGGTGGCGGGGCGCATCGCTGGGCCGATCGATCGGGTGGGCAGCGCACTGCACGGCGGAGTGCTGTGGGCCTTTACCACGGTCTCCGCCCTGGCGCTGGTCATCATGACGGCCGGCATGCTCATCCAGGGCGCAGCCCAGGCAGGCGGTGCGGCTGTGGGCGCGGCGGGTGGCCTCGGCAGCCTGGCCGCAAATGCCGACCCGCTGAAGGCGCTGGGCCTGGATGCAAAAGATCTGATCACGCCGCTAAACCAGAAGCTCAGCGAACAGGGAAAGCCTGCTATCACGCCGGATCAGATTCAGGCAGCGGTGCAGACTGCGGCCAAGACTGCCGTGCAGCAAGGCCACCTGGATCGCGGCATCCTTATAGGAGCGCTGGAGCAGAACACAGCGCTGACCCGCGCCGATGTCGAGGACCTGGCCACCCAGGTTGAGCAGCGCATGAACAGGCTCGGCGAGGGCGTAGACCGTGCCCAGACCAGCGCCCTACAGGCAGCAGAGAGCGCTGGCAAGGGACTGTGGTGGGTGTTCGGGGCGATGCTCCTCGCTCTTATGGCAGCCGTAGGCGGCGCCCTGGTTGGAGCCTACTCCTGGAAGCCGCGTGTCGCCGAGGCCACGCAGGATCTGGAGCTGCGTCGCAAGGCACCGCTGGACTCGCCGGCTCACGCCCATTCCTAACCATCAGCACGGCTAGCTCGCCGTCCGGAAGACTTCAAGCTCCGTGGGTTGGCGGTCTGAACTGCATGCTGCGGTCCTCTCTGCCCCCACTTTCCACGCAGGAGAAGCACATGAATTCCCAGAGTGGCAACACCAAGAATGAATCCAGCACCAACAAGAGCAAGGACATCGCGGGCAGCGCCAACCCGCAGGGTGACTCCTCGGGCAACCGCTCTGCGGCCGGGGGCGGACAGCAGGGGGACAAGGCTGACCGGTCGACCGACAAGAACATCGGCAACCGGCCCCAGGGCGAGCGGCAGAAAGACGACAGCGCCACTCCCAACATGAGGCCAGAGGGCTCGGGCCAGCCGTCCAAGTCGCAGGGCAAGAGCAGCTCGGCTCAATAGCAAGGGCCCGTGGAGCCAGGAGCCCTCGGCACAGCCGAGCTGGCTTCTGGCTCCGCTCTGGACCCCAGCGCAACCTACGCAATGTAGCTCTACACGGAGACCCCTTATGAACATCCTTAACTCAAGCATTGCTCTGCTGCTGCTCGTCCTCGGCGGCTGCGCTACCGTCGGTCCAGGCCAGGTTGGCGTGCTGTGGCACGCGTTTGGTGGAACCGAGCAGACAGTCTACGGCGAAGGCAAGCACGCAGTTGCCAAGTGGAACAAGATGTACGTCTACGATCTGAAGACCATGACGCAGGACGAGCCGCTGTCCGCGCTCACCGTGGATGGGCTGCTACTCACCATGGGAACGTCCCTGCGCTATCGCCTGATTCCCAACGATGTGCTGGCTGTGCACAAGCAGGTGGGACAGACGTATTACCTGAAGATCATAAAGCCGAGCCTGCTGTCGGAGGCGAGACGCATTTTTGCTCAGTACACGTCCGAGCAGATCTATTCCACCAAGCGCGGCGCCATCGAGCGCGAGGTGCGCGATGCCCTCAACGCCTTTGTGCAGGGTCGCTATGTGGCGCTCGAGGCCTTCCAGATTCGCGATGTGGATCTGCCTGTGGCCATTCGCGGCGCCATCGATGCAAAGCTGGTGGCCGAGCAGCAGCTGTTTCAGACCAAGTATCAGCTGGCGCTGGCAAAGGCCATGGCTGATCAGAAGCAGGTCGAGGCCCGCGGAATCGCGGACTACAACAACACGGTGAAGGCCAGCCTGAACCCGCCGCTGCTGGAGTTCGAGCGAGTGCAGGGCATGTCGCAGCTGGCCCGCTCTGCCAACGCCAAGACAGTGGTGATCGGTCCGAGCTCTGGTAGTCACCCCGTGCTGGTCGGAACGCCCTAGGAATTTCCGAAGCTGCGCTGCCCAGGGATAACGTCAGCATGTTGGAACGGCGGACAGGGATGATCCCTGGAGCGATTGAAGTGAGGAAGAGCGACTGCGCTTGCGAGATGTCTTTTCAGAAGCGAGTCCGCTGTATCGGTTGGCTTTGTAGCGGTTCGAGATCCATGCTCTCTGAGCGATCTTCCCCCTACAAAAGGATAAGCAAATGTTACAGAAACTGACTGGTACCAGCCTCGCCTTCGCTTGCGCCCTCGCTCTCTCGGCGTGCGGAAGTGGCTCCAATAGTCAAGTGGTCACGCTGACGGCTCAGATGTCTTCGGGCGAGTCGGGCACAGCGACGCTGACCGACAATGGCAACAACACCACGACGGTGGTCATCGCGGTAAGCGGCGGAACCGACACCGGCACGCAGGCAGCTCACATCCACACCGGAACCTGCGGCAGCAATGGTCCCATCTACGCGGGACTCAACAACGTGCAGGGTGGAACCAGCACCTCTATGGTTGCCTTCACGCTCGCCTCGCTCCAGGGCAACAAGTACTACATCAACGTCCACAACTCAGCCAACATCGCCAACATCCAGAGCTGCGGCCAGATTCAGTAGCCGGCCCACGCGTCTGCGTTCGCTCGCTCCGCTTCAAACGAGAGCGGCCGACCTGGTTCGCGGAGTGCTTGCAGCTCCGCAATCAGGCCTCCAGCATCGCCCCGGCCGCAAACAGAGCGAGCACCTCGGGTAGGCGCGCGGCCAGCGTCTTGCGCGGAATTCCCTTGCGCGGCCCCGTGCTGTGCTGGACCGACAGCGTCCCGCGCTCGACCGCCTCGATCAGCGCCGCAAGGATGGCCTTATTGTCGTGGCTGCCATCGAGCAGCTTCAGCACTTCCAGCTCCACAGAGTCGAGCTGGAGCGGCTGATGCCAGAGGTTGGCGATCGGTCGGCTGTGAGCGGCCTGCATGCGTGCAAGCAGAGATGCCTGTGGCCGCTCGCTGGGCTTTGCGCTCAGCTGCGGCTCCCAGGTGTGAAGCGACAGCACACCCGCATTCTGCCCGTATAAAACCATCTGACAGAGCTCTGACTCCGAGACCTCTTTGCCAAGCAGCCGAGCGAGCTGCGCGCCGAGCTCGGAGAAAGAGAGCGCCCGCGGACGCGCCCGATCAAGTGCAATGAGCAGCGCCTTGAACGACGGATGCTCGATGTTCGCCGAGAACCCGGGCACGTGAAAGACAAGCGGCTCGCGAGCGTTCACATCGCTCACCGGCTTCTCGGGGCGCGCAACGGCCAGGGCCCGCATGGACATCACGCTCTGCGGCTGCGCCGGACGCACCACAGAGAGCCCGGAGTGGCAGAGCAGCGTGCAGCGGAAGGACGTATTGTAGATGAAGTCCAGGTACTGCTCGCGCTGAACGATATCGCCGCCGAACCCATTCAGGGTCTGCTGCGCGGCGGCCGAGAGCTTCTCGCTGCGCCCCTTCTTCATTCTTTCACTCAGGAACTGAAGTCCATGCGCAGAGGCCCTGCTCATGAACTCGTGAAAGTAACAGGGGTGGTTGTGAGCTTCGGCCAGATCGTGAAACAGATAGCTTGGATGAAGGCTGCGCAGCACCTTGAGCTCGTCGCGCAAGAGGCGGGCGTTGGCGCTGTCGGGGTCGCCGACGTTCTCAAACAGGAACTCCAGCAGAGCGAGCCCACGCTTCGCCACTTCTGGTGGCGCCGACACTCCGGCCGCGGCGGCGTGATACTGGATCATCTCGCGAAAGTGCTGCCGCTTGTGAAAGCCCGGATAGGTGTTGTAACTGACCTGCGCCACGCCGTGCGGGGCCAAGGCGCGGGCGCAGATGTCGAGGATCCGCTCTGCGACCTGGGGCGGCACCCACGAGTAGATGCCGTGGCAGAAGATGTAGTCAAAGACGCCCAGCTCCTCCCCAAGCTCCATGACGTTGGCCGCGCGCAGCTCGATGTTGGAGAGGCCCAGCTCCTTGATGAACGCCTGGCCGGACTCGATCTGGCGCGTGGATAGATCGATGCCCACAAAGCGGCTCGCGGGCAGCGCCGCCGCCAGCGAGACCAGGTTGGCTCCGCCGCCGCAGCCAAGCTCCAGGACCCGGCACTGTCCGATGGGAGCTGGAGCGAGCCCGTGGAGGAGCGCATCGACGGCCAGCAGATCGGGGTGCACCTCGGGATGGATATAGTCGGGATAGGGAAACTCGTCGTACGAGAAGCTCGGAGCAGCGGACATCAGACTGGCATCTTTCCTTTTTCTGAAGCTGATCAGGGCCGTGCGGGCGCCGTGGATACGCGCACAGCGTCTCCATGATAGCTCATCGCCCGATAGCGCATCAATAGCCTCAGGGCATAAGTCCGGCTCCCTGTGATTGATGCCTACCGTTTCTCGATAGTAACTATATTGCAATCTAACTTGTGCCGGCAGCCCTTGGCGGGCACCGGAGGCCCGCTGCGCAGCACAGAGGCACCTTGGGCGCGATGCCCTTTCGGGTGCTCCTAGGAGCGGGAGGGTGCGCTGTGCAGGCGGCGGCGCCGGTCGACGAGCTGGCGGGCCTCGGCTTCGGTCGCGCAGATCTCGATGAGCGGCGTCGGCGTGCGCGCGGGGCGGAGCAGGCGGTGGGCGCTGGCAACCAGGCGGATGACGGCGCGATGCGCCACGCTGGCGCCGTACATGATCCCCACGTACTCACCAAGGTAGGCCCAGGTCGCCAGGACCCGCCGCGTCTCGGGGCCGGGCTGCTGCGCGTACGCCAGGTCGGCCAGCGAGAACATGGTGCCGTGCTCGCGGAAGAGCTGGTCCGAAAGGGTCAGGATCTCGCGCGCATCGTCGGGCCGGTACGGACCTCGGAAGCGCACATGCATCACGTCCCCTTCGATCTCGACTTCATGCGAGCCGATCTTGCGGCGAACGATGTCCATGGGTTCCAGTCCTCGCGGGTCGCAGGCCGCCAGCGCAGCCGGGGGTGTCTGTGCGCGCTGGCCCTCGTGCGATGCACAAGGGTCGAGAGGTCTGGTCCATGGTATTTCGCCCATCCCGCCGGGTCAAATCGCCCCCGGGTTGCCGCCGCCGCGCTCGCAGCTCACTCAGCGCTGGGAAACTTCAGCGCGCTGTGTTTGAATTTCTTCCTGTTCGTTAAATTCGAGAGCAAAAAACGATGAACCAGTCTGCCATCCGCCTGCTCTTTCGCGCCTGCGTTGTCGTCGAGGCGCTATCGACGATCATCGGGGCGGTGTCCGCATTTCTCGCACCGGAGCTCGCCATCGGCTCGCTGATTTCCGGACAGATTGTTCCGCAGGCGCGCGCCGTGATGCCGCAGGCCGGAGCAGCCTGGCTTGTGCTTGCGCTGATAATGCTGGGCACCCTGAGGCTGCGACCTGGCGATGAGCGCGCGCTGCGCATCATCCTGCTACCGCTGCTGATTGGCGATGTGGTTCATCTGGCGGCAGCGGCGCTGCTCATCCGCGCATACGGCAGCTGGACGGGAGGCGCGATCGGGCTGGCTGTGTTTACGCTGGTCCTGTTTACCTACCGCACGCTTGCGGCGCTGCGTCCCGAGCTGCTCCTGGGCAAGCGCCCCGCGTGATGGTTGCCAGCCCGCTGCGCGCGGGCACGAGCACCGGTGCGCTTACGGAGTGCGGTTGTTGAATGACTCGCCGCGGCCAGAGTGCACGTTGATAAACAGGCAGCCTTCGGAGTCGTGATAGCGCTTGCTCGACACAATGGGCCGCAGCTGCTCAAACGCGGGAGCCGCGAAGCGCCGTCCGTTTTCGTTGAACCAGCTCTGGCTGAAGGGACCGGGGCGCGATTCCAGCGGCGGCAGCGCAGCCACTGCGGGATCTGCAAACAGGGTCTCGCAGGTGGGGCTGCCGCGGCGGGCCTGCTCGGCGCAGCGCGCGTCCAGGCCGAAGATGCACGACACGTGCGCAGCGCCCGCGGGCACGCGATAGCACGCTTGGAAAAACGATGTCGAGAACTTGCCCTGGTTTGGCGTTAGCTCGGTCGAGTCGCTCTTGACCGTAATGACATACGCATCCACAGCGCCGCGCTGCATCAGCCGCAAGCGATAGGTGCCCTCGGCAAGCGCGCCGAGGGAGGCGGTGCCGCCCGCCGGCGCCATGGCCGTGGCGCAGACATCGCCGGCAGGCGGCTTCACTTCACCCACCCGCACATCGATGACGCTTCCACTCACGCGCGCGGTGGTCGGCAGCTGGTAACCCACGCAGGAAAAGTGGAGCTCGGTCTGCACCGCGATCGACAGCACGGCCGGTCCAGGCAGCGTTCCGTTGTCGATGAGATAGAACCCGATCCGCGGGGCCGGAGCAGCGGCAAGCGCAGGTGCGCAGATCAAGAGACAGGCCATGCAGAACAGCGCCAAGCGACTCATGCCGCATTTGACTCTGATCGCCCGGCGAGATTCAAGCGTCTCGGAGCACTCTCCCAAGGCTCTCGACGGCGATTACGATCCGCATTATCGCACAGGATGCTATTGCGCGATTGTGCAATGCCTATTGCGATAAATATCCATTAATCGCTCAGTGTTGTCTGGATCCAATCCAGGCGACCGTTAACGAGGTTTGCTAATCGGATATAGCAAGCCAAGAAGGCTTCCCGCCTCTCGATAACACCAGTCAGGGATAAACCCCCGCAGCGCTTGACAATCGCGCAAACTGTTATAAGCACATATACAGCGAACTCTTCAGAGTTATCGCTCTTTTCCGAAGTATGGCTATTTCCCTAGTGGCTCATTATCGCCATAACTGGGGAATAGCCTGGATACGCTATCGAACAGGCAAGGAGAACCCCCATGAAAGCCCTATGCTGGCACGGCGCAGGCGACGTTCGTATCGATGAAGTTGCCGATCCCAAGCTCCAGGAGCCGACCGATGTGATCGTGAAGATCACCTCCAGCGGCATCTGCGGCTCTGACCTGCACCTCCTGGATGGCTACATGCCCACCATGGAGCAGGGCGATGTGCTCGGTCACGAGCCGATGGGCCAGGTCGTCGAGGTTGGCAAGGCGGTCAAGAACCTCAAGAAGGGCGACCGCGTGGTGGTTCCATTTACGATCTCGTGCGGCAGCTGCTTCTTCTGCAAGAAGTCGCTGTTCTCCCTGTGCGACACGTCGAATCCCAACGCAAAGATCGCAGCCAAGGCCATGGGACACTCGCCAGCGGGACTGTTCGGCTTCTCTCACATGATGGGCGGCTTTCCCGGCGGTCAGGCCGAGTATCTGCGCGTGCCGTTCGGGGATGTGGGACCGCTGAAGATCGAGTCCGATCTTCCCGATGATCAGGTCCTGTTCCTTTCGGACATCTTTCCCACGGGCTACATGGGAGCCGAGAACTGCGACATTGAAAAAGGGGACACGGTGGCAGTCTGGGGCTGCGGGCCGGTCGGTCAGTTTGCGATCAAGAGCGCGTGGATGCTCGGCGCCGGTCGCGTCATCGCCATCGATCGCGTGTCCGAGCGCCTGGACCTGGCAAAAAAGCACGGCAAGGCCGAGATCATCGACTTCTCGAAAGATGATGTCTACGACACCCTCCAGGAGATGACCAAGGGGCGCGGCCCCGACCGCTGCATCGATGCGGTGGGCTGTGAGGCGCACACCACGGGCAGCTTCGATGCGCTGGTGGATACGGCCAAGGCGGCGCTGAAGCTCACCACCGACCGGGCGCACGTCTTCCGCGAGGCCATCAAGTGCTGCCGCAAGGGCGGCACGATCTCGGTGCCGGGTGCGTACGTGGGCACGCCAGACCACATTCCCCTGGGCGCATTCATGAACAAGGGGCTGACGATCAGGACCGGGCAGACGCACATGCAGCGCTACATGAAGCCGCTGCTCAAGAAGATCGAAAAGGGCGAGATCGATCCCTCGTTCATCATCACCCATCACGTCAAGCTCGCGGATGCGCCCGCGGCCTACCAGATGTTCCGCGACAAGAAGGAAGGCTGCATCAAGGTCGTGCTTCAGCCCTGACGCCAAGAAGCAGCCAGCCCCCTCCGCGAAAAAATCCTCCCCATAACGCCTCCATCGCCACACGAATCCATCTCCCGCTCGCGGGAGAGGGGATTTTGAATCGGGAAATTTTGAGGCAGAGCCCCTGCGGGTGCCCCTATGTGAGCGGCTTTGCATAGGCCGCCTCGGCTCGCTGTGTCACCCACGCTCGGCAAAAACGCAGCGGCACCCTCGATTTTTCCCGAGGCTCCTTCTCTGTAACCGTCGAGACACACCCTCCGCGCAGCAATCGGCACAGGTGGTGCATTCAGGCAGCGCAACTCTGCATCGCGCTTCCGCTTCGACTTTTGAGGGCTGCCATTCGCGGTCGCGAAGCCCGGGCGGGATGCTGCTGCACCACAACAATTGGATCCAGCTCCGCTGGGAGGATCCGCTCATCGCCAAGGAGTTCCTATGAAAGAGCTACTCATAAAGACCCTGCGAGGTATTGCGGTCGGCGCGCTCCTGTGCGCTGCCCCGATGGCCTTCGCTGACAACGCCAAGAGCGATCCTGGCACCGCCAACAAGGCCGCAGACAACACCGGCAAGAACAAGTCGGAGCGGCAGGCCGGCGAGCCCACGGCCGAGCAGCAAAACAACAACAAGTCCGATCTCGAGGTCACGCGGCTGATCCGGCGCGCCCTTGTCACCGACAAGTCGCTCTCCGTGTATGCCCACAACGTGAAGATCATCACGCAGAACGGCGCCGTGACGCTCAAGGGGCCGGTGCGCTCGGATCAGGAAAAGCAGGTGGTCGAGCAGAAGGCCATCGAGGTGGCCGGCAAGGCCAACGTGAAGTGCGAGCTTGAGGTCGCCCCCAAGTAGGCGGGGCGGCTCAATTACTGTCGAATCCAAACCGAAGCAGTCTTGAACAGATCAAAGAAGGGACGTGTACCATGGCGGGAAAAAATACAGCCGTTTTCGGAATCTATCGCGATCGCGTCAGTGTGGAAAGAGCTGTGGATGCGCTGAAAGCCGCGGGATTCCGGGGCGAAGATATCTCTGTCCTGTTTCCGCACAACGAAGGCAACAAGGACTTTGCCGTGCAGAAGGACACCAAGGCGCCCGAAGGGGCGGCTGCGGGCGCCGGCACGGGTGCGGTGATCGGCGGCACGCTCGGCTGGCTCGCGGGCATCGGCCTGCTGGCGATTCCTGGTCTCGGGCCCCTCATCGCTGCGGGTCCGATCATGGCGCTGCTGGCGGGCGCCGGGGTTGGCGGCGCGGTGGGTGGAATCAGCGGTGCGCTGATCGGGCTCGGCATTCCCGAGTTTGAGGCCAAGCGCTACGAGGGACTCATCAAGGAAGGCGGCATTCTGCTCTCCGTCCACTCGGACAACTCGGACTGGACCAAGCGCGCAAAGACCATCCTGGAGAGCACCAGCGCCAAGGACATCAGCTCGACCGGTGAGAGCAAAGGCGACCTGCTCAACACCGACAAGCCCGTTCCGATGATGTCCCGCTAGCCCCGCTAGCCGCTGCTAGGTC
>Ga0075163_10009855_pt1 | contig 12518 bp, 5 predicted proteins | sample JI1023141ADNA_FD_71478 | JGI IMG/M metagenome (GOLD analysis project Ga0075163, IMG submission 71478) | Wastewater effluent complex algal communities from Wisconsin, to seasonally profile nutrient transformation and Carbon sequestration -... | ecosystem: Engineered > WWTP > Effluent > Algae...
GTGACCGTGACCGCGACAGGGCCGGCCGTGCCCGCAGGCGTCGTGCAGGAAATGGTGGTGCCGCCCATCGCGACGTTGACGGCGGTGCACGCGTTGGTGCCGAGGCTGACGGTCGCGCCCTGCCGCAGGAACGTGCCGGTGATGGTGATGAGCGTGCCACCCGCGGTGGAGCCCGACGTCGGCTGCACCTGCGCCACCGTCGGAGGCGCCACGTACGTGAAGCCGTTGTTCAGCGTCGTGCTCTGGCCGTCGGGGTTCACGATGGTGATGTTGACGGGGCCGTCGTTGCCGGCGGGCGTGATGACGTCGATGTCGGTCGGGCTCAGCACCGTGGCGACGGGAGACGAAGCCGCACCGAAGCCGACGCTGGCGCCGACCTGGAAGCCGTTGCCCGTGATGCGCACCGAGGTTCCACCGCGGCCTGCGCCCGAGTTCGGCGTGAGCGTCGAGATGGAGGGCGGCGGCACGACGTAGGTGACTCCACCCGTCAGCGTCGCCGACTGGCCATCGGGGTTCGAGACCGTGACGTCAGCGGGTCCAATCGGTCCGGGCGGGGCAACGCCATCGACCCGGTTCGGGTTCACCTGCGTGGAGCCGGAGACCGGCGAGAGGCCCACGAACGCGAGCGCCTGGTTCGCGAAGTTGTTGCCGTTGATCTGCATCGCCGTGCCGCCCAGCGTCGACAGGTTCTGCGGCGCGACTGACGCGACGGAAGGCGGCGCTCCGAGCATCGCCGGGTCGACGTACGAGAAGCTCATCGGCAACGAGCCCGAGGCGCCGTCGATGTTGATGGCGGTGACGTCGACGACGAGCCCGTTGGTCGCAGTGGGAGACACGGCCACCGCGGTGTCGAACGAGAACGTCTGCGCACGCGGCGCGGGCTTGTCGCCATAGAGGAACGAGATGCCCGGCAGGAAGAAGGCTCCCGTGATGCGAGACATCGTGCCGCCCGTGGCCGGACCCGTCGCGGGCCGCAGCTGCTGAATCGAGGGCGTGCTGATGACCTGCCCGAGGTCGATGGTGTCTCCGTGCTGGCCGGCCGGGTCGTTGCCCACCTTCGCGATGGCGACGAGCGGCATGCCGTTGAGCGAGCGCACCTCGACGTAGCCGTTCGAAGCGCCAGCACCGAGCGACGAGAGCAACAGCGCCGCCTGGAAGCTGCCACGCGGAGGCACCGCCACCCGCAACGGCGTTCCACGCGCGCTGCCCGAGTCGACGAAGAGCTGCACCTCGAGGTTCGCCGCCGCGACGCCGACGTTCACCACCGCGAGGCTCGTGCGCCCATCTGCATAGGGCAGCAGCAACCGCACCCCACCGCCGGGGCGAGAGTTCGACAGGCGCAGATCTCCCGTCGCCGTGGTGAGCACCAGCGCGCTCGCCAGCATGCGCGTCGTCGAGGTGACGTGCAGGCTCGACTGCGTCTGCGTCGGCACCGTGCGAGCGAGCAGCGTGCGCGCGAGGTCGGCCACCACCACGAAGCCGTTCGCCGGCACCATCACGTTCTGCGTGCCGAGGCTCTGACCCGAAGCCGAGCGCAGGTCGATGCTCGCGCTGCCGGCCGTGCCTTCGGTGTTGATGAGGCTGAAGGTGCTCGTCTCGCTCGAGGTGTCAGGCAGGTACGGCAGCACCTGACTCAACGCCGCGTCGGAGAACGGCCGGCCCGCGATGACGCCACCGAGCCGAACGTTCGAATACACGCGTGCCGAGGCAACGAGGGAGGAGCCCGTCGGTCCGCTCACGTCGAGCACCGCGACCGCGCCCGTCACGTTCATCGCGCCGAGCACGTCATCAGCCGTATAGAGGCCGTTCGCGCCGACGTTCACCGCCGAGAGCCGGCCCAGCTGCATACCGCCCGCGTCACGCGCCGTGATGTCGATGGCAACCGCGGTACCGCCGAGGTTGCGCACCGCGAGCCAGGTCCGGAACGCGCCGACCGACGACGTGTAGGGAAGGATGATGCGATTGGCAGCGCGCGAGACCGTCGAGCCGGCAATCACCGACGCGTCGTTCGAGGTGCGGTCGGTCACCACCGAGAAGGCCGAGATGGGTCCGTCGCTCGTCACCACCAGCGAGGCCGTCTTGTTCAGCTGCGTGGTCGCGCCTTCGATGAAGCGCAGCACGTCGGTCACCACGGTGCGTCCGAACGCCGGCACCTGCGCCGTCAATGCCCGCGAGCCCTGCTGCACGCCCGCGCCATCGACCGAGGCCACCGTCACGGTGACGGAGCTGCCCGAGAGGTTGATGACGCCGAAGTCGGTCTTGTACGCCGCGTCGTCCCGCGCCATCGGCACGTAGATGGCCGGCTGCATCGACGAGCTGCGCGCCTGCGCATCGGGGAAGTCGTAGCGGAAGCCGCGCGCCAGCGTCACGTTCTGCATGTCGGGGTTGGTGACGACGATGTCGGAAGCTCCGGGGTTTCCCGCAGGCGTCACGGCGTAGAGCTGCGTGTCACTGACGACGCGAACGTTGGTTGCCATCGCTCCGCCGACGGTGACGGTCGTGCCGGTCCGGAAGCCGGTGCCCGTGATGAGCACGGTGCTGCCGCCCGCGACGGGACCAGCGCCTGGCCTCGAGAGCGAAATGGTGGGCGCCGAGTTGTAGGTGAACGCCATCGTCAGCGTGCCGGTCTGTCCATCGGGGTTCTGCACGCGCACGTCGACGACCCCCGCAGCGCGGCCCGGCGTGGTGCCGGTGATGACGGTGGGCGACTGAACCATCGCGGTCGTCGCCTCGGTGCTGCCGAAGAAGACCTTCGCGCCTGCGCTGAAGTTGCGGCCGGCGATGGTGAACATGGTGCCGCCGCCCGTCGGGCCTTCAGCGGGGAAGATGGTCTGCGGCTCGGGCCGCGGCGTGTAGCTGAACGCGCCGATGAGAATCGACGACTGGCCGTCGGGGTTGGTGATGGCGACGTCGACGAGGCCTGAAGGTCCACCCGGCGTCGTGGCCGTGGCGATGCCGCCGTTCTGCACGTTCGACGCGTTCGCCGAGAAGCCGCCGAAGAAGACGAGCATGCCCTGCTGGAAGAGCGAGCCCGTGAGCACGGTCTGCGTGCCACCCGCGGAGTTGCCGCTCGAAGGCGTCACCGAGATGAGCGTCGGAGCCGGCCCCAGCGTCGAGGGGTCGACGTAGCGGAAGCCCTGGAGCAACTGCGCCGACTGCCCATCGGGGTTCACCACCGTGATGTCGATGAGGCCCGCCATGCCTGCGGGCACCTGACAGGACAGGCGCGTGTCACTCATCACCGTCACGCGCGTGGCCGGCGTTCCACCGAAGAGCACTCGAGCGCCCTGCGCGAGGTTGGTGCCGACGAGCAGCGCGATGGTGCCGCCAGTCGTGGGTCCGCGCGCTGGAGCGATGCTCGTCAGCGTCGGCGAGTTGCCCAGCATGATGTTCGCGTAGGTGAGCCCGTTCATCAGCGTGCTGCGCTGCCCGTCGGGGTTGGTGACGGTGACGTCGACCTGGCCAATGGGGTTCGCCGGCACGGTGACGAAGAGCAGCGTCGAGTCGACGAACGTCGTCGGCACCATCTGGGTCGCGATGGTGACGGTGGCTCCGGCCACGAAGCCCTTGCCCGAGAGCAGCACCTTGAGACCGCCACCGACGGGCACCGTGTTCGGCGTGATGGTGAGCAGCGTCGGCGGAGAGCGCGAGTACGTGAAGCCGTTCGCGAGGCGGCCCGACTGGCCATCGGGGTTGGTGATGGCGACGTCGACGGCGCCCGGCGCATCAGGGCCAAAGGTGGCGTCCACCGAGCCAGTGCGCAGCATGACGTTCTTCGCGGGGCGGCCACCGGCGAACACGAGCGCGCCAGCGGTGACGTTCTGCGCGGCGACGACGACGGCCGTCTCATCGGCGCTGCCGCCGGTGTTGGGCGTGACCGAGGTGAGCGCTGGCGAGGGCCCCAGCGACGACGGGTCGACGTAGACGTAGCCCTGGTTCAGCGTGACGACCTGACCATCGGGGTTCTGCACGCGCACGTCGACGGGTCCGGGAGCATCGGCCGCAGGCGTCACTGCGGTGACGGTGCTGGCCGTCACGAACGTCGTCGTCGTCGCGGCCTTCGTGCCGAAGTACACGCGCGCGCCGTCAGCGAAGCCGTTGCCCGTGATGAGCACGGTGCTGTTGCCGGGCACAGGGCCGAGCGCAGGCGTGACGGCGGCGATGGAAGGCGTGGGACCGCGACGTGACGGATCGAAGTACCAGAAGCCGAGCTGCAGCCGCCGGCTGTCCCCACCCTGCGTGACGACGACCTCGACGGGGCCAATCATTCCCGGCGGCGTGACGCACGAGATGGTCGCGCCACCGACGACCTGCACGCCTGTCGCAGGCTGACCACCAAAAGTGACCGTCGCTCCGGTCGCAAAGCCCGAGCCGATGATGGTGACGCGCGTTCCACCCGCGATGGGGCCAACCTCGGGCGTCACGCGAGACAGCGCGAAGCTGGGCGGCGGCGCGTTGCCGTAGGCGAACCCGCTCAGCAGCGTGTCTGACTGCCCGTCGTCGTTCTCCACGCGCACGTCGACAGCGCCAGCCATCGCGCCGCGCGGGGTCGTCGCCGAGATGGAGCGATCATCGAGCCTGCGCACGTTCTGCAGCGCGCGGCCCCCGACGGTGCCCGTGATGCGTTGCTGAAAGTTGCGGCCATCGATGACGACATCGGTGCCGCCATCGAGTGGACCAAACGCCGGCGTGATGCGCGCGATGACGGGACCGCCGACGTAATAGTTGTACGCCCCGCGCGCGATGGAGCTGCGGCCGTCAGGGTTCGTGATGGCGACGTCGACGACGCCAGGGCCCGAGGGTGGTGACGACACCGAGATGGCGACGGGGCTGGTGCCGACGATGGTGGCGCTCTTGCCGCCGAAGAAGACGAGCGCGCCCGAGCGGAAGTTACTGCCGCCGATGGTGACGGGCGTTCCTCCGGTGGTGGAGCCCGCGATGGGCGAGATGGCGCTGATGACGGGACCGACGCCGTCGGAGTCGGAGTACGCGAACGCTCCCGCGAGCACCGCGCTCTGGCCATCGGGGTTGGTGACCTCGACGTCAGTCGTGCCCACCGCGTTCGGCGGCAAGACGCCCGAGAGCGACGTCGCGTCGACGACCACGACGTCGGTCGCAGGCGCGCGGCCCACGAGCAGAATCGCGCCGCTCTGCAGGCCGGTGCCCGTCACGAGCGCGACGGTGCCACCCGAAGCCGGGCCCGTGTTCGGCGCGATGGCCGACAACGTCGGAGCCGCCGCCGTGGTGCCGTCCTTCACGTAGTACTCGAAGCCGTCCTTGAAGGTCGTCGTCTGCCCTTCGGCGCTCGAGACCACGACGTTCACCCGGCCCGCCGTGCCTGCAGGCGTGACGACCGTGACGGTGGTGGCATCGACGACGCGCACGAAGGGAGCCGCGGTCGCGCCGAACGTCACCGACAAGCCGGGCCTGAAGTTGAGGCCGCGAATCACCGCGACGGTTCCGCCCTCGACGGGTCCGCGGCCGGGCAGCACCTGACCGATGACGGGAACTTCGGAGCCGACGTTCACCTTGGGGCTCTTGTCTCCGCACGCGCTCACGAAGGCGCACGAGAGGACGACGGCCATGAGGCCGAGACGAGCGTTGAAGGACATGTGTTCTCCCCTGACCGCGCTGCGACACCAGCGGGAGTCGAGCTCCCGCACCGGGCAACGCAGGGAGCCTACGCAGCCGCGCCGAGTCGCAAAGCTCTTCGGGGAAAATGATCAGCCGTGTGGTGACGCGGCGCACACAGCCGCTTCAGAAGCAGATGGCCTGTCCGTACAGGTCCAGTCCCTGACCGCGGTCGCACTCGTAGCCAACCACCACGAGGCCACCGTCACGCGACGCGATGGTCGGCGCGAAGAGACCGCTCACGCCGGCGGGCGTCACGTCGAGCACCCCGGCATCGGCAGCGAAGGTGCGCCCCAACAACCGCGGCTGCGGAATGCCCTGCGACCAGAACGCGACCGCGCCCACGGGCAACGTCTGCACCGCGAGATCGGCGATGGAGCCCGCGAAGGTGGTGAGCAGCTGAGGTGTGCTGCCCGTGCTCAGCACGTTGGTGAGGCCACGAATGGTCGCGTTCGTGCTGCCCATGCTGCTCACCCAGGTGCCTGCGACTTCTCCTGAGCCACCGAACGGCGCGAGCCGAAGCTTGTCGGCCTGCTCACCCGTGAAGAACGTCTCACGCGGCCCTGCGCCCTGCGGCGCCAGCGTGGAGGAGAACGCACGGAACCGAACGCGGAACTCGGCTGACTGCTGCGAGACCCAGCCCGCCACGAAGTCACCCGAGCGCGACGCGACATCGGCGTCGAAGACGAGGTCGCCGCTGCCTCCGCCAAGCGTCGTCACCATCGCAGCACGATTTCCGGCGCCATCGAACACCGTGCCCTTGAAGACGAGCGAGGGGCTCTCGATCCACGCGACGAGCACCGACTCGGGCGAGGCCAGCGTGGTGAGGCGGGGCTCCTTGTAGACCGAGGTCGTCGTCGGGGTGGCGAACTGCGTCCACGCGCGCGTGCCGGTGGTGGTGATGCGGCTGACGGCGACGCGCTGGCCGGCGTCGGGCAGCTGCTCGAGCCACGTCGCCGCGAAGTCCTGACCGAGGCGCGCGATGTTCGGGCGTGAAGCGCGCGAGACGGAGGAATCCGACAGCTCGACCTCGAGCCCCGTCGCCTGCAGCGTGTCGTCGTAGAGCCGGAAGAAGACGCGTTCGCTGCCCGAGCGCTCATCGACGAACACGCCGCCGAGGCCGCCGGGGAAGCTCACGAGCGAGAGGTGCGACGAGAGCGCGTTCGCGGAGAGCACCAGCGGCGTCTCCTTCGACCAGTCGTTGCGGCCGTCGCAGTCGTTGTCGAGGCCATCGCAGACGAACTCGACGCGGTTGAAGAGCGTGCCGTACGAGGCCTGCGTGCAGACGGACTCGCCGTTGCCGTTGAGGCACGCGCGGCCGGGGTTGTTCGCGCAGACGCCCATACTCAGCTCACACTGGCCCGTGCGCACGACGCCGCCATCGGCCAGGCGGTCGACGATGGTGTCGCAGTCGTTGTCGAGCCCGTCACAGCGCGTCTCGACGGCTTCGTAGTTGGGTCCGTACGAGGCGGCCGAGCAGCTGCTCTCGAGTCCACCGTCGACGCACGAGGTGCGAGCATTCGCGCAGACGCCGGCTGAGAGCGGGCACATCGTGCTTCCGCGAAGCACACCACCATCGGGGTACCGATCGACGCTGCCGTTGCAGTCGTTATCGCGACCGTCGCAGCTCGCCTCCACCGCTTCGAAGTTCGGCGCCACGCACACGCCGGGAGCGCCCATCGAACACACCCGCATCGCGCCCGCGCAGACGCCGGCGTTCGCGCACGCTCCACCCGAGACACTCTCGTCCGTGTCGCCGTCGCAGTCGTTGTCGCGCCCGTCACAGCTCGACTCCACCGCTTCGAAGAACATGCCGTACTCGCGCGTGCCGCAGCTGGAGACGTAGCCACCATCGACGCAGCTCTTCATCGCGTTCGCGCAGACGCCCTGCGACTTTTCACACGGGAGCGAAGCCACGCCTTCGTCGGTCATACCGTCACAGTCGTTGTCGACGCCGTCACACGCCTCGTTCATCGGGCCGACCGCGTTCTCACACGCGCCCCACTGTCCATCGACGCACCGCTGTGTTCCCGAGCGGCACGCTCCACCATCGACGCCACACGCGCGCGTCTGGCTCTCGGTGCACGCCCCGCCCATTGGCACTTTGCAGAGCCCGCTCACGCAGACGTAGCCGGTGACACAGCCCTGCCCTGCGTCGACGTCACAGCGCTTCTCACCGAGATCGCCGAGCGTCGGAACCGTGCACGCCGTCGAGAGCAACACCACGCCGAGCAGCCGCTTCATGGCGTGACCTCCGAGACGGCGGAGGGCGGCGGTGGCGCGTCTGCGGGAGTCACGGCCCAGGCGATGCCGCTGATCAGCGCGCCGAGCCCCATCGCGCCTGCCACACCGAAGAGCACGTTCGCGATGGTGGCGTTGTTGGTGGCGTCACGCAGGTGCTGGTTCGCGACGAGCTGAAACGGCTCACTGCGCGCGCTGGTGATGCTCTCCTGGCTCATGATGCCGAAGTAGCCACCGATGCCACCGGCCACCGCGCCCGCGCCGAGGAACACGAACGGCCACACTGGCGTCGGCTTGGTGCCCACCACCACGGGCGTCGTCACGGTGACTGGGTCGACGAGGTTCGGGTCTGGCGTGGTGACGGTGACGACCGGTGTGTCCTTGGCCTTCGCGAGCTTGGCCTCGAGCTGCTGGCGCTCGGTCTTCAGGCGGTCGAGTTCCTTCGCCATCGCGTCGGCTTCCGCCCTGCGGCGCTGCTCCTCGGCGAGCGACTCCTTCGCCTTCGCGGCCTGCGCGTCCGACTCGGCCTTCTTCCGTTCGGCTTCGAGCCGGGCGATCTCCTTCGCGCGAACCTCGAGCTCGGCCTTCTGCCGTTCGAACTCCGCCTTCGCCGCCGCGTCGGCCCTGGCGGCCTCTTCACGTTTGCCCTTCTCTTCGGCCTGCTTCGCGAGCAACGGCGCGAGCTCCTTCTGCGCCGCGACCCGCGTGTCTTCGAAGTCCTTCGACACCTTCGGCGACACCTTGATGGGAATGACCGCGTCGGGCTTGAGCAGCAGCGCCTCTTTGAACGCTGCGCGCGCCTCGTCAGGCTTGTTGAGGTCCGAGAGCATGATGCCCTCGTAGAGCGCCGCCTGCGCCTGCTGGTCCGGCGTCACGGCCTGCTTCTTCGCGTTGCGCACCTGCTCGAGCGCGCGCTCGTACTCGAGGTTCTCGTAGAGCCGCACCGACGCGTTCAAGAACCGCTGGAAGTCCTCTTCCGAACCGAGCGCAGCCGTGCAGAGAAGGAGGGCGAAGGCGACGAGCAGAGGCCTCATGAAGCGGCGACTGTAGCGTGCGAACCGCCGGAGTCACTCACACGCGCCGCTGGAGCGGCACACGTGGCCGTTCTCACAGCCGCTGACGGAGCACCCTTCACGCCCCGGGCTTCCATCGGGCTCGAGCAGCTCGAAGTCGACCTCGCGGGACTTCGGAGCCTCGACGCAGACCTGTTTCTCGACCGCGCCCAGCCCCCGAATCGCGACCTTGACGGGGTAGCAGCCGGTGGGCAGCGCGACCTCGACTTCGCCTTCGCGATCGAGCTTCTTCTGCACGACCGCACCAGCGACGGTGACGACGGCGTTCGCGCGACTCTGATTCGACGGAACGTGAACGTGCACTGCGAGGCGGGCGCCCAGCTTCGGGCTGACCGTGCCCAGCTCGGACACCGCACCGCCCTGCACCTTCACCGTGAGCCGCTCGGCGTTGGTGCCCGACGCGAGCACCAGCAGCGAGATCTCACCCTGGGGAACTCCGGCGATCTCGAAGCGCCCATCGGCTGCGGGCTTCGCGTTCAGCTCAGGCAGCTGCTCGACGATGACGAGCGACTCGATGGTCGGGTTCATCACCACCCCGCGCACGACACCGAGGCGAAGCACCGAGTTGTCGAGGCCGCCACAGCCGGCGAGCAGCACCGCGACGCTGGCGAGGAGCGCGCGCATCAGAACTTGTACCCCGCGGCAGCCCAGCCACCCACGAAGCCCATCGGGCGCATCGCGCCGTCGACGGTCAACACGGTGAGCATCGGCTGAAGGTTCAAGGAGAACTCCCAACGGGACCCGAACGTCACTGCGCCGCCCAACCACGCGCCCGGCATCATCGAGAACGCAGTCTGCTGCCCGGAATAAGCCGGCAAAGAGAAGGACCGCTGAACCCACAGTCCGGCCACACGCGGGCCTGCCCAGAACGAGAGCGCACGCCAACGCCACGTCCACGCGAGTGAAATGCCGCCCTGCCCGCTCACCCACGTGAAGGGAACCGGCGCACCTCCACCCAGCTGCAGCGACGAAGCCCCACCAAAGCCACTGCCATCGAGTTCGAGCGCGAAGCGGGAGCCGAAGACGCGATCGAAGCGAACCGACGCGCCCACGTTCGCGCCGCCAGGCATCACCTCGTCGCGGCTCTTCTGGTCGATGAACGCGAAGCCACCCGCAAGCAGCGAGACGGCGACGTTGGGTTCGGCGCGATCGACCAGCTCCTGCACGTCGAGCCGCTGACCGACCTCGAGCGAGACCTCCTGCCGCACGAGCAGGTCAGGGCCCTTCGTCAGCTCGACGACATGGCGGCCCGCAGCGACCGCGGCTCCACCTGGTAGCTCCGTGCGCTCTTCGCCATCGACCTTGAGCGCAAAGCCATCGAGGCGCTGCGCATACGAGAAGAGCTCGGGCTTGCCCTCACGGCTGATGGAGCCCGAGAGGATGATGGGATCGGCGCCGACCTCGATGATCTCGGCAGACGGGCGCTGGCGGCCGTTCGAGAACGCCCAGGTCTTCCTGCGTGCCCAGTCGTGCGCTTCGGTCGCCGTGACCGCACCGTCGCCGTTGCGATCGCCCAGGCCCGAGAGCGCCTCGACGAGGAAGTGCGTGTACACGTCGTTCCGAAGGCCTTCGTCTTCGCGCGCGGGCTCACCGAAGTCGCTGGCCGAGAGCACCATGGCGGCGCGTGACGACTCCTCGAGCGGCCGCACCGGACCCTTGAGCGAAGCCAGCTCTCGCGAGACCTCTTCCGACAGCAACGACTTGCCGCCACCGGAGTGACACGTCGCGAGCACCAGCACTCGCCGCTTCGAGGGCACCGTGCCGAAGGCCTGCTGCAGCTCGGAGATCGACAGCGCGGTCTGCGCGGGGTCGGTGAAGTCGGCGTCGCTGGTGACGAGGTAGCGCGCGAGCTCGCCCCGGCCATCACGCGCGAGCGTGCCGTGCGCCGAGACGTAGAGCACCACGATGTCGTCGGGCCTCGTCGCCTGCGCGGCGAGTGCGTGCACGGCGTCGAGCAGCGCGGCCTTCGTCGTCTGCGCTTCGGTCAGCAGCGTGGTGACGTTCTGGTAGCGCCCACCGAGCGGGTCGCGGAGCACGCGCGAGACGTCATCGACATCTTTCGAGGCGAACTGCAGCGCGCGCCAGCGATCATCTGCCGCGCGGGGAATGCCGACCACCAGCGCGAAGCGGCGGGCCTCGAACGCCGAGTCGGCCTGACCCTTCTTGAGCGACACCACCACCGCGCCGCCCTTTTCGAGCGACGTGTGCGCGCACGAGAGCGCGAGACACGCGGTGGCGATGAGCAGACGAGTCACGGATCGACCAGCACCTCGACGCGCCCGACCGACAAGGGCGACGACGAAGAGGCTATCGCTTCCAGCGCCTGAGCGGCATCGAACGGCACATCGTGCGCAATCACCCACACGATGACCGGCCCCTGCTCGTCCTCGAGGTTCACGCCAAACAGGCCTGACTCCTGCTCGAGCTGGTTGGCCCCGCTCTTCACGCGAAGCTGGGCGAGCTCTTCGGGCAGCTCCCTGCCGCGCTGGAGGAACACGCGCGCCGGCCCATCGACGGGAGACGTGACCCGGAACGCCAGCGTCGAGCCTTTGGGCACTCGGCCCGACTCGGGCAGCTGTTCGAAGGAGCCGGAGTCGGTCTGCCGTGCCGCCACCACTGGCATGTACTCGCGGCCGTCGCCCTTGAGGCCAGGCGCTGTCTGTTGGTGCGTGCCGCGAACAGCGAGCAGGGTTCCACTGGCGAGCACCGCGAGCCCGGCGGCCAGCGCAATCCACGCGACGGGCGACGACCTCGGCGATCTGGAGACCTTCGCGCGCAACCGCCGCCAGCCCAGCTCGTCGAGCGGCGCCGACCTGGGAGACAGGCCCATCAACAGGCGATCGACCTCACCATCGAGCTCGGGCCTGCTGGCGATGAAGGCGTCGCAGACATCACAGCCCTCTTTCACGTGGTCGAGCATCGAGCGGGCCGAGGCCGGGTCGCTCCAGAGGCGCTGCCAGGTGGCTTCGTCGAGGTGCATGTCAGACCTTCCCTGCGAGGACACGAAGAGTGAGTTCCCGTTTCACGCGCGCCCGGAACCGCTCGAGCCGCATGGTGATGGCGCTCTTGCCGACGCCGAGCTTCTCGGCGATCTCCCGGGCCGACAGCTGCCCCTCGACGTAGAAGAGCCTGACGGTCTCTTTCTCGGGGCCTTCGGGCAGCCGCTCGATGAGATCGCGAACCACGGCGATGTCGACCTCGAGGGCGAGCGAGTCGGGGAACGGCGGCACCGCGTCGAGCGCCTCGCCTGAGAACTCAGCCATGGTGCGGTCCTCCGTCGAGCGCTTGCTCAGCGCCGTCTTCGCGCGGTTGCGGGCGATGGCGTACAGCCAGGCCTCGAACGACGCTGGCGTGGTGAGCGTGCCGAGAGATTTGAAGGCGCGGGTGAAGGTGTCCTGCACGATGTCCTCTCGCTCGTCGAAGTCGAGCGCCGCAAACGCCTCGAGCAAACGAACGACGCCCGGTCGATAACGCTCGTAGAGCGCTCGATACGCCGACTCTTCACCGCGCCGCGCGGCGTCGATGTGCCCACCGGGGTCTTTCATTCCCTCGTTCACAGACGAGACCTCCATG
>Ga0075163_10009856_pt1 | contig 12517 bp, 9 predicted proteins | sample JI1023141ADNA_FD_71478 | JGI IMG/M metagenome (GOLD analysis project Ga0075163, IMG submission 71478) | Wastewater effluent complex algal communities from Wisconsin, to seasonally profile nutrient transformation and Carbon sequestration -... | ecosystem: Engineered > WWTP > Effluent > Algae...
AGGAGATATTCCAGCAGGTTTTACAAGTAAGGTTACCTCATCGTAAGCAGTTAAAGTACCATTGTCAGTGACTGTAAGACGAAAAATGTAGGTACCAGCAGTAAGCCCTGAAGCATTAAGCGTGGCTGTGGTATTTCCCGCTAAAGTTGCCCCAGGTCCACTTTGTTTAGTCCATGAATAAGCGCTGATAGTACCATCCGAATCGGAAACTGTTCCTGTGAGTGTGACAGATGATTTTGGTAGGGTAATGGTTTGGTCTGATCCAGCATTTACGGCAGGAGATATTCCAGCAGGTTTTACAAGTAAGGTTACCTCATCATAGGCAGAGGTAAGCGAATTATCTGTAACCGTAAGTCGAAAGACATATGTTCCAGCCACCAAAGCAGAAAGTGAAAGAGTAGCAGAATTGATATTGGTCATCGTTGCTGAGGGACCACTCTGCCTGGTCCAGGCATAAGCAGTGATTGTTCCATCTGGATCTGTACCCGACCCCGTGATACTAGTTGTATTTGTTGGCAGTGTGATCGTTTTATCAGATCCAGCACTGGCTACAGGTGGCAGTGGGGTTGACCCTGTAAACTCATAGGCTCCTGCATCGTTGGTTCCACCTGAAGGCCTGGTTTTTCCATCAGCATCTTTAGTTACCCCCCATGCGCTAACATCCTTTCCAATATTAATTGCTGGCGATCCAGTAAGGAGACGGTAATCATCGGCAGCTGCATTCACGAATTTTGCATTTGCCAAAACAGGAACCGCTATATTATTTCCCCTTTTCCAATCGGTATAGGTGTAAGTCTTATCCCAGGTAGTGGCAGATGCTACTATAAGATTATTATATAAAACATTTTCAGGAGCCCCATTGATATATTCTATAACCACTCCATTAGTTGCGTTGACAAATGTATTGTTGATTATGTAAACGCCTCCCAGGTACCCTTTATTTACAATATCAGTTGCTAGTGGTGTTGGCCGAGTATTTATAGTTATTGCACCTCCCACTCCTGGGCTTATGAAAACATTATTATAAATATATTCATTGCCTATTCCTTGTATGGCAAGTGCTGGACCAGTTCCACTCTTGATGAGGTTATTATAGAACCTTGCGGCTGTACCAAGACCTAGTTGAACTCCACCATTTTGAGACGCAAGATTTAATGTGGAATAATTGTAGATTGAATTATTGTAAATCTCTACCCCATTTACACCAGAGCCAACCTGAATAGATTCCCGACCCGTACTTTCAAATCTGTTGTTGTATATTTTTACTCCTCTAACTTCATGGCAGTATTGCGTACTTCCACAGAATACCGTTGTGCCTAAATAAAAACTGTCGCCTACGTAAATGCCTTCCCCTGTAGTATGATGAATATAATTGTCGTGTATATTGATATTGTAAACGGTAAAATTTGGTCGGACAGCGGACATGTCTGCACAATTGGGTGAAGGATCTGTTTTAACCATTATACCCGTATATCCGGTATTGGTAATTTCCATATGATCAATTTCAATATCACTGCTTAGTGCAGTGTAGGCCAATCCCTGAGATCCGGAAGCTGTTTGCTGAATTTTGAATCCATACGGGAACCTTGAATCACCGGTGCCTGTAACACGAATATATTTTGATCCAAGAAAGAGCATTCCGTTTTGAGCGGCAGCATTTCCGATTACTACCTGACCGCCACAGTTTTTGATGACAACGGGATTTCCGGCTGCACCTTTGACATTCGTAAATTGAATGGTCTGTAAGTTTCCAGCGTTCACACAAATTACGTCACCCCCTTTAACACCCTTGGCAACTCCATCAAAATTTACATAGCCAGATCCTGCCGGAATAGTAAAATTGCAATTGCACTGCGCCCAGCTATTAGATATTCCTATTAACCAAAGGAGGAAGACCAGACCAAATACTCTAACACTCTTTTTTAGGTTACCATTATTTTCGATGCTAACCGGGTACATGCGTTCTTTCTCACTCATCAACAGTCTTGTATTAGTTATGGAGGCGCAAAAAAGTAAATCGATGTTACATAAAAATGTAAGTATCGATGGTTGTCTTTACACAGGTTAATTAACACCCATACGAGTACCTATGAGCATTATAAAAATTCCTTTTTTTCGACAACGACTAATCAAATACATTTAGTTTATCGATTTATTTAAATGAAAGGTTGATTAATTAATCTGATAACGAGGTGAGGTTATGCCTGAGTGTCTTCATGAAGGCTGAAGATCTGGCGATAGGATGCTTACTACGGATTTGATAAAGTGCTGAAATAAATAAGTAGCCTTTTGAAGGCCATCGTCCTCTGCGAGAGACGATTTTGGAAAGCTGTTAGAAATGACTTCATCTCTCTAGGTATCAATCCGGACAACTAGCCTGATAACTTAAGGCATAGGATAGTTGGATGAAGCATCATCAATAACTAAAACCCAATCTGTACCTTCTTTAGGTGGCGTTAAGGTTACCATCTTTTTACTACTTACGGGCTTATGTTTGATTGACTTTCCCGTACGGGGATCATACCAGGTTATAGATTTCTTGTCACCGGTGATTTTACTTAAATCAACCGTCACAGGTTTATTTTGAGGTAAGTAGAGAAATCCGAAAGTTCCTTTTTCATCCCGGGAGGCAATAAGTAGATCTTTATAGCCCGTACCTTTCTCTGATGTAATCATACTCTGATCAGCCACCAGCGAGAAATAGGGACGTGACAGCATCAGTTTTTTAAGATGTTGCATCTGGTTGGCACCTTCGGCCTTTGCGGCCTTTTGCCAGCCGATCAAAGTATCACCAATATTAATTGGCGGGTTCAATTCGGTATTTAAAAATTGCCAGATCTGATGGTGACCATATGTAACTCCGCATGCCCCTGAAAAGACGGAGCGATAGATTCGTGCCCGCACATCATAGGCAGAGAAGTACCCACGCTCCCGGGTCCACTTACCATCCCACGGATTAACCGGATGATCTTCATAACAGGGCTCCATATCCAACGTGGGCTTTTGCGGTTTCATCGCAAGATCACGGATAACCCAGTTCCAGGCATCCGCTTCGCGCGATCCGTGTCCGGACTGAAACGCATTCATATCCAGCCAGGGCTCAGTATGAATAAATGCAGAAGTTGAGTATGATCCCCCGGCAGGGTGGTAGGTAATGAAAGCCTTATCACCCAACACGGACTCAATACCTTTAGCCATAGCACGCCAGATGGGCCGGTCATCTACTTCCACTTCTTTATCTTCCACTTTGGTTTTATATAATGCAGGCCGGTCGCCTCCTAAAATCCAAATAATGTTCCAATTGTTGGCATAGCGATTTGCCAACGAAGCGCCATAGACCTCGGCATTGGCTTCATTAAACACAGTTGGACCTTCGCCCCACATACGGGTTACTTTATCGCCCCAGGTAGGTAACAGGCCAACATACATATCTTTATCAGCCATTCGATTGATGATAAAGTCGACATGATCCCAATAATCATACTCTTCTTCGTTGGCCGGATTGGTACCCTGGGTTACTGCCAGTTTGGTAGGGTCTTCATCGATCAGTGGCAAGTCGCCATAACGATTGGGTTGACGCAAGCCATTAAATTCTGCCAGTGCTACAGCGTGAATTACGTTGAAACCTTGTTGCTTTCTGATCTCTAAAAACTCTTCCGCTTCTTCGCGGGTTAGTCGATGAAATAACTCCCAATCGGTATCACCCAACCAGAAGAAAGGGTTTCCATCAGTAGTCATCAGGTAACGCTGATTATTACTTACCTGAATTTGCCCATAAGCTTCCAGAGAAAGAAATAGGGCTAAGCTTATAAAGCGCGTCACTTTCATTTTAATTTTGCTTAATAAGAACCAAAATACAAAATCATCTTGTTCTTAGCGCAGTTATTTCGGTGAATGAATCATGACGTTAGATTATAAACTGCTTGCCAATCAATTAAAGAATCCTTTGCCAGGGTCTATGGCACATGAACCACTGCGTGCAACACCCATCGGATCTATTAAGCCAAAATTTGAACATCAGGTGCATCCCAAGCCAGGCAGTGTGTTGATTTTACTGTATGAAGAAGAAGGGAAAATCCTGTTTCCATTAACCAAGCGTCCTGACTATCTGGGTACTCATGGCGGACAGATCAGTTTGCCGGGGGGGAAAGCTGAGCCGGGGGAAAGTATTTTTGATACTGCATTACGCGAAGCAGAAGAGGAGATAGGTGTTTCGGCAAAGCAAATAGAGATACTTGGAACACTCTCAGAGTTTTTTGTTATACCCAGTAACTTTATGGTTACACCGGTAGTAGGCTTTCTGAAAGGAAGTCCAAAGTTCAACCCTGATCCTAAGGAGGTAGTAAAAATATTACACGGTTCGCTGGATGAGTTAGTGCTTGATGATGCAGTGCGCACGAAAGAGATTCTGGCAGCTAAGATGTTTCCTATGCTGGCTCCGCACTTTGAGATTGAGGAAGAAGTGGTTTGGGGAGCTACTGCGATGATCTTGAATGAGTTTAGGGTAGTGGTGAGGGAATTGAGTAAAACTTGACGGCAAAAAACGAAGATAAGTGGCCCTTATAACCACTATCTTACGTCCAATGATACTACTTGTAGCTATTACGCCTTACCTGAACGCAGCTTTTGCCGGATAAAATCAGTAAACCGATATTTGCTTAGACTTTCCACGGACAAGTACTTAGCACCTTGAATAGTGCCCAGGCATTGATCACTCCCACAATGGCATTTAAATGGTTGGGCCATATCCCATTCTGCTGAAGGATAAAAGAAATTAAACTCTTCACCGACTGCTATCTCTTTGAGAGTAACAAACACCATCCGGGTGGTGTCAAAGAAGCTGTTTGGATCACAGCTATGATTGGCACATTCAAGGCATTCGGGCAACAATTCGATGTGTTTGTGTTCGCTGATCTGTACCGTTAAATAGGTAGGTGTTGATTGTACATTCTTGGCGAGAAACTTGATGATCACTTCATTCTTTGCAAATGGCTTCTTTGCAATCAGCGAGCGGTTGCTGGTAATCGGATCAATACGGATTTCAGCAACTTCGGTTTGGTCTAAATCGACCAGTTCGATAAAACTCATGGGGGGTTAGGGTTGTAGTGGTTAGTAAAGTCATTCGTAGTGGTGATAAATATATTGACAATTAATTGATTCAATAAAACATTTATGATTATTAATTATTAAGACAATCATACGTTGATCAACTATAACTTAAATCAAACTTTGTAATTCATTAGTTATTAGTTGAATACTTTAAATTAGGTGCTTGTATATTTAATATTTGGTACTTCTATAGTTTAGGCAATACTCAACCTCTGGAAATACAAAAGGTGATGAGTTAGTAATAGGGGTTACCGTGACAGGACTGCTTCTTTGTATTTTAAAATAACGAGCCTTGTTGTTCTTCGAGTTCCTGATAGCGATGTGGTTTGAGTGCCTCAGGAGTATTGCCAACGCTCTCTTTGCCCGTTAGACGCTTAACGGTAAATGATTCTAATTCAAGTTCTGGATATGGCTGTACCAGACTTTCAATTAAGTCCTGATCTGCTTTTTCATGTATCGGCTTAAGCCAATCCTGTTCTGCAGACTTTGGTAATATCAATGGCATTCGAGGGCCTTCACTTGCTTTAGGGTTATTATGAATGCGGGCCATCAGGGGATTGGCCCGTGTGGTTACCACTGTGTAAGTTCTACGGGTTATTCCGGATGCAGAATCAACCCACTCATCCCATAAACCTGCCAATGTGATGGGTTCATCGCTCTTCAGGTGAATGTGATAAGGAAATGCTTTCCCATTTTTGTGATGGTGCTCAAAGAATCCATCCACTAAAACCAAACACCTGCGCTCGTGTGCGGATTCGCGGAAGGCAGGTTTATCAAACATGGTTTCTGCCCTCGTATTGATTGTGCTATTGCTAATGGTAACAGCCTCCGCAGCCGACTTCACCCAGTTAGGAATTAATCCCCAGGAAAAAAGATGAATTTCTTTCGACTTGCTAATGATGACCGGTACCGATGGATGGTTGAACCCAGAAGCATTATATACCGGGCTGATGTTTAGTTTTATTAATTGCTCCTGAACAAACCTCACCTCACTTTCATCATGGCCGTATCTTTTAGCTAATCTTTCAGCACGTTTGGTTAAGTATGCCTTGTTGTAGCACATAAGGCAAAGATATTTAATGATTGCCTGAATGTGTGCCCGTATGGCAGAAATAGAGTAAGTAATTTAGTATTATGGAAACTATCCGTTCTACCTGCACCACATTTGGTGTTGGCCAATGAATAGGCAAGAGCTAGTTAAGAATGAAAATATACCCCTGGTTGTTTTTATGAAACCTGTTTTTAAGAATGCCTTTCTCCTTCACAAAATGAGTAACTATAGTCTCTGAATATTCCCGTTTACATTTAAAGAAGGTAACTTTCTTTTTCAGATTTTGTGTTTTTAGCAATGCGGTGAGGGCTGGCTTGTCATGAGCTCCAATTTCACTTTTCGGTTTTATGGCTTTGTCAATCTCAGCTATAATTTCATTGACTTCCTTGATCTGTTGTACGTTTAAAATTGCCATGGTTTAAAAGTTAGATGTGTAAAGATAGAGCATTCCTGTAAGGATAGCTATTGTTATAACAAGCGAACCTTCATCCTCAAGCATCTCTCAACGAGCCTGCCTGCTACTGGAACAAATGATGAATGTGGATTTTAGTATTACTTCTTTCAGTAGACGAATTGATACTAGGCGATTTATTTGAAAATGCTTAATAAAATAAAAGCGCCCCGAAAGGCGCCTTTATTTTTTAAATACTTAAACGAACTATTTCTTTTTCTTTGCAGTCTTCTTAACCTTTTTAACTACTTTCTTCGTACTCTTCTTAGTAGCGACCTTTTTTGCGATTTTCTTGCTAGATTTCTTCACCACTTTTTTTACTTTCTTCACGACTTTTTTAGCAGCAGGCTTCGCTTTCTTAACAGCCTTTTTCGGAGCCGCCTTTTTATCTCTGGGTTTTGCTATTGTCTTTGTTGCCTTAGGTTTGGCAGCAGCTTTTGCAGCAGCAGCCTTGGCATTGCCCATCGCATTTAATGCCGAACCAGCCTTGAACCATACAATTTGATTCTTATTGTAGGTGTGATTAACAGTAATCGAATCCTGGCTGCCATCGCTGTGGTGAATCACCAATGTAAGGGGCTTATCAGGACTAAAGCTGGTGAGCCCAACAATATCAAACGAATCATCTTCCTTGATTTTGTTGTAGTCTTCTTTGTTGGCGAACGTCAATGCCAGCATGCCCTGTTTCTTCAAATTTGTTTCGTGAATACGGGCAAAAGATTTTACCAGGATGGCTCGCACACCCAAATGCCGTGGTTCCATAGCGGCATGCTCACGTGAAGAACCTTCGCCATAGTTTTCGTCACCCACTACGATAGAACCAACACCCTGGGCTTTGTAGGCGCGCTGAACTTTCGGAACTTCATCGTATTGGCCACTTAGTCCATTCTTAACGCTGTTGATCTTCTCGTTGAAGAAGTTGGTAGCACCAATCAATAGGTTGTTAGAGATGTTATCCAAATGTCCACGGTATTTCAGCCACTTTCCAGCCATGGAGATGTGATCGGTTGTACACTTTCCTTTTGCTTTGATCAACAAGCGCAACCCTTTCAGGTCTTTGCCTTCCCATGGTTTGAAGGGCTCGAGTAGCTGCAGTCGGTCGGAGGTAGGGCTTACCTTAACTTGAACTCCTCTGCCATCTTTGGCAGGAGCCTGGTATCCTGGGTCTTTTACATCGAACCCTTTCTTAGGAAGCTCGTCACCAGTTGGGGGGTCGAGTTTTACCTGCTGACCTTGTTCGTTTGTTAAGTAATCGGTAAGCGGGTTGAAATTCAGATCTCCGGCAATAGCCAAAGCCGTTACTAACTCTGGCGATCCTACAAAGGCATATGTGTTTGGGTTGCCATCATTGCGTGACTGGAAATTTCTGTTGAATGAGTGAACGATCGTGTTCTTCTCTTTCCTGTCGGCACCTACACGCGCCCACATGCCGATGCACGGGCCACATGCATTCGCAAACACTTTGGCTCCGATCTTATCAAAGGTGCTGATAAAGCCATCTCGTTCGATGGTATAACGCACTTGTTCTGAACCTGGGGTAATCGTAAATACTGCCTTGGTTTTCAGTCCTTTATCGGCTACTTGTTTAGCTAAACTTGCAGCTCTGGCAATATCCTCATACGATGAATTGGTACACGAGCCAATCAAGCCTACTTCAATCTTTGTTGGCCAGCCATTTTTGGCGGCTTCTTCTTTCAGTTTAGAAATAGGGGTTGCCAGATCCGGGGTAAACGGACCGTTGAGGTGCGGCTCTAAAGTTGATAAATCGATTTCAATTACCTGATCAAAATACTTTTCGGGATTTGCATAAACCTCCGGATCAGCCGTAAGGTCGGCCTTAATTTTGTCTGCCAACTGTGCTACTTCAGCACGACCAGTGGCAATCAAATAACGACTCATAGAGTCATCATAACCAAAGGTTGAGGTGGTAGCACCAATCTCGGCACCCATATTACAGATCGTACCTTTTCCGGTGCAACTCATAGAAGTTGCGCCTTCTCCAAAGTATTCAACAATAGCACCAGTTCCACCCTTAACTGTAAGAATACCAGCTACTTTAAGAATAACATCTTTAGCAGAGGTCCAACCATTTAATTTGCCGGTAAGCTTTATACCAATCAGTTTCGGGAATTTCAGTTCCCAGGCCATGCCAGCCATTACATCAACAGCATCAGCACCTCCTACACCAATAGCCACCATACCCAGCCCACCGGCATTTACTGTGTGAGAGTCAGTACCAATCATCATTCCACCGGGGAAGGCATAGTTTTCCAATACTACCTGGTGAATGATACCAGCACCGGGACGCCAGAAACCAATACCATATTTATTCGAAACAGACGATAGAAAATCAAAAACTTCCTTGCTCTCAGAATTAGCCACTGTTAAATCATCTTTGGCTCCTACTTTAGCAGTAATCAGGTGGTCGCAATGCACGGTAGAGGGCACAGCCACTTTGGGCTTGCCAGCCGACATGAACTGTAACAAAGCCATTTGAGCCGTGGCATCCTGCATGGCCACACGGTCGGGAGCAAAATCTACGTACGATTTGCCCCGGCCAAAGTTCTCCAACTTCTGGTCGGCATGAAGGTGCGCATAAAGGATTTTTTCAGATAGGGTGAGAGGTTTGCCAACCACCTTTCTGGCTTTGGCAATACGGCCGGGCATCGCTGCATATAGGGCCTTGATCATGTCTAAGTCGAATACCATAAATCGATTGTTTAAGAGGCTCTAAAGTAGCAAAAAAAACAAGAATTAGGCGTTGGGACTTAGGAAATAGGCATTGGGTATTTTGGTTTAAGATCGTTTGAACCTAATTCCGAATGCCCAATACCTGCATTACTTACTATTAATGTAATTCAGGAACTCGCGCTTAACATTTTCATCTTCAAATTTACCACCAAAGAAGGCGGTGCCGGTTTTGCTGTTCGTGTCGCCTACACCGCGAGAAGCCACGCACATGTGGTTGGCATCCATTACTACACCCACATGCTCGGTGCCGAGAATTCGCTGCAATTCTTTACCGATTTGTACTGTTAAACGCTCCTGTACCTGCGGGCGTTTAGCAAAATATTGAACGATACGATTGATCTTTGATAAGCCGATCACTTTACCACTACTGAAATAGGCAACGTGTGCTTTACCATAGATGGGAACAAAGTGATGCTCACAATGGGAATAGAAAGTGATATCTTTTTCGACCAGCATCTGATCGTACTTGTATTTATTTTCGAACAGACGCGCCACTGGACGATTCTTTGGATTCAAACCACTGAACACCTCTTTCACATACATCTTGGCGACTCTACGCGGGGTACCATTAAGGCTGTCGTCCGTAAGATCAAGACCGAGGATTTCCATAATCTCGCGAAAGCGTTTTTCGATCTGTTCTACCTTTTCGTCATCGCTGAGCTCGAAGGCATCATCGCGCAGAGGTGTGTTCCACGAAGTGATGATGTGGTCATCATCAAAGTCTTCATCTAACGGTTTAATGGGCCGGATATTCAACGAAATTTCTTTCTGTCTCATACAATTTGACTTTAAGATCGTACTGGTTATCAATTTGCTGCCTCAATATCCGCCAGATCACAACTGCAATATTCTCAGCTGATGGGTTCAGGTTTTTAAAGTAGGAGGTATCTAAGTTTAGGTTTTTGTGATCGAAGTGTTTAAGTACATGCTCTTTAATAATATCGCTGAGCGCCTTCATGTCAAACACATAGCCGGTTTCCGGGTCGGGAGTTCCCACTACTGTAACAACCAACTCGTAATTATGCCCGTGATAATTTGGATTGTTGCACTTGCCGAATACAGCATCGTTCTTTTCATCTGACCAGGTCGGATTGAATAGTCTGTGTGCGGCATTGAAATGTTCCTTACGGGATACGGCTACTTTCATGTACACCTATACAAACCATTTCCAGGTAAAATGGTTCAGAATTAATTTCTCGCTTAGAAGTTGGACATGGAACGATCGTGGAAGTTAAACGTTGGCATGTCAAGGCCAAGGAATAGCTCATGAGTCGAGAATGAAGTTCCAACGGAATTGTTAGTTGGAATTTCAAAGGTGTACCCAAACTTTAATTTCTCGGCTAACCGTGCCTGAACCTGTACTCCATAGGTATTGAAGTTACGGGTAAAAATACCGGCTGCATACTTTTCGTTGAAACTCACGTTGAAGTTTAAATCAACCGACACGGGTGAGCCGCTAACTCCTCGTAATAGCACGGAAGGTTTGAAACGTATATTTTCATTGAGATAATATACATACGATCCGAACATATAGAGTGTGCGATTGTATAATTGAAATTCCTGACCACCCTCGTCAATGGTCGTATTAAGCAGACGCGGGATAGAAAGACCGAGCAGATACTTTTCACTTTTAAGGATGATGCCCGCACCTACATTTGGTTTGGTAACATTTTCATTTTGAAGAAAGGCGGGATCCCCCGGGTCTGCCAGGTTAAGGTCACTCACGTTATTTCTGAAATTGATTACGCCCGCCTGCATACCAAAACTGAAGGTATTGTTTTCATCGAGAGGTAGTTTATAGGCAAATGCTGCCTGAAATTCGGTGTTCTTGGTATTTCCTATCTGGTCTTGCAATACCAGCAACCCGGCACCAATTTTATTATCGAGCAGAGAGATATGAGTGTTGAAGTTAAATGTGGTAGGATTACCATCAAAACCACCCCACTGGTTGCGATAAGAAATAGAGGCATTGTATCGGTTGTTCAAGCCAGCATAGGCCGGGTTGATCGTCATCGGGTTATTGATGTATTGCGCATACAACGGATCTTGCTGTGCAAAAGCACCAGCAGCCACGAGTGTAAAAGCAAAGGCAGATAGAATTTTTTTCATACTCATTTCTTAATGGTTAAATATCCCGTTAACTCTTCGCGTCCACTTGTAAATTCAATTCGATAGAAGTAAACCCCGGAGGGAAGTTCATTTCCATTATTGTTTTTTCCTTCAAAGCGGTTGGTGTCGTTATCGTAGTTATCTACCTCAAACACCTGGTCGCCCCATCGATTAAATATAGTCACTTTATTTTGAGGTTCCAGTATGGTAATGTTGCCAATCTGGAAGTATGGATTGCTTGCATCGCCATTCGGTGAAAATCCATTGTAAACGACAATGTCACCGACCACATCAACCGTAACGATGGACGTGGAGCAGGCCCCGATAAGGTCACAAATCTCCACTGTAAACTGATCCTGACCAGAAAAGCTACGGCCTGAGTAATCTACTTTTACAACCAGCCCAGTTACTGTATAAGGAGCACCACTGGCAGGTCCCTGAATGACTTTGAATGAAGATGCATCGAGGTTGTTATTGGGATCGCTGACCAATGCGGTAAAATCAATATCGACAGAGTTTCCAATGCCAACAATAGCAGAAGGTGCATTGATGACAGGTGCTTGATTAGGATCAGGGAAAGAAACCTGAACAGCCAATACACCTGGAATAATACTTGTAAGGTCTTGATCGAGAGCATTGAACGTAATAGATCGGTTAAGGATTACATCCTTCGTACGACCAGAAGGTTTTCTTCCGCTGGTGGTGGGTGGCATACCGATGAACTCATAGGTAACTGATCTTAACACTTGCTGATAAATGTTAACCGGAGCAAGACCGGTTAATGTCAGCACTCCGGTAGTTGTATTAAAGGAACCGGTAACGAGTTCCGCGCCTGCCTGTGGAGAGTAAGAAAGTACTTCATCACCAGGCCGGTAATTGGTAATAGCAACAATAGCCCGGGTGATTAAATCGTTATCAGAATCAGATAGTGTAAGGGTTGCATCTAACACTACAGCACCGGAAGCTGCTGCAAAGTTCAGCGATGTTTTAACAACAACATCAGGAGCTGGGTTGTCATTTTCGTAGTAAGAAAACTGACCAATATC
>Ga0075163_10009857_pt1 | contig 12516 bp, 8 predicted proteins | sample JI1023141ADNA_FD_71478 | JGI IMG/M metagenome (GOLD analysis project Ga0075163, IMG submission 71478) | Wastewater effluent complex algal communities from Wisconsin, to seasonally profile nutrient transformation and Carbon sequestration -... | ecosystem: Engineered > WWTP > Effluent > Algae...
GAAGCCCCGACATTCCATTTGGGAGATACTGTGACTTGCTGATTGAGTTCAAAAAGAGTCACATCATCATTTAATTCTACGTTATTTTCATACAATTTATAGAATCCAGCTTTTAGTTTTTTGTTGTCTGTTTGTCTTCTCACACTGATACCTACACCATCTGTCCCGAAGTAGGCAAGTCTGTAACCAGTTGTGGTAAATTTATCAAAAAAAGTACGATATAAATCATGTGGTGAATCAAACATCCTTTGCAAGCCTACATTGACTGTCCAGTATTTAGCTGGAACAAATTCCACTTCAAGGTTTTGGGTTTGCAGGTTAACTTGATCAGCGGAGATTGCCGAACCAAAGTTTCCACCTGTGCCATAGGCAACATCGCCCCATGTCCAGTCTATCTCAAAAGATGCCCTGAGTGTAGCTCTCCCATCAAAAATACTAGGTGTGTATATAAAAAAAGGAATGGCTCGCTGCTCAGCATATCGGGCTTTGAAATCTTTGGATGTTGTTGTCGTATTGGCTCCGAAGAGTCTTCCTACGATTTGTCCTTTGAGAAAATCATTTTCAGGAGCCATATTCATAGCTACATTTTGCTGATAAAAATACACATATGCTTGCAGTTGCCGATTGGCTTTGGTAGGTAATGTTTTGTCAAAACCTTTGAAGCCATCGCTACCAGATTCTTGTGCTGCAAGCAAACAAGGTAAAACTAGGATAATCGAAAAAATGATATTTCTAAACATGCACTGAAAATATTTTTAGAAAAAGACAAATAAAAACGGGAAAGGAGACCAAACTCCTTTCCACGTCTTTTATTAAAGCCACAATATTATTTTACACTAACGTAGTTTTGGATGTTTAATTGGCCAAAAGCACCGCCTGAAGTACTACCGAATCCACCTGCTGGTGTAGGTGGTGTTACATTTGGGATAGAAGGCTCAGTTTGTGCTACTTCATATTTCATGCTCAATTTATCAGCTGCTACTTCAAAAATCCCTTCAGCAGTCAATGCAGTAGGAGATGATTGGTTAAGTTTGATAGTATAAATAGAACCTACGGAAGACTTTGTTTGTGTGTAAGTACCAATTAATTCAGTTTTTGTACCACCTTTCCATTGGTTTACTGTGTAAGTATTATTTGCTTTAAACTCAGCAATAATTGAATCAGCAAAAGTTGCTAAAATCGGAGCTACAGGAAAAGACTTCCATTTTCCTTGAACACCTACGAGACATGCTGTACAAACACCACCACAATCGATGTCTGTTTCATCTTGGTTTTTGATGCCATCAGCACATGTTCCTTTGTCATCTTCCTTTCCACAACTCACCATAATAATCGATGCAAATAGCATCATAATTCCAAATAATTTTAAAGATTTCATTTTATGAATTTTAATGATTTAAAAAATATGTTTTATAAAAATTTTAAAGATTTCCTATCTATTTTCCCACTATCTGTTTTAGGCAATGCAGCGATGAATGTTATGTATTTGGGCACCTTGTATTTGGCCAATTTACTTATACAAAAATTCCTGATTTCTTCATCAGATATTAAAGAAGCTGCTGACTTTACGATAAAAGCCTTTCCTACTTCTCCCCACTTTTCATCTTTCACACCGATGACAGCACATTCATGAATATCAGGTAGTTGTCTCAATACTTTTTCGATTTCGGCTGGGTAAACATTTTCGGCACCACTGATGAACATGTTCTTTAGTCGGTCCACGATATAGAGATATTTGTCTTCATCTTCTATGACAATATCTCCTGTTTTGAACCACTGACCATCAGAAGAAAAAGCATCTTTTGTAGCCTTATCATTATGCCAATATCCTGGCGTCACCATTGGTCCACGAAGCCATAATTCTCCTGCTTCATTAGCTTGACAATCGTGGCCATTTTCGTGGATAATTCGATGTTGGACATAAAAATTGGGTCGACCGATACTTCCTTTTTTATGGATGGCATCATCTTGATGGAGTGATGTCAAATTAGGGCCAACTTCTGTCATCCCATATCCTTGTCTGATGGCTACACCTTTTCTTGCATATCTTTCTATCAATGGTATAGGCATGGATTCGCCACCAACGATGATATAGTCCAAACAAGATAAATCAATACCATCAAAACTTGCTTCATTGGCCATCATACCAAGCATTGTAGGGACGCCCATGAAGATATTACATCTTAATGAAGCAATGGTTTGTATTACTTTTTCGGCATCAAATTTATTGCACATGCTGACGAATCCTCCGTGGTGAAGAAAAGGTGTCAATAATACATTCCAACCACCTGTATGAAAAGGTGGCATCACATTTACCGTGCGACTATCTGCATTTAGTTTGAGAGAAAGTGCTGTATTGATACTATTCCAAAACAACATTTTGTGGGTGTACTTCACACCCTTGGGCTTGCCTGTAGTACCTGATGTATAAATGATAAAGATTGGGTCATCGTCTTCTACTTGTATAATTATATTGATTTCGTCACCATCTATTGTGGTCAGCATAGCATAGTCTTGATTGATATTTGCAAAATCTTGACTTACCAAATGTTCATATTTCTTTTGGGTCAAAATAAGTTTTGGAGAAGCATCATTAACGATATCAATTACTTCTGCTTGTGCCAATCTATAGTTGATAGGCACAATGATAAAACCAGCTTTCTGTGCTGCCGAAAAAAGGGCTACATATTCGATATCATATTCTGCAAGTACTGCTACCCTATCGCCCTTAACAATATTGTATTCTGAATTTAAATATTGGGCTATTCCATTGGCACAATCATTCAAAGATTTATAGGTGATCTCTTTGCCACTTTCGTGCTCATGAATAGCAATTTTATTGGGACTATAAAGTGCCCATTTAGAAATCCAATCTTGTTGCCAAATATCCATAATCAATTACATTTTAAACAATGAAGCTCCAAATGCCAATCCTCCACCCGAACCCATAAAACAAATGGTTTCACCGCCTTTGATCTTTCCATTTTTCATCCATTCGTCCAATGCCATAGGGATACAAGCCGAACCTGTATAACCATAATAATGCATGATGGTGGCTGCCTTTGACCTATCTACACCAAGCAAATCCATCGTTTGGAATATCGAATTTATATTGATTTGGGTTAAAAAGTAATGATCGACATCATTGGGCGTAATGTTTTCTTTCTCACATAGATCTTGTATCATTTTGCTCCAAACTTCAGGATTGATATGCGTCGGTATTTTTTGGACAAATTTGAGTTGATGGTCATGATTTTCGATGGCTTCGTGGGTCACAGGTTCGTGGCTTGCACCAGCATATATTCCCATCCAATCATTAAATTCTCCCTTAGTTGCCAATTTGCTCTGAAGGAAACCTTCATCATTTTTTGCCAATCCAACTATCACAGCACCTGCTCCATCAGCAAATAAAGTCACTGTTTTTTTATCCTGAAGATTGAGATATTTACTCATCGTGTAAGCACCCACCACAAGGACATGATTGTATTGGTCGTCAGATTGGATATATTTTGTCGCTACATCTAGGCCTGTCACAAATCCAGCACAAGCAGTGTTGATATCAAATGTCCCTGCATTGACAAGTTTCATCCTATCTTGTATGACCGATGCCGTGGAAGGCGAAATATACTCAGGTGTGTCAGTGGCAATGATCAATAAGTCGATGTCTTTTGGCTGAAGATTTGCATTTTCGAGTGCAATTTGACAAGCTTTTTCGACCAAATCAGCTGTACTTTCGTTTTCACTACACCATCTTCTTTCGTATATTTGAACATGTTGTTTTAGCCAAGTATCAACATCCTCGCCCAATAATTCATTAAAATATGAATTGGGGACTACTCTTTCAGGGACGTACGAACCTGTAGATAAGATGGTGGCATTTCTTCGCTTATGTGACGATGGGAATTCTGTCTTCACTATTTCTTATTTAAATTTGAGTTATCGTTATTTTTTGTTTGCTTCTATAAATGGAAAAGAGTATCAATCCGACCACAACTGCTGAAACAATAGCCAAAGTTGCTGCCACAGCTGGATTTCTAATGGCACCTGTTGTATAAATTGTCAATTGCCCATAATAGACGCTGAAATGTACCACCATGGCGGTAATCGAAGCTCCGATGGCTGCTTGTTTAGGTGTATCTTTGATAAATATTCCGAATAATACGGGTACAAATGCTGCGGAGAAAAAGGCATAAACACCATTTTGGGCTAAGATTCCCACACTTAGATTCGGATTGATCAATTGGTTGTAACTAATTATGATTGCCAAAACGCCCAATACTAAAATGACAACTTTATTAATTATGGAAAGGCTTGATGAATCTTCCTTTATTTTCGCAAAGGGAGCAATTATATCATTAGTTATCGTAGTAGAAAGAGACTGAACAATGCCTTCTAAAGTGGATAAACCTGCTGCAATTAAGCCTAAAACGACCACAATACCTACCCCAACAGAAAACTGTTTGACTACATAGGTAGATAGAATGCCGTCCATTTTCATGGGAACACCATCAACCATCAGATCTGGAAACATCAATCTCGCATAAAATCCTGCAAAAAGTACAAAAAAGAATAATGTCTCTACGACGATGGCTACAGTCAGATATTTGTTGACATCTTCATCAGTTTTAAGCATTAGAGATCTAGTGATGATGTGTGGCTGACAAACAATGGCTATACCTACTATAAAGTTGCACACAATCACTTCAAACCAATCTCGGAAAAGTGGACTGCTTGCATTAAAGGAAGAAGACATATTTGGATCTAAAGCATCTAGTTTTGACCAAAAAGCATTTATTCCATCGCTAAAATGACCAAAACCAGATGTAATTAAAATGACGGCCACAATGATCATCAATATCGCTTGAATCGCATTGGTATATACCATAGAATTGGCTCCCCCAAACATCGTATAGCCAAAAACAAAAATCACTAAACTTACTAAAACGATCAACTCATCTGCTCCAACTGCACTAGCAATCACTTTAGTTAATCCTACACATATTAATACAATAAATGTCAACAACAGTAAAGAAAAAAATGCCATTAAAATGGAAAAAAATGAACTGTCATAACGTTTGCCTACCCATTGCGCAAGGGTTAAAGCTTTGATACTACTGCCATATTTTCTGAAACTTTTACTCAGGACGATCAAAGAAATAAATAGTCCAAAGGGCAGCACAACAGACATTGCTAAAAATGCACTCCAACCATATAGTGCCACAAAACCAGGATTGATAATAAATGTGGCCGCACTCGTGATACTTGCTGCCAAAGACAAGCCAACCACTGTAGGAGAAAATCCGCTACCAAGAGCAAATTCTTTAATATTTTTGGTTTTCTGTGCTCCTTTATATACGATATACAAAGTAATGCACATGTAAATACCAATTATAAGAAGTGTGGCTTGTGAAAAATTCATTAATAATTTGTTTATGTTACATTAATAACGATGCTAATATCTATGTTTAATTGATATGCATACCAATAATAAATATTAATAATTGATATGACTTTAAATACTTAAATTACTTAATAAACTGTATACCTGAACATTATAATAATAAAAGCTAATGCGACTATAATTAAGCATTATTTACATTTCTTAAATAATATAGTGAGTAATCATTAAACCTACCTATTTTTGCCGTTGAAACATAATAATTTAACAATAAATCATTGAACCATGAAATCATTGGAAGGAAAAGTTGCTATAGTCACAGGTGGATCTGCAGGAATCGGAAAAGCTACGGTTTTAAAATTTGTAGCTGAAGGCGCAAAAGTAGCTGTCTGGGATATCAACGAAGAGAGAGGTCTAGAATTGGAAACCACCTTAAATAAGGAAGGACATAATATCACCTTCTACAAGGTAAATACAGCTAATGAATTACAAATAAACGAAGCTACAATAAAAGTCATCAATGATTTCGGTAAAATTGACATCCTTGTGAATAATGCAGGTATCACCAAAGATTCATCCTTGCTAAAAATGACAACAGAGCAATGGAATCAGGTAATTGATATCAATCTTACTGGAGTGTTTTTATGTACAAAAGCCGTAGCGCCACATATGGTTGCCAAAGGTTATGGTCGAATCATGAATGCGTCTTCCGTAGTAGGCTTGTATGGCAATTTTGGACAGACAAATTATGCAGCGACAAAAGCAGGCGTCATCGCTATGACACAGACATGGGCAAAAGAATTAGGCCGAAAAGGTATAAATGTAAATGCAGTAGCTCCAGGATTTATATTGACAGAAATGGTGCAAGCCATGCCTGAAGAAGTACTCGCCAAAATGAGTGAAAAAGTGCCACTCAAGCGATTGGGCAATCCTGAAGACATCGCCAATATTTACGCATTTCTGGCTTCTGATCAAGCTGATTATATAAATGGCACCACCATCAGTGTAGATGGAGGCATTACGTTATAAATATAGCTTGAGGGATGGTTTTCTTTATGACTTTGAGCTAAAATCATGATTTTCAAAGCATCTCTCTTTAACAATTTCGTAAATCAAACAAATTAACAATTCAACATAATTAACACTTGAAATCACGTCTAAACAAGTTTTCATCGTTTGCTTCATGTATTCTACCACATGAAGCAAATTTCCTTTTGGAATACAAAAAATTTGAAGATAGTGAAAAAAACAGGATTGTCGATACGATGATTTACAATGCCGCTTTGATTGAAAATTATGATGCCTACAATGATGCCATTGACAAAAGGAAGTATAGTTACATTAAAAATTGGTGTACTAAATTACTCGATTCTCTCGATGTAGATAAAACGCTGGAGAAACTTTTGATTTGGGAAAAACTTATTATGACTGATGCCATTACTAAAGAAGATGAGAAGGAACTCATTAGGATCTTAAAATCTTCTGATTCTTCTCATTTTAATTTCATAAAATTGTATGACATTTCGAGAGTGTATAGGCATTACTTACAGATCAGACTGAGATATAAGGATTTTGAAATCGTACATCAGTTTATACATAAAAACAGAACAGATTACGAATATTCAAAACTTGTCAATGACAAACTTCACGATGCTACCAATGAAATTATCAATCATTACGTCCATAAAAAGGACACACAGAATGATTGGTATCCTTGGCTAAAATCCATTTTTTACAATGAATCTTTAGACGGATACAACCGATTATTGGCATGGGTAAGGATTGTTTTTATTGCACACAATAAACGTTCTTATGATATTTTGGAAGACAAGTTTGAATATTTTGACAAGATGATCAAAAGTGGACATTTTTATTCTCGAAGGATTTTGGTCAATTTTTACAGTCAATACTTGTTATATCATTCTTCTTTTCAGAACTTGGAAAAAGCTACCTATTACGGTTACCTTTCTATCAAAGAAATCAATAATGATTATCTTTATTATGTAAATAATTTAGTGGCTATCTTGCTTCGCTCCAAAAAAGCTATAGAAGCCTACGAAATACTAAAATCATCCCAAAACATCGCTAAGGAATCTCCAAATTTCCATAGTAAAATCGGTCATACAGCATTTATGATCTTTGCTTTAATAGATCTACAAAAAGTAAAACAAGCTGAAAATCATGCCTTTGTATTTCTAACTGCATATAAAAAAGAAATATTTGACCACAGATGGCATTTGTTTTTTACAGCTTACTTTAAGGCGATGTTGGTGAGTGGAAATTTCCCTGGTATAATCAAAAATTACACCACATACAAACTTAAAGAAAAGGATGACCACTACAGCGAAAGTGCAAATTATACACCTTCTATCCCTTGGATGTATCATTTGGCATTGTACAAACTTGGCGATCTTGCTTTCCAAGATCTACACAAAATACTACTTGATTTACGTTCAAAAACAAAAGAATATCACTCAACAATGGGAAATGATGACCTGATCGATATCACAAAATTGGTACTAAAAAATGATTTCGGAAAGATGGTTTGGTAGGGATTAATGAAACAACTAACTTTGAAAACTTAAACTAATGAATTGGTTCCCAGATAAAATTATTTCATTCAAACTATTAAATAATCTCCTTCCAGTTACATTAGAATCTCACTTTTATTTATCTTTGTTTCCATCTAAAATAGCAAAGCCATGGACACCATCATCGATTATTTCAGCAACATACCTTCATCACATAGAACTATTATTTTGGTAGGTGGATTAACCATTTTTTGGTTGATAGAAAGTGCTTTACCTTTATTCAAATTTAACTATCGAAAATGGGAACATGCTAAAGTAAATATCTTCTTTACTGTCACAACGATTGTTGTCAATTTTTCGATGGCATTCATTTTGGTAAAAACATCTGATTATGTAACATCCCATAAAATAGGACTTTTACATGTTTTAGACCTACCTATTTGGGCATTTATGATAATTGGTATTCTATTGATGGATCTTATCGGCGCATGGTTTATTCATTGGTTAGAACACAAAGTAAAATGGATGTGGAAGTTTCACTTGATTCACCATACAGACCAACAAATAGATACAACGTCTGCAAATAGACATCATCCCGGAGAAAGTGTTTTTAGGTTTGTATTCACCACTTTGGCAGTAATTTTAATTGGAGCTCCTATGTGGATGGTGTTTATGTATCAGACGATGTCTGTTGTTCTTACCCAATTTAATCATTCCAATATACAAATGCCTAAATGGCTTGACAATGCATTAGGGATTCTTTTTTGTACACCAAATATACATCGCATTCACCATCATTACAGACAGCCTTATACGGATACCAACTACGGAAATATATTTTCTATTTGGGATCGCATTTTCGGTACTTATGTGATGATTGACAATAGCAAATTGGTTTATGGCGTAGATACCCATATGGATGCTAAAGAAGTGACTAATATTACGACTATTCTCAAGATGCCTTTTATGCCATATAGAGAAGCTATCCCATATGATAAAGAAGAAAATTTGGGTTAAATATCCTTTTGGATTAGATATCAAGACTAAAAAATTAGAATAAACATCAAAAAATAGTAACATCCAGCATTTACATATAAAAATATCATTTTGTAAGTTTTGAAGGATTGATTAAAACAAAATGAAAATTTATTTTCTAACCAGAAATTTCTGAATTTGCATTAAACAATATTCTTGAAAATTTACAGTATCATTAAAAAAATTATTAGTCAATAATAAATAGGTTAATGTTCTGACGATATATAAATTAAAGCGATTAATTAAACATACAATTAGATTATATTTTAGCCAAGTTCATAAGTTGAAGATAAGGCAATAAAAATTTATTCATACTTTGAATCATATAAGACATCACAAGAAACTTCAATTTCCGTATCCAGACAAAACTACTGATGTTGTCATAGGACACAATACTAAAATACAACATTGATTTCCAACGAAATACGTTTATTTACAAACAATAATCACACCTTTTTAATATCCTTACACACAAACTAAGTAATAATATAAAATTTACCTTTGGTGACGTCATTACGACATGATGTTTCTTATTATACAGATTAGTCATAATTAAAATACAAAAAACATCATAGAGTCAAGCAATTATTAATCACCAAATCATTAAGCCATGAAGTATTTTTATCTTTCCTTTTTTCTTGTTATTTTTAGTCTGCCTATCATTGGCCAAACAACCATATCAGGCATCGTCACAGATGGCGACAGTAACGAACCTCTCATAGGAGCCACCATTTCTGTGAAAGGCACAGGTGAAGGAACTATCACCGATGATATGGGGAAATATTCACTATCGACATCTGTAAAACCGCCTTTTTCACTTTTATGTAATTATGTTGGTTATGCTCCAAAAGAAATGCTAATTACAGCCGAAACATCTGAAGTGAATTTCACATTGGGTCAAACCAATATCATCACAGATGAAATCGTGGTTTCAGCATCTAGAAAAGCAGAAAAAATCACACAATCTCCTTCTACCATCAACATCATCAAGGCTCGACAATTTGAAGAAGCCCCTTCTTTTAATGCTGGGGAATTGATCGCTCGCCAAAAAGGTGTGGACTACTTTAGAGCTGGCGTGCTAGGCACAGGTTTTAATGTGCGTGGTTTCAACTCCGCTTTTAACCCAAAAAATCTACAGGTCAATGACAATCGTATCTCATCTCTTGTAGCTACAGGTTTACCACTCGGTGCATTAGGTACGACCATCAAAGAAGATATCGAGCGTGTAGAACTCATTCTTGGACCTACTGCAACTTTATACGGTCCGAATGCGAATAATGGTCTAATCTCCACTATTACCAAAGATCCACGCGTATCTCAAGGGACAACGGTTGCACTTGGTGTAGGAAATCAAAGTGTGTTCAGTGGCAGATTACGACATGCAGAAAAACTAAGCGATAAGTTTGCTTACAAAATCACTGGTGAATTTACCCAAGGTACTGAATTTGATTATGTAGATACTGTTTACATTGGCACTGACCCAAGGACAGCATTAGCAAAAACAGAACTTGATCTTAACAGAGATTTTAAATCTGTAAAAGGTGAAGCATCTTTATATTTCACGCCAACTGCTGGTAATGATATCATATTTACTTATGGTGGCTCTAATTCATCAAATATCGGTCTTACCAATGCAGGGCGAAATCAAATCAAAGATTGGAAAATTAATTTTTACCAACTGAAATATACATCTCCAAGAATATTTGCTCAGTTTTATTACACCCAAAGTCGTACTGACTCAACATACGCTATGAATCAACGAACACAAAATTATTGGGCATTTAAAAATGCAGGATTTAGTGATGCCGAAGCAAGCAAAAGATCTTATGCTGAATCATGGTTCGGAACACAAGCAACTGGATTCGCCCTAAAACGTGGTGCATTATTCCAAGATAAATCCAGTAGACTTAATGGTGAATTACAATACAACAATACTTTCCAAGGTGTAAGCTACGTCATAGGAGCACAATACCAACTTGATCAAGCAAACTCTAATGGTACATACTTGCTAGACAATAATGGTGCTGGTGTAGATATCGCTCAGTTAGGTGGATATTTGCAATTGGAACGTACATTCGGCACTAAATTTAAAGCAGTAATAGGTGCAAGGGCTGATAATCATGATTTGTACGGCTTTAATTTCATACCTAAAGGCGCACTCGTCTATTTACTCGAAAACGGATCTGTCAGACTTACTTATGGCAAGGGAATCGCAGCGCCTACCATCCTCAATCTAGAAGGTAATTTATTTGGTGGTTTAGTATTGGGTAATGGAAGCGGATTTACTATAAGAGATGTGGACAAAACAAGTGGTGCTATCACAGAATCAACCATCAATCCACTAAAAGTAGAAACACTCCAAACATTCGAACTTGGGTATAAATCAGCCATTGGTACTAAGTTTTTTGTGGATGGAAATGCATATTACAATACTTCTGAAAACTTCCTAAGTCCATTGATAAATATTGGTGCTAATACAAATACCAACATCACAAGAACGGTCTATAAAAGAGGAGATGCACTCATTTCTGATGTAATACCAGGGACTGCAGCAAATGGTGCTGCTACGGTATTGACCTATTTGAATTTCGGAAGGGTCAATACATATGGATTTGATTTGGGCCTAAATTATTATTTTTCCAATCAATTTAGTGCAGGCTTAAATTATTCATATTTTAACTTTGACCTAGATGAAACCGATCCAAACAATGATGGCGACAAAAATGGCATAGTCAATAAAATAGACCTTCCACTCAATACACCTACACACAAAATGAGTTTAGCACTTAACTATAGCGGAAAAAAACTATTTGGTTCTATACTTACTCGATGGGTACAGAGTTATGATTTTATTTCTGGTATCAATGTTGCAGCTGCTTCCAATCCTGACATCTTCCAAAATCTAGCTGCAAATGCTGCACTTGGATTGCCTGCAGAAAAATACACACTACAAGAAGGCAAACGTTATGGTAGATATTTTAATAATGGACCACTTGGTGGCTTTGTCAATGTTGATCTTTCATTGGGTTACAGAATAACAGACAAAATTACAGTGGCTGCTCAGGTGACCAATGTTTTTGATTCTGAAAGTGTGAGAGAATTTATTGCTTCTCCATACATAGGACGGTTGTACCAAGCAGAAGTCAAAATCAATTTGCCTGGATACAAAAAGTAATCATCTAGAATAATATTTCGATATAGTTTTGAATGCAGCATTGGTCGACTTCGGTTGACCAATGTTTTTTTTTAATAATCATATTGGTTCGAAATAATTATAGAACAATGAGAAAAACAGTTCTTCAGAATCACAAGAAGACGGTACAAATACAAAACAATGTGTATTCGACACTTCATTTTACATTTATACATAACGTAAAAAGCCTTGAAAATCCATAGATTAACAAGGCTTTTGTGACCCCGGAAGGGTTCGAACCTCCAACCATCAGAGCCGAAATCTGATATTCTATCCAGTTGAACTACGGAGCCATTATATTTCAGATTGCAAAGGTATGGAAATTACCTTTTATTTTCAAATCAGATATAAAAAAAGCC
>Ga0075163_10009858_pt1 | contig 12515 bp, 18 predicted proteins | sample JI1023141ADNA_FD_71478 | JGI IMG/M metagenome (GOLD analysis project Ga0075163, IMG submission 71478) | Wastewater effluent complex algal communities from Wisconsin, to seasonally profile nutrient transformation and Carbon sequestration -... | ecosystem: Engineered > WWTP > Effluent > Algae...
TCCCGAACATCATTTTCGCTGCGAGAACTGCGGCAGCGAAGTCAACACCTCGCAAGATCAAGTAAGTTATCGTTGTCCGTTTTGCGATTCGAACTATGTGGTCGAGCTCCCCAAGAAATCGGCGAACGATCACCAACCTGAGTTTATCATCGGCTTCGCGGTCACGAGCGAGAAAGCAGCTGAGTTGTTCTATCAATGGATGAAACAAAACAGTTGGTTTCGGCCCGGCGATTTAAGCGCTCGCGCCATAATGGATAAACAGCGTGGCGTCTATCTTCCCTTCTGGCAATTTTCTATGGGAGCCGAAAGTCGCTGGCGCGCTCAAATTGGTGAGTATTGGTATCGCACCGAAACTTATACCGTAAAAAACGCCAAAGGTGAAACCGAAACCCGCACACGGCAAGTGAGAGAGACCGAGTGGTTTCCTCTTTCAGGCGAACATCATGATTATTACTACGGCTATCTTGTCCCTGCGGCTCGTTCATTGACCGATGCAGAAGCCCGTGACATTCAACCGTATCGGCTCACTACCTTGACTCGCTATCGTCCACACTTTCTGGCCGGCTGGATGTGTGAGGATGATACGATCCCACGCGAGACCGCCCAACAATTATGCGAACAAGAATTCATTCGACGTGAAAAAAATGCTGTCGCAAATTTCTTACCCGGCGATGAACACTCGGACCTGCGAGTCGAAACTCGCTTGACTAAACATGATAGCGACTTGGTTTTGTTGCCCGTCCACATTCTCACTTATCGCTACAAAGACAAACTCTATCGCTTTATTGTCAATGGTCAAACCGGAAAGTTGATTGGCCAAAAGCCGATCTCAGCACCACGCATTGCAGCCGCCATCGGAGTTGTGTTGCTGATCCTATTGTTCATCGTATTGTTAGTTATCTTCTTGAATCGTTAACCTACTGCCGTACTATTTCGCATTAACACCATCATGAGCACATATCCTTCCGCCACAGATCGCTGCCGCATTTGCGGTAATCATCTCGATGCGGAAGATCAATTCTGCAGCAACTGTGGTACGGAAGTCCCGCAAGCCGAAGAGAAAATTGCAGCCCCCAAACAAGCCGCTAGTCTTTATAGCTTTCGCTGTAACGACTGCGGCGCTGCGATGAGCTATGATGCATCCGCTCAATCGCTACGCTGTCCGTTTTGCGGCAGCACATCGATGACTCGCAAAGAGGACACACGTGTTTTGCGTCCCGACGGTGTGGTTCCATTTTTGGTTCCGCGCGATGCGGCCGTCGAGCTCTGCAAAAACTGGATCCACGAGGGTTTCTGGCGGCCCAGCGATATTCGTGAACGCTCGATGATCGAAGCGATAGCTGCTGTCTATGTCCCCTATTGGGTCTTCTCTGCAACAACCGAAACCCATTGGACCGCCGATAGTTCGAGTGTCCCTCCCGGCTCGCGCGGCAATTGGTGCCCTGTATCTGGCGATCATCACAATCAATACGCCGGACTGTTGGTAGGTGGCAGCTCGGCATTAACGCCAGCCGAAACATTCGGTGTGGCACCGTTTGATCTCAACAAAGCAGTCGCGCCAGAAGAAATCGATTTGCTCAATGCCCGTGTCGAAGAGTTTCAAATGCCGCGCAAAGAAGCTCGCCCCTTGGCCGTTGGCTCATTGCAAGAATTGGAACGTCAAGCCTGTCGCAAATACGTCCGTGGAGAGAGCCGCAATCTCCGCGTCAACGTCCGCATTTTGAATATGTCGAGCCAACCACTACTGTTGCCGATATTCATCATGGCTTACCGCTATAAGAACCAAGTCTATCGTGTCCTCATCAACGGCCAAACGGGCAAACTGACTGGCGGGGCCCCTTTTGCGTACGGAAAATTAGCTGGCATTATCGCCGGAGTGATCGTCGTTTGCTTGGTGATTGCCCTGGCCATTTTCTTCCTGAGCAGAATCCGCTAGTACACCTTTACCTAGGTCGCATGGAGGCGATAAGATGCGAGATGTGACCTTTTGTTCACAGACCGAGGAAAACTAATGGTACGAGAAACAGTAGCGGTAACGGAAGAACCGAACGACGAAAACGAGATCATTCTGCGCCCCAAACGGATGGCCGACATGGTGGGGCAAAAAGAAGTGATGGCCGTTTTGCAGATCGCGATCGACGCCGCTCAAAAACGCAATTCCCCCTTGGGTCACATTCTGTTTGATGGACCTCCAGGCTTAGGCAAAACAACCTTCGCGACCTGTATTCCGCGCGAAATGGGGGCCACCGTGCAAATGGCCAGCGGCCCTGGCCTTAAAGCCCCCAAAGATCTCATCCCCTATTTGACCAACATCGAACTCGGCTCAGTTCTTTTCATCGACGAAATTCATCGTATCCCCAAAGCGGTTGAAGAATATCTCTACACCGCCATGGAAGATTTTCGCATCGACATTGTCTTAGGCGAAGGCGTAAACGCCCGAACTGTAAACTTGCCCTTAAAACCCTTTACATTGATCGGCGCTACGACTCGCGCTGGTATGTTGAGCGGTCCACTTCGCGATCGCTTCCAAATTCGCGAACATCTCGGCTTCTATTCACTGGATGAACTCACCGAGATTTTGCTCCGCAACGCCAAGAAGTTGCAAGTAAATATCAAGAACGATGCCGCTCATGAAATCGCACAACGCAGTCGCGGTACTCCACGTGTTGCCAATAACAGACTATTGTGGGTTCGCGATTATGCGATGAGCAAAGCAGACGGACAAATCACGCTGCAACTAACTCACGATGCGTTGCGCATGACGGGCATCGATGAACTGGGCCTAGACCGTCAAGATCGCCGCTACCTTGAAACATTGATTCGTGTCTTTTTGGGTGGCCCCGCAGGTATCGAAGCCATCGCTCATACCATGAATGTCTCTGCGGACACTTTGGTCGATGAAGTGGAGCCCTTCTTGTTGCGCAGCGAATTGATCATCCGCTCTCCTCGCGGACGTTGTGCCACACCCAAAGGCTACAAACATATGAAATACGAATTGCCGAAAGCTTCATAGTTCCAGAAGGGCTGCGTAAAATTCGTTTACTAACATGAGCCCATCACGTCGCGTCGCATTCGTTCTCTTTGGTATCGCTGCAACTATTTGGTTAGCAACCTATGGTGCACTATCGACGCGACTCAATCTCCTTCTCAATTATGCCTCGCTCCCAACGCTGTTACCTGCCTGGGAACCGATTGGCTCGACACTAACATCTCTAGTGATCGGAGCGTTATTTCTTACGCTTGCTTTTCGTTTCAATGCTAAAGACACAAACTCAATCGCGATACAGCGCACCAACTGGCTCTTAATCGGCGCCGCATCGCTGCCGATACTCGGTTCTTCGTTGAGACACTTCGGCACAGCACCTCTCTTCTGGCAACAACCCCACTTCGGCGAGTTGATTTGGTTTGCGGCCCTAAGTGGCTCCGCACTTTTTTTCTATCCCATCCATTCATGGGGACGCTGCCGTTCGCTTACAACGAAGCCCGCGTTGGCTGTGCTCACTTTGTTCGTCGCCGGCATCACCTGGTTCTGGATCGATCAAGCTTGGCAGATGCACCAAGATTTCCGGCTGGGCTTTAACGATTTCGGTCACTTCACGTGGCGTCTGGCAAATACTTGGAACGGTCGCGGTGTACTGCTGGAGAGCCCTACCCTGCCAATGTTCTGGGATCATTTTAATCCGGGCATGTTATTGATGGTTCCAGTGTGGGGCATAGCGCAATCACCTCTGACGATTTTTGTGGTTCACGCTCTTTCCCTTTCGCTAAATGCCTGGCTCATCTATGCCATTGTAATGCGACTGGGAGGAACACCGCTCGCCGGCTTGATCTGGGGCATGGTTTGGCTACTTCATCCATCGCTGGGCTTATGGAATTTGGCGTTCACCTATCATTGGCATCCCGTGACCTTGGGCGTTCCATTTTTTCTCGCAACCATTTATTGTGTCTTGGATCGACGATACACCTGGGCCGCAATCTGTTTTATGAGTGCTGCATCTATGGAAGAAGGTTGGCTGGTGATCGGATCGTTATCAGCGATGGTCGTCTTTCTCTTTGGACTTCCTCATACGGAGCTTGAAGAGAATAAACAACCGACTCATTCAGTCCGTTCGATCGAAGGTATCATCGCCGAATGTCGCACTGCGATCTTTCAGCGTTGGGGCTGGCTCGGAACCAGCCTCAGCATCGCGATCATTTTTGTGTGTGTCTATAAACTCAGCGGCCTAGCTGAATTCCAAACAGCTCGTTTTGCCAAGTTGGGTGATAACCCCATAGCGATACTGTTATCGCCTATTTGCCGTCCGAGTGTTTTCTTCGGTCAGGTATTTCAAATACGGAATTTTCTGTTTCTCTTGGGACTGTTGATTCCGCTCGGCGGAATCGCGGTGATTAAGGGTTGGAAGATCTTACTCGCTACCGTTTTGCCTCTGGGTGTGTTGTTTGCCTGGGATCATCAACCAGCGGCCAGTCTGGCCTTTCATTATGCAACAACCTTGATGCCCATCTTCTTTTTAGCAGCGCTCAGTGGGGCGAAGTCATTTGGAACGGATGGCTTATTGAGACATGGTAGCATCGCACTAGTTACATGTTTATTGATTTCGATTTTCTGGGGTGGCTTACCATGGAGCCCCAGTTCTACGTTGGAAGCAGATGGCCAATCGTATGGTGCAGAGGATATTACTTTGCGTCGTGAGACATCCACCGATGGCCGTTGGCTCCATCGACAGATCAAGAGCTTGGAACCCCATGAAGAACGCTCGATATTGGCGACTGGTCGTATCGCCGGACATTTTCTTCGAGCAAAATTTTTGGACACCGCGGGTCAATGGCGAGAACGTCGCAGCGACTTGCGAGAGCTGAGTTCAACGGGCTCTGAGTGGGAATGGGTTGACACTTTAGTCTTGGACCACCGAGAAAATTTTCAGCAATCGAGTGATTGGACCATGCAGTTGCAGCAAGAAGCGCTGGCCGCAGGATTTGTGATTCAATCCGAAGCTCACGGTATCACCATCCTCACCCGTTCGCGATAAATCTGCCTTTGTTGCTCATCCCCAAAACTCCCCTGGCCTTGTGCCGCGCGCTCAATTGGCCTCCATCGGCCCTGTGCCGATGGAGCCACGACTTACCAGCTACCCGCATCCCGCATCCGCGAAATCTCATCTGCGCGCCATCTCCCCTGGCCTTGTGCCAGGGGATTCACGACTACTCAGCTACCACATAAAGCCGCACGATCGATTGGCCTCCATCGGCCCTGTGCCGATGGAGCCGCGACTTACCAGCTACCCACATCCCGCATCCGCGCAATCTCATCCGCGCGCCATCTCCCCTGGCCTTGTGCCAGGGGATTCACGACTACTCAGCTACCACATAAAGCCGCACGCTCAATTGGCCTCCATCGGCCCTGTGCCGATGGAGCCACGACTTACCAGCTACCCGCGTCCCGCATCCGCGCAATATCATCCGCGCGCCATCTCCCCTGGCCTTGTGCCAGGGGATTCACGACTTCTCAGCTACCACATAAAGCCGCACGCTCAATTGGCCTCCATCGGCCCTGTGCCGATGGAGCCACGACTTACCAGCTACCACATCCCGCATCCGCGCAATCTCATCTTCGCGCCATCTCCCCTGGCCTTGTGCCAGGGGATTCACGACTACTCAGCTACCACATAAAGCCGCACGCTCAATTGGCCTCCATCGGCCCTGTGCCGATGGGGCCGCGACTTACCAGCTACCGCATCCCGCATCCGCGCAATCTCATCTTCGCGCCATCTCCCCTGGCCTTGTGCCAGGGGAATCACGACTACTCAGCTACCACATAAAGCCGCACGCTCAATTGGCCTCCATCGGCCCTGTGCCGATGGGGCCACGACTTACCAGCTACCCGCGTCCCGCATATTTCTAAAAGAGTTAAGGAACAACCAATCCATAGCGAGTGCAGTTGACCACGGTCTTGGCTTTCTTATCGGGGCCGAGGATTATTATGCGAACGGGTCCTCCATCAGCCAAATTGCCTCGAGTTGCAATGCGAATAGGAGTTTGGATTTTAGGACCGTCAATACGATAAAGTCGCCAAGGTTTGGGACCATCTTTGACAAATGCGATAGCGCATGGAATTTCTACGACATTCTTTCGATCCCCTTTGTCTGCTTCACGAATTTGCGGTGTATCGATCCCACCAATAAGTTCACCCAACTCGTCGAATACGGGCTGGTTACCGTCCAAAATGAGCGTCCCGCGACTCAACGTCGAATCGAGAATGAGCCGAATCTGATGAACCGGTTGCGGAGATTCCTCGATTTCGATGCCTGGGGTGAGCGGCCCACTCTGCAACTCAATGAATGGTTTGATGGGCGGATCACCATAAGCTGGCGCGAGAATGAACGATAAGTATGCGAGGATGCTGATAGCACAGCCGACAAATCGTTTCGTCATTACTTCTTATCTCCCACCGAAAACTCTAGCTACTTATAGCGATTACTCGTAGCTCTTATTCGTTGCTCCTACTCCTACTCGTCATCGTGCTCGTCATCGTGCTCGCCTGTCCATCGCCCACCACTGCTCCGCGTTACGTTCACGAGTATGCAGTTCGGGTCAATAACGCAGCGACACAGTAACTCATATTCCTCGATGGTAACATCGCGATCCGCCCGCACCTGTTGAATGTGAATAAAACGCTTCAGCTTTAGCAATTGAGTTTCATCCCACGCTTTAGCCGGCAAGGTGACATAGTGAACTTCATCGTCGCTATTCGCGGGAAGTAAATCACAGCACAATCCCGAGCCAGCGGAAGGGTCTCGCCCCTGAATCACAAGGCCAGCCTGACGCAACTCTTGTATTGTTGGGCTGGTACGATCCACTCGCAATGAAATAATTGCGACGGCGATCACCGCCAGCGACCCACCAAAAGCAATCCCTATCTCTCGTTTCATAAAACGTTTCCCGCCGCCTTCGCGACAAACCATTCAAAGCTCGCCGCTAACGAATGTTGGCCATGCTCGTCATAGACGTCGACATGAATTGCCAGTAAACACCGCCCCTTCTTTTCCAATTCGGCGAGTGGTTCATCCACCTGAGTCAATGAAGCATTGATTTTTGCGGTGATTCGGCCCTGGGCAGGTTTCTTGAACTTAGCTTCAACTCGACGTACAACCGGGACAACACCGATAGCACTCGACAGTAACTTGAGAAGAAATTCACCAGAACAGGCTTCCGCCAGAGCCAGCTGAGCACCTGCATGCACGGTTCCAATGTGATTGAGGAACTGCTCTCCAGATGGCAATTCTACTAGCCCCTCGCCCGTCGTTGATTTCTGAATACCAACATGGCGATTGAAGGGCAACGATGTCACGGAGTCAAGCATTACGCACCATAAGTTAGTTTTTGTAATAGCTGCAATTTTCTTTTCTTAACCGGCAGCTGCCCATCGAACCTCAAGTATCGAGCATTCTACTGCTCAGCGCCGCAGATTTCGAGCATCTGCGGAGATAGACGTCGCGCCCTCCAATGACAAGCCAATCCGTTTTGGACCGCGAAAAAAACGAAAAACGCGAAAAACCGACCAATTCTCGGTTATCAACGAAAGTGTTAGGCCTATTTAGCCTACTCATCTTTTTTTAGAGCGTATTCAGCAGATTGGCGATCTTATCCAGTCACCTCCCGTTTCGACCAATGACCGTTTGAAACAGTTTCAACGTTTATCGGTCTTAAGCCCGAAGGGCTGATACATCCTTTGCCGGGGCCGAAGGCCCCGGTTCCGATCATAGAGAAACGCAACAAGGCCCGAAGGGCCGATACACCCAAGCGCGACCCGCGCAATAAGCCTCCTAGTTTCCTCAGGGCATTTTGCGAAATTGCTGTCCCCATAAAAGTACAATTGTGCAATCAATACGCCCAAATGTGCTGTAAAATGGTCAGACAAAAAAACAAAGCCTTGGAGCACATCTATGTGTGCTCATCAACGGATGCCGTTATTGCTTACATAGAAAAGCAGATGGAACATCATCAAGCTCAATCGTTCGAGGATTAGTATTTAGCTTTGCTAGCGAAACATGACGTTGAGTATGACAAGCAGTATGTGTTCGACTAATGTGTCGGCCTTCAATGCCTTCTTGCGTTTCCCTCTGATCGGACCCGCGGCCATCGACCTCGGCAGAGGATGTACTAGCCCTTCGGGCTTAAGACCAAGGACCATTTTCAACAGCTCCAACATTTACCGCTCTGAACCCCGGAGCGCTAACGTGTCCTCTGCGTTCAGCAACGGGTTAAACGATGCCCGGCTGCCATGGTTATATAAGATCATTTCGATACGCCAGAAGATTTGTAGAATAATAGGGCATTAGGCTCTTCACATCCATTTCCCCGATTTAGTCATTGAGAGCTCGACTCCCAAAACTAGTAGGGTCGGCAACATGAACAGGACCAGCAGCCAATAAGCCATTTTCCATTCGGATTGGTGAATTCCCCACAGGCTATAGATCAACGCGTGCAGAGAAAAGAATAGATGAACGATCAGGGTAATGGCAATCAGGTCCTCTACCAGCAAAGTAGGTTGACCATACGGCCATGGACCTGGTGGCGGCGTTGGAAACACCACCGAAATGAGAAGCAACAATAGCGGCGCGACAAAGGGCAACAGAAGTATAAAGCCCCAGCTGGACAATCGATATCTTGGTCGCACGAAATCATTACCCTTCACGATGACACTCACGATTTCACTCACCAGCTACCGCGTAACTTCAATCCTGGAATTCCGATTGGACAGGATCAACTCGGAGACAAACGGACCATCACCCCACGTTGGCGGAGCAACGGGCCCATCGTAAAACAATTCCCAGTTCTTTTCCATGACATTTCGAAATTGACCAATTTCGATAGCGGATCGACAGTGCCATTTGTCGCCAACTTTGGGTTGCAATCGCTGCGAGTCGTCTCCCGCAACGGTAACTGCAATATGGTTGAATGTTACTTTACTAGTTAGTGCGATTCCATTGACCGACGTGACAACGAAGATCATACCAGTTGGCTTGGACTCATCGCCACTTTCCCATCGTCCGTCTAAATCAACAACGGTTGCCATCGGAGCGCCAAGCCTGCCAACAAGTTCAACCGAGCGGCCGATTTCACTGGCGTTCACTTGCTGCCGATTCTCGCTCGGTGTATTCGGGATCGCCCAAGTCACCCAACACAATGAAAACATCATCGCTGCAACTACAATTATCGACGCCCGACGAATAAGCTGCCGTTTCATCGTTAAGCCCTTTTCATTTTTAGGAAATGTCCATCAACATCACGAGCCACTTTTTTGTTCACAAGCGTCGTTGCCATGTCGAGCGACTTCTTGCGAACTTCGACGTTCATCGATAATCCGCTTTATAGCAGCCCATAGTTTCTCCCCACCGCAGGATGTCTTAGATAGACTCGCTACGCGCTGGATGATCGGGAGTTCGGGTACTGCATCCCGGCTAATCTTCGATAATGCGCGGAACAAACTTTCTGTGCCGTCACCCTATCCACCATGTTTTTCCGCCGAGTTTAATTTTCAATGGCCATTGGAAGCTATCGGCGGCGTTCGTGCATCAAATAGTTTTGGCTGTTTAGGAATTAGATTGCGGGAGTTCCTTGCCATTTAGCGGTTTGGATTGCTCGGACGCGAGCCAGCCGTTGCGCAGATAGTAGATGAGGATCGAGCCAATAAGGGCCAACATGATCCCAATCGCTCCACGGACTTCTTGAGGGAACTGCGTCGGGTCGAGAAATGCTCGCCCGAATGAGGTGGCGCAGATCGCGGTCCCCACGGTAAGTCCCGGAAGAAATCCAGCCACGATATACAAGTTCGCCCTCAGGAATTCTCGCTGCTTGTCGGTCATGAATAAAATCTCCATTCGCTTCGCTCGGCAATTTCGACTCAGTCCCAATCGAATTTCGTCGATCTTAAATGCCTCAACCGGAACCATCACCAAATCCGCTCGTCCAGTGATCGATATCCAGTTGGTATTCTTCAATCTGGAACCCATCAGGATGATCGCGAAAGCCAGGCATTCCGTCCAATCGCGCTATAGCATTTCGTGCGGCCTCTACTGTACGGTACACGCCGATCAACTTAGCGTCATCCGCATAAGTATCGTCACGCCGAACATGCCACAGCAATTGGACTGAGTTCATCTGAGCGCGAGTTCTCCGTGATAATTTATGATTTGGCAGCCTGTGGCGTAACACCCCAGCTCGTCCAGTAATCGCGTGCAGGCCCCCCCGCGCCATCTGGGTCTATGCTTAGAAATTGAGCGAGCAGATGACCTTTGTGAACCAATTCTTGTTCGGTATCTTCGTCAGGGTCGCCATATACAAATCCAATTTCGGCATTGGCAACAAATATCAGCGATTCAAACATCTTCTGAGTGGAAGAAAACAATGGCTTGACTTCTTGATCGGTACCTACCCATTCATGATCCCAAATCACGATGGAGCAGTCTCCATTCGTAGTTCGGCTCCGAAAGTCGAAACATACAGGTCCAGCATCCATAAACGTCTCATAGCCAAATGGGACAAGATGCGAGTTACTCGGAAAGTGCGGCTTGTATTTATCGTAAAGAATCAATAGGTCTTCCTTCCAACGTCCGATGATATGGCGTTCAAATCGAACGCCGCATTCTGTGAGACCATAGAAGTGTCGGTATTTTAGAAACGTGACATAGTGAGGGGGCAGACTTCCTCCGAAATGCGTTTCAAGATCAGCGATGTCTTGGTCGGTTACGGAACTGGCAATCGCTTGCCATGGAAGCCAATCGCTCGAGGCTTGTCGAGTATGATCGCGCATCTCGGCTGGCATGCGAGGGTCGGGGCACTGCATCAAATCGTTGCGCCGCAGACTATCAAGCGCTGCCTCCACGTAATCCGCTGCAAGAGTGCTCATCTGTGTCCTACTCAAAAACGTTACGGTTCAGCGAGCCCGAGCCGTTGACTCAACGCAAGTCAAAGCGGAAGATCGAGGGTTTCGTCTGCAACGCATTGCTCAAGTTTGCCGCTATCGCGGCAGAAGAAGTTCCGCTTTGGAACTTTTCCTTCCAATTTGAGATCTTGTTCTAGTTTACGTGGTAAGCAGTGTGGTTCTCAAATGCCAACGCAGTTTTTTTGTTCAAGTAAGCCCCAATTGGGGAGTTTAAGTTGCCTCAACGGAGATGACCAATTGGTCTGACTTGTCTGTTCGTGACCGCAACCCCGTCGCTTTGCTCCACTATACAGACACTGAGGGTCAAGCAACCGTTGAGAAGAACTCTCAAGATCTCTGTAAAGACAATGAGCAGGGAGTGAGGGAACTCAACCGTACCGAAGCAATCCCCTAAAAAACAAAACCCGTTGAGTCCATCCTCTGACGGAACTCCATCTGCCGCGAGAGCTTCTCGAACTCTGTCTTCAAGTGCTACGGATTAGATTACGGCTGTCGTGGTTGCAGTCCCGCAACATAGGTATCAAGCGATTCGGGAGCAACGTTAGCGTAGCAAGGCAACCATCGGCCGTTGGGCGTGGCCGGTAGCTTGCCAAGTCGTTGAATGGACTCGATATGGTGAACGAGGCAATTGACGGACATCATAATTCCTGGACGATCGCACCCGGCATGTCGACATCGGTTACCAGACGGCTCGAACCTTTGAGTCAAAAACTGTTCCATCATTGCGACCCAAATAAGAACGGAATCCGGATCGATGTAAGGCGCGATGTGCCAGTCATCCGTAACGCAATCTGGGACTTTGAACAGGTATTCAATGTTGCCCCAATTCCAGGCGAGCGCTCGTTGCCATAGGCAACCGCAGGAACCACAACGATAGAGCACATGCTCTAAGTCTTCGTGCGTCGCAACTAGATGTAGATTTTCAATAATACGAGTGGTTTCTTTGCTGCGTTGCTTGATTTGATTGCGTTCAAGCTCAAGGTCAGAAAATTGAGAGCACAGGCAAGGCATGGTCAGAGACTTTCTGAGATGCATGAATCGGATTAACGAAGGTGTGGTTGCTGGAGATTGGTTCGCCTTAGATGTCGATATTTCCAATCGGATAACGTTTGCGATCACCCAGCCCGAGAAAGTTGACCCAACGCAAGTCAAAACGGCCGATCGAGGGCTTGGCGTGCATCGCTTGGTTATCGCAATTCTTGGTTTTTAGCGACGACGACGCAATAGTAATCGTAGATGCGGTTCTCGTCGTAACTTCGAAACCGACCTACGCAGATCTCGTTGTCCTGCCAACTCGGATTCCGTTCCCATACCGTGGAAATTGACCCGCCAACGCAGAATTTCTCTTTTGGCATTAGCTTGCTACTCACACCAGGAATTTTGAGGCGACCAGTAACGACCCATTCGCCGAAACCTGTTGCATCCTTCAAAATATCATTTACATCCAAGATACAAATCGAAACAAGTATTTGGTCGAGCTTTTTGCGTGATGAGATGAGACTTGTGGAAACAATCATTTCTGCGTCGTCGCTCGAAACACGAAGGTTTCCACTCGCGGATCCAACGGTGT
>Ga0075163_10009859_pt1 | contig 12515 bp, 9 predicted proteins | sample JI1023141ADNA_FD_71478 | JGI IMG/M metagenome (GOLD analysis project Ga0075163, IMG submission 71478) | Wastewater effluent complex algal communities from Wisconsin, to seasonally profile nutrient transformation and Carbon sequestration -... | ecosystem: Engineered > WWTP > Effluent > Algae...
GTCGTGCCCAGCAGGCCCAGGCCAATCAGACCGCCGCCCACCGCAACGCCGCGCAGCTGCAGGTCGACAACGCCCGCCGCCAGCGCGAGGCCTTGCAGGCGCAGGGGCAGGCGACGCAAGCGTCCCTCAAGTCGCACCTCGACGCGATCGAGAAGGAAAAGGCCGCCAAGCTCGCGCAGCTCGACCTCGACAAGCGCAGCGCGGGGACGCAGGCCGAGCGGCTCAAGATCGAGAACCGCGCCGCGCAGGTGCGGCACGACGCGGCGCTGCAGCGGCAGCAGGTCGAGCGGTCCGTCGAGGCGGCCTCGGCCAAGGAAGCGCAGCGCGTCGCGGCGCAGCGGCAGCAGGCGTCGCAGCGCTACGCCACCGCGATCCGCCAGCAGCAGGTGGCCGCCGCGGCCCAGCAGCAGAAAGACGCAGCTGCAGCCGCCGAGGCCGCGAGGAAGCAAGCCGCCCAGGCCTCTGCGGCCTCGCGCCAGAGCGCGCAACTCACCGCCGACGCGGCCAAGCGCGAGCGCGAGGCCCTCGAGCAGGGCGCCACGCTCACGAAGCGAAACCTCGGCGCGCGCCTGCAGGCGATCGAAAAAGAGAAGGTCGCCCGGCTCGCGCAGATCGAGGTGGAGCGCCGCGGCGCCCGGTCGACCGCCGACAGTCTGCGCCTGGCCAATCAGGCCGACCAGGTTCGACACGAGGCGTTCATGCGCCGGCGGCAAGCCGAGCGCGGCGTGCAGCAGCAGAGCTCGATCGGCGGCCAGGCGGGGAACCTCGCCGCGCTGGCCGGGGGTGCTGCAGCGGCCGCGGTCGCCGTCGACCAGCTGGCGAGTCGATCGCTGCAGCTTTCAAACGTGCAGGCGAACCTGCCGTTCTCGATCGACAAGGCGCGCCAGGCGACGAAAGGGCTGGTCTCCGACTTCGACCTGATGAAGCAGGCGATCGCGGCCTCGAGGCTCGGGGTCGCCAAGACGGGCGAGGACTTCGCGAGGCTCGCCGACACGTCGACGAAGCTCGGCGTCTCGATGGGCGGCGACGCGACGACGTCGCTCGACAACCTCGTCAACGGCCTCGGCAGGGCGAGCACCGAGGTGCTCGACAACCTCGGGATCACGCTCCGCGCCGAGGATGCCCACAAGCTCTACGCCGGCCGGATCGGCAAGACCGTCTCCGAGCTGTCCGACCTCGAGAAGCGCCAGGCCGTCGTCACGATCGGCCTCGAACGCGGCGAGGAGGCGGCCCGCAAGGTGGCGCTGCAGGTCGACGGCATGGCCGGCGCCTGGGCTCGCGCCAAGGTCACGATCGGGAACGCCGTCGACGCCCTGTTCGAATTCGACGACGCGGTCGCGCAGCTCTCCCGCGAGGGCTTCATGCTCCTCGGTCACAACGCCAAGGAAGCCGACGCGGCCACCTCGTCGCTCGGCGACGGACTCGAGACCATCGCCCGCACGAGCTTCGCCGCGACCACCTTCGGCGCGAGTGAGGCCGGCTTCGCGCTCTTCGGGCTCGCCGGCGGAGCCGAGGAGGCCGCCAATACGGTCGAGCGCGGCAAGCCCCAATGGACCCTGCTCGGGCAGTTCCTCGGCCAGCAGGGCACCGCAGCCGAGCGCGCGGCCGCGGGCTGGCGCGAGCTCGCGGCGGCGGTCGACAAGGTCTCGGCCGAGACCGCGGCGAAGCAAGCCGCCACGTGGGGGGAGATCGGGGGCTCGGCGGAGCGCGGGGGCCGAACGTTCCTCGCCGGCGCGCTGCAGGAGTTCAACAAGATCGAGGAGAAGCGCACCGAGAAGACCGGCAAGGAAGCCGCCAAGCGCCTCGAGCTCGCCCGCAACGCCACGCGGGCCGAGCTCGCCAACGCCCTCGCCGGAGCCCAGCGGGACCTGCAGGTCGCCGAGCTTCGCAACGCCCCGATCCGCGAGCGCCTCGCCCTGATCGACCAGGTCGCCGCGGTCGAGCGCTCGCTCGCCGAGAAGGAGTACACCTGGGCCAAGACCCGCGCCGAGCAGCTCCAGGCCGAGGGCCAGCTCGCCGCCTCTATGCACGCGCAGGAGCTGGCCCGCCGCGAGGCCCTGCTCGCGCTCGAGCAGCGGGCGAAGGCCGAGCACAACGCCCGGATCCAAGCCGAGGGCGAGGGCGGGATCGCGGCGCTGCGCCGGAGCCAGGAGCTGCAGGCCGCCAACACTGGGCTCGGCCGCGGCCGGGTGCGGAACTTGCTCGAGCCCGACCGGGTCGCCGGCGCCGAGGCGAGCGACGAGATCACGCGCTTGCAGGAACAGGTGCGGGCCAACGACGACCTGCGCGCGGCCGAGACGGCGCTGCTCGAGCAGCGCCTCGCCGGCACGACCGACTACGCCGAGCGGATCCAGATCCAAGATCAGATCGCCCAGCTCGCGCACGAGGCCGAGATCGAGCGGATCGGCGTCATCTCGGCGATCGAGGCCAAACAGCTCGAGGAGGAGCGCGCCCGCGCGGCCGCCCGCAAGGCCATCACGCAATCGGTGCTGAGCTTCTCGCTCGCCGGGGCCCAGGGTGCGGCGATGGCCGGGATCGGCATCGCCCGCGCGGAGAAGGCCGCGGCCAAGGCCGCCCGCGAGTCCGGCGAGAGCGAGTCGGCCGCGAGGGCCAAGGCGCGCGGCGAGGGGCTGATCAGCTTCGGCCAGCAGCTGCAGGGCGAGGCGGTGGGCCACGGCTTCCAGGCCGTCGCGAGCTTCGCGACCGGCAACCCGATCGCCGGCGCCGGCCACCTCGCAGCGGCTGCCGCTCTGGGGGCCGGTGGTGCCCTCCTCATCGCCCGGGGCCAGACGCTGGCCGCCCGCGGCGGGGGAGCCAGCGGGGCGAGCTCCGCGGGCGGTACGAGCTTCGGTGGGGGTGGCTCCCCGGCTGCGAACGGCCCCAGCCCCGGCGCTGGGTCTCCGATCCCCCCAAGCCCGCAGCCGGGGGCCACCCCAGGCCGAGTTCCGTCCCCGGGGAATCCGATGGGCGGCACGGCCAACCCACCCCCTCGAGCGCCGAGCCAGGGCGGGGCCAAGGTCATCAATGCCACGTTCCACGCGGTCACGATCGACCGCGGTGCCGCTCGCGAGATCCGGCGGGCGCTCCAAGACCTCGCCGCCAACGGGTAGCCATGCCACGCGTCCGCAGCACATGGCTCGTCGGCTCGGTCGAGCTCCTGCCCGAGCTCGACGTCACGATCAGCGGCAGCCCCGAGGTGGTGCCCGCGGGCCCCTACTACCTGTTCCACGCCACCGACGCGATCTCGCTGCTCGACGCCGTGGTCGCGGCCATGACCGCCGCGGGCGTGCCCGATGCCGCGTGGGTGATCCTCGAAAACCGCCGCGTCCGACTCTCGGCGTCCGCCGTCTTCACGATCACCTGGACCGACACGCGCCTGCGAGACCTGCTCGGCTTCACGGGCGGGCTCGCGGGTGACGACAGCTACGACGCCGTCGAAGTCTCGCCGCTGCTGTGGTCGGCCGGCTACCCGCTCACGCGCCAGGTGCTGCCCGCCTCCACCGGCTACGAGGTCGAGGACGCGGAGATCCGCGTCTCCGCCGACGGCACCGAGCAGGAGGTCGACTTCCACGCGACCCACGTCTGGGACGAGTGGGAGTGGGATGCCGTGGTGGCGAGTCGCTACGACGCGCCGGGCGGAGTCGCGGGCGGGACATGGATCGGCTTTCGCCGCGAGGTGCTCGTGCCGGGCGGGCGCGTGCAGCTCTACGAGTACGTCATCGAGGACAGCTCGAGCACCAGCGCCGCCACCCTCCCCTCTCCCGTCGGCACCTACCGGCTCCGCGAGATCCCCGAGGGCAAGGGGTCGCGGAAGATCGAGCACGCCAATAGCTACTGGCGCGTCGGCTGCAAGGTCCGGCTGGCCACGGAGTACGCCTGATGCCGACGACCGCAGAGCTCCGCGAGATGGAGTCCGTTCGGTGGGCGCTCGTCCTCGTGATCGAGGACTTCCCATACGCGTGGACCAACGACCGCGACCTCGAGGGCACCGCGCTCTTCGACGACGGGCGGCAGGTGCTGCCGGGGCTCGTGCCCTTCGACTACGAGATCGGCATCGACGCGAACAGCGACTTCCAGTTCGAGCGGATCACCACCACGATCACCATCGAGGACTTCGGCGGGCAGCTGGCCGAGCTGCTCGCAGGCTTCGACGCCAGCGAGGTGCCGCTCTTCCCCTCCGTGCTCCCGACCGACGACCTCGCCGCCCGTCCCGAGCTCTTCGGGCAGCAGGTCGGCAACGAGGCGATCGGGCCCGCGGGCGAGCGCAACATGTACCCCGCCTCAGTGGGGTTCTCGCGGCCACGCCTTCACATCGGGGCCGACTACGAGCTCGACGAGGTCGCCCACGCGCCCGTGAGCGCGCGCCCGGTCGTGATCGAGGGGCGGCGGGTCGTGCTCTACCGGCTCTTCCGCGACCACGTGACCTACCCGAGCGCCTCGGCGGGGTTCTCGAGCTGGCGGCCGATCGCCGAGGCCGAGGAGCGGTGGTGGGGCACGCTGCGCAAGGCGGGCCACGACATCGACGGGCGCGAGTGGACGCTCACCTGCGACGGCGCGGAGTCGTGGATCTACAAGCGCCTGGGGCTGCTCTCGCAGGAGCGGCCGGTGCAGGTGTGGGCGCCGATGGTGCTCGACGACACGCCGGGAGCCGACGAGACGCGGGTGCGGGTGTCGTTCTTCGGGGCCGAGTTCGACGAGAGCGGCGACGAGACCTACGGCGAAGACTTCTACACCACCGCCATTGCGGCCGACGACACGATCAGTCTGCGGGCGGAGGTGGCGTCGCTGATCGCGACCGTGGCAGGGACGCCCGGACCGGGGCCCGGTCTCATCTTCACGGACGAAAACGGGCAGACGATCACGGTGAACGCCGCCAACGGCGAGATCGCGATCCGCATCGCAAACCTCGGCACCGAGCGCTACGCACAGCTCACGCTGGGCATGCACGAGAAGGCGTGGAAGCGGTGGGGCGTCGACCCCGAGCAGCAGAACGCGATCTCGCCCACCGACGAGGAATTCTACTGGGAGTTCGTGCGCAACGACGTGAGCGCGCCGGGGCCGGGCTACTGGGAGGCGCACATCACCACGAAGGCCAAGCCGGGGTTCAACAGCCAAGACGGCGCCCAGATCGACAACGATGGCCTGCCGCGCGTGTGGAAGCCGCTCTACCCCGGTGGCACGATGGTGCTCGAGGCGGGCGCGGGCCAGGTGCTCAACCTCGGCGACGACGTCGTGCACCACAGCGGGCAGCACGACCGCCCACCGCTCGGCGACCCCGACGACCCGACGCAGCCCTACCCCCTCGGCGCCGGCGTCAACCGCCACGGCTACTGGCTCATCTACGGCCCGCGGCGCTTCGCGGGCGAGTCCGAGGACTTCGAGGAGGTGCAGATCGTCGAGGCGTCGTGGCGCGAGCCCGCGCAGGACCTCGCGCAGGTCGCCGGCGACCCGCCGCAGATCGTCGTGCAGCGCTGGCTCGACCCGCGCCGCTACGGCATCGACCGCCCCCGCCTCACGAGCGCCTGGGTCGCGCTGCAGAACGACGAGCGCACCGTCTACGCCCGCCCGCTGCTGCGCCTCGGATACACGCCGCACACCGCCGACCCGAGCGACACCGACCAAGCGCACGTGGTGATCCAGCGCGTGCTGTACACCACGGGTCAGACCGAGGGATGGGTGGGCTACGAGGGCGGCACGCCCACGCTCGCGGCCACCACCAACGAGCCCGCGGGCGCAGTGATCCGCCGCGACGCCGAGCACGAGCGCCTCGGCTGCGCCGTACCGGCCTCGAAGATCCACGCGCCCGCCGAGTGGACCGTCTTGGCCGGAGGGCTGTCCGACGCGCTGCGCCACGTCTCGCTCATGATCACGCCGGGCATGGAGACGGAGTCGATCTTTCGTGGCCTCATGACCCCGCGCGGCTGGGGCTGGTCGCTCGCGGGCGGGCGGTACGGCCTCCTCGACATCACGGCCCCGCCCACGCTCGAGGACGCGATCGTCCTCGACTACTCCCGCAAGCGCACGGGGAACGCGAACATCCGGCAGCACACCGCGGCAAAGCAGCAGGCGCGGGCCTTCACGCCGAAAGACAAGTACACGCTGCGCTACGACTGGAACCCGCACACCAGCGAGTTCGGGAGCGCGCTCTCGCAGCGCTCGCCCGACCGCGGCGCGCCGTACCGGCCGTACATCGGCGACGACCGCTCGCAGAGCGGCGTGCAGAGCGGGAGCGAGCACACCGCCGAGGCGCACGGCTCCCGCAACGCAGGCGGCTGGGTCGAGCGCGTCGCCGACGTGGCGCGGTGGTACGACCGCGGCCAGTTCTGGCAGAACGACTACGAGGTGATGAGACGCCCTGGCCAGGATCTGTGGCCCGGGACCAAAGTCGTCTTGGCCGAGCCCCGTGCGGCCTCCCCCGACGGCACCTACGGCGTGGTCGGGGCGGCGGGGATCGTCACCAGGATCCGCGTCGGCAAGGGCGGCCGGACCTTCACCGCCAAGCTCCTCGTCGACGCCGCCAGCATCACGCGGCTTCGCTTCAACGCCCCGAGCGCGCGCGGGCGCGGCTACGACCCCGCGACCCGCCGGCTCCTCACCTTCGACGACTGGCTCGACATCGGAGGCGGACGCATCGACGCCCGCTACTTCGTGCGGCCGTCGTGGATGACCCTCGGCGGCAACGCGGTGGTGCGGGTGCGGCAGTGGAGCGGCGCCGGCTGGCGCGTCACGTGCTCGGGCACGGTGGCCAGCGTCATCACCACGCCCGGCTCCGCCGCGATCGTGCTCACTGAGGCCGGGCTCACGGGCACCTACTACCGGGACGACGACGCCGTGATCACGCTGCATCCCGAGCAGGATGCAGCGTGGGTGCTCGCCCTCTTCTCCCCGATCTGCGACGACGCGGGGACCTGGGGCCCCGACGACCTGCCGGGCTACCCGTGGACGTGACCCATGCCGAGCTACGACCAGGGTTATCAGACGGGCGCGAAGCAAGGCACGCGGTTTCTCGGCGAGGGGCCGGCCTACTCCGATCTCGCCGTTGACCTCTCGCAGTACGCGACCGACTTCACCGACGAAGGCGCGTACATCCTCGAGGCGGTGTCGGCCCGCCTCGACGTCGCGGCCCCGCGCACGATCCACGCCGAGCTCGACGTGAGCGACTCGAGCGAAGGCCTGGTGTTCTACCTGGGGAACGCCAGCGGCAGCGGGCCCACGGCGCTCGAGGTGCAGGCGGGCGGCCTGCTGGTGGCGACGGAGGACGGGAGCGCGGTCGGGTCGCTCGCGCTCACGGTCGCCGGCACGGCGCGGGCCTACCACGTCGCGTGGGTGACCGAGCGCAACCCCGACGCCACCGGGCCCACCGACGCCGCGGTCTCGTGGCTGCTGGCCTACGACGACGCCAACACCACGCCGCTCCGCGCCGGCCCCTTCGCCCATGCCCTGCGCGAGACCGACGACTCCTCGCCCGCGTCGTGGGGGGCCGATCCGGTGGGCGATGGCGCCTACGCCGATGACCTGACGCGGGTGAGCTTCCACGATCGCGCGTGGACGCTCGCCGAGGTCGTCGACACCTGGGTCTCATCCACGGCTGCGCCGACGGTCGAGGCGACGATCGAGCGCGAGGCCCTGCCGCTCACCCTCGACAGCGGGATCGGGGACCGCAGCGAGCGGCAGGGGCCGCCGGGGGCCTGGGCCGCTCGCTCGCTCCACCAGCTGCGCCGCCGGCTCGCGACCGGCCGCAGCATCCTGCTCGACCCGGCGACGATCACCTCGAGCCACCACACCGGCAACCCGCTCGTGCGCCTCGCGGTGGGCAGCTCGAGCTACCGGTGGTCGCTCGCCTGGCTCTTTGCGATGCCCGTGGTGCCGACGGTGAGCCACCTGTGGGTGCGCCTGCACGTCGATCTGTGGGTCGAGTCGGGCGCAGCGGTGCCGACCGGGCTCCGGGTCTACAGCGTCAACCGTCCGCCCGTGCTTGCGCTCCCCGACGGCGCCGAGCCGTACGACCAGGTGTGGATCGGCGACGTGGTCACCCGCGACGACGGCGAGCCCGGGCTCGGCGCGTGGACGCTCGAGGGCCTGCTGCCGATCCGCCGCGGCACCGAGGGCCTCCGCCGCGGCTGGGCCTACGTGATGCTGGCGTACGCCTTCGACCCCGAGGCGGCCTCGGGCAACGACGCGAACGCGCGCCTACGGATCAACGCGATCCAGCTGGCGCCCTGCTACCCCGAGCCCGAAGCGGGCGGGCCCGTCGAAGGCGGGCAGCCGGACTAGGAGGGCATGGGATCTTGAACGTCATCGCACAGCGAGACCGCCTCGGCGCAGTCGTCATCGGTGTACGTGCCACCGGCGGTGTTCGTGCCGCCCGAGCAGCGCGTGTAGATCGTGACGGACGCGTCGCGAAGGCTGCTGTAGGCCATCGCGCAAGCGCTATCGCCCGCAGCGCAGGGGTACGTGCGGCACTCGGCCGTGCAATCGTCCTCGTCGTTCGTGCCCTCGACGTCGCCGCACGACTCGACCATGCACCGCGCCTCCTCGCCGCAGAGGTTGTCGGCGAGGTCCTCGAGGCGGTCGACCTCGGGCTCGGCATCGCAGGCCGGGGCAAGAGCGAGCAGGGCGAGGACGGCGACGATCAGGGGGCGCATGCCGGTACCGTGGGGTCCGGCGGGGCGGTTCGCCAGCCTGCACGCCCGTGCAGCGATCGGTGGGTCGGCCGTAACCCAGCGATTTCTAATTATTTCCCCTACAGGAGGCCCGTTCGACCACCGCCGAGCCCACGCGTCGAGCGTCGAGCGTCGGCCGAGCTGCGCCCCGAGCGCGCCAGGGCGCTAGTAGTCCGCAAGATCCGGCGTGCACTCCTTCAGCTTCCCGTCGAAGCTCTCGGCCGGCTCCCTCATGCACTTGACCTCGCAGGGGCCGCGTTCGGCCGCGGGCGAGGCTTCGCACGCAGCGACGCAGTGCGTCTTGATCGCGGCCTTGCAGGGATCGGTGTTCGGCTTGTCGGCGGCGAGCGGGTCGACCAAGGGGCCCGGCTCCGCGGCGGGCTGCACTGCGTCTCCTGCTGCGGCCTGCGTGCAGTCGCACGAGCCGTATTTGGTGCCGTCGCCCATGCATGTTCGCGTGCCGAGCAGCGGCTTCGCGTTGAAGTCCGACGGATCAAGACACGAGCAACTCAGCGCTTCGCCGGGATCGCAGATCTCAGCCCTGGCCCGCGGCGCGCACCGGTCCCAGCACGCCGACTGTTGCCGCTCGTCGGTCTTGTACGAGTCCCCACCGAACGCCGAGTCGACCAGGTCCGTCCTCAGCATGCATCGGTCGTAGCACTCGCGGGCCCCGGCGTCCGTCGGGCGTCCGTAGTGGTCGACGTTGTCGCCGGTGGCGGCGACGCGGGGCCCCTCGGGAGACGACGGAGCTGTGGCGCAGGAGATCTCGGCAACGAGGAGAAGAGCGGCAGCGAGGGATCGCATCTCGCGACCGTACCGCCGCGACCTGCCTCTCGCCAGGTTCGAAAGGGCCACGCCTGACCCATGCCCGCCTTCCACGTCATCCACCCCGCGCCCTGGTCCGCCCCCGCTCGGCCCAGTATCGAGCCCCTGCACGCCCTCACCCCCGTGGAGTGGCACCCCGTCCGCAACCTCCTCGCCGGCCAAGACTCCCTCGTCGGCAGCTCCCGCCGCCCGATCCTCGCCTTCGGCCTCGAGGGCGCCGAGACCTGGCCCTGGGACGAAACCGACGCCGTCTCCGAGTGGCCGCAGCAGGACGAGTGGCGCGTGGTCGGCCGCGACCACGTCGCCCGCCTCACGCCCGGCAGCTTCCTGCGGCTCCACGTGCTCCACGTGCCCTCGGGCAACACCGCGGCCGGCCCGGAGCTCGAGGCCTACCCCGACGGCTGGATCCGCCTCGAGGTCACGTGGTCGCTCGGCGCCGCGAGCTCGGGCCCGCACACCTACGACCTGCAGCTCCCGGCGGTCGCCGCCGACGGCCTCTTGCCCACCGGCGCGGGCGCGGTCTGGGGCCAGGTCCGCGAGCTCGAGCTCGCCGAGATCTGGCCGCCGGGCGTCGACAACGATCTGGCCACCGCCGAGGACTTCTCCGAGGGCGTGCGCGCCACGATCTCGGTCTACGTCCGCGGAGGCGCGCGGGTGATCGACGCGGTGGTGGTCGAGCACCCGCTCCGCCACGTGCAGGCCCACGACTCCACCGCCGCGGTCTCGTGCCACGCCGCGCTGCAGGGCGGGCACGTCCCGCTCCCCGCGATGACCCCGGTCCCCCAGGTCGAGCGCCGCGACGCGCCCGCGTTCGACGAGCGCCGGTGGGGCTCGCACCACCAGCTGCGGGTCGCCCACCAGCAGGCCGAGACGCTCGGTCCTCGGCTGCTCTCGTGGTCGCCGTGGGCGAGCGACGGCGAGAGCTTCGAGCAGCTCAACAGCTACGGCGAGGACGACGTCGAGCCCGTGGTCATCGCGTCGGACACGTTCGTGGACATCATCACCGGCGCGCCGGGCTACGACCCCGAGCGCCCGGGCTGGCTCGTCCACGCCTCGCACGCGCAGCTGCACCGCTACTGCGATCCGGCGCTGGTCATGGCCGGCGGCGGTCGAGCGGTCGTGCCCGTGCGGTGCATCGTCCGCGCCCGCTGCCAGCCGAGCGACGACCCGCCGGGAGACGCGGTCTTGCGCCTGCAGAGCTCGGCCACCGAGTGGACCGACGTCACGTTCCCCGCCGACGGCGAGCCCTACTCGCTCGAGGTGCTCGGCTGGCTCGAGTCGCAGGTCGCGGCCGACCACGCCGTGGCCGTGCTGCAGGCGCTCGCGCGCCGCACCGAGCTCGCGATTCTCTACATCTACGGCATCGACATCGACTGGGGCTGGACCCCGTAGGACACCACGAACATGCAACGAATCATTCTCGCCCTCGCCCTCCTGCTGCCCGCCACCGCGGCCGCGATCGACTACTACGAGAACGGCATCACCTTCGAGGGCACCGGCTCCCTCGAGGTCATCGTGCGCGATGCGGGATGGTTCGACGGCCAGCTCGACCCCGCCGGCGAGCCCATCGAGGTCGAGGGCCCGAGCATCGAGATCGAGTGCGAGCCCACCGTGCCCGACGGGTACGCCGGGCCCTACATCCCGAGCAGGCACGTCGTGCTCAGCCTCGAGGACGCCCACCGCGTGGCGGCGATCCTCGAGGACGCCGCCGACGCAGCCGAGGCCCCGTGATCATCTACCACCCTCGCCTCCGCCTCCTCGCCTCGGTCGGCGCCGGCCTGCTGGTCGTGCGCCTCACCGATCACCCGCTCGTGGCGCTCGCCCTCGTCGTCGCGGCCTTCGTGCTGATCTGGGGGTGCTCGTGATCGGCGAGCTGCTCGCGGGCGCGTGGGAGGCCGTCACCCTCGGCGAGCTCCTCGGCGGCGTGGGGCTCCTCGGCGGCGGGGCGGGGACCGTCTACCTCGCTCGAGGGGTCGTGCGCGCGCTCGTGGCCACCACGCGCGCGCTCGAGCTGTGGGGGCGCCACCTCGAGGCCTCGACCGCCGCGGCCCGCTCGATCGCTCGGCTCGGCCCGCTCGCCGCCGAGGCGCTGCGCTGCTCGATCCGCGACGCCGGCGGCAAGGTGCCCGCCGACGAGGAGGACTCCGACGAGCTGCAGGTGCTGCGCGTCGCCGCCGAGGGCGACGAGGCCGAGCTCGCGCGATGGCTCGCCAAGCTCGAGGCGAGCGATCCCGAGAGCACGCTGAACCGCCGGCTGACCCGTACCGAGCAGCGGATGGTGCAGCTCCTCCAGGCCGCACGAAGGAAGCGCAAGACGCGAGACCCCGACGCTCCCGAGCCCCGCGACCGCGAGCGCACCTCGAGCTGGCTCCGCCGCAAGGCCCCGCCAGCCAAGGCCTAGCGCATTCAATATCGTGCTACTACGTGAATAGACCATGGTGCAGCCCCTTCGACTGATCCCCGTCGCCCTCGTCGCCCACCAGGCGCGGCCGGTGGCGCTCATGGGCTCGAGTGCGGCGCCGTCGGTCACGTCCCTCGTCTCGCTGCCGCCGGCGTCGGTGTTTGCGGCTGGGCCCGAGGTCGCGCACTACTGGGTCGCCCGGGACGGAGGCGCGGCGAGCAACTACCTCGGTTTCCGGCTCGTCCTCGGCACCGACTACGTCTGGTGCACGCACGGCGGAGCCGGCCACGATCCCGGCCTCGAGGACGCCGAGCTCGACGGGCTTACCGGCCACGTCGTGGCCCTCGGCGCCGGCAATCTCGACGCCGACGACGTGGCCACGGCGATCGCCGAGGTCATCGACGCGCTCGACGGGTGGAGCTGCACGGCCGACGGCGACACGCTCGAGATCGACGGCCCCGAGGCGGTCACCACCGGCACCGAGTGGGACGACGCGACCCCGGGCGCCATGGTGGGCACGCGAGCGATCGTGGCCGCTGGCCCGCCCATCGAGGGCGGGATCAACGACGTAATCTGCCAGCACCTGCCCAGCCCCGGGCTGGCGCGGCCCGTGATCGCCGTCGACA